>Ga0265328_10000148_pt1 | contig 33108 bp, 37 predicted proteins | sample 41624metaG_FD_202086 | JGI IMG/M metagenome (GOLD analysis project Ga0265328, IMG submission 202086) | Rhizosphere microbial communities from Carex aquatilis grown in University of Washington, Seatle, WA, United States - 4-16-24 metaG | ecosystem: Host-associated > Plants > Roots > Rhizosphere...
ACAGCGTCGTGCAATATGCCGTGCTGCAAATGCTGGTCTATGCCTTCCTCGCCTTCTATCTCACCATCACCCAACCGGTGTTCGCGAACCTCGCGACGACGATGAGCAGCGGCAGCGTCGATTGGTCGGCGCTCGCGCCTTTCGTGCTGATTGGCCTGACCGGAACGTTTTTGCTCAGTCAGCTCCCGGCGCTGGCGGCGTCGATCTCAGGCGGCATGCCCATGTGGGGGCTCACGGTCGGCGGTCTTTGGCGCGGAATCTTGCGGCCCCCTGGAACGGCCGCGGTTGCGAACGCCCGAATTCCTTTCGTCGGATGGCGCGGCCTCAACAGATCGATCGCCGATCGTCAGGCGGCGGCGCGCGTGAAGCGCATCTATGGCGACGCGGGCGCAAAAGCGCTGCAAGACCGGCTGATGAAACAATAGATGCGCCTCCCCTTTCAATTCCCTCGTGGCAAGGCCTTCAAAATGACCAGCGAAACAGCGGAGCTCGTCCCGCAACCGAAGATGGATTCCCGCTACTATCGGGAAGGCGCGACCTGGGAGGAGGATCGAACCCGCTGGGAACGATCCAAAATGTCTCTGGCCTGGATCGTCGCGACGGTCATGAGTGTGATCGCGCTTGGCGCGATATTCGCGCTCGCCAGCATGGTCCCGTTAAAATCCTACGAGCCCTATATGATCGTCGTCGACAAGTCGTCGGGCTTCGTCGAAGTGAAGCGGCCAATGGCGGAAGGCTCGCTCACGCAGGACGAGTCGGTGACCATGTTCAACGTCGTGCGCTATGTGAAGGCGCGCGAGACATATGATCCCAAGGCGCTGAAAGACAATTTCGACCTCGCGCAGCTTTTGTCGACCGGCGCGGCGTCGCGTGATCTGACCGAGCTGTTCAGTCCGGGCAACCCGCGCAACCCGGTGAAGGAATTTGGCGCAACCTCTGAAATCTCGGTCAACGTAAAATCGGTGACCTTTCCGAATCAGCGCACGGCGCTCGTTCGCTTCTCTACGCAAGAAAAATCCGCATCGAACGTCGTGCATCGCGATTGGGTGTCGCTGGTGCGCTTCCGTTATTCGGGCGTCCCGATGGCTAACCAGATGCGCTTCGACAATCCGCTCGGGTTTCAGGCGACCGAATATCGGCGCGATCAGGAAACGGCGCCCTCGCCCAATAGCGGCGCCGCGCAAACGGGAGCGCGGACGCAATGACTCAACTAGACAAACTCCTGGCGTTCGTGGCGGTCGTTCTTGCGTTGAGCAATCCGCCGGCGGCCTCTTGTGAAGAAGCGCCGCGCTCGGGCCGTTACGATGTTCGCGTGCGCGAACTTCCCTACCGCCCGGATGAAGTGGTTTCGGTGAACGGCTCCTATGGCGTCTCGACGGCGATCGTTCTTGGCGACGATGAAAAGATCGAGACGCTGGCGCTGGGCGACTCGGTGGCTTGGAAGGTCGAGCCGAACAAGCGCGGCAACATCATTTTTGTGAAGCCCGTCGAGAAGGACGCTTTCTCGAACTTGAATGTGGTGACGTCGAAGCGGTTCTACAGCTTCATTCTGCGGTCTGGATTTCGCGCGCCGGCGCAACAGGTGTTCAAAATTCGCTTTCGCTTTCCAGACGACGAGGCGGATGGAAAACTGATCTCGCTGGCCAAGGAGCGGGCGGCCTATCCGAACACCAAAGGCTTCAAGGTCGCGAACGCCAATAATGATTATGCCTACAAAGGCTCGTCCCTGAGCAAACCGATCGCCGTGTTCGACGATGGCGTAAAAACATGGTTCCGCTTCGCGCCGGATCAGGAGACGCCGGCGATGTTCGCGGTCGATCGCGATCGCCAGGAAAGCCTCGTCAATTTTCACAAGGAGGGGCCTTACCTCGTCGTCGACAAGGTGAATTTCCAGTGGACGCTTCGGAACGGGCAGGAAGTGACCTGCGTGTTCAACCGCCGTCTCAACAATCTGCATGAGCCCAACGGGCTCGAGCCTTACGCGCTACAACGCGCGGCCTCTAACTTTCCCTTTTGAGAGTGCGCCAATATGCCGACGCCTGATCAATATCGCTCCCTCGACCTGGAAGGCGCCGCGCAAAGCGGGGTGGCCCGCTCATCCAATGCGCTCGGCAACACGGTGGTCGTTGGGATCCCGCTTGTGGCGCTCGCGTTCGTCGGATGGCTGCTGTACTCCTGGCAGCACAAAGACGCCAAGCTGATGACCGCCGCCGACAAGGAAGAATTCAACACCCAGCAATATCCAGGTCCTGCGTTACCGGCTGAGAGACCCAACCTCGATCTTGGCAGGATGACGGTTCCGCCGCCGCCCCCGCCGCCCGCCGAGCCGCAGGTTCCGCCGCCGCCAGTCGCCCCGCCGACGGCTTTGGCCGCGCCGCCCTTTCCCGACGCCGCGACCCAAAGGAACGATGACGACGAGAAGCGGCGGCTGGCCGAAGAGGAACGCAAGAAGTGGGAGCGGCTTCGGGCGGGCCAGCTCGTTGCCGACGGGGGCTCCACCCTGGCGCCGGGCGGCGCAAACGCCGCGGCGAATGCCAGCGGCGGCGGAGCGCCAGCAGCCGAGGAAGACGGCAATCGTCGCTTTCTGGCGACCGCGGGGTCGGCCGGGCTCGAAAAATCCGTCGCGACCAAGAACGATCGTATCGACGCCCTGGTCGCGCAGGGAACGTTGATCAGGGCGGACCTACTGACAGCCATTCAAAGCGACCTGCCGGGGAATGTCAGCGCCATCGTGCGCGAAGACGTGTGGTCCTTCGACGGTCGCCGCGTTCTGATCCCCGCCGGAACCAAGCTGATCGGCGACTATCGCTCCGGGATCACGCGCGGCCAAACCAGAATCTTCGTCGTCTGGACGAGATTGCTACGGGAAGACGGCGTATCGGTGCAACTCGGCTCGATCGGTACGGACGATCTCGGCAGGGCGGGGCAGGCCGGCTTCGTCGACCAGCATTATGTCGAGCGCTTCGGCGCGTCGATCCTGCTCAGCGTCGTCGGCGGCGCGTCGCAATTCATTGCGACGCTCGGCCAGCAAAGCCAACTCAACAATCAACAGAACACCTCGCAATCCTACACCGATCCGGTGACCGGGATCACGACGACGATCCAGTCGCAGCCGAACCAGAACCTGCTCAACGCGCGGCAGATTGGCTCGCAGCAAATTTCTCAATCCCTAACGAAGCTCGCCGAGGAAGCCTTGAAGGATTCGATCAACATTCCGACGACCATCTATGTCGACCAGGGAACGCGCATCGTCGTCTTCGTCAAAAAGGATTTGGATTTCTCGAACTTTTACCCCGATCCGGTGAAAGAGGCGCTGCGGGAGTTGAAGCATGAACGCCAGTCCGGGACGCGTTGAGTCCATCGGCGACGCCCGAACGGTCTTTCTGAGCGAAGCGCTCGGGCCGCTCCGCCAATGGCTCGACAATGACAAGGTCGTCGAAATCATCGCCAATGGGCCGGGCGAGCTCTACGTCGAGATCATCGGCGAGTCGTCGATGCAACGAGTCGAGGCGCCCGAGGTGACGGTGGACTGGCTGCGCCATCTCAGCGAGCGCGTCGCGGGCTTTTCGAACCAAAGCGTCAACGCCGAGCATCCGCTCCTCTCGGCCGCTCTGGCGTCGGGGGAACGCTTTCAAGGCGTGCTGCCGCCGGCGACGACGAATGGCGGCGCCTTCGCCATTCGTAAGCAGGTCATCAAGGAGATGTCGCTCGACGATTACCGCAAGATGGGCTCCTTCGATCGCGTCAAAGTGTCTACGGGCGAAGAGCTCTCGGACCTCGATCGCGAGCTTTGCGAATTTTTGGACGCCGGAAAAATCGAGGATTTCATCCGCGCCGCGGTGAAGCATCGCTACACCATGCTGCTCTCGGGCGGAACGTCGTCGGGAAAAACGACGTTTCTGAACGCGATTCTGAAAGAGGTTCCACCCGACGAGCGCATCATCACCATCGAAGATACGCGCGAAGTGAAGCCGCTGCAGAAAAACTTTCTGCCGCTCGTCGCCTCCAAAGGCGACCAGGGCCAGGCGCGCGTGACGATCGAGAGCCTCCTGCAAGCCGCGATGCGCTTGCGCCCCGACCGAATCTTTCTCGGCGAGATTCGCGGCTCCGAAGCCTATTCCTTCCTGCGCGCGGTCAACACCGGCCATCCCGGCTCCATCACGACAATTCATGCGGACAGCCCCTCCGGGGCGTTCGAGCAGGTTGCACTCTGCGTCATGCAGGCAGGAGCGGGCCTGCGCAAGAACGAGATCGTCAGCTACGTCAAAACCGTGCTGCCGATCGTCATTCAACAAAGCCGCCTCGGCGGATGGCGCGGCACGAGCGAAATCTATTTTTCGCGCATGGCCGCTTGGAAAGCGGAGAAGAAGGCCAATGAGCCGCGTATGGGCCGATAGGATTTTTCGCACGCTGTTGGCGCTACTCGCGGCGAGCGTGTTGTGGGTCTTCGTCTACGAGGTCACTGTGGGCGCCCGCTACAGAAAGAACGATCCCACGGAAGGGGCCTCCCGATGGGCGCTGATCCGAGCGCAGTTCGCCGATCGAGATTTCTCGACTTTTGGTTGGAAAACCGTGCTGCTCGGGCCGAGCCATTTTTGGGTGCGCGTTCAATATCCGGCCACCCAAGAGGAAACCTTGAAGCGTGGCGGCTTCGCTCTGGGGTTCGTCGGGGTGGCGGGGCTTGCCTTGGCGATCGCGCTCAAGGTCAACGGTCCCGCCAAGCATAAAGGCGACGCGCAATTCGGTTCGCTTCTCGACGCCGCAAAGCGGCGCCTCACCGGACGGCGCGGCCTCATTCTTGGCAAGATGAACGGAACCGTCATTCGCAACGCGGACCCGGCGCACATCCTGATGGTCGCGCCGAGCCGGTCGGGCAAGGGCTCCGGCTTCCTCCTGCCGAACGGCTATGACCATGAAGGGTCATTCGTCTTTTGGGACACGAAGCGCGAGAATTTCGACATTCTGTCGCGCTACCTCCGCGACAAGGGCGTCAAAGTGTTCCTGTTCCGGCCGGGCGGCACGCAATCGCATCGGTATAATCCGCTGGATTTCGTGCGGCGCGACGAAAACATGCCGACCGATTGCGCCGTGGTGGCGTCCTTCCTCGTCCCCGAGCGCGCCGACGACACCTGGTCGGGCGCCGCGCGCATGTTGTTGGCGACGCTGATTGGTTATGTTCTTGCCTCCCGCAACTGCGAGGGGTCGCGTCATTTGCGCGGCGTCGCGAGAATGACGGTGACGGGAAAAGACATTTCCGTCGTCCTGAAGACGCTGGTACGGACCGAAGGGCAATTGCTGCCGCGATGGATCGTCGACGGCTTCAACCAATATGTCGCCTTGGAGCCGGAAACCCGAAACAGCGCGGTGGTCAACGTCAACATGGCGATGAACCCATGGAACAATCCGCTGATTTCCTCGGCGACAGAAACCTCCGATTTCGACCTGAGGGAATTTCGGCGCGAGCGCATGGCGGTCTTTGTCGCCTGCAGCATTCCCGAACTCGTCCAGTTTCGTCCGATCATCAGGATATTTTTTCAGCAGGTCCACGATCTCTTGATGGATAGGCGGCCCGGTCCGGACGAGCGCTACGAAGTGCTGATCGCCTTGGACGAGTTTTACCACTTGGGGCCGATGCACGCGCTGCTCACGAAAATCACGATCTCGGCGGGCTACAAATTCCGCATGGCGATCATGATCCAGAACATGGCGCAGCTTGACGAGCTCTACGGCAAGCCTCTCCGCCAATCGACGCTGGCCGGGTCGCAGGTGAAGCTGTTCCTGGCGATCGACGATCTCGAGACGGCGAATTATCTTTGCGAAATGCTCGGCGACACGACGGTCAAAGTGACGACGCCGATCCGGCGCGCCGGCGGCGGAATCTTCGCGCCGGCCGGTGAGAACATTCATTATGAGGCGAAGGCGTTGCGGAGCGCGCGAGAACTTCGAGAAATGCCGGAGCGTGAGGCGATTTTGATCGTTCGCAGCGCCCGCCCGTTTTTGCTCCGTGTCTTTCGGCATTATGAAGACGGCCCGTTCAAGGAAATCTACGCCCGCTATGGCGAGATTCCCGTGACCGTCCCGGTTTTGAAAAAATGGGAAGATCGCGACATGGGCGTGATCTTGCTAGGCTCGGGGAACTCGGACGCTCCGGCCAAGTCGATCGAAGAGAGGGAAACGCGGTCACAGGCGGCCGAGACGCCGCTGCGGGCAGCCGTCGCGGCGGAGCAGATTGCGCCTGCGCGTGTCGAAGAGAGGGAGCCCTTCGCGACGCCCGTCCTCACGAGCGTCGAAATGATGCAGATTGATGATGGCAAAAACTTCAAAGCGTTTTTGGAAGGCGAAAAACAGAAAACCGATGATCCGGCGACTCGGGCCAAGTTCGACAGACTGATTGCTGAAATAGACGAGGTTGGATCTACGATTACCGGGCTTCCCGCGATCATTTCCGCCGAGTGAGCGATCCGTGCGCAGCAGGCATAGATCAATGGCCCCATCGGTCACTGGCGCCGTCATTGCTCTAGGGTGATGGTCCGATCCAACGCTTGCGGGAACTGCGAGCGGTTGGCCGAGGAAAGTGGCGGTGGGCCTCCGGTGATTTCGCCCGTCGAACGGATATGCTGTCAACGATGACTTGAACTGATCACCGGCCTGTTCGATGGTAGCGGTGAGTTGCTGGGATGTCTCAACGCCGTTGGCTCCGACATCGACGTAGCGCCATCCCAGCGCGATTCCGATTTGCATTGGTTTGATCCATGACCGCGCTCGTCGTCTTCGATATCGAGGCTGTTCCCGACTTAGAGGCGGGCCGCCGCCTGCTCGGACAGCCAGACCATACGCCCGACGCCGACATACGGCGGATGTTGGGAGAGCGTTACTCGCGCGATGGAGCGGATCCCGCGACAGCGTTCCTCAAGGTTCCGATGTACCGGATCGTCTCCATCGCCGCCCTCTATGCCAAACGAGAGGATGGCGGCGGTCCTTGGACGGTGACCCAAATCGGCAGCCGTTCGGTCGGCGAGAAAACCGAAGCGGAACTGCTGCTCGGCTTTGTCAAAAGTCTTCCGGTCGATGGTCGGGGCACGGGCCCAGTCTTGGTGACCTTTGGCGGCAATGGCTTCGACTTGCCGCTGCTGCGCTATCGGGCCTTCGGTCTCGGCGTTCCTGTACCGGGCCTTCACGCCGGCGGTCACCGCAACTATTGGCACCGCTTCGGCTCGGACCACGTCGATCTCTGCGACGTGTTGTCTGGCTACGGCGGCTCAAGCAAGCCCAGCCTCGCCGAGATGGCGGCGTTGGCCAACATTCCGGTGAAGATCGGCGGCGTCGATGGCAGTCAGGTCGAGGCTTACGTCGAAGCGGGCCGGCTCACCGAAGTGACGGATTACTGCCTGACCGATGTCCTTGCGACTTACAGCGTGTTTCTCCGCTACGAAATGGTGCGCGGCGAGTTGAGGCCGGCCCATTTCGACGCCTCCATGGAGAGCCTGCGGACCATCATTCAAAGACATTTGGAGCAATGGCCGCTATTATCTGCGTTCCTATAGCGCCGGAGCGTAACCCGGCCGAACGGTCGCGGAAAACCGACACACTGGGGACCGGAAGCGCGCGAGCAACGCAGGGAGGGACCGAGAAAGAACCGCGAATGACGGATGCCCCCCATATCCAGCGCGGGTCGGGGAGGAGCTTCAATAAAGCCCGGGAAAGAGTCGGGACGTTCACGTCACGAGTCCTTCGTTCAAGCGGGTCCGCTGAACCCCAACTTGCCACCGCTACCGACACGCCGTCACCTGGCGGCCTGGCGCCAGTAGCCGACATTCCGAAAACCCTTGTTGCGTCAAAATTGGGGTTTTGGTTCCTGCGGCTTGAAGGCGGGGACTCCTCGGCCGGAGCGCGGGAGAGGGCGGACCTCGACGAGAAACGTCCTGCGCCCCACCTCGACGTCAATGATGTCCCTGAGGCGCCGGTTCTGGTCGCTCTCGAAAAGTGGGTCGGGCGGAGTTTTGGCTCGCAAATCGGCTGGCGTCCGCACTTCCCATGGCGGTCACCGGCGACTAGCTCGCGGGCCGGGAGGACGTGCGGCTGGTCGAGCGGAGTCTGGTCGGGCCCTTCTGCCTCTTCACCGCGCCATCAAGTCCACGCTCGTGCCGCATAGCGTGACGCAGTCGAGTAGGGCGCCGACATGGTCGACCTTGACGTTCTCTCCGTTGAGCTTGAGCACATGCCCTAACGTTACGAGGCAAATGGTCCTGCACTCGGTGCAGGCGTCGATGCAGGCGTTCATATTCATCACGGTTCTCCGCTTGGATCGGCGATGAAATCAGCTCCCGCCGTCGGCAGTCATATCGGACGGACCCGCGCTGGGGGCAGCCTCGGAAACTACCCAATCCGAGGCTTGCTTCGCTTTGCGCCGGATACGACTCGCGCGCGCTCGCCCCTATGTCATGCCCGTTTCCGACGCGACCGGGTTTGGCGCCACGAAGACGTGCGGAAGTTCGCATCGCTCCAGTTCGACGAGCTATCGTCGCGTCGTATCGAATGAGTATTTTCCGAAGCTGTCCAAATTCCGTGGATCCTCCATTTTCGGCCTGATCGAATGGGAAAACAGAGGACGCAGTCATGGAACATCGTCGCGCCTTGGGCGTCGCCCAAAAGATTACGGTCAATCTCGGACGTTCGTTCGTCCTGGGCGCCGCCCTGTGTGTCGCCGGATCGCTCGCAATGGCCGAGACCATGGCGAAGCTCAACGATGCGCAAATCGCGCACATCGCCTACACGGCGGGAAAAATCGACGTGGAGGCCGCAACGCTCGCGTTGAAGATGACGCACAATCCCGCGGTCAAGGCTTTCGCCGAAGAGATGGAGCGCGATCACGCCAGCGTGAACAAACACGCGCTCGTTTTGGTCGAAACGCTGAAGATGAAGCCGGAAGACAACGACACAAGCAAAGCCTTGGTCGTGGCTGCAACGCAAAAACGACAAGAACTCTCCAAGTTGAGCGGAGCGGCGTTCGACAGCGCCTATATTCAAAACGAAGTCACCTACCATCAGACGGTGAATGGCGCGTTGGAAGGCACGCTGATTCCCGATGCGCAGAACAGCGAGCTCAAGGCTTTTCTGAAAACCGGTCTCAAGCTCTTCAAGGAGCACCAGATGCACGCCGAGCGCCTCGTCAACGAGCTTCCGCGCAGCTTGGCGAGGTGAGGTCGCTTGGCGTGACTGCTCGGGCGCCCAAGGCGGCGAGAGGGGTGATCGCGATCTGCGCCATTTCGCTCGCCTCTCTCGCTTGGGGCGCCGAGTCGAGGATTCATGTCATCGACGTCGATGGGCTGGCGTTTGGTCCGGCCAGCGAAGTCCTGCATGTGAACGACATCGTCGAATGGGTGAACCAGGACATGTTTCGACATACGGTGACCGCGTCGGATGGGAGCTTCGACATCGATCTGCCGACAGGCGGCAAGGGTCGGACGACACTGAGGCAGGCTGGCGTCGTAAGCTACTTCTGTCGTTTTCATCCCGGGATGAAAGATCGGCTGGAGGTCGCTCCCTAAAACCAAACGAGGACGCGGTTGCGTCGCCGCATCCTGGTCTATCGCCTTTGAATTTCGGCCCGGGATCCGACTGGGTTGCACATGGATTCGTCGGGAGGTGACACTATTTGTCGGCGACGCGGATGTGATGAGAAGGGGTGGTTTTGCGTGAGGCGCGATTGAGGCGTCGAGAATGTCGTTCGCAGAGCATGTGTTGATACCAACTCTGAGTGCTCGCCGAGGCTCAGACACCGCCTTAAGCTCCTTCGTCCTTTGACGGGCGCGCAGATACCGCACGGAGGCGCTCCTTATGTCCTTGAACAAGCGTGTTGATTTTAGATCGACAGGACGCATCGAACATCGCGCCGCAAACCAGAACCTGGACGGTGTGAGCAATGCCATTTCTTCATGCTCCTTGGACTGGAAACTCATTGCACGGTTCCTCGCTCTGGCTTCGAAGTTTTGGTCGGGAGCCTCCCGCGTGCAAGCGTGGTCGTTGTCACTGGGCTTTCTCGGCTGCCTCATCACCTTCATGCTCTTGGCGATTTCCCTCAATCGGTGGAACAAGTATTTTTTCGATGCGCTGCAACTGCGAAATATCCCTACGCTCGAAATAAGCGTCGCCTATATCATTGGACTCGGCATATTCACCGCCCTCACGTCCATGATGCTGATACAGATGCGCATGCGACTCCAGCTACGTTGGCGCGAATGGTTGACCGGCGCCCTGATAAATCGTTGGCTCGAAAACCGACAATTCCATAAACATCATAGCCTACAATCGATCGATAATCCTGAGGCGCGGATTGCCGAGGATGGGCGCTTGTCGGTGGAAATTCTCGTCGATCTAGCTGGAGGCATCATTAATACGTTGCTCCTTTCGACATCTTTCACCGTGGTGCTGTGGCATGTCGGGGGCGCAATCACGTTAGGCGGGTTGACGATTCCCGGGTATTTGGTGATCGCCGTCGTACTCTACACGTTTGCAACATCATTCTGCATGTTGAGGCTCGGCATCCCGCTCGTGAACCGTGTCGAGGAGAAGTCGGCCGCCGAAGGAGATTTCCGTTACGCCCTGACACGCGCGCGGGAAAAGTCGGCGAAGATCGCCCCAATCGACGAGGATCAAGCCGAGCGGAATTTGCTCAAACAGTCATTCGGAGCACTGGCCGAACGCTGGATCGCGGTGATTGGACGCCAGACACGTATGGTGTTTCTTTCCAGCGGAAATGCCGTGCTTGGGCCCGCAGTGCCACTGCTTTTGGGCGCTCCCAAATATCTCGCTGGTGAGATGACCCTCGGAGACCTGATGCAGGCGGCCGCCGCGTTTTGGCAGGTCCACGCCGCACTGAACTGGCTCGCGGACAACGCTTTGAGCCTGGCCAACTGGTCCGCGTCCGCACGGCGCGTCGCCGCGCTAGACCTTGCATACCAGGAACTCGACGTACAGGCGTCGCAATGCGGTCATGAGGCGTTTGCAGCCATGGAAAGCAAGTCCAGGGGCGGGGGATGCAGGCATGACCCATAGCGCGAATGGATGAGCGGCGACACGGACATTTTCGTTGGGTTCCTTGTTGCGCTTTCCATGGCTTCGCTCAGATCAATCTCATGGCCATGTGGATTGGGGGGCGTGATCATGAGCGCGTTTCCACATGCGCTTATGGATTTTGGTTTGAGCTTTGTCGACCTGGGTCTGGAATTTTGCGTAAACGAAGCTGAGTACATTCCGAGGTTGGTCGGTTTCTATATCGGGCATATTTAATGTTGAAGTGAAGAAGTGCTTCGGCATTTTCTTTCAATCCGAGCTTGCCGCTTGCGGCAAACCCGGGCGGGTTGGCTGCAAAGCTTCGGAGCTGGCGTCAAACTGAAAGGCGTTCCAAATGTTTGGCATACTCACCATCACCGTTCTCGTCCCGTTGCTCGTCGGCGCACTTTCAAAACGGCTTCCGCGGCCGCGTTTGGCTGTCGTCCCGATTGAGCATGATCGTGCTCACTCACCTGGGCCTGTCAGACCTATTTCTTCGCGTTAAACTCTCGTGTGACGCGCGCCCTACCGGGCCAAAGCGGCCTCCCTGCGAGGTGCCATGCCCGGTGAGACGTATGGCGTCGATCGTCGAATCGCTGGACTCCAAGACATGAGAAGCAAGGGCGACGGGTGGTTCGGAGGCCCGTCCGATCCGCTGTGCAGCGTTTCGGCGATTTCGCGCCCATTCAACTGCATTCTGCGTCGCTTACGGTGGCTTGAGTTCGGGTTTGCCGCGCCCCTCCCCTTCTGGTGGACTCGATGAAAGCACATTTTATGATCGGCGTTACGGCGCTGGGTTTCGTCTTGTCGAACTATGGGGCCTACGCCCTTTCGGCGTGGTCGGATTACTTCAGCAAGAATTCTCAGGTGCGGCTGCAAAACACGGCGGACATCATACACGCGGATATAGCTTCCCATCCTGCGAGAATGGACTTGTCACCAGCGACTGACGCTGTTAGGCCGCTGTTCGAATCGACGTGTAATGAAGCAGTGATGCGCAAGCGCGATTGGGGCAATTCGCTATCGGTCCAGCGCCTCAAGCAAACGCGCTATTTGCTGTCGCCATATTTGATGGCGCGTTCCGCGCGGGGATGCCTCTGTGCCATTTCGTTCGATACCGCGTTTGCTGCCGGTTCCAGGCTGCTATTCAACTTGAATGGCTTCGCCTTGCGATCGACAAGGGGGGCGCAATAGCGTCGGGGAAACAGTAGACGGCATGCACAGAAATGAGGGGACTTCCCCTGATCAAAGCGAGTTTTATGACGCCATCATTGAAGCCGAAGGAACTGGACGGTTCAGCGATCCATATAACGAAACCCTAGGTTATGGCGCCTATGGACTTCCTCCGAAATTGCTCACTGAAATGACCATCGCCGAGATCTATGTTTTTGGAGACGAAATTCGTGCAGCTCATGGTCGTTCGTCAGCGCTCGGCGCGTTCCAAATCGTCGGAAGGACGCTGCGAGACGCTCAGCGCGGGCTGGGGCTGAACGACAGGGAAGATTTTACACCACCAATGCAGCGCCGCATCGCCTCTTGGATTGCGTCGAAACAAGGTCTGGGCGCATGGGCGGGCTTTAGGATTCATCCGGTTCAACGCATCCGCGCGGCGATGGCGATGAAGCGTCGCACGGATTGTGATCAAACTGCGCCGTCATTCCGCGAATACGTCCGGCGCAGCGTCAAAAAACCGCCAAACACCGCCGCATGGACCGGGAGAAAATGATGGAAACTCATATCATGTGCGGCCTTCACGGTCGCCAGCGTCGCGTTGGAGTAGGCGCATATATCCGACAGGCCGCACCGTCGATGAAATTGGACGCCGAAGCAAGCAGAGTAGATTCCGAGTCTGGCTTTCGGGATCGCGACCAATTAGTCCCTTCGTTGGAAGGAAAAGTTGGGATCACCCGCGCGATCGCCTTGCAGCCATGGTCAGGCCGTTGGTCGGATGGCGTCCGACGACCAATCAAAAAGGTTGGCGGGACGTCGACGAGGCCGCCTTTGGAATCGCATATCGCCATCAGCGCCCCAAACTGAACCATTGCTTGCAATTTGGCGGTGAAACGGGATGCGCTGTAATCGCTCCTCCCTCTCTTCAAAATCCCGGGGCGCTACGTGTCCGCCTCTCCGACCGACTGCAACGATGGAAAACCCACATGTCCTGTTCCGACCGCGGTCTTGACGGAAACTATATCTTGGAAAGTTGTCTGGGGAAGTGACTGCATCTAGGAACGTGCATATGGACCCGGGAACGGAGCGCCGCGATGATGCGCTGCTGACTTTGTTGAGGTTAACCCGGTCGGCGGCCTACAGCTTTACTACCGTCACTCCGTTGACCAACGCCCGGGTCAATGCACGTCTGGAGAACGCTCGGGCCAAAGACCTGGCTGGCGTGTTTGGCTGGAGTATCCCGTTCGGGAGGGTTCTGGCGCTAGAATTATTCCAAGCTCTGCAAAGCGCGCAGGAACTCGAAACCTTTGGGGATGCTTGGCGTTCCCGCATTCGAGTTTCAACCCTCTCATCAAAGTATTTCCTCCACAGCGCTCATCCAACGCTTGAGCCTGACGCGGTGTTTTTCGGGCCGGACACCCTGCGCTTCGTGCGCGCGATGGAACAAGATCTCCGCGTCGCGCGGCCGACGATCCGCCGCGCTATGGATATTGCCTGCGGCGCGGGCCCCGGCGCCATCACGGTCGCTTGCTACGCCCCAAAGGCGCAGGTGTTCATCAATGGTCATCCGAAGGTGCAGACCCCATGAACACCCCGCTCAAACTCCTCGGCATTCCTGGCAGCCTTCGTCGGTCCTCCTACACTGGTCTTTGCCGTATGAACTCTATGCCATCGCCGAATTGACGGCGGCTAAATTCGTCACATTTTCAACCCCCACCGAAACAGGAGCAACACGATGACCGAAAAAACCGCTAGCGTCCATTGGGAAGGCCAAGGCAAGCAGGGTCAGGGCAGGATCAGCACCGAGACCGGTGCGCTGAAGCGTTACCCCTACGGCTTCGCCAGCCGCTTCGAGGACGACCGGCGCGGCACCAACCCCGAGGAACTTCTGGGCGCAGCACATGCCGCGTGTTTCACAATGGCGTTTTCCTTTGCGTGCGACAAGGCGGGGCTGGCGACCACCGATGTTGATACCATGGCCAGCGTGCGCCTTTCCAGGCAGGGTGACGGCTTCGTCATCGATCACATCGCTCTTACCATGCAGGCCACGGTGCCCGGCATCGACAATACGAAGTTCCAGGAGATCGCCGCCACGGCCAAGCTCAATTGTCCTTTGTCGAAGGCACTTGCCGGCGTTCAGGATATAACCCTTCTGGCAACGCTGAGGCCGCATACCGCCGGCTGAATGCGTTTGAGCTGGACCGCGATTTTGCACCGCTCACGACGCGAAGCGGGGCAAGCCATGCTCAACGGGCCTGCAAAGGGCTTGTGTTGCCTACGAGGTTTCGAGCGGCGATCGCGTCGCCTTTCACGTGGATCGCGAGCATGAGGGCGAAGGCATGCGTGATCGCTCGGGTCGTGATGATGATCGTGGTGGCAATCACGACGACCGCCGCCCGGACGATGCTCGCCGCTACTATCCGGCAGTGAACGCGGCGGCAGCGCGCTTCGCTGCCGCCTTTCTTCGGGATGACGACCGTTGCAAGGAGTCTTGAAATGGACAAGATAGGAATTCTGGGTATCGTGGGGAGCTTGCGCAAGGACTCCTACAATTGGTTTGCGCTCAAGGCGGCACAGGAAATCGTACCGGATGGGGCGGTGCTGGACCTGATCGACCTTCATGGCATTCCAGTCTTCAATCAGGATGATGAAATGGCGCCGCCCGCGAGCGTCCTTGAATTCAAGCGACGGATTCGGTCTGCCGATGCCATCCTGTTTGCCACGCCCGAGTACAACTATTCGGTTCCCGGAGGGCTCAAGAATGCTATCGACTGGGCCTCAAGGCCCTACGGCGAGAGCGCCTGGCAGCGCAAGCCGGCAGCCATAATGGGCGCGTCGGTCGGCAGTCTAGGAACCGCCCGCGCGCAATATCACCTGCGGCAGATGCTGGTTACGTTGAACATGCCGGTGGTTAATCAACCGGAAGTCATGATCGGCAATGCGGCACGGGTGTTTGACAAGGCTGGCAGACTTACCGATGAGCCGACCCGGCAGTTCATTCAAAACCTGCTGGCTGCGCTGGTGCAGCTTGTTCTGGAAAGCCCGAACAGCAAAATTCCGACAAAATGAGAATGGGATGCTTGTTGCGAATGGCTGGATATGGCCGAACGACCCAAGCCGCAGCGTGAAGCGACACCGCTGAACGGGCACGGCGACACCCGGTGTTAACGGGAGAACGTCTTTTGCCAGAATAGGCAAAGCCGCCAAAAACGCGCGACCGCGCAAGCCAACGGTGTCATTGGAGTTGCCCAACTGCCAAGGGCCCGTTGGGTCAGCGGCTCCGGCCTTGTCCGCTCCTGCATTCAGGCCGCATTCGGGCGGCTGGGGGGCGAGAGCCTGTGAATTACGAGGACAAAGAATCCCGACGCATTGCGTAATCCTCCATTTAGCTCAGGCTCTTGAATAGCTTTCGGCGGGTTGATTCGGTGGGCATGAGCATGACTGAAGAGTTCGAGCTACTGAGATTCTCAAAAACCGAACTGGTTGTTAAGCACCCTACCGAGGGACACCTATTCGTTTTCCCGATCACTCAGGCCATGGTAGGTAGACGCATTGTCGGGGAGGGCGCTTGCCGAAATGGATCGGCGACGAAACGCTCTGCGCAATTTTTACACATGGTCGCCAGACGTTTTGCGGAGACCGAAGCCCGACGGTTGGATTTGATCGGCTGATTTGCGGCAAAAGAACAGGCCGCCTGTTCAAGGCGCCTTGTGCATCAGCTGTTCCAGACGCGGCGGGCCCCACTTCAGCGAGCGCCATGCGGAATTCAACATGGTGCGCCAGGCCCTCGGCGAAGCGCCCCTGATCGGCTTTTTCGCGGGCGGAGAAATCGCACGCCACCATCTATATGGCTACACCGGCGTCCTGACGGTTATTGCCGGAGCCGCCTGAAAGAAAAGGGAACGCGCCAAAATGAACGCCCAGCCGAAGATCCTGCCCTCTACGTCCCGCTTGCCTTTCGGCCGGTTTCCGAGAGCCAGGCGTCGAATGGGCGGCGCCGCGCCCGCGGAGTCCTGAGCATGCCCGCGGCGGATTCGGTCTCGAAGGAAGGCAAGGATGATCGCCAGATAATCTCCGCCTTTGGGGTGGCCATGCCCGGGCTCATTTACGGGACCGCGTGGAAGAAGGAGCGCACCACGGCCTTGGTGGAATTGGCGCTGCGGTTGGGCTTTCGAGGCGTCGACACGGCTTGTCAGCCCAAGCATTACCACGAAGCGGGTGTGGGCGAGGCGCTTTCAGCGGCCTCCAGCAACGGGCTGACCCGCTCGGAGATCTATGTTCAAACGAAATTTACGCCCCTCGCGGGACAGGATCCGAACGACGTCCGCTACGACCCCAAGGCCAGCCTGAGCCGGCAGGTCATAAAGTCATTTGAGACGTCGCTCCGCAATCTTCGCACCGACTATCTGGATGGCCTCGTTCTCCATTCCCCTTACCCCAACGACAGGGATACGTTGGAGGCGTGGCGGGCCATGGAACGCCTGTATGACCAAGGCGTCGTCCGCCAATTGGGCGTCAGCAATTTCTATGAACTCCCGCGACTTGAAGCGCTGTGCCGGAACGCCCGGATCATGCCCGCGCTGATCCAGAACAGCTTCTATGCAAAAACGCATTACGACAGGGATATTCGGGCCTTTTGCAAAGAGAGCGGCATTGTTTATGAAAGCTTCTGGACCCTGACCGCCAATCCCGAGGTCCTCGCGGCGACAGGTATGATCGAACTCGCCGCGAAATACGAGCGAAGCCCGGCCCAGCTTTTTTTCCGCTATCTGACGCAGCTCGACATAGCGTGTCTGACCGGCACGTCGTCGAAGGACCATATGGAGCAGGACCTGTCCATTTTCGAGTCTCGCTTGAGCCCGGCGGAATGCGAAACCCTGGGCTCCCTGCTGCTCCGATCTCCGTGAATGGGCGCGGCGTCAGAGCGGCCTTATGCGCTGAACAGAGATCTCGTGACGACTCGCGCGCCACGCCTCGTATAGGGGGCTGGGTGACGAAAAGGGTGGGGCGATAGGCGCCGCGGGAATAAGCGTTTCGCCTTCCGATCTTCAAGCGGTCTCCCTTGGCTGGCTCGGAACCTGCAAGAATCTGCTTCAGAACAGAGGAGCGCTCCATGAGCGTCGAGAGCAATCGGCTCGGTCAAGAGACCAGCCCCTATTTGCTGCAGCACCAGCATAATCCTGTGCATTGGCAGGCTTGGTCCGCGGAAACTCTCGCCCTCGCCAAGCAGACCGGAAGACCCGTATTGCTCTCGGTCGGCTACGCTGCGTGTCATTGGTGCCATGTGATGGCCCATGAATCTTTCGAGGACGCCGAAATCGCGGCGTTGATGAACGAATATTTCGTCAATGTGAAAGTAGATCGCGAAGAGCGACCGGACGTCGATTATTTGTATCAACAAGCGCTGATGATGATGGGCCGACGCGGCGGTTGGCCTCTGACGATGTTCCTCACGCCGGACGGCGAGCCCTTCTGGGGCGGAACGTATTTTCCGCCCTTTGCACAGGGCGGAAGACCCGGATTCGCCGAGGTTCTGAAAACCATCGCGGATCTGTGGCGCAGCGGCGCGAGCGCGATCGAACACAATTTCAAGGAACTTGGGGCGGGACTGGCCGGCCTTTCCGTGACCACGCCGGGGGAGGCGGTCTCGCCCGAACTCGTCGAGACCATTTGCGAACAGTTGGAGCAACGGCTCGACCGCGTCGATGGCGGCTTCGGCGCGGCGCCAAAATTCCCGCAGACGACCAGTCTCGATTTTCTCTGGCGGGCCTGGAAGCGGACGGGTCGCGCCTCGTTGCGCCAGGGCGTCCTTTTGACTCTCGATCATATTTCGCAAGGCGGCGTCTATGACCATTTGGGCGGCGGCTTCGCGCGCTACTCGACCGACGAACGATGGCTCGTGCCGCATTTCGAAAAAATGCTCTACGACAACGCCCAGCTGATCGATCTGTTGACCGAGGTCTGGCAAGACGAGCGGCGCGAACTCTATCGCTTGCGCGTGACTGAGACGATCCAGTGGATCGCGCGCGAGATGCGCACGCCAGGCGGCGGATTCGCCAGCAGCCTCGACGCCGACAGCGAAGGTGAGGAAGGAAAGTTCTACAGTTGGAGCGAAACCGAAATAGATGAGGCGCTGGGGGCGCGCGCGCCGTTCTTCGAACGCGCCTATGGCGTCGACCGCGCAGGCAATTGGGAACACGGCAAGTCCATCCTCAACCGCTTGGGATCGATCGAGCTGTTTGACGAGGAGACCGAGGCGGCGCTGGGGCGAGACCGCGCCGTCCTGTTCTCGCTGCGCGAAGGTCGCGTAAGGCCTCTGTGCGACGACAAGGTCCTGGCGGATTGGAACGGCTTGACGATCGCCGCCATCGCCAAGGCGGCTTGCGTTTTCGAACGCAGAGACTGGATAGATCTGGCGATCGAGGTCTTCACATTCGTGAAGGGCGCGATGACAACGGACGATGGCCGTCTGCTCCATTCCTGGCGAGAGGGACGCGGACGTCACTTGGCCGTCCTCGACGACTACGCCGCGATGTGTCGCGCGGCGCTGGAGCTCTACGAAGCAACTGGCGCACAGTCTTATCTCGAATGCGCCCGGCGCTGGGTCGAGCATGTCGAACTTCATTATCACGATCGAAATGGCGGCTATTTTTTTACCGCCGACGACGCCGATGCGCTGATCGCACGCGCGAAAATCGCCGAGGACTCGGCTCTTCCCTCCGGCAACGGCATGCTGCTGCAAGTGCTGGCGCAGCTCTATCATTTGACCGGCGAGAGCCTCTACCGGGAACGCGCCGAAGGAATCGCCAAGGCCTTTTCCGGCGTCGTCCGCCAACGCGTTCTTGGGTTTTCGTCCTTGTTGAACGGAATGGAAATGCTGCGAGAAGCCGTGCAAATCGTCTTGATCGGCGAAGCGAACGCGGAAGATACGGCGTCGCTGACGAGAGTGATTTACGGCGTCAGCCGGCCCGGTCGCATTTTCAGCGTCATCGCCCCCGGGACAAGGCTTCCACGCGCGCATCCAACTTTCGGCAAAACCTCAAGCGGAGAGCAGGCTACGGTCTATGTCTGCCGGGGAATGGTCTGCTCGCTGCCGATCGTCGATCCTGAAGCGCTCGCCGCGGCCCTGCGCGAGGCGTAACGCATTTCCAACGTCCTCACGCGGCCTGTCCACGCCGCCACACGCTTGCCAGCCAGGGCTGTGCGCCCGCTGGCGCTCCGCTGGGCCTGTAATAACGCTCAAGCTCGACGAAGCCCGCCGCCGATCCCAACGCTCGCCAGCTTTCGGGGGCATGAAACACGCCATAGCGTCCGTCGCTCCACCCTTCCTGGTCGGCTCCATGCGGAATGGAACTGAACAGAACGCCTCCATTCTTCAATGCGGCGCGAAGCTGGCGCAGGACGCGAGGCAATGCGCTGCTCGGCACATGAAACAGCGACGCATTGGCGAAGATTCCGTCGAAATGGCCTCGAGGAAAATCGAGTGCGAGAAAATCTTGCCGCCACACCTCGCAACCGCTGTGTATGCGCGCCATTTCGACAAAGCGTGGCGCCCCATCGAGGCCGATCGCGACGTGCCCAAGTTCGGCAAAAGCCTTCAAATCGCGTCCGGGCCCGCAACCGAAATCGAGCAAAGTGAAGGGACGCTCGCCACGAATGTGATTCAGCATCGCCGCGATGTTTTGCGTGACGTCGTGCCCGCGCGTGCCCTCCCAGAAAGCCTCCGCGCGCTGATCGTAATGTTGCAGCGTGGGGCCGGTGACCTCGTCCAACTCGTCAGAGCTTGGATTCATGCTTACCCCTCCGAACAATCGTCTCGTGATCCCCGACGCCGCAAACATCACGCCAAAACTTGAGGCCTCTCTCACCCCGCTGAAATCGATCTTTATCGACGTGAAGTCGACGCTTACCAAGGCATGGAGGTCAACGTGCAGGCTTCCTCCCGACAGCGGGGATACGGCACAAATCATTCGTGTCGGAGCATTACCGCTGGGACGAATGGAAGCATAGGCGGTCGGTGACGCATATGAAACAATTCTCCGTTGGGACTTGGCATATCGACGATCCGACGCTCGCCTTCGGTCGCGCGTATCCATTCAGTGCGGACGCCCAAGCGATTGGAGTTTCAGTTACCGTGCGCCTGGTCGAACTCCATGTCGTCCTCGAAAACCGGTTCGTCATCCCCGGAAACCCCAAAGGCGCCGTCGAGGTCGACGTCCCGTTCAGGCCGCTGCAGCAAACCTTCGTCTTCGAGCCGTTCGATGTCTGGAAGGTCGCGCAGCGTCGCGAGCCCAAACACCTCCAGGAATTTCTTCGTCGTGACATAGGCGAAGGGCGCACCGGGTTCGGGCGCGCGCAAGGCCCCGTCGATGAGATCGAAGCGCTTCAGGCGGCCGATGACGTCGCGGCTGATCTCCTTGCCGGCGAGTCGCGACACATCGGCGCGGGTCGCCGGTTGCAGGTAAGCAATCGCCGTCACCGCCAAAAGTTCGGTCGGCGTCAGCTCGGGCGCGCCAGCGTCGCGAAGATCGCCCGAACTCGCCGACCGGATCGCGTCCGCAAAGCGCGGTTTGGTGCGCAGCTGATAGCCGCCGGCGACGAAGACGAGTTCGTAGGGTCTTGCGCGCAGCTCGTCCGCGATGTCGGCGATCAGATCGTCTAGATTGCAGCGCGGTCCGACCAATCTCGCCAGCGTTTCTCTCGGCACCGGATCGCGCGCGCAAAAAATCGCCGCCTCGACGCGGCCCATCCATTCGCGCCAGCGCGCGGGTTCCGGCAATTCGGCGAGATCGGGATCGAACGGCGATTCACGTTCACGCCTTTTCGGACGACTCATGATCGCGCCTCACAAACCATAGAGCCGAAAATTCGGGCGACCGGAGAGTTCGCGCACGGCGCCGAGCTCGATGAGCCGATCGAACAAGCGACGGGCGGCGCGATCGGAGAGACGCGCCACTTTTGCCGCGCGGGCCGGGGAAACCGCGTCGTCGTCCAGCAAGAGTTCGACGACCCTTCCAGCGCCCTTGGCGCGCAATTTGGGTTTTGACGCCAACAGCGCCTGCGAACGACGCGACAGCTCGCCCGCCAGGGCGAAGGCCTCTTGGGCCGCCATCGCATAGGCGCCGGCCACGGCGTCCGTCCAATCCGGATCGCCGGGGCGCGGGCGCTTGCCGGCCGCGCCCCGGCGTAACGACGCATGCGCAATCGCCGTGGCGAGCAGCGGAACCGGCGCGTCCCAGCCGAGGCGCTGCGCCAGCGCGAGATCGGCGCCCCAGAGCGCGAAAATCTCGGCGTCGACGGGCGGCGCGTCGGATAAAAATTTCATCGCCGCAGCGCTGGCGTCCACCGCCGCCGCGAGCGGATCTTTGGCGCCGGCGACGAGGTTCCGCAGGGTGTCGGCGAACGCCTCGACGTTGGCGCTCTCCGCAAGGCCGAGGAGATTGGCGGCAACTCTCAGCGTCGGCGCGTCGAGCCGCAGCGGTCGCATTGCGAACAGGTGTCGCGCTGCAGGAAATCGCGCGACAGTATTTCAATATTTTCAATTGGTTACGCCTGTACGAAACTTGAGAAGTTGTGTGAAACGTGAGAATGGCGTGACAAATTTGCGCGAATTGTGCGAATTATCGGCCCCAATGTTTGCGAACGATTCGACCTTGGCAGGCGGAACGAGACGAGCGAGATTAGGAAGAGGCGTGCCGCCGCGAAGACGCGATCCGCATATTGCTCAACGGTCGGACGTCGGCCTTGACCGCAAAAACTGCTCGCCGACGCACATCCGTGATTCTCATATTTGCAGCAAATACGCGACGAAAGCCCGTTTTGGTCTCGCCGTTTCCAGCAACGGTCGTCCGAAACCGGGGCAATCACACACTTTCGTGCAGAGTGACATCAGGCCTTTTCGAGCATCGCCTCCCAACATATGTGATTCAAAGTCCTTGTGCGCCTTTGCCTGGTCTGTTTCGACACGAACAGGCCGTTCGCCGCAAACGAGCATTTCTGCTCGAGCCTTATGCTGCGCCCGACCAAGCGCTCATCGGATTGAGTAGTTTCCGAAGCTGCTCTTGGAACGGGTCCCTACGGTATAATCGTCAATGGCGAGAAATACTTTTGTCGCCGATCCGGGAGGAGAACTGCGATGGACATGAAGGCCTGCATCGACGCCTGCACCGAGTGCCGGACGACCTGTCTCATAACGCTTGGGCATTGCCTCGCTCTCGACGGCGAGAACGTCAAGGCCGACCGGATCGACGCCCTGCTCGACTGCATCACGCTATGTGCGTCCGGCGTCGATTTGATGGCGCGAAATTCTCCCCTGTGCGGACGCAACTGCGCGGTTTGCGCCGAGGCTTGCCGGCGCTGCGCGGAATTGTGCGAGGCGACTCCGCGCGATGTCGTCATGCAACGCTGCGCCAAAATATGCCGAGAGTGTGAGACGACCTGCACCGTGATGGCGGCGCATTAGGCGCGCAAATCAAAGGCGCTACACCCAATTGCGCCAAACATTATAGCGCGAATGCGCGCGCGATCTGAAAATGACAGCCGGATTGAATCGCGCCAAGCTTTGACAGATGGCGCGTGGGGCGCTGTGTCGGGCGCCACACCGGCAAGCGCCGGTTTAGCTCGAATATTTCCGTTAGAGGCCGCATCGCCTCCACGACGCGCTGGCGTCGCCGCCCGCCTGCGATCTCAGAACCGCTGGATTCCATATGTTTTCCCGCCTAGATCCACAAAAGATAAAGCAAGGCATTTCTGACGTTGAACGCCACGTGAAAGAACGCAATGATACGCTGTCGAGATAGCACAATGCACCCGCTCGCGATGAACTTCCGCAGATTCGTCGATGACCCGAGCTTCGTCTGTGTGGGAGCCAAGGCCGCGCTCGCGAAGGGTCGGATGCATGTGATCATCGCCAAAGATCTTTTGTCGAGTTGTGACGACTATCGCACCTATTCCGGACTTTGTGAGATCGTCCGCGACTATCGGGCAGATCGGGAAATGTTTCAGAGTTTCGTGGTGATTTTTGAACAGCCTGCTCACATGAGCGAGGAGAGCTTTGAGCGCGCCCTGTGGGTGCGAGCACAGTCGCTGTCCGACAAGGACGCTTCCAATGGTCAGGCCTATGACGATCGCGTCAGTATGCAGCCAGACAATCCACATTTTGCCCTCAGCTTTGCGGAGGAGGGCTTTTTTATCGTCGGTCTGCACCCGGGAGCGAGCCGCGAGTCGAGGCGCTTCGAACGGCCGACTCTCGTCTTCAACCTTCACGATCAGTTTGAGCGCCTGCGTAGCGATGGCGATTATGAGAAAATGCGCGCAGTGATTTTGAACCGCGATAAAAAGCTCACGGGAAGCGTCAACCCGATGTTGGCGCGGCACGGCGAAACGTCAGAGGCGCGCCAATATAGCGGACGACTCGTGGGCCAAGATTGGAAATGTCCCTTCGATCCTTTGGAGAGATCCTCCTATGAACCCAAAGCGAATTCCGCCACGGTCCGGCGTGGCGTTCCTTCTCTCACGCGGAGAGACACTGACCGTCACTGATCCCATTGGCGAGCAGGTGGCCGACCTTCTCGCATTCAGGCGAGACGACGTGGATGAAGCTATATCGTCCGGTCGTTCACTCGATTATGCGGGGCGCCTTTTCCTGACGACCGGAGCCGCAATTTATTCCAACCGAAGCAATGTGCTGTTACGAATCGTCGAGGATACGGTAGGTCGCCACGATTTTTTGCTGACTCCCTGTTCGGCAGATACGTTTCGCATCCTTTACGGCGACGAGCACCCTCATCAGGGATGTTTCGGAAACCTCTCGGTTGCGCTGGCGCCATTCGGCATTGTTCCGGATCGAATTCCTGTCGCGTTCAACATCTTTATGAACGTCGTCGTCAACGCGGAGACGGGCGTGCTGCGAGTCGCTCCGCCTTTGAGTCGCGCGGGCGATCACATAACATTCCGAGCGGAGATTGACCTCATTGTCGCGCTCACTGCATGTTCGGCGCCACAATCAAATAACTATGCGTTTAAACCCATCGACTACGCCATCGGAATGGCCGAATGTCGGCCCAGGTCGAGTTCGCTATGAACTTCGACGGATCCAGAGGTGGTCCGACGGGCAGTTGCCCTTCAACAGACGCGGCTATCGAGTTGATGGTTCCGACACAAGGAGGTGAAACGAAACCTCGCGACGCACGATAGCCGTGATCGCTCCCACATAGACCAAAAGAACTTTTTTCGTGGCGCACCGCCCGATAGAATCTCGGCGGAAGTCGCGATGAGGACGTATGGTCGAACGACCGCGCTGCTCAACAACACATTTCAGAATTTGCGCGCCGGAAGCTCCGGCGCGCAGAGCAATTGAATACCGTCGCTGTGTTCAGTTCGCTGGCGTTGCCGATTGATCACGCAAAGCGTGAATCCGATCATGGTTCGCTTTTACGCCTGCATATTGTCGGCGCACAATAATCGCGATATCTGCGGGCAACGCCTCTTTGAGCGCGGCTTCGTAATTGTGCATCGCGGCGTCTTCTCCGCGCTCGCACTCTTCGAGCACCACGTGTTCCTCCATGCCGGTAACCGAAGACATTATGTCGGTCCAGCGTCGATGCAATGTTCCGCCAATGCTGCCAGACTTGGCAGGCTCTCCGCCGAGCTTGCGAATCTGGGCTTCCAGCTCTGCGGCGCCCTCGTCACAACGCGCTGCCGAGGAATCGAATACCGGCGTCAAGGCGCCATTCTTGACGTCCTTCGAACAGGTTCGAAAGCCCTTGGCGCCATCCTTGGTCGTTTGCAGTAGCGAATTCAAGGTCGCGATAACTTCCTGATTATTCATGTCAACTCTCCTAACGAGGGGTATGCGCACGATCGCGCGAACGAATAGCCTCTCGAGTGTTCGCCGCATAGGATCGGAAACTACCCACTAAGCCCCACACCGCCCTGTGAGCTTTTTCAAAAGGACGCAAGACGGATGTCACCGCTAAGCCGTCAGTGCTCGACGCGCTGCTGGAAATTGTTGTGCGCCGACACATGAGTGCGTTGTGCAGTGAGCCGGTCCGTGACGGATCGTCATGCATTTATGCCCCGCGTGTCGTCGTCGCGCGGCATGGGTATTTCCCGACCCTATACGGCCCCCGGCGCGCCCGCATAGGGTTGGACGTTGAATTGAATACAGACCACCGACGCTCCGGAACCAAACAAAGCCTGTTCGCTAGGCGTTGCGTCGCTCGAGGGTTAAGCGCTTGACCGTGGATATCAAATCCCTTTCTGAAAAACGCAGCGCGAACTCGCAGCGGGTTAGCGCATTGCGTCGCCCCGGTCACTTGGCGATAGTGTGTCCCGATGCGCTATTTGGAAGCCTCTGTACTCGCGCGCGGCGTCCCGCAGGCAACGTCCGACATCTCAGGAGACGTTTATGAAAGTGGACAACCAAAAACTCAGCAAGGCGGATATTGAGCACGCGATGATGACGCCATCTTCCGTGTTTGACACGCCTGCGGAGGTTGTTGAATCGGAGGGGCTCACGCGCGCTCAAAAAATTGAAGTTCTCAAGAGATGGGAACTCGACGCGCGCGCCCTGCAAAGGGCGACGGACGAAAACATGACAGGCGGCGAACGTCCGCTTCTCGACGAAGTCAACGACGCATTATCGAAGCTTGATCCCGGAGGCGCGACGCCCGACGGTTTTGGCAAAGCGCCTACAAAAATTTAAAGGTCGATGCGCTCTTTGGCGCCAGCATGCGCTTGATGGCGGAACCGCATGCGTTCGAGCGCCAGGTTAATTTTATCGCGCGGTAGCGGGTCTTCCGATGCGTCGGTAGCCGGACGCGCGCAAGATTAATTCCTGTGTGGCGCAACCAGTGGGCTTCAGGACGTTTGTCCTCGAACCAGAGCTTAAAGTGAGTTTGCAGGGTTGAGGGTCCAAACGCCGAGAAGGCATCTTCCGATGAGAATCGAGACCGTCGCAGACCTTCTAGCCCGCGCGCTGTTCCAGGCGGGCGTGAAGCGCATATATGGCCTTGTCGGCGATAGTCTAAACGGCATTACCGAGTCGCTGAGAAAGCAAGGCGAGATCGAATGGATTCATGTCCGTCATGAGGAAAGCGCCGCGTTCGCCGCAGGGGCGGAAGCGCATTTGACCGGGAATCTTGCCGTTTGCGCAGGGAGTTGCGGTCCTGGCAATTTGCATCTTATCAACGGCCTTTTCGACTGCCATCGCTCGCGTGTGCCCGTGCTGGCGATCGCCGCCCAAATCCCGAGCGCCGAGATTGGCCGCAACTACTTCCAGGAAACCCATCCTCAAAATCTTTTCCAGGAATGCAGCCATTACTGCGAGTTGGTCACGACCGCAGCGCAGATGCCGGGCGTCCTCGAAACCGCAATCCGCGTCTCCGTCGGTGAGCGTGGCGTCGCCGTCATCGTCCTGCCGGGCGACATAGCCTTGACGGAAATGCCGGCAGAAGAACGCTTGTCAGCCCATCTTCTGCCCACGCCTCCAATAGTCCGGCCGCGGGATTCGGAACTCGCGTCTCTGGCTACGATGTTGAACGCCGCGCCGCGCGTAACGCTGCTCTGCGGACGCGGCTGCTTCGGCGCCCGCTCCGAACTCATGCGCCTCGCCGAGGCGTTGAAATCGCCGATCGTCCACGCTCTCGGCGGGAAAGAGGGAGTAGAACATGACAACCCCTACGACGTCGGGATGACAGGCCTGATAGGTTTCAGCTCCGGATTTCACGCGATGCGGGAATGCGACATGCTGCTGATGCTCGGGACGGACTTCCCTTACCGCCAGTTCTACCCGACAACCGCGAAAATCGCCCAAGTTGATTTACGCGCCGCGAATTTGGGCCGACGGTGTCCGATCGACATCGGTCTTGTCGGCGACGTGGCCGCAACGATCGACGCGCTGCTTCCCTTTCTGATGCCGAAGCAGAATCAAGAGCACCTTAACCAATGTCTTGCGAATTATGCGGAGGCGCGGAAGGGCCTCGACGAACTGGCGGTCGGGCATCCCGGCCGCAAGCCCATCCACCCGCAATATCTCGCTAAAGTCGTGAGCGATCTTACGGCTCAAGACACGGTTTTCACCTGTGATGTCGGAACGCCGACCATCTGGGCGGCACGATACCTAAAACTCGGACACAATCGGCGCCTAGTTGGTTCTTTCGTGCACGGCTCTATGGCCAATGCGATGCCGCAGGCCATCGGCGCGCAGGCGGCTTTCAAAGGGAGGCAAGTGGTCGCGCTCTGCGGCGATGGCGGTTTTGCGATGCTGATGGGCGATTTCATCACGCTGGTGCAGCAGAAGCTGCCCGTCAAGATCGTCATCTTCAATAATGGCGCTCTCGGATTCGTTGAGCTTGAGATGAAAGTCGCCGGGATTCTGGAAACGGGAGTCGAACTGATCAATCCCGATTTCGCCTCCATGGCGCGAGCAATGGGTGTTTTCGCTCGTCGCGTCGAAGATCCTGCGGAGCTCGAGTCGGCTGTGCGAGAAGTTCTAGCCCATGATGGTCCAGCGCTGCTCGACGTGCTCACAAACCGGCAAGAGCTGTCGATGCCGCCGAACCTCGAGCTCGCTCAGGTAACGGGTTTTAGCCTCTACCTGATGAAGGCGGTGATGAATGGCCGCGGAGAGGCGGTCATCGATCTCGCGCAAACAAACCTCTTCCGATGAGCGCGCGATCTCATGTTGGAGCCGCAAGAAATTCGAACCATGCGGATACGCGGCGATGGCGACGCCTTTCAGAAGAGGCTGAATACCATGACCCGAACGGGTCCGCATTCCTCGCAATCATTCGTTACGCGAGAGATCGAGACTCGATCGAGGCGGAGTTTCGATCTGGTCAATCTAAAGTTCCACTGCTCCTATTTCGCGCCGTTGGCAATCGCCGTTCGCACCAATGGCGATGTTGGCGCTTCCCAATCGCCTTGTCATTCCTATCGGCCGCCAACGCACCAAATTGCGGCGAGCGCTATTCGATCTTGGCGTCCCGTGAAGAAGTGACGGTAGGACACGAGGCGAGTCCGGGAAAGCACTTTTTTTTGTGCCGCAGAGCCTGAGGAGACATCAAAATGCACCCGAGCACTAAATGGCGAGAGCAGATAGACCCAGATGAAGCGAACCGTTTCGAGCGATATGCGGAGGCCTTCGTCAAAATGCAGCAGCGCAAATCTCAGGAGTTCGGCTATGGACGCGCTTTGCATCGTAAGCAGATTTTGGCCCTGAGAGCCGTGTTCGATGTGCTTCCGGACCTTCCCGAAACAGCGCGGCACGGGCTGTTCGCCTCGCCGGCCAGATATGAGGCCTGGATTCGCCTCTCGAACGGCGGCCCGAACCATGCCCCGGACTCGAAACCAGATATTCGCGGATTTGCCGTAAAGGTGTTCGGCGTTGCAGGCCCGACCGCAACCGCTTCTCTCGATTGGGGATGCCAGGATTTTCTGCTCATCAATCACAGCACCTTTGCGTTCCCGAAAAGTGAGGAGTTCATGGATCTAACGCTGGCGTCCGACAGGGGCCTCATATCCTTGTTGACGCACATTTGGAACCGGTATGGCGCGTTCCGCGGCGTCGCCTTAATGCGTCGGCTCGCCGGGGTCGTCGGCAAGCCCTTCAGAAGTTTCGCCTGTGAAACCTTTTATAGTGCGGCGCCGATCTCTTGCGGGCCTTATGCCTGCCGCCTGCGGCTGGTTCCCAATGGAAATCCGCCTTCGGGAGATGATGTGCGAGATTGGGCGCGAGACGTGAAAGATCGACTGGCGCTGGCGCCTCTCGCGTTCGACTTTCAATTGCAGTTCTTCGTAGATGAAGCATCCACGCCGATCGAAGATGCGTCGGTCGATTGGCCGGAAATGGTTGCGCCCTTTGTAACCGTCGCTCGCTTGATAATCCCGCAGCAAGAGTTTTCGAACGCCGCCGCCACCCAGTTTGACGCTCAGGTCGAAGCCTCTTCTTTTGATCCCTGGACGGCGCTGATGGTTCACCGACCCTTGGGTAATGTGATGCGTGCGCGCAAAGTGGTGTATCTGGCCAGCAGAAGCACAAGGGGTGCGCCATGAGCTCGCCCCGGTATGTCTGGGGGTAATTGGCAGGGTGCAATTTTCCCGCGATCATCATCGCGCTCGTCAAGGACCGAAAAGTGTTCGTCGCAATGGATCCGCTCGGGGCGGGCGCACCCCGTTCACAGCCTGCGATGCGACGAACGGGCCTAGACCCAACAGTCGTGTTACCAGACACCATTTGGCAGAAGTGCCCAGGAAGTGCGGCTTTTCACGCCCGGACGACGCCCTAGCGGCGACACACTTTTGACATTTCGCCGGTTGAGCCGAGCCTGGTTTCACGGATCAAGGCCACAGGATGCCGGCCCGTCGGATCATCACTTTTGACCGAAGACGCATTCTGTAAAAAGTCACGCCTTCGATCAACGCAAAATCGGCTCAGAACCGATTTGGCGGCCAGTGACACGACTGTTGAGTCTAGGCCGAACGGCGACGCCGAACGAGAGTCCGGCGCGGCGGACCTGGCCGAAGCAATCGCGACGAGCGACGGTATGCCAACGCCGGATTGTCCCCGCGAACAGTTGGCGAAAAGCGCCTATATTCCGGTGAGCCTGGCAGGATTTCCAACTCGGTTTGAAAGACGCTTGGACGTTGATCAAGGATTGGAGACGATCATGTTCAAATCGGGTAATATGTTTACGAAAGTGACGGCGGAGTTCGGACGACGAAATGATTAAGGATCGCGGTCGTCGCCGACACGGTAGATGCAAAAATCGAAGAATCGCCTCGACAGGTCAAGCGAGCCCCGTGGCTTTTTATTACGGCCAGGGTTCATCGAAAGCGGCTTTCCGATTTTTGGCTCGGCGGCGATTCCCGCGAAAGCCGCAAGTCCCGCGCGCGATGGCTCTCGATTGGACAGCGTAATGACCGCTATCGGGCTTGTGAAGGACTTTCCTGTCGTTTGCGTCGGGGGCTCGGCAGGCGGCCTCGACGCCTACATCCGTTTTCTAAGGTGCGTGCCAGCAGATATTGGCGCGGCTATCGTCATCGTCAATCACTTGCGAACCGTCGCCACCCAACTCCATGAGATTCTCCCATACCACACCGCAATGCCGGTTGAACTCATCACGGAAGGTTTGGTCCTTCAGCCCAATCACGTGTTCATCATTCCGGCACAGCGCGATCTCCATGTCCTTGATGGAAAATTTCGCCTGAAGCCGATTTCAAAGCCAAGGGGCTGGCCCGACGTTATTACGGTCTTCTTGAATTCGCTCGCCCAGCATTGGAACGGGAAGCTTATCGCCGTCATTGTTTCCGGCTATGACGGCGATGGGGCCGCAGCTTTGCGCGGCATAAAGGAAGTGGGTGGCGTCACCATCGCGCAGAAGCTTGCGACAGCTGGTCAGCCAGATATGCCCGAGAGCGCGATCGCAACCGGCTGGATTGATTTTGTCCTTTCACCCGAGGATATCGCGCGGAAAATCGTTTGCATCGCGCGCGGGAATACGAACGTCCAAGGCGCGTCGCCGCGCTCCTGAGCCGTCGACGCAGAAACACAGGAGATAAAAAATGGAAATTGTGCCACGACGACAAACGATTAACATTACGCCGCGCTCATCTCCATGGGAAATGAACGACGATGTTTTTCTGGTCGACCTCACGCGTCCCGTCGTGGCGGCTACCAAAGTGACGCGCGCCCCGGCGAAACTAGGGCGGCTTATCCCGTTGTCCCAGGGTCGTCGATATTTACTGGCTCGCCGAATTGGTAGGCATGATTTTGGTTCTCGGTTTACCGCGTCGCCCGACCCGTCTTGGCGCATTCTCATGGGTTTCGGAGATTGAACTAATCGTTGGCTGATGGCGCCGAGATGGCAAATCCAATGGCTATTGTTCCGGCTTTCGTTTGATGGCGAGTCCCGTAGCGCCACGTTTGCGGGCCAGAAAAAAACGTATCATTTCGTGTGACGCGTCCGGTCCCGCAGGATCAGTGAATGACCCCGCCGCGCTGCCGCCCGACCAGCCATGACCACTGCCATGCACCGTCCAATTTTCCAAAAGAATGTCGCCGGAGCCGCGCCAATATTCGGTGCGGGTGAAATCCCTACCGCCCTTTGACCGACCATTTTCCGAACGACTTTTGAGCGGTTGAGAGCTGGATCGCTGTATGGCGGATAGAAATGCCGCTGCGTTGGACGGATGGACCACCCTGTCCTCATCGCCATGGAAGACAATAGTGTAGACAAGGCGGCCCGATTTGCTATTTGCGCCGGATTCCATCCCCCGGCGCATCGCCGATAATGCGCCTCGCAAGGTACGGATATCGCCACGCGCAAGTCCCGAATGAACTCCAACCGCGACATAAAGTTCCGGATACGCTGACGCGGTGATGGCCGCAGCGGATCCTCCGGCCGAAATGCCCGCAATATAAACGCGCGCGGAATTCGCCTTGCAGAGGTCCATGACATGACGGGTTAAAGCTGCGATCATCGATGGCTCGCCACTGCCTCGTTTCTGGTCGCCTGGACGGTGCCAGTTCCAGCAGCGATTGAGGTTGGCGGAAACGGATTGCTGCGGGTAGAGCACGAGAAAGCCCCGTTCGTCGGCAATTCCATTCATGCGGGTGCCAACCGCAAAATTCGATGCGGATTGCGCACAGCCGTGAAGCATGACCAGAAGCGGCAACCGGCGCCGCTTTGACCCTTGCGGCGTGTAAAGCTTGTACGCCAAGTTTCCTTCGCGGCAGGCGAACTGACCATCGACGAAGCTGCCGGGCTCGGGCCGTCTTTCGGCCAACGGCGTCGAAGCCCGTTTGGCCTTCGATTTCCTGATGCCTTTCTTCGCCTTTTTTGGGGCAGCCGGCGACAAGATTCGCTGGAGCACAACGGCTGCCTTTAGAGTTCGCTTTCGCGCCGTTCTTGAAGATTTCAACCAAGTCCCAAATAAGCTTTTCATCGGTTGCTCCGTCAAAGGCGAAGCCCCACCCGCGCTAGTGTTTCCAGAGAAACCGCCGACCGTTTTGGCGCCGACCGGCTCTGGTTGTCACTTGACCTACCGTCAATCTCCTCCCCGGCCACCTTCGCCGGAACCTCTTCGATCAGCCGCCGTCAACTTCATTTCGGCGGCTCGGCGGGCTGCCCTTGCTGATTGGAGGGCGGCTTGTTCGCCTCGTGATGACCGACCACGCAACCTACCGCCGCGCCAAGCTTACCATGTCCGGCCAAGTGCCCAGCGATGCCCCCGATGATTGCGCCTTTGATACAACCTTTGGCCTCGGCTTGAAGGGGCGCGATTGCGGCAATGATCGCGAACGCCGCGGGAATTCCAGACGGAATTTTCATGTAGCCTCCCCTATTTTTTGAACACAGACCGAAGATATTTGCATTTCGAGACAGCGGCGCGCCGTTGGGACAGCAAACGGCGAATTCGAATTCTTCATGAGTTCGTCGCATCGCTTTTCGATCGGAAGCTGACCCTCCACCGTCGTGCCCGAAAAGGCGTCGCTTTCGCCCCTGAACCTCCCGGCGACCGGCATCGCCAGGCGAATATCTCGTGCCACGGCGACGGGGATCAGAGTGAAACCGCCGACGCTCCGGTTCCTGGGCTCAAAGATGACCCAGCCGGCACCCGCCGCATAAATTTCCCTCACGCGTGGGTCGTTCCAGCCTCTGACGACGGCCTCTTCGTTGGTGAGGGGCTAAATGATAACCGGAGACGGTTCTGGCTCCGAAGCCGAACCGTCTCCGGCTTCGACGAACTAGATGGCGAAGTCGATGCGGGCGGTTTAAGAGCTCGACTACCATTTCGTTGGTCAAGAGGGGAAACCGGAAAAACCATATCATTCTCTATGCCGCCGCGTCCGGTTGACGCGCATCGATCTCACCGACTTAGGTC
>Ga0265328_10000153_pt1 | contig 32601 bp, 22 predicted proteins | sample 41624metaG_FD_202086 | JGI IMG/M metagenome (GOLD analysis project Ga0265328, IMG submission 202086) | Rhizosphere microbial communities from Carex aquatilis grown in University of Washington, Seatle, WA, United States - 4-16-24 metaG | ecosystem: Host-associated > Plants > Roots > Rhizosphere...
TGGTGGCGAGCCAGGCGGCGACCGAGAATTTCGCGGCAAGACCGGGCGCATCCGAAACGGTCGTGCACAAATGGCGGCTGTATCGCGCGCTGACCGAGGCCAAGGAACCGCTCGGCGTCACCGACCGAGCGCTGTCGGTGTTGCACGCGCTGCTCTCCTTCCATCAGGAGACGGCGCTGACTTTACCGGCAAGCGACTCAAACGCGGCTGAAGCTGATTCGGCCGGCCCCGGCCTCGTCGTGTTTCCGTCCAATCGGGAATTGTCGATCCGCGCACACGGCATGGCGCCGGCGACGCTGCGACGCCATTTGGCCTGCCTCGTCGACGCCGGGTTGATCATCCGGCGCGACTCTCCGAACGGCAAGCGCTTCGCCAGAAGAGGGCAGGGGGGCGCGATCGAGGACGCCTTCGGTTTCGACCTCATGCCGCTCGTCGCGCGCGCCGCTGAAATCGAAAACCTCGCCGAAGAGGTGCGGGCCGAGAACCGCGCGACGGCGCTGTTGCGCGAAAAAATAACGCTGACGCGGCGCGACATCGCCAAGATGATCGCGACCGGCATAGAGGAGGGCGTTCCAGGCGACTGGGAAGGCTTTCACCTGCGCTATGCGACGCTCTCCGGCCGCTACGCGCGCAATCTTTTGCGCTCCGATCTGGGGGCTTTGGCGAGCGAATTGACTGCTCTCGCGGCCGAAATCCGTAAGCTGCTGGAGAACCACGTAAAACCCCAAAATATGAACGGCAATGAGTCCCAAAGTGAGCGCCACATACAGAATCAAACTACAAATATACTTGAGCTTGAACCTAGCCTTCAAGAAGGCAGGGGCGAACCGTCCGATCTCGACGACCAGCAACCCGGGGCTCCATCGGCGCCAGAGCCAGAAATCTTGGAAGCAAGGGCGGCAAAGCCCGAACAAAAGCCCGGAACGCCGCGGACCTATCCGCTCGGGATGGTGCTGGAGGCCTGTCCCGATATCCTCGACTTCGCTTCCGGCGGAATCTCGTCGTGGCGCGATCTCGCGTCGACCGCTGCGGTGGTTCGAAAGGCGATTGGCGTTTCGCCAGACGCCTGGGCGCAAGCGCTCGAAGTTTTGGGCGAGCACGACACGTCGATCGTCATCGCCGCGATCCTGCAGCGCGGGGAGGAAATCAAAAGCGCCGGCGGCTATCTGCGCGTTTTGACCGCGAAGGCGAGGGCAGGGGAGTTTTCGCTCGGCCCCGTGTTGATGGCGCTATTGCGCGGCAAGGCGGCGAAGGCCGCGCGAGAACGCAAGCGGGCAGGGTGATTGGACGGTTTTCAGAGGCTCGCGACAGCGCGAATGGCGTCCCGCTTCCTCGCCCGAGACAAAACTGGCTGATTACGTCATTCTCGACGCATGATACGAGCCATTCCAGGAGGTTGCCGATGACGACAGACGCCGCTGCGCAGCTGGCCATTTTGGCGGATGCGTTGACCGAGATCGTCGACTTGGCGACGGCCGACCCCAAGGCCGTGGCGCCGCCGGCGGAAATCTTGGCGCGGGCAGGGGACATCGCTGCCGAAGCCCTCGCCGTGGCCGCGACTTACGGGCGCTTGCCGCCCTTCGCGGGCACCACCGAGATGCGGGACGAGGTGCCGAATCCCGCTGCGCCGGCGTCGCCATGACGGCGCTTTAACGGTTTGTTAACCATAAAACCGCCGTGGGTGTCGGGCGCAAAAGGTGTCCGATAATGCAGGGTTACCGGGCATGGAGGAAGCTTCGCAGAATCAGGCAATGTCGCTCGCGTTCCTTGAGCGGACAGCCCCGAAAAATCGGATCCAGGCGTCGGATTTTCGCGTTTCAACGGTGGACTGGCCTCGCGCTTCATTGGCGAACAGCGACCGCTTAGGTCCGCAAAAACAACGAGGCGAACCCCAGCCGAACGCCCCGGCTAACCAATGACGCTGTGTGCGCGCGCTCCCCCGCTTGAAACAGCTCTTGAAGTTTTGGCCATTTTGGCCACAAATAGTGCGAACGGGCTTCTTCGAGCGGGACATGCAAACGCTATCGGCGAGAGACGCGAAGTACAACTTCGGTCGGCTTATCGACACGGCTCGATCCGAGCCAGTGACCGTCGAAAAACATGGTCGAGCGGTCGTCGTCGTGTTGGCGGTCGAGGAATACGAGCGCTTGAAAGCAATCGAGTTGGAGCGGCATGAGAACCTGGCCCGGTCCGGCGAGAAGATGATGAGGCGGGACGATACGGCCGATCAGACGAAAACAGCTGGGCGCATCGAGGCGTTGACCAAGCCTGCCGACTCGCCGGGAAAAGTTGGGTGATGGATGGACGTCTTTGACCTCGATTGCCGTGTCGTCAGCGAGTACAGCGATTTCGCGCGGTCATTTACGAAGATGCGCTCCGCGGACATCCGTGCGCGTATCGACGAGCAGTATGCCAGCGACCGGTTTTGGCCTGAGCCCATCCTGCAACTTAACCCTCACTTTCAGGTTGGGGCGTCGGTCGGTGATCTCGTGGCAGGCGGGTTGCTGCACGCCGATACGGCGAAATTTTTTCGACAGCCAAGCCCTGCAAGCGGGGAGGCTGGACCGTCCTTCGATCTTTACAAACACCAGGTAGAGGCGATCCAGAGGGCTGCCTCGGGCGCCAGCTACGTGGTGACCACCGGCACTGGCTCGGGCAAATCCCTGTGCTTCTTCATCCCGATTATCGATAAGATACTGCGCCAGCGGGCGACAGGTGGACCGCGTCGCACACGCGCCATTGTCATCTATCCAATGAATGCGCTGGCGAACTCGCAACAGGAAGAGCTTGGCAAATTCGCTCGAAACGCTCCGGGCCTAGTGGAATTCGCGCGCTACACAGGTCAGGAGTCCAACGAAACCCGTAAGGCGATCGCCAATTCGCCGCCCGATATACTGCTCACAAATTTCATGATGCTGGAGCTTCTGCTTACCCGGCAGGAGGAACTCGACAGACAAGTTATCAAAAATTGCGAGGGGCTGGAATTCTTGGTTCTCGACGAGTTGCACACCTACCGGGGGCGTCAGGGCGCCGATGTCGCCATGCTCGTGCGTCGACTGCGCGAACGATTGACGCCTAGTGGCGTACTGCAGTGTATTGGGACCTCTGCGACCATGGCCAGCGAAGGATCGACTGAAGGCCGCAATCGCGTGGTCGCCGAGGTCGCGTCGCGCCTTTTCGCGGCTGATGTGCGTCCAGATAACATCATTACCGAGACGCTGCGTCGGGCGACAGACCCGACGCTTTCCGCCGAACGCGTGCGTCCGCAACTTGCCGCCGCCATTCAGAACGGCGTGGCGCCAAATATTAGTGACGAGGGCTTGCGTCGGTCGCCCCTCGCGATCTGGGTTGAAACTGCCTTGGGTGTCACGCGTGAGTCAGAGACCGAACCGAAGTTAGTTCGCGCGACCCCCTGCACGTTGAAGGTTGCTTCCAAACGTCTCGCCACCGATGCTGGTATTGACGAACCCAAGGCGAAAGCCGGGTTACAGAACCTACTTGCGATAGCCAGCAAACCTGAACGGGATCGTCGTGGCGATGGCTCCGCCCGGCCCTTTTTCGCATTCAAGCTGCATCAGTTCTTGTCCGGGGCAGGACGCGCGTTCGCGACGCTTGAGGCGCCTGGCCAGAGGCTTGTGACCCTCGACGCCCAACAGTTCGCGCCTGGCCGTCCCGAGGGTGTGCGCCTGTATGCGCTCCACTTCTGCCGCACTTGCGGTCAAGAGCACCATCCCGTCCGCCTGGTTGACGATGAGAGGGGGAGTCACTTCCTGGCGCGGGACATCGACGAGATGGCTGACGAGAGTGACGTCGAACCAGATGCGGAAGCGACCACCGAGCGTTCGGGTTTTCTGATGCTAGAACCCTCAGACGAGGAATTTACGTTTCAAGGGCGCGAGGAGGATTTCCCCGAAGAATGGCTAGAGGAGACCAAGCGCGGCGAGATCCGGCTGAAAGCCGGGTACCGACGCCATAGGCCCGAACGACGGCTCGTGCTTCCCGACGGAACCGAATCTGCGACCGGTCACTCGGCATGGTTCCTTCCCGGCAAATTCAGGTTCTGCCCGACATGCTCCCAGACCCATGATGCCCGAGGGCGCGATGGCAATCGCTTGGCTAGCCTGTCGGCGGAAGGCCGGTCTTCGGCAACCACGGTCCTGGTGTCCTCCGTATTGCGCTGGTTCCACGAACCGGAGCAATACGTTGAACCTGAAAAGCGCAAGCTGCTCGGCTTCACCGACAACCGACAAGACGCGGCACTGCAGGCCGGGCATTTCAACGACTTCATCTTCGTATCTCTTTTTCGCGCCGCCACTCTCCGCGCGCTTGAAGAAGCCGGCGATCAAGGTCTTGACCCTGCGAGATCGGGGTCCGCGCTGCAGAAGGCGCTGGGCTTTTTCCCTGTCGACATGGAACGCCGGCCCGACTGGATGCTCAATCCAAGTTTGGAGGGCTTTCAAACCGAGGACGCGGAGAAGGCGCTACGCGACGTTCTTGCTCATCGCCTCTGGATCGATCAGCGAAAAGGCTGGCGCTACACAAACCCGAATCTTGAGCAGCTTGGCTTAGTTCGGATCGTCTATCGAGGCCTTGAGGACTTCGCTGCAAAACACGATCTGTTTGCCTCTGGTTCACCAGTGCTTGGCGCTGCGACGCCACAGCAACGCATTCAGGTTCTGACCGAACTCTTCAATCACATGCGCCAGGGGCTCGCCATCGAGGTGGAAGATCTCGAACCAAGCGCGCTCGAAGTCAAAGCGCGGCTTAGCCGCCAGTATTTGCGTCCGCCTTGGGGCTTTACGCCCGAGGAATCCCCCCGCAGTTGGTCGCAGCTTGTCCTCGATCCACCGGCCCGTGATCGGTTGAAGGCTCGAGATGAGAGTCTTTTGCTACGGGGTGGAGCACGAAGCCAACTCGGGCGGCGACTGCGTTCGAAGAGCCTGTGGGGGCGATCCCTAGACATGCACGAGACCAACCAGCTTATCCGGGCACTGCTGGCGGCGGCGGAACGATATGGCTATGTGGTTCGATTCCGCTCGGCGTTCGGGGATGACGTTCCCGCATGGCGTCTTAAGCCGTCCGCGCTTCGGTTCGCATTTGGCGAGGGTAAGGCGCAGACAGCGCGCGATAATCCTTTTTTCCGCGACCTCTATAGCAACTTGGCTGATCTTCTTGGAGTCGCGGGTGGGCGAGCCATCTTCGGCTTTGAGGCTCGGGAACACACCGCACAGGTCGATAGCGTTCGTCGTCAATACCGCGAAAGCCGATTTCGGCTTGGCGAGGACGATCGCAGGATGTTGGCGGAGCATGCAGAAAGAGAGCCGGATGATCCCGAGCCACCAAGGTTCCTGCCTGCGCTCTTTTGCTCTCCCACGATGGAGCTCGGCGTCGATATCTCGGCGCTTGACGCCGTCTATATGCGCAATGTCCCGCCCACACCGGCCAATTACGCCCAACGCAGCGGACGGGCGGGGCGTAGCGGGCAACCGGCTTTGGTGCTGACGTACTGCGCCGCGCAGAGCCCCCACGATCAATATTACTTCCGCGACCCCACTGCGATGGTCAAAGGTGTTGTGCGCGCGCCGACCCTTGATCTCGCCAACAGGGATCTGATCACGAGCCATCTGAATGCGATATGGCTCGCGTCGAGCGAGGCCGCATTGTCGGCCAATATCGCGGAGGTCCTGGACACCGCATCTGACGATCTACCAGTACGCGCCGACTTGGTGGAAACGCTCTCCAAGCAGCGCGTGGCCGCGACAGCCGCAAGCTCGATGATGCGGGTTCTGGCAATGATCAGTCCTGAGCTAACACCGGAGCGCGCTCCCTGGGCTAACGATCAGGCATTGCTGGCGGAACGGACCTCAAAGGCGGCCTTCGAAGCCTTCGGCAAATCATTCAATCGTTGGCGCGAGCAAGTATCAGCGGCAGAGATGCAAAAAGCTCAGGCAGAGAAAATCCTGAGCGATCGGTCGATCACGGACATCAGACAGCGTCAAGATGCCAACCAGATGCGTAACCAGGCTGAACAGCAGATCAATTTGCTGCTGAACGGTAAGGCGAGCGCAAGCAGCGATTATTACACGTACCGCTACCTCGCGACCGAAGGCTTCTTGCCAGGCTACAACTTCCCGCGCCTACCATTGCAAGCCTTCGTCCCCGCCTCTCGCGATGGCTCTCGTTCGCAAGTCTATTTGCAGCGAGCGAGGTTTCTTGGCATCTCTGAGTTCGGTCCGCGTTCAATCGTCTACCATGAAGGTCGCGGCTATCGGGTCGTGCGAGCATTGTTGGGTGCTGGTGCGAGGGACCGCGATGGCGCAATCTCGACGGATGCCGTGTTTGTTTGCCCAAGCTGTGGGGCTGGTTACTTCGGGACGGCGCTGGAGCGTTGTGTTTCCTGTGGTTCGACCCTTGGTGACGCTGACATCGTTCGCAATGTCCTTCGTATCGAAAGTGTCGCGACGCGCGCTGCCGAAAGAATCACCGCCAACGATGAGGAGCGCCAGCGTCAAGGCTTTGAGTTGCAGACGACGTTTGAATGGCCTCAACGCGACGGTCACCGCGACGTTCGTGAGATGATCTTTCGTGATGGAGAGGTTCCGGTGGCGCGGTTTGTTTACGGCGCTGGAGCCCGCATCGTTAGGCTGAATCTGGGGCTTCGGCGGCGCAAGCAGAAGACGGTTCGAGGATTCGATATCGACCCTGTGCAGGGTTGGTGGAAGAAGTTCGACGAAGCTGAGGATGATGACGGCGATCCGCGTCGTGTGGGAAGCCAGCGGGTTGTTCCTGCCGTCGAAGACCGCAAGAACGCGCTGTTGCTGAGCCTGCAGCCACCGCCGGCCGATGTCACCATCTTCGCGACGGTGCAACATGCGCTCATTCGTGGCTTTGAGCAGGTTTTTGAACTTGAGGAGGGCGAGCTCCTCGGTGAACCCACGCCCAATCGCGACAATCGCCGCTCACTTTTGTTCTACGAAGCTACCGAAGGCGGCGCAGGCGTGCTTTCGGAAGTGTCGCGGCGACCAGGCGTCCTCACGGAGGTTGCCCGTCGGGCGCTTGAGGTGATGCATTTTGCGCCGCCGGCTGACATCGCTCAAATCACCGCAGCCGAAGTTCTGGCCACCGATCTCGAGCGAGAGACCTGCGTGGCTGGCTGCTATCGGTGCCTGCTTTCCTATTACAACCAGCCCGATCATGAATTGATCGACCGTCGACGTGAGGAGGCTATCACCATCTTGTTGAGCCTCGCCAGAGCCGGCGCATCCGAGGATGCAGCAAGTACCGACAGGACATCAGGAAGCGGGCTGTTTGGCAGTGCCGGGACGGGCCTTGTCGATGCCTTGGTTGCGCATGGCGTCGAACGACCGGACGACGTCCGCGACGGGTCGAATGGGCAGATTTTGATTTGGCGGAAGCTCTACCTTGCCCTGGCACCGGACAACGAGGAAGCGTTCCTCAAGGAGAAGGGCTTCGAGGTCGTCGTCTATGTTCCGGGAGATGGCCTAGATGTGCCCGCACTGGCAGCGCGTCTTCAATCAATGCATTCGGGAGCGGCGTAGGTGATGGCTGACGACAGTCTGGCGTTTTCGCCTGGAGATCTCGTCCGCGCGCGCGGGCGGGAGTGGATCGTTCTGCCAGGCGCGGATCCCGACGTCATGCGGCTTCGACCGCTATCTGGATCGGAAGAGGACGTCCAAAAGCTGGCGCCACGCCTTGAGTTCGAGCCAGTAGTCTCCGCCAGCTTTGCACCGCCGGACGGCGCCACCTTCGGTCCGAGCGAAGCAGCCCTTCTATTGAAGGATTCTCTGCGGCTATCCCTGCGACGTGGTGCTGGTCCCTTCCGAGGGATTGGGCGTATCGGGTTCGAGCCGCGAGCCTATCAGCTCGTGCCTCTGTTGATGGCGCTAAAGCTCGATGTGGTCCGTCTACTGATTGCCGATGACGTCGGAATTGGAAAGACCATTGAGGCCGGTCTGATCCTGCGTGAGCTGTATGATCGCGGCGAGATTGATGGCGCCACCGTGCTCTGTCCGCCTCACCTCGTGGAGCAGTGGGTGACCGAGCTGGAGTCGAAGTTCGCGATTCAGGCCGCGGCTGTTACTGCTTCCTCGGCTGGACGTTTGGAGCGAGACCTCCCGTCCGGCGAGAGCGTATTCAGGGCATACCCGTTCACCGTCGTCAGTCTGGATTTCATCAAGTCACCTCAGCGGCGCAATGAATTCTTGGCTCGTGCCCAGGAGTTCGTGATCGTCGACGAGGCTCACGCCTGCGTAGCTCGCGGCGACGCGCGGCATCGAAGGTTCGACCTCCTGCGCGATCTCGCGGCCAATGAAGAGCGGCATTTAGTCATGCTGACGGCGACGCCCCACAGCGGTGACGAACAGGGTTATTGGAACCTCTTGTCTCTGTTGCATCCGGATTTCGGACGGCTGGGCGAAGTGTCGCCCGACGAGCGTCAGCGGTTGCGCTTGCGGCTCGCCGCCCATTTCGTGCAACGCCGCCGCATCGATATCGACGCATGGAAAAGCCAGAAGGGCACTTTCCCCAAGCACGAACGCTTGGAGGAAGATTATCGCCTCAACGGGCGCCACGAGGCATTCCTCTTCGAGGTGTTGGATTATTGTGCTGAGATCGTCGAGCGCAAGGGTGAGGACGCGCGGCGTCAGAGGCTGGCGTTCTGGGGTACTCTCGCCCTCATGCGCTGCGTTGCCTCAAGCCCCGCGGCCGCCCTGAAAGCCCTCCGAACGCGCGCCCAACTTGATGCACCCGAGGAAGACGCCGAGGCGATTGCCGAAGCCGTGTTCGATAGTGAGGTCGATGATCGTCCAGACGATGACGTCGAGCCCGCCGCCGACATTGGCGATCCAACCCTGCAAAAGCTGATCGAGACCGCCGCCGCCCTGGCGGCTGAACCGGAGCGCGACCCCAAGTTGAAGGCGCTTGTAAAGGACCTTGAGCCCCTGCTGAACAAGGGTTTCAGCCCCGTTATCTTCTGCCGCTACATCGCAACCGCGGAGACGGTGGCGCGGGCGCTGAGTAAGCGGTTCAAGGGTTGGGAGGTGATGAGCATTACCGGTGAGCTTCCGCCTGACGAACGGCGGGCTCGGATTGACCTGCTGGGAAAGAACGACAAGCGCATCCTCATAGCGACCGACTGCCTTTCCGAGGGCATCAATCTCCAGGAAAGCTTCGATGCTGTGGTGCATTACGATCTCTCCTGGAATCCGACGCGCCACCAGCAACGCGAGGGGCGCGTCGACCGGTTCGGTCAGAGGAGTCCCGAGGTCCGCTCAGTCCTGATGTATGGGGCTAACAACCCGGTCGATGGCGCCGTCCTGCAAGTTATTCTTCGTAAGGCCGACACGATCCGCAAGGAAACAGGCGTGCCCGTCCCCATGCCCGGCGACGAGCGGTCTCTGACGGAGGCCCTGATGAAGGCTGTGCTATTGCGGCGGCGCGAGTTTCGACAGGCGACCTTTTTCGATATCGGCTTGATGGACGAGGCCACGCGGATCGACCGCGCCTGGACGGATGCCGCGGAGAACGAGAAGAAAAGCCGCACAGTCTTTGCACAAAATACGTTGCGACCCGAAGAGGTTCTGCCGGAATGGTCGGCAACCGAAGCTGCCCTTGGCGGCGAAGCCGAGACCGAGCGGTTCGTTACGAGGTCGTTGCGGCGCCTCGGTGCACCGCTAGATCGTCAGGGGGCGAGTTTCGTCGCGCCGCTCGCCGCTGTCGAACCAGTCGTTCGCGAACGACTGGAGGTGGAGGAGCTCGCTCATTCGGTGAGGGTCTCCTTCATCCAGAACCCAGGCCGTGCTATTTACGTCCATCGGGGGCATCCGTTGACCGCAATCCTCGCCGAGACTCTGTTCGAGCGAGCTCTTGCAGGCGGCGACCCTGATCCCGCCACCTTACCGCGGGCGGGCGTCTGGACGACGAAAGCCGCAGACGTTGCAACGACTATTGCGCTGCTCCGAATCCGGCATCGGCTGACAACGCGCCGCCGTGGTCGCAGCGACACCCTGCTGGTGGAAGAAGCTGGGGCGGTCGCCTGGCGCGGCATCTCTTCCGCCGCTGTCTGCGCGACAGGCGCCGAGGCGCTGGCGCTGCTGGATCAACCGACCGAAGCCACGCCACCAGAATCAGTGGTTCGACGCCTGTTAGAGGCCGCAAAAATCAGGTTGATCGAACTGCGGCCCGACCTCGATAAGCATGCGGCGGAGCGCGCTTGTGCGCTTGGTAAGGATCACGATCGCGTTCGAGCCGCAGCCCGCGCTTCAGGCGCTAGCGAGGTAGAAGCGGTGACGCCGGTGGATGTGATCGGACTTTATGTCCTGCTGCCGGTCGAGGTCTGAGCATGGCCCGCCGCAAGACCACGCGTCTGGCCTTCGACGCCCTCATGGTCGAGGGCGCGCTGATCGCCCCCGACATGATCGCCGATGTCGCCGCATTGAAGGCCTCGGCCCAGGCCGAGGCTGACTATCGCATTCCACCGGGTCTGAAGCTCCGGGATGAGATCGGCCGATCTTGGCGCATCGCGGAAGCGTTATGGGCGCGCTTCTCGCAGGCTCGGGCTGGCGGCCCAGCATATGCCGCGACGCAAGCATTCGTGGACGACCTGCTTCGCCAGGTGTTCGGCTTCTCCAGTCTTGAGGCGGTCGACACGCGCGAGGTGCGCGGCCGGACCTTTCCCGTACGGAGGGTGGCGCTGGGTGGCCGCGTCCCTATCGCCGTCGCCCCTGTCGGGGAAGGCCTTGACCGCGGTCTCGACCAGTTCGCCGAGGAACACCGCAAGCGGTCAGCGAGCCTGCTCGTTCAAGAGTTGCTCAACGCCGACGATACGGCGAGCTGGGGCATCGCGACCGATGGACTGAAGCTGCGCCTGCTTCGCGACAATGCCAGCTTGACGCGGCCGGCATACGTTGAGGCAGACCTGGAGCGGATATTTCTTGGCGCCCTCTACGCCGACTTCGTGGCGTTGTGGCTCCTGATCCATGAAAGCCGCTTCGGCGCATCGGACGCGTTGCCGTCTGACTGTCCCCTGGAACGCTGGCGGGAGGCCGGCCGTGAGGCCGGCGCCAAAGCGCGCGATCGATTGGGCGTGGGCGTCGAAGCGGCGTTGAAGGAGCTTGGCTCCGGCTTCATTGAGCATCCTGCCAATGGCGCTCTGCGCAACGCACTCGAGCGCGGGACGCTGACGTCGCAGGCCTTGTATGAGGAGTTGTTGCGCCTCGTCTATCGGCTGATCTTTCTGTTCACCACGGAGGATCGGGGCCTTTTGCATGACCCCAGCGCCAGTGATGCAGCCCAGGCGCTTTACGCGGACGGATATAGTGTGGCGCGCCTTCGCAACCAGGCTGCCCGGCGTGCGGCGAGAGACACGAACCACGATCTCTATGAAGGCCTGAAGATCGTCTTCCGGTCGCTCGGGCGCGGCGAAGAGGTGCTGGGCCTGCCGGCATTGGGCGGTCTGTTTCGGGCCGCTGCCATGCCGAACCTGGGCGACGCACGGATTTCGAACAAGCGCTTGCTTGAGGCGGTCTTCCGCATGGCGTGGATCACCGAAAACCATACGCTGATGCGCGTCAATTGGCGTGACATGGAAACCGAGGAGTTGGGCTCGGTCTACGAAGCACTGTTGGAACTCCCACCCCGCATAGATCTGGAAGTGCGGTCTTTCTTCTTTGCGGAAGGGGCCGAGACCAGCGGCAACGCGCGCAAGCGCTCGGGCAGCTACTATACGCCAGACAGCTTGGTCGAGTTGCTGCTCGACCGAGCGCTTGATTCGCTGATTGACCGGACCGTCAATGAGAATTCTGGCCGTGCGGACGAAGCACTTCTTGAGCTTTCTATCATCGATCCAGCCTGTGGTTCAGGCCACTTTCTGCTCGCGGCGGGACGACGCCTCGCAACCCGGGTTGCGCAGCTTCGCAGCCCCGGGGCGCCTTCTGCGGACGATTGGCGCCATGCCTTACGCGAGGTGGCCAGGCGCTGTCTTTTCGGCGTCGACCGCAATCCCATGGCGGTGGAGCTCTGTCAGACGGCGCTATGGATTGAGAGCGTGGACCCCGGCAAGCCACTGACTTTGCTGGAAGGGCACATTCAATGTGGCGACAGCCTGATCGGGGTTTGGGATTTGGCTAGCCTTGTCGAGGGAATACCGGATGAGGCGTACAAACCGCTGACCGGCGATAATAAGGAAGCTGCTGCGGCTTGGCGTAAACTAAACAAGGCTGAGCGCGACCGCCCACCAGCTTTGCCTTTCTCTGGCCCACCACCTGCGCTGGTTGCGGCGGCACGTGCGGTGGACGATCTTCCAGAAGACGAGGTCAACCAGGTAGAGGCCAAGGCGAGTCGCCTGGCCGATTTTCATCGGCAGACCGATTGGCGCTCTCTCAAGGCCGCATGCGATTTATATGTAGCCGGGTTCTTTGCTCCGAAGATCCAACCGCCTGATCGTTACGCAGGCCAAGCGGTGCCGACGACGAGACCGATTTGGGATGCACTGGAAGGCGGCGCGTCCTTTCCTCATGCCACGGCGCTCGCTGCGGACATTTCTGCTGCTATCCATGCGTTTCATTGGCCTCTTGCGTTCCCTCAGGTTTTTGCAAAAGGCGGGTTCGACGTAGTGCTTGGAAATCCACCCTGGGACACGATGAGTCCGGACGCCAAGGAGTTCTTCTCCCCGTACGACGGCTCAATACGGTTCATGTCACCTGAGGACCAGAAACAACGGATTGAGGAGCTTAAGGCGCTGCCCGACGCGCAGGCGGCGTGGGATGCCTATTGTCGCCATCTGTACTGCGCGGCCAAGTTCATGAAGGAGAGTGGTCGTTATCGCTTGTTCGCGGAAGGCAGTCTCGGCAAGGGTGATTTCAACATCTACCGAATGTTTGCGGAGTTGGCGCTCAGGGGCACTCGCACTGGGGGAAGAGCCGCCCAGATTGTACCCGAGAATCTCTATAACGGCGCTAATGCGGCGGCAATCCGCCGCCATCTTTTCGAGAACACTCAATTGTCGGCGCTAATAGCGTTCGAAAACACGAAAAAAGTCTGGTTTGATATTGATACGAGACAGAAGTTTTGCCTCTACATCGCTCAGCCCGGAGGAAAGACGGTTAGTTTCGGAGCGGCTTTTGGCGTCAATTCGATTGAGAAAGTCGCAGCGCTTTCGGCGGGGCTTCCGATCAATATGCCGGTTTCGCTGGTTGAAGAATTCAGCCCTGATGCTCTCGCCATCGCGGAGGTGGCGCACCCTGCCGATATTGAAGTTTCGAGAAAAATCTACGATCGATTTCCGAAGTTCGGCGCGAAAGACGCGGGGCTGGCCCGACGCGAATACATGCGCGAATTGGATATGGGAAGTGACCGTGAGGATTTTGGTGATGATCCGAATGGTATGCCTGTCTATGAGGGACGAATGGTTGATGCTTTTGATCATCGGGCCAAGGCGTATGTCTCCGGACGCGGGCGTTCTGCGGTATGGCGAGAGTTAAATTTCGGGAGCTTTGATAAGAGTATTTTTCCGCAATGGCGGGTATCCATCAAGGACCTTCCTGAAAAGACCGATACGCGGACTTCGTCATATCGCATAGGGTTCTGCGATGTTGGGGGCGTGACGAACTCTCGTTTCCTGATGGGGGCGCTGATTCCACCGAATGTTATCTGCGGACATTCGGTGCCTACGATCATATTTGACCCACCGGATAGCCGACTCATGCTGCTTTGGCTCGGGGTCGCCAATTCGTTCGTGTTGGATTTCCTCGCCCGCAAGAAGGCAGCCCTGCATATGTCTTACACTGTGATGGATAGCCTGCCGCTTCCGCGCAAATTCGAAGATGTACACACTTCAACTGCAATTGCCGAACGCGCTCTCAAATTAACAGCGGCCGGTCCGGAGATGAGCGGCTTCCGGGATATTGCAACCCAAGACTTAGGCCTGGATCCGAAATCCGCAGAACCGGTTGAAGATCTTTCATCACGTGCGTCGCTTCGGGCTGAACTCGACGTTTTGGTGGCTCGCGACTTGTTTGGGCTAAGCCGAGACGAAATGCGCTATGTTCTCGATCCGGGGGACATTCTCGGACGCGATTGCGGGTTCGAGACCTTCGGCGCGCTCATGCGCGCGGAATGCAAGGCGCACAAGGCATTCGTCACACGAGATCTAATTCTGGCGACCTGGGACAGCCTGCCCAAGACGAATTCGGTGCCCGAATCTGCGGTGTCGAAACCAGCTGCTTCTATTGCGGCGCAAATTTCTGGCGCGCATTCGCTTGACGCGCCTGGGGGGCGGCATCCCCCCGTACAGCCGTGAACCTTTCCCGGAAGATCGAGCTGGAAAAGGCCGCCAATGACGGCGGCTTCGAGGTGATCGAACCGCGGTTGGATGGAACGGTCGCGCTCGCCAGCTCCGATGTGGAGGCCCGGCTGATTGTCAGCGTCGACGATGCGGGTTTTCTCGTGTCGATCGACAACGGCGGTCTCGCTCGTGAGCTGGCGGCCGAGGGGCGCTACGAAGCTGGCGGGCCGCAGACATTTCTCGCGAGGCGTCCAGAGAATCTGGCTGGTCTTATTCGCCGCATCTGGCAGCTTTCCCGCGCCTTGCCGGACGCGCCGCTGAAACGCTATGAGGATGCGCTCGCCAACATCGGCGAGGAATTTCGCACAGAGGTGGAGGCCCTCGTTCGCCGACGGCTCGGCCAGTCAGAGTTTCGCGCCGGACTCCTCGACTACTGGCAAGGTCGTTGTGCCGTCACCGGCGTCGCACAGCCGGAGCTGCTGCGTGCTAGTCATATCAAGCCCTGGGCTGATTGCGCCAACGACGCCGAGCGCCTCGACGTCCATAACGGCTTTCTTCTCACCGCTGATTGGGACGCTGCTTTCGACGCGGGCCTTGTTAGTTTCGATGCGAATGGCGTGACGATCTTCAGCCCGAAGCTAACCGAGGCAGCTCGCACTCGGTTCTATGACGGCGGGCTTCGGGCGGACCGCCCACTAACTGACAAGCATAGGCGGTATTTGGCTTGGCACGCAGCGAACGTCTTTGTCAGCTGACCGAGTTTCCTGTTGAAAGTGTTCGGCATTGCCGAAGTTCAGCGCATACCAGCACGCGCGGCTTCTATGCGTGGCAGGGCAATCTGCACGACGTGAAGATAGTCGCCATGCGGAAGATCATCGTGAGGGTCTAGGCGGAGACCTGCAACTATATCCGGGGCAATCTTCAGGTAAGCTTCGTAATCGTCACAAATTGCAGGTAATTACCCAGCCCCAATTTTTTGGGCGCTAATTTTGGGGGGCTTCACGCCAAGGTGTTGAGGATCGTCTCGAAAGGGTTTGCGCCTTTGAGCCGTGCGGTGTCGATGGTCGTTCGCACATCCGCCTCGGCTTGGGCCGCCCACATAGCGCGGTAGCCGTTGGTAACTTTTCGCTGGATCACGCAGGGCCGTAGCTTTCGCTCCGAACCGTTGTTGGTGGCGTCGACCTCGCCAGAATAATCGCAAAAGGTCAAAAGCTGTTCCCGCGCTCGCGAGATTTTGGCTTGCAACTGGCGCGCGAGTTCGCATCCGGTCGCTGCGGCAAGAAGGGCCGTGAGCTGCTTTTCAAGGTCTCGTTTCTTACTGACGGGCCAGAATTAACGAAAGTGTCTTCTCGCAATCATAAGGAGATTATGCTGATGGGTCAGTGAGATAACGGAAAACAGATGATTCCCGACGCCCGTCGTTCGTTGTCCCGAAGGGACAAAAACGGGCCGATTCCATGTGCGACAAACGCTGTCGGAATGGAAGACTGCGCGGAAACCATGATGCGAGGGTTTTCCGGCAGGCTATCCGTTCTCGTTCCGTCCCCTTATGCGTACCAGAAGACATTTTCGTATGTTCCGGCCAAATTGCCCGATCACCCGGCCAAACAAATCGCCGAACGCCTGCCGTGGAACTGGAAAGCCAGCCAGAACCCCACCATCGAAGCCGCCGCCTGAGCGCCGCCCGCGCTATCCTGCGGCGAACACCGGATGGATACATTGCAGCTGCCAATCGGTGTCGTTTGTAATCGATTTTCCATAAGAATCGTATATTCTAATCGCTTCCACATGGCGGTAAGCGATTCTGAATGTCTGACCCCGATTATAACGAGGGCCCAGCCCCGATCGGCCAAGCGTGGCTTCGCCGGGAGTTCCGGCTTGCCGTGCCCGCGCCAGCTGTCGAGAGCTACGTGATCCAAGGCGCCCGTCGCACGGAGATCCAGGGCCGACGGACAATCGAGTTCTACCCTCGCCAATATGCCACAGATGGCAAGGTCACGTCACATCTCCGTTTCGCGCTTCGTCACGAACCGGTGGATATGGGGGTCCTGGTCGCAGCGCTGAGGAAACTCGATCCGACAGATATAGCGGCATGGGTGCTGGCGGAGCCCACCGGCTCATTCAGTCGCCGGGCTTGGTTTTTTTACGAAACCTTCACCGGCCAGACTCTCGATCTTGAGGATGCCCGTATGGGCAACTACGTCGAGGCGCTTGATCCCGAGCGACATATTGTAGCCAACCGACGCAACAGTCCGCGCCATCGCGTCATCGACAATCTGCTGGGAGGGGTTGGCCTCTGTCCGACGGTACGCCGGACCGCTCGCCTTGTCCAGCAAATGGGCATGCACGTCGATGCCGAGGCGCGCGCGTTGATCGAAACCTATGATCCAGTCACTCTCGCCCGCGCCGTCAACTACCTCTATACGAAAGAAACGCGATCCTCCTTCGCCATTGAGGGCGAAACCCCCAGCGCATGCAGGGCTGATCGGTTCATCGCCGCCCTTAAAGGCGCTCCTCGCTTCAGCCCCGACAAGGCGTCGCTCGTGCAGCTCCAGGGCGACATCGTCGATCCGCGCTACGCCGCCAAGGATTGGCGGAACTTTCAGAATTTTGTCGGCGAAACAGTTGGCGGATACCGAGAAGAAGTTCATTTCATCTGCCCTCGACCCGAAGACGTATCCGGCTTGATGGACGCCTGGTTCGCATTGACGGCGCGCGTTGTGGACAGCGCAGCCGACCCGGTCGTCTCCGCCGCTATCGTCGCGTTCGCGTTCGTTTTTATTCATCCTTTCGAAGACGGGAACGGCCGCATCCATCGCTTTCTGATGCACCATATTCTTGCAAAGCGTGGCTATAGTCCTGATGGCGTTATCTTTCCCGTTTCGGCAGCCATATTGCGAGACCGCCGGAGCTATGATGAGGCTCTAGAATCTTTCTCAAAGCCGTTGCTCGATTTCATCGAGTGGCGTTGGACGACAGAACGAGAGATCGCGGTCACGAATGACACCGGTGAATTGTACCGATATTTCGACGCCACTGTTTTCGCCGAGTATCTCTTTGACCGTGTCGTAGACACGGTTCAACGCGATCTGAAGGAAGAGCTCGGATTTGTGGCGGTCTTTGACCATGCCCTCGCCGGGGTGCGCGAGGTCATCGACATGCCAGATCGCCGCGCCTCCTTCTTTGTAAGGCTCTGCATGCAAAATAGCGGGCGACTTTCTGCAGCGAAACGTTCGCAGTTTGCCGAACTAACTGATGCCGAGATTGAACTACTTGAATCGGTCGTGCAGCGGGCGATCGCGATCGAGAAGGCTGGACATCCATAGGGCCGAAAGGAATCTTCTTGTTCCTATGACATCACCGCTAAAACGATATTCACGATGGCTGTGTCTGCCGGCCGTTTTGTCTCCGCCAAGGCGTCATCATGAATAGAGGGCACAGAATGAACGGGGAACAGCAGCCGCACGATGCGCAAAAGACGCTAACCGATCTGCGAGACCATCTGGCGCGGCACGACAAGCCAATAGCTTTCTTTTTTGGCGCGGGCACTTCGTGCTCAGTCAGGGTGCCGGCTGAGGGAGCCGGAAAAACACAGCCGCTGATACCCGCTGTGCCCGGCCTGACGGCAGCTTGCAAGAAGGGTGGCGCTGAACTGGGCGACAAATACGCAAAGGCTTGGGCCTCGATTGAGGCGGATTGTAAAGAGGCCAAACAGGACTCACACGTCGAGAGCATCCTTTCACGCTTGAGGATGATGATCAACGCGATCGGCAAGGACGACACGCTATCTGGCCTGAAAACGGATGAGCTGAAGAAGCTTGAGGAAAGCGTGCGTAAGACGATCGCTCGGCTCGTCACGCCCGATCTGACTGGGCTTCCCCCCGATTTTCCGCATCGAAGTTTTGCGCGATGGCTGGCTAAAACGTCGCGGAAGGCTTGCGTGGAAATTTTCACGGTAAACTATGACGTGCTCGTTGAGCACGCGCTTGAGTCCGAGCGCGTTCCCATCTTCGACGGTTTCGTCGGAAGTTATCAGCCCTTCTTCCATCCAGACGGCCTGCGCCGGGCCGAAACGGCGCCGGGAGCAAATTGGACTCGCTTGTGGAAGATGCATGGTTCCGTCACATGGCGGCGTATCGAACAGGACGGTCGCGATCGCGTCGTCCGCGGCGAGCCTGACCCCGCCGGCGAAATGATCTTGCCCTCATTCCAGAAATACGACGAATCACGGCAGCAGCCCTATGCAGCTTTCACCGACCGTTTGACACGTTTTCTGGAACAGGATGATGCGCTCCTGATCGTGGCGGGTTTCAGCTTTGGGGACGAGCACATCAACAATCTGATTTTCGGTGCCCTGGAAAACAGACCCAGGACCCATGTCTACGCGTTGCAGTTCGAAGAACTTGCAGAAGATAGCGTCCTCATCAAACGCGCCTATCACCGGTCCAATTTGATTGTTGTTGGCCCGAAGACCGGCGTCATCGGCGGGCGTCGCGCCATATGGGCACCATCCGAAACCCCTTCGTTCATGGATGGCGTATTTGAACTGAAAGAAGTGGCAGGCTCCGGCGGAGAGGTTGAAAACGCCAAAGCAGGGCTGATGAAAATTGGTGACTTCGACTGCTTCTGTAATTTTCTCGAATCAATGGCGAGGTGAACCTTTATGCCGCTCGCTGACCCCACATACATCGGTCAGGTTGCTTCCGTTACCGGCGCGGTCGTTCGCGTGCGCCTGCGCGAGGACATGCCGTCCACTTTAATCATGATCGGCGGCGAATCATACCGCGTTGGCCAAATTGGCGGATTTTTCAGAGTGCCTTTAGGTTACACCAATCTTTACGCTGTATGCACACAGATCGGCGCCGATGCCGCGCCGCCCGGCAGTGTGGAGGCAGGTTTTGGCGCCGCGCTCGAAGCAGACAAGCAGCTTCATCTTTCCGGCTATCGCTGGATGACGATCGTGCTGTTCGGCGAGGCCCTCGGCGGAGAATTCGAGCGTGGTGTCGGTCAGTACCCGACAGTCGGGGATGAAGTGCATCTGGTGACCAATGATGATCTCAAGGTCATCTATGGCTGGGCGAAGGGCAAGAAAGGAACAATTTCGGTCGGGCGGATCGCGGCGGCGTCGGGAATATCGGCCGACATCAACGTAGCCGGCCTTGTCAGCCGCCATAGCGCCATCGTCGGTTCAACCGGCGCCGGCAAATCCAACCTCGTTACCGTTCTCCTGGAAACGGTCTCGGATGGCAGTCTGCCCAACGCGCGCGCGATTGTTATTGACCCGCATGGCGAATATGCGACAGCGCTCGGCGATCGGGCGCGTGTATTTCGCATTCGGCCGAACGAAGCGGCCGGTGAAAGGCCCCTATGGGTGCCGTTCTGGGCGCTTCCGTTCATTGAACTTCAGCAACTCACGTTGGGTGGGCTTCAGCCCAATCACGAGGCGTCAATTCGCGACGAGGTGTTGGATATGAAGGTGGCTGCCGCCGCGCATCTCACTGTGCCGCCGCCGCCCGAAACGCTGACGGCGGACTCGCCAGTGCCGTTCAGCATCAAAAAGTTATGGTACGAGCTCGATAAATTTGAGAGGATGACGTTTCCCGTTAATGCGCCCCAAACTGACGCCAACGCGAATGCTTTAGAGCAAGCGGGAGACGCAAATCTCCTCCGATCCGACCGATATCCAGCGGCAAGCCCGTATAATCAGGCGCCGTACAAAAACCAGAAGAAACGCAACCTTGAACGACAGCTTGACCTCATGCGCAGCCGCCTGAAGGACGCACGATTCTCTTTCCTTTTCTCCCCCGGCGGCGGCTACGAGCCCGATTTGAATGGTGAGGTCGAGAATGATCTCAATACTCTCGTCAGGGACTGGGTCGGACACGACAAGCCCATAACGATATTTGATGTCTCGGGTCTGCCCTCGGAGGTGCTTCCGACCATCGTCGGCACCATGCTCCGGATCGTCTATGACATGCTGTTTTGGGCGCAGGATCTGCCGATCGGCGGGCGGCGGCAACCGATCCTCGTCGTGCTTGATGAGGCACATCGCTTTGTCCCGGAAGGCGTCGACACGCCCGCCCATCGCACGTTGTCAATGATCGCGAAGGAGGGCCGGAAATACGGAACCGGTCTGATGCTGGTTACGCAGCGGCCTTCCGAAATTGACAGCGCTATTCTAAGCCAATGCGGCTCCATGATTGCGCTCCGGCTTACCAACTCCGCGGACCGCGCTAAGGTTTCGGCCGCCGTTCCCGATGACCTCGGCGGGCTTGTCGATCAGTTGCCTTCCCTACGGACGGGCGAGGGAGTTTTCCTCGGCGAGGTGATGCCGATTCCTTCGCGCGTGCGAGTGCGGAAAGCGAAGAAGAAACCTGTCGGCGACGATCCAAAGCTCCCGGATGTGTGGCAAGTGCCGGATCGCCCTGACGGCAACCTGTATACGCAGGCGCTCGCAAATTGGCGCGCTCAGTCGACGTCGGCTGAAATCAAAAATGATGAGGATGAAGAAGGGGAATCCGGCGATGCCTGATATGAATTTTGTGGATTCATCGAACATCGAGGCGATAGGTTATGACGCAGGGACGCTGGAGCTTCATGTGCGATTTCTGAAGTCAGGAGACACCTACGTTTATTACGCTGTTGAGGAGTGGCGATACCAGGAGTTCGTGCAAGCGGATTCAAAAGGCGGATATCTAAACGTCAACATCAAGCCGCTCTATCAGTGCGCGAAGTTATGACGCGCATTCCGATAAGTTCAATCCATTGACGGTCACGTCGCACGAGGCAGGGGACGGTGAGAGGCTCAGCGTCGAGCATCTATAGTTGATCACCGACAGAATGAAGGGCTCAAAGTCCGGCTCTGACACACGGCGCGACCTTCTCGACTCGGCCAGAAGTTAGGAAAACGATGAAGCCCATTGGTGCGCCGGTCGCGGCCAAATAATCGCGAACCTGACCGCGATAGAGTTCGACAGCCGTTGCATCAGGGTCGACATCACTCTTCCAGTCGACGACCGCGTCAATTGTTCCTTCAGGGCCAATTGCCAAGGCGTCAGCGATACCCGAGGTTAGCTCAAAACTGATGCCTTCGACCTTAGAGCCGTATATCGGAAACTCGGGCTGCAAATGAGGGCGCAGCGCGACGATTTCGGGTAGTCGGACGCCCCGCAACACGCTGGTGGCAAGTTCTGCGCTGTTGCAACCTTTTGCAGGTTCTTCGTTGTCTGCAACGCCCATTTCTGTGAGTAATTCAGCAGCGCGCGCTTGAAGCGCATCTTCCTCTTCGGAGGTCTCTCCCGTGAGAACCTCCTCGATGAGCTTGTGAAGGACAAGCCCTCGCTCTCGCCCGCCCTGGATGACGGGCGTTTCGACATCAGGCGGTTGGTCGGCAACGGCATCTGGACCAGCGAATATGGGGAACTCGGCACTAGGGTGATCGATGCTTTGCTCGTGTCGACTGGGCTGCCGCCACGCGATCGTTCTCCCTTTTGCGACGATGGCCGCCGCCTCTGCTTGCCAAGTTTTGAGATCCTGGGTGTTCGAGGCCGTGATCGGCGGAGCTATCGCGGATCCCTTGAACTTCGACGGATCGAATTTTGGAACCGAGCCCAAATCCAAAGTGAGCAGGCTGAGCCAATCGTCGCTCGATCGTTCGCTTTGCAACGGCAGCAGTAGAAAATCTCGGGCGCGCGTCAGGGCGACATACCACAACCGGACACGCTCGCGTCGTAGCTCGTCGGTCTCCAATTGCTTTACGGCCGCATAGTCAGGGCTTGCGAAATCAAGGACCGCGAAGTGAACGGAGTCGTCCTGTCTCCGATAGAGGAACTGATCTTTTGAATACAGCTTAGTCATCGAGTTAATTGGGATGACAATGGGCCACTCGAGGCCCTTGGACGAATGCATCGTGACGATGGAGACGGCGTCGACCTCGGCGTCAGGCCGGCCCTCGGCTTGTGACTCCGTATCTTCCCAACGATCCCAGATCGCGCGGGAAAATTCCGCGATGCCGCGCGCCGCATAAGGGCGCGCCATCTCGAGCACCAGTTCGACGTTCGCCAGCGCGCGCTCGGCGCCGCGTCGATAACGCGCCTTGAGGATCGGTCTGATCTTCAGCTCTTCGACGGCCTCAGCCATCAACTGATGCGGTGTCGTGCGGCGAGCTTTCCTCGCCAAGTTTTGCAGAATTGCGAGTGTCCCCTTCAGGATTGGATTTCGCACCTGCTCCGTCTTCGTCCACAGATGCAGTGGACGATGGCTGCTCGTCACGCTCTGCAAATTCAAGACTTCGTCGGCGATCTCTTCCTCGGTCAGGCCAACGACCGGACCGCGCAACAGCGCGCCCAAGGCCAATGTATCACGACGGTCCGCGATTGCTCGCGCCACAGCGATCAGGTCCTGAACTTCCTGACGGTTGAAGAATCCCTTGCCGGCCTGCGTGGCGATCGGAATGTCTCGGTTTTCCAGCGCCCGCTCATAAAGCCAAAGGCTGGTCCCCGTCGGCGCCAAGAGGGCAATGTCTCCCGCTCTCGCTGGCCGATAGTCGCCGAGATCCTTGTCCCATACAGGGTAGGACCCGATCAATCGCTGGACGATGCCGGCGACGAGTCCAGATTCCTCGCGCCTGAGTTCTTTGGCGATTAATCCTCTTTCGTTCCTGTGCCGTTGCTCGATCAGGATATCAAATGTCGCGACGGCTGATTGGTCGCCTGACTTTCGCACCGGCGCCAATGCAGAGAAACCAGGCTGTCCCTGGGCAACATCGAGCATGCTCGCAAAGTTGTCATTCATGAATTGCAGAATCGACGGCTGCGATCGGAAATTAGCGGATATCTCAAGGATCGATGATGGATCGCGTTCTGCCAGCGCGTTCTTTGCCGCGAGGTATGTCGCAACGTCGGCGCCTCGGAACCGATAAATGGCCTGTTTCGGGTCGCCCACAAGGAACAGCGCGCCATGCCGAATCTGGCGTTCCTGCCAGGCGCTGCCTTGGGCTCCCTCGCCAGCCAAACGCCATAGGATTTCGGCTTGCAACGGATCGGTGTCTTGGAACTCATCGACAAGTATTCTGGGGTACCGGACCGCTAAGGCCTGGCGGACAGGCTCGCACTTGGCGAGCAAATCTCGCGCATGGTGAAGCAGGTCGTCGAAATCCATGAGTGCGGCGTCGCGCTTGTATTGAGCGTAGATGTCCTTGAGGGCGGCAAACTCCGCGACAAATCGTTGAAACGCCATCTGCCCCAAGGCGCTACAAAAATCGCCGTATGCGGCGTGGCAAATCCAATAGTGGGCCTCGCCGGCGGCGCTGAGCGTTTCGCCGACGGCCGCACTCTTCCCAACCGCTTTGGCGGCATCCTTCCATCTGGTCTTTTTGCCCCATTGGGCAAAATCCGAGGTGTCCTTTTTGCAGGCAGTTGGCCGCTTGTGCGCTAACATCTGGGCGATTGTCTTGCCTGTGATAGGCCCCCCCGCCAAGTCCCGTGCGATATCCGCGATGCGCGCGAGATCCGTCACGACCTCCGCGGTCTTCTCTTCGACGACCAAACACCCACCATACCAAGAGGCGAAGCCTTCGATGGCGGAGACCAAGCGTGAGAACGCAGTTGGATCCACCGTGATCGGCGGCGCGGAGGCGGTCCTGTGCTCCTTGAGAAAGTCCGCTGCTTTCTCAATGAGATCGACGGCTTCATCCGGAACAATGCTCACCAACTCGGCGAAAAAATCTTCGTCGCCGCCGGCCCCTTTCATGGGAGGAATTCGGCCCAACCCCTCGGCGCTGCGATCTCGCCCGAATCGCGCCGAGAGCCAAGCCTCCATCAAATCGTGGAAGGCCAATTCAGCCGCGGCGGGGTCGATGATCTGGGCACCAGGATCGATGCCGGTTTCGACGGGATACGGACGCACAAGTTGCTGGCAAAAGCCGTGAATCGTGGTGCAGGTAATTTCATCCAGGGTTCGCCAACCGTTATCAATATTCGCGCGCTGGATCACGGAAAGGGGGGACGCCAAGGCGTGTTGCAACTCGTTAGGGACGGTCCCCTCTTGCAACTGGCCGACGAACTTCTCGATGCGTTCCAAGAGCTCACTCGCCGCGGCTTCCGTGAACGTGATGGCCACGATATCGCGCGGTGAGACGCCCGATGTCAGCATGACCGCTACGCGGCCCGCCATAAGCGCCGTCTTGCCGCTGCCGGCGCCCGCTTCGACGAGCAGCGTGCGATCATGGTCGGTGAGCGCTATCAGGCGCGCCGCGGCATCGGGAAGACTCATTGCCATCGCCACCATTTCAAGGCTCCTCCCACAATGGAGCGAGGTCAGAAAGCTCTGCCGCGACCAAAGGCAGAATGAGATCCAAATAGCTTTCCTTCGCTCCGCCGGGCAGGGCGAAGGCGAAGTCGTTGAAATCCTCCGCGGCGCCGGGGCCGGGCAGCGCTTTGCCGGCGGCGAAGGTGGAATAAGCGGCCGCCAAGAACGCCGTGAGTTTGGTAAGCGTCGTGTCCGGCGACGCAAGGCTTAGCAGCGCACCCTTTTTTCGCGGATAAAGGAGCCGCGCATCGACTTCGGGGGATCCGACGATCAACGATCGAACGGCATAGGCATAGAGGCATCGCTGCAGTTCGGCGCCACCCTTGAGTTGAGGGACGCCGCGTGGGAATTTTCCGGACTTATAGTCGGTCACCCGCGCCATGCCGTTGTCACCCGCGAGGTCCAGTCGGTCAATCGAGCCGCCGATCGAAATGCTCGTGCCGGGGATTACGACCTGTGCTCGTGGATCCCAAGGCAACGTCGTCAGGATGTTATCGGCCATTTCGAGCGCACGGGAATCACCGCCGAACGGAATCTCCGCAAAACTCCGTTGCCCGATGAGAGGGGCTTCATTGACGGAAAGTGCGGTCAAAGCGAGCTCCGACGCGTCCTGACACTTTCGTCGCCAAATGACCGGGGGCGGCACGGGCACGGTCGATTCCCAACGCGCGGCCACCGTAACGGCCGCCGCTTCGATGGTGTTTTTCAATTCTTGCTCATTCTGGGCGACCGCCGCAAATCCTCCGGGCTTTCCTTCGAGCGCGAGGATCGCACACTCCAGGATTTCGTGAAGCAGGTTGCCGAACTGCAGGGGTTCGAGTGTGAGCGGCTCGTCGGTTTCGTCCGGCGAAGACCAGCCAAAGCCGTAGTGCCAGAGATATCCCAGGGGATCGCGCAGCAGCTTCGCCAGAGAGGACGCCGATTGACGCCGATCGAGCGCCTGCAGGAGGAGCGGATGGTTGGCGCGCACCCTGCCGTCGTGCGCGGTAATGCGGTCGGTGTGCCAATCGATCCAAGCCGACAGCGCCAACCGGGCTTCGGGAAGCGCGGAGAATTCAGCGGGTCGGGCGAAGAACCGATCGGTATCGCTCGCCGCGCGCTCGGGTTCTCGGCTTTGCGCGAGATAGAGCTCAACGATATTGCGTGGATAGAGTGGCGAAACACCATTGATGCGTCCGCCGCTATCGCGCCGGGCGCGTGAGCAGACGAGTTCGTTGGCCGTCATCGCGTTGATCGTCTCGAAGTCACGCGTGTCGGCCTGATGGACCGGAAGGGGATCGAGGCGGGAAGAGGATATGATGTGATGGGGCAGCAGAGGGTCTTCGCTGGCCCGGCGAGGCCAGGACCTTGAGGTCAGACCCACAAGCCAAGTGTAAGGCCTGGGAACGGCGGCGATGGCGGCGGCAGGCCCCCAGGCCAGGGAGACGGTCGGCTCGAGGCCGTCGTCAACTCTTAGGCCGACCAGGGTGACATCCAAGGCTTCGGCGGGCGCATCGGCGAGCGCTTTCCGCCAAATCGCTAGGGCTTTTCCTTGAAGCAACCGCTCGCCGACCTCGGGGGCCTTGGCCAAGCCGAGGCTGGCGGCGTCTATGATCTCGAGAAGGCGCGGTCTTGGGTCGCCGCCGTCAGGGAAATCTTCGGGATTGAGGGCGGCGATTTCTTGCTTCCAGCGCCTGGCGTCCAAGAGCGGCGCGTCTTCTGGCAGTTTGCGCCACCACTGGCTGGGCAATTTTGAAAATGTGGTGGTCTGCGAGCGTAGGAGGCCGACAACGCGTTTAACGCGCGGCTGCGAAAAACCACGCAATAGAACCTCGGCCAGGGCGGCCGCGAGTTGTCCCTCGGGGCTGTCAAGTGCGGCACGACCGTGAACGAAGTGAACCGGTATATTGGTGGTCTCCGCAAGAGCGAGGACGTGATCATCCCAACCATCCGGAGATGCCGTCGCGATTGCAATCTCTTGAGCGCGGATTCCGTTGGCAAGGAGACTGCGCGCCCAGCGAACGGCCTCTAGGATCTCATGCCGTGGACTTGCGCAGGAGATGGAACGGCGCACAGGCTGTTCGGGCGCCCTCTCTTCGGTCATGACGCCCAGGGAAGCCAGCCATGGCGGCACACGTCGCGCCTCAGCGACCCAGGTAACCTCGGTCTCGGTGACGAGTGCGGCCAGAAGGGGGCGCCAGACCGGAGACATCTCCGTTCGGCCGTGAATCTCGATCGACCCGAAAAGGACCCTGGCGTAACCCATTCGCTTGAGCGCACGCGCGACGAGATCGTTGGGCCTCATCTCGTTCTTGGGCAATCGCGCCAACACCTCTCGTTCCAAAAGCGCGAGCGCCTCCAGTCTGATTCGAGCCGCTTGGTCCGTGGCGGCCTTCGCTTCATCGTCGAGACTGAGGCCGGCGCTCCAGGCTTTCGACAAACTGTTGACCGCGGCGCGCCGAAAGCCGGGCAAGGTTCTGATTGCATCGAGCTCTCCCAAGGGGAGACTGATTGACTCCCCGACAGCAGTTGCCAGGTGGTCGCGGTCAATCGGCTGCAGGAAGCCGCCCGCGAGACGCGCGGCAAGCTGATCGATGGTCAGCAGCTTCATGCCGTGCTTGCCCTCTAGGGCTGCTTTTGCACGCCAATGGCGCCAGGAGTTGCGATTGGGAACGACAGTGGTGCTGAGCACGGGGTTCACTTCTAAAAGCCAAGCCTGTTTGTAGAACAATTCATGAACTGTGCCAAGCTGGAAAACCCAGCCTCGCGGACCCGAGCTCTCTCTCGACCTCGCCAAGCATCCCTTACCGGCGCTAGCTTCTGCGGGGAGGAGCCGCAACGCTCCCTTCAGCGAGGTATGTGCGGAAAGGCGAAGAAGGACGAGCAAGGTCCGACTCACCGCAACGCCCTTGACGCGGCCGGGAAATACGCTGATTTATGATAAACGCTATACCAGCGTAACCGGAGCCCTCCATGACCTCCCGCAATTTTTTCGTCATCTCAGGCAATGTCTCGCAGAAGCCCCGTCAATTCGCGGGTAAGGCCGCAAAAACCGTGGTCACCATCGCCGTCGACGAATTCTGGACCGACAAACAATCGGGCGAGCGGAAAAAGCGGACGGAATTCCTGACCGCCTTCACCTTCAATGCGAAGATCGGAGGATTCCTGGTCGACAAGGTGAATATCGGCGATCAAATCACGATCGACGGCCACATGCGCGCCAACAGCTATGAGAGGAACGGTGAGAAGATTTACACGATGGACCTCGAGATCGCCCGCCTCGACGCGCATCCCGCGCGAAGCGATCGCGTTCTCGACGACGAAGCCGCGTGAGTCGCATTCACAAAATCCTCTTAGTGGCGGCCTTGTGTTTCCAGGGCTTCGCGGCGTGCGCCGACAACGCGGCTAGCGAGGGCGTCTACACGCCCAAAGCGTTGACGCAATCGACTCCCATGCGCGTTGAGGTCATCGACGGTGTGACGTTTCGCGACATCGAAACCGGGCTGGTGTTCCGCCTTTTCGGCGTCGACGCGTGTCAGCGCGATCAGATCGCCCATCTTGGACGCCAGCCCTGGCAGTGCGGCGTCGCCGCGATCGCCTGGCTCACGACCGCGACCCTCAACAAATGGGTTTCCTGCAACGCCTTGCGCGAAAAGGACGGGCGACGCATCGCCCGCTGTTCATCGTCCGAACACGCCGACCTTGCAGGCGACATGATTAAGGAGGGTCTCGCCGTCTGCCTTCCCGACGGCGAGGACCAGCGCGTTCGCTCCTACGCCCAAGACCAGGAACAGGCGCGGAAATCATACAAGGGCCTGTGGTCGAGCCAATTCGCCATGCCATGGGACTATCGCGCCAAGCAGGCGTCGAGCCGCAAAAACGATCCATAGCGCCCCTCTGCTTTTCGTCCTTGCGTTCGCATAGGGAAAGTTTGTATTCACTAAATCATAAACCGTAGTGGAGCGCCCCATGTCCCGCGCCGTCAGATTTGCCGTCCTCGCCCCGATCGCCGCCTTTCTGAGCGGCTGCGAGACGCCGCCGCCGCCCGCCGCCGTGGTTGCGCCGCCGCCTGTGCGCGACCGGCTCTATACGCCGGCCGAGATCACTCCCGGACGCCTCCAATATGCGCGCGAGCCCGACGCCTTCGCGCCCATCCTGACCGATCGCGTCGCTTATCCGACGCAGGAACAGGCCAATAGCGCCTTCGCGCGCGAAAACATGGCGAGTTCCTACCCCATCAGCGGACCATATGTGATTCGAGCCAGCGACCCTTTGTCCACCGAGCGCCGCGCCGTGAGCCTCCGCCTCTTCGCATGCAAGCCGGGCGTGCTGAACAGCGTGACTGGCCGCATCGTCGAGCCGCGTGGAAAGGCCGTTCATTGCGCGACCGATTTTCTCGACGGGCAGGGCAGGCGGCTTTCTCGGGAGACCGTAAATTTCTTCTACTCCGCAGGCGCATGGCGGATGCTTGAGACCAATGCGCCAACCATGCCGACGGCTTGGATCAATCCGGAGCGCTCCCCGAGCGATGCTTTGTCCTGGTTTCCGTTCGGCAAAAGATCGACGCCGTATTGAAAGTCACGGCGAAATCGCGAGGCCCAAAATCGTTGCGCGGCGCCGACCGACAAGGCCGGGGCGGAGGTCATCCGATCGAACGCCTCATTTTACCGGAGCCGTGCGCCTCATCCCGCAATGGGGCCTTTTGTGCGCGACGCGGCATTGGCGCCGTTGACGTCGCATATCCGCGCCGCCACACGCCGCGCCATGACCATCGAGGGCCGCGTCGCGAATCTTTCGAGGCACAGCGCCGCCAACACCGCGGCGACGAGCAGCCAATAGGTCGCAAGCCCAAGCCCAATTTTCGGAATGAGCTTCAGCCACTCGGCCCGCTGGCGGGTTTCCAGCCCGATCAGGACGCCGACAAGCAGCGCGTCGGGACGCAGCGCCCACCGGAACCCGCCCCAGGGCCGCGAAAGCAGCGCGCCGGCCGTCAGGGCCGAGGCGACGATGATCCACAGCCAGCGCCGGGGCAGCGCCGCCAGGAAGGGCGCCAGCGCGTAGAATTGCGCCTCAATGCCGAGCGACCAGAAATGCGAAGAGAGCAGGGGATCGCCGCATCCCTCACTGCCGGCGAAGCACGGCGCCCAATAGAGATTGCCGAGGAACCCGGCGGCGGCGATCAGATCCTCAAAGCGCAGCCCGTGCAACCCGCCGAGTCGCCAGGCGAGATCGAGCACGCCGATCGTCACCCAGGTCGGAACGCCAATGCGAATCACGCGGCCGGCCCAAAAAGCCGCCGCGCCAAGCCAGAATCCGCCGGCGTGCGAGACCGATTGGGCGGCGCGCGGGGCAATCAAAAAGCCCGAAATCACGAAAAACAGGTCGACGCCCACGCCAAGCGCGGGGACCAGAAACACCCGCGCCAGCTCCAAGTCGTTTCTGAACACGAGGGCGACGTGAGAGGCCAGCACGGCGCAGATCGCGAGCCCCCGCAGCTCGTCGAGCTGCGCGTCTCGGTTCTCCTTCAGAGGGCTCGACATTGGCGGAACGGCGTCCAAAATTTCATTTACTACGCTATAGCATATAGCCTATAAGCTACAACTCACAAATGACACGCCGCCGAGCAGGGGACGAACTCTCTTCATGCGCAAGTTTTTGACCCGGTTCGGTCTCGCCGCGACGATTCTGTTCGCGGCGCCGGCCCTGGCGCAAGAAGCGCCCTTGACGCCGAATCCCGACAAATGGCGCCCCGTCGTCTATCGCGACCTTCAGATCCCCGGTCCGTTCGACGCGCCCTTCACGGGCATTTGGGCGGATATGATCGACAGCAACAACCGTCGCTATGCCGCCGTTGGCGACGGCCGATACGCAGTCGGCAACGCGCCGGCGCGCGAAGCCCATTTCGTCGTGCGCGGCGGCGACAAGATCGCCGTGTTGAGCGTCCTCAATATCGCGACCGCGTGCAAGACGATCGCCGCCGACGCCGCGACCAACATCAATGTCAAGATGTGTCCGATGCGTCTCGCCTTTTGGCGAGGGCTAAGAGGCAATGTTCGGCAGGCGCAGGGCTGCTATCTCGAGCCCGGCGCAGAGCCGGGGAATTTTACGCCGGACCCCAACTATGCCGTCTCCTACGCGTCCTATGACGTCGCCACGAAGAGCATCAAATTGGGCGTCATTCTTGCTCACAAAGCGGTCGAGAAATGTTCTCAGATCGTCCCGCTCTATCAGAAGTAGGAGGACGCCTTGTTCGCTGCGATTTGGAAAACCATGCAGAAGGCGATCAATTTCATTTCATACGGCCTGCTTGCGACGGCGATCTTTTTCGCCGTTACGGGCGTCGTTTTCCCGTTCGTCTATGGCCCCAACGAAATCATGGCCTCCATCGGGCGCTTCGCCATTGCCATCCCCACATTCATCGTTGGCGGCTATCTACAGCTTTTGGTTACATCCACGCGCCGTTCGCGCCTGCGTTATGACCCCGCTCTGATCGACGACAATGAGGGCCGTTTGCAGGCCGTCCAGGACGGCGCCGCGATCGACGCGGCGCACGCTCACATGCGAGACCAACAGCTGGCGTGGTGGGTCAATCACCGTAGCTGATTTAATCCAACGGCGACGCCTGGGCCGGTTTCCAGCAAGCGTACCGATTTTGGCGTCGCGCTCGTTTCGATGCTGTCGCCTCAAGCCGCGCTTGCTCGAGCGCGCTCTGGCCAGGCTCTTCGAACAACGTCGTCACCGCGCGTTCAGCCGAAACATTTCGCCAAACCCGCGCGGCGCCTTTGCCGCGATGGGAGATGGTAAAACCGTCTCTCGCTAATGCCCTTGGCTATTCGATTGTTCGCGCAAAAGCATCAGCTCTCGCGCCGCTTTTTCGTCGAGCGTTGCGCGTTTGCAGCGCCAGAACACACAAGCCCAGTAAATCAGATCGTTCGGCCTCTGTTCGAACACGGCCTCCACAACGAATTTTGCCACCAATAATGTCAACCGCTCATTGTCGCCACCACAATATTCAATGAGAAATTTCGACGTTTGTCGTGCGGTCTTAGTGATCCACTGCTTCCCGTCGATCAAATGTCCTTCATCGATCATCGCGGCCTCCAATCATCAACGCTACCCGCCGTATCGGTCGGGTTTCGATAACGTCGAAGTGCAGCGCGCGCGCCTAGGACATAGCCAACGCCACCCGGATGGTAGGAGGCCTTCACTTCAAGGTTATCAAGCCTCGTCCCCGCCATCCGAGGGGCCTGCATTTTGGCGCGATCCGTTTGGTTTTTTTAAGGTGGAAAGTGCGGATTTTCCCCGGCAGCTCCGTCTACATTCGACAGGCGATTGCGCGCCAATCGCCGTCGAGCTCGCGGGGAGCAATGGTGGGGGTGGAGCGAGCCCCGGCGCGGCGGCGTCCGCAAGGGCGGGCGGCGTTCGCCTCGACACGCGCAACGTGGTTGCATCGAGCGGCGCGCATGCGCGCCGCGACGTACGACCGACTTGCTGCAGGGAAGAAATCAAGGCGGGACTTGGAGCGACAGGGGAGGCAGAGCACCCCCCGTGAGCGGCTATTCCAAGCGAGCAATGCGGCTTATGACGCCGCCCGCTTCGCGGCGCGTCATAAGCCCGTTTCGGCATGCGTTAAAAAGCGTGATGTTTTTGAACGCGTTCGCAGGCGTAGGGCCGCTATCGCTTTTTGCCCGAGGCCGCTCCGACCTTCTTCTTTGTTTTCGTCGGGGCCTTTGGCGGAGGCGCGGCCTTCTTAGGCTCTTCATTTTTCTCGGCGGGCAGCGGAGCCGCCGCTTGCGGCGCCTTCGGCTCCAAGCTCTGCATCGAGAATTTGTTTGCATCGACCCTGATCGTGCTCCCCCTTTGATGCGCCACGAGTGCGTTCACTTGCCCAAGATCGATGTCTTGACCGGCGAGCCAGCCCCGCACGATCTTTTCGTCGAGGCCCATCATTTCCCAGCCGGACAGTCCCAAAGCCTCGCCGGTGCGAGTTATCGTGTGAGCCGTGGGATTCC
>Ga0265328_10000154_pt1 | contig 32453 bp, 30 predicted proteins | sample 41624metaG_FD_202086 | JGI IMG/M metagenome (GOLD analysis project Ga0265328, IMG submission 202086) | Rhizosphere microbial communities from Carex aquatilis grown in University of Washington, Seatle, WA, United States - 4-16-24 metaG | ecosystem: Host-associated > Plants > Roots > Rhizosphere...
TCGGGGTTGGTACCACCGGCCCCAACAGCATGGCTCGGCTCGCTCGCGTCTGTTTCATCTTTCGGGGTGCGGCAGCGCCCCGTCAGGACTCTCCTCCACCTCTGCGCGGCAGCGGAGAGGGAGAATGCTTCGCCACCTCATTCTCCCTCTCCTCCACCTCCGCGCGCCGCGGAGAGTGAGAATCCTTCGGCACCTCATTCTCCCTCTCCTCCACCTCTGCGCGGCAGCGGAGAGGGAGAATGCTTCGCCACCTCATTCTCCCTCTCCTCCACGTCCGCGGGGAGGAGAGGGTCGGGGTGAGGAGGTCCGCTACTCCGCGGCGCGGTCGATGTGGCGGAGGGCGTCCGGCTGCAAGCCGAAGCGCTCGCGCGCCTGCTTGACGTCAGCGATGGTCTTCACCGACAGCGGCAGCTCGATCGCGTGGTCCTCGACGCGCCAGCCGTCGTCGGCGACGTCGAAGATCAGGTTGGCGGTCTGCAGGCCCAGCGTCTCGTGGTCGGGGACGACCGCGATCGTGCCCAGCGGCGACACCGGATCCACCAGGTTCGGCAAACCGACGATCAGCGGCAGCTTCGCGGTCTTCAGCGCCTCGCGCCACGACTCGTCGAGGAAGCGCCCGTCGCGAATCAGGCCGTTGTCGTTGAGCATCCAGAGCGCATCGACCTTGTTCTTCTCGGCGAGCCCGAGGATCGCGTCCTTGAGCTCGGCGGAGGTGACTTCCTTGGGGACCTCGACGGCGTCGAGCTCGATCTGCTCGGTGGCGGCCAGCTCGCGCTGCTTGTCGATGTAATCCTTGAAGCCGGGCCGATAGACCACGCCGACCTTGCGCACGGGCGTCGTGATGATCGCGCGCAGGTTCCGGAACGCGGTGACGCCCGGAACCTCGTAGGCGATGCCGGTCGAGCGCGGCAGCGACGCGCGCAGCTTCTCGACGAACGACACCATGACGACCACCGCGGGCGGCGCCGGCTTGCCGCCGAGGCCCTCGACGTACTTCTTGAACAGGTTGACGGTCAGGTTGTTCATCAGCACGACGCACGCCGGTGACGTGCGGTCGATCGCCGCGCCCAGTTGCTCGGCCGTGGTCTCTTTGCTCACCGGCAGCGTCGAGACGTTGAAGTTCTTCTGCACCTCGGTGACCAGGCCGCGCCGCACGTCGATGAAGTCGGCGAACGTCGGCGTCGCGACCAGGATCGTCGCCGCGCCCGAGCGCGGCAGCGGATCGGTGAACGCCGTCGCGGCCGAACCCTCGCCGCCCTCGCCGGTGCCGCCCGTGGTCGCGCAGCCGCCGAGCAGCAGCAGCGGCGCCAGCAGCCAGGCGAGACGCGCCGGCGTGTCTCGCCGACGCGGCCATTCTTTGCTCATCCAGTTGATCATGCTCAAGACGGGCAATTTCATCGGGGGCTCCATGCGTCGACGCCCAGAACCGCCTTGGTCGCCGGATCGAGTCCGTTGAACGCCTTCACGACGGCGTCCTTTGCCGCTGGGTTGAGGACCGACAACGCCGGCAAACCGACATGTCCCTCGGGCAATTCGCGCGTCTTGAGCGCGAGGCGCGTGTGCTTGGCCAGGCTGGCCAGCATCGAGCTCGGCACCAGCAACGCCTGCGCGGCCGAGAACTCGAGCAGCGGCACCAGGTCCTCGACCTTGGCGACGCGTTTGAGCTTGAAGTCCTTGTCCTTGGTCAATTGAGCCACGAAGCTTTGGCTGCCGTCGCGGCCCAGCAGATCGACCATGCCGATGGTCTTTCCCGCCAGCGGCCCCTCGAGCGGCTTGTTGATCGAGACCAGGACGTACGATTCCGAATCCTTGCCGTCGCGTGTCCCCTGCAGCGTCGCCTTCTTGCCGCGCGCCTCGAGCACCGGCGGGATCACCAGGACGGCGTCCGGGTTCCCGGTGGTGGAAGCGCTGTCGAAGTCTCGGTAGGTCGCGAACATTTTCACGGTCAGGCCCGGCAGGTGGTCCGCCAGCATCTTTTCCACGTCACCGAGCTTGGCGTCAATCTGCAGCAGCACGTATACCGACGGGTGCCCGCCCCCGGCCGGCACCGCCGCCGGTGTGGCCACCGCTGTGTTCGCCGCGGCGGGCGGCGCCGCGGGCATGCCGTCCGCTCGGGCCGCCGATCGGCCCAGCAGGAGGGCGATCAGAGTCACGAACAGGCCCGTGACGGCGCGACCGGAGCGAGGGCTGATTCCCGGTCTGCTTCTCTCCGTCGAGGAAAGCGTTCTCATTTCGCTCGTCGACACCGTTGGTCAGAACGCAAGAGGCGCCCATCTTCTACCGGCCAGCGCCGCGTGTCAAATTCGTGGCGGGGGGTGAGGATGGGAACCCTGACAGGGTTCCCAAACCCTCCTTCAGGATGGGAACCCTGACAGGCTCCCACCGCGCGGGCGCGCGAAAAAACGCGCGCCGCGCCTGCGACGCACGCGCGCTTCCGGCGCACGTCTGCCGAACAGTGGTGCGAACGCCCTCAAGCAAATCGCGCGCAGAACCGATTTGGCATGGCATGACCCACAAAACCCAACCACGCACCACCCAAGCTTCGCAGAAAGTCACCATGCTCGGTGCCGCGTTGTCGCTGCTGATCCCGGTCGCCATCGGCGGCTGTGGCAGCGACAACAAACCCAGCACCCCGCCGATCAGCGTCACGATCGGCGCGATGTTGCCGACCACCGGGCCCAACGCCAACATGGACTGGATCACCGCCGTCGAGTTGGCCGTCACCGACATGACCAGCGCGGTCAAAATGTCGACGATCAAGCAGCCCATCACCTTCAACGTGGAAGAGAAGAACGTCGCCTCCGACGAGACAATGGCCCACGACGCCATGGGCGTCTACAGCACGGACGGCGCCAAGATCGTCATCACCGAGGCCTCGAACGCCGCGATCGGTTCCAACAAGTGGAACTACGAACAGCTCGACGCCGTCGCCGCTGGCACAGCGGCTAGTTCTCCCATACCGGTGATCAGCTTCACTGCAACCTCGGGCAGCCTCAACAGCCCGACGATTACAGATGCGGTTCCCGTACGGCAAGAGGCCCTGCGTGATACGGCCAACTGGTTCTACCGCACCTGCCCGAACAGCAACAACCTGTCGACGATCCGCCTCAACGAGATCTTCGGCGGCCTGGCTGGAAACGGCGGCGACACCAACGGCGACCACACGGTGAAGGTCGTCTGGATCGGGAGCATGGACACCTCGACCCAGTCGAGCATCACGGGCGACCAGAAGGCGGTCAACACCTACCTCGGGACGCCGGCCGGAGTCGCGGCTCTCGGCAGCAACACGTACTCTGCCGAGACCGTCTCGTTCGACCCCGGCACCGACCCGACCTCGTTTGACTACACCACCTATATCGCCCAGGCGACCGACAACATGAATCAGCAGACCGGGATGCAGGACGGCTTTCCCGACATGATCATCAACAAGGCGCTCCCGAACATCGCGATCCCGTTCATCAAGGCCTACAAGCAAAATCCGGCGAACACCATCAACATCTTCCAGGACGGCTCGTTCCGCCGCAACACGCTGCTTGTGGCGCTGGGCACGGCGGCTGACGGCCAGGTCGGCGTCTCCAACATCGCCTACATGAACAACGACTCGGGCACGGTCTTCAAGAATGAGCAGTCGGCCCAGACCGGTTATCAGCCGGCGGCGTACGAGGCGCAGGGTTACGACGCGATGGCGCTCGGGCTGCTTGCGGTGATCAAGGCCAGCATCGACAACGCGATCACCGATCCGACCTTGCTGACCACGGACCAGGTGCACAAGGCCCTCAACGAGCTCAACGACCCGAACGCTACCGTTCGATTCGGCACGGGCGCCGCCCAGTTCAAGCTGGCGATCGAGGCGCTCCAGGCTGGTCAGACCGTTAACTACGACGGCGCCAGCGGCAACGTCGACTTCGATACGAGCGACCCAACGATGGGCGCCGCAGGCGACACCTACGACTACGCCACGGTCTGGAAAATCCAGGGCGGTCAGTTCCACGAGACGCAGTTCTTCAACTGCCTCCCGATGCAGAACTGCGCGTCGTTGGCCACGCTCCCCGCGCAATAGCCCCTCCGCGCCGCGCGCATAGCCGCTCCTCGGCGGCGCGCGGCGCTGCTTTTCTTCGCTTAGGCAATTCGCTTCCGTCTTCGTTTCTTCGCTCCTTCGTATTTCGTAGTTCGACTTCAGCGAGAGGACCTCCCCTGTGGACAAGCCCAGCGGTTCGTGGAACGTGGTCGTCCGGGTTCGACCCTTTGTCATCGTTTCGCTCTTCGCGCTGACGAGCCTGGCCGTGAGCAGTCGCCCGGCGACTGCAGCCGAAGGTCCCGGCGCGACGAGCGGCGACAGCGATGCCGACGACTTGAACCTCGAGAACCTGCTCCGCCTCAAGGTCATCACCGCCTCGGGCGGTGTCGCCGAGGAGAGCGACCTCGCGCCCGCGAACGTGTTCACGGTCCTCTCGTCCGAGATCGCCGCCCAGGGCTGGCACTCGGTCGCCGAGGTGCTGGAGCACGTCCCCGGCATGTACGTCATCGACGATTACGTCACCCAGAACGTCGCGGTGCGCGGCGCGAGCAGCGGCCTGCGCGCCGGCACGAACGTCCTCAAGGTCATGATCAACGGCACCGACGTCAGCTTCCGCCCCGATTTCAACGCGCTCATCGGCCCGGAGTTCATCCCCATCGAGGTCGTCGACCGCATAGAGATCGCGCGTGGTCCGCTGTCGGCCCTCTACGGCGCGAACGCGTTCCTGGCCACGGTCAACATCGTCACCATCAGCCCCGATCACATCGGCGGCCGCGTGGACGCCAACGGCTCGGCCCGCCCGTACTCGGGCGGCACCGCTTACGGCGGCGGCGCCGCCGGCGTCGCCACGGCGAAGCTGGGCCAGGACGTCAAGCTGCTGCTCTCCGCCGGCTATGATCGGATCAACCGCGGCGGCCTCACCATCCAGCAAACGTTCCCCAACCAGCCCGCGACAACGCCGGGCCTGGGCCAGACCAGCGGCGACGACCTCGCGCGGCCCCTCAGCCTGTTCGGCCGTCTGACCGCGCCGACCGGCGTGTTCGGCGATCTCTCGCTTCAGGGCGGCATGCAGCAATCCGACTCCAACGGCAACTTCCAGCTCGGCTCCGTCCTGACCGGCCAGACGCGCGAATCGATCCGCAACCTGTGGGTCGAGGCGCAGCACAACGGCCGCTGGACCAACATCATCTCGTCGACGGTCACCGTCGGTTACGCCCACGGCGCGCCCACCGGCAACGACCGGCTGTTCCTGACCGGCGTCAACACGTCGTATTTCACGCGCAGCTTCGGGTACGACGCGGTCGACGGCAAGCTGTCGCTCACGGTCACGCCGCAGTCCAACCTGCGTATCTCCGCCGGCGTCGACCTGTCGCACGAATCGGACAACGTGCTGATCTACACCCAGCACTTCTTCGACCCCACCATGCCGCCGGTCGAGCAAATCACGGACCCGACCCGCAGCGTGACCGTCACGAAGGTTGCGCCCAACCTGCATGCCTCGCTCGATCCGATCAGCAGCGTCCGCCTGTCGGCCGACGGCCGCGTCGACTTCATCAATCAGTTCGACAAGCAATTCAGCGCCAGAGGCGCGGCCGGCTGGCGTATCCTGCCCAAGCTGGTCGCCAAGATCATCGGCGGGCGCGCGTTCCAGACGCCGTCGACGGTGTTCTTGTACGCGAACAACGGCTTTGGCACCGCCGACATCAAGGGTGCCCGGACCACAGGCGCCGGTAACTTCTCGCTGGTCCCGCAAACCGTCACCAGCGGCGAGCTGGTCGTCAACTTCTTGCCCAATGAGCACCTGTCAATCAACGGCTCGGGCTATTACCAGTCGATTGACAATCAAATCACTTTCGTTCCCACCGGCGCCAACTTCATCGCGCGCAACCAAGGCACCGCCAACAGCGGCGGCGGCGAGCTCAACGTCACTGGCCGGTTCTGGCACCTCGAGCCCTACGGGCGCTTCAGCGGGCAATGGTTCCTGAACCATCCCAGCCGCACGCAGTTCGACATGGGACCCACAATCCCACCGTCGCTGGTGCCGGCGTTCTGGGGCCTGGTCGGCGTGCGCGCCACCGTCCCGCAGCCCCACCTGACCTTCGACGCCACCTGGCGCGGCGTCGGCGAGCGCGGCGCCTCCTCGAGCAACATCTTCATCAACAGCCGCACGTCGTACGCCCTGCCCGCCTACCAGCAGTTCGATCTGGCGGCGACAGCGACCTTCATCCCGCTCGGCAAGGGCCACGAGACGCGCGTGCTCCTCGCCGTCCGCAACCTCCTCGACGAGCACCACTTCGAGCCCGGCTTCGGCGGCATCGACATCCCGACCCTGGGGCGTACGTTCCAGCTCGGGCTCACGCAGATGTACTAGGCGCCGGGCCCGCACTCAGCGCAGGACCACCATCGCCAGGTCGACGCCCAGCGCCAGCAGCCCGCCGCCAATCAAGAACAGCAGCGCGACCGTCCAGCGATAGTAGCGGCGCGCCCAGCGCGGAGCATCCTCGCGAGCCGCGAAGCGACGACCGCTGGCGCGCAACGCGGCGACCAGCGTCCAGAGCACGAGCCCGGGAAGCGTGTACGCGACTGCATGGGCCACATCACGGGCGGTGACGCTCACGTCCACTCCTTCGGACGAACGGCGTCGAGCGGCGCGGCGGCGCGCAGCGCGAGGACCGCGCTGACCACGCCGAACGCGGTGAAGAGCATCGTCAGCAGAACCAGCACCGCCACCACCTGGATGACGGCGTCGGCCATCCGGCGCACCAGCGCGCGGATGCCTGCCGTCGAGAGGTGGCCGACCGCGACGCCGTCGCCCGTACCGCACGAGCGCAGAACGTCGCCGTCGGCGCAGCCCGCGAATTCGGCGCCGCTCCCCGGCGCGGCCGCTTGCTCGGCATACTTCCACTTGCCCTGCGTGAGCTCGTCGCGATCGAGGTGACAGCGCGCGACGATGTCGTCGGGGATCGGCGAGACACTCTCCGTTGGACCGAGCCAGTAGCGGGTACGGAAGCGACGCGCGGAACGAAACCCGAGGTCGAGCTCGACGACACCCAGGTCGGGCGGGCTGATCTTCCACCGCTGGTCCTCCCCGGCCAGCTCGAGAGCGTCCAGCCGACCGAGCCGGCATTTCTCCGTGGCGTAGGTCCCCTTGCCGTGTCGCGTGGTCTGGGTAACGACGCCGATCCAGGCGACCGCGGCACGACCAAGCGCCGTCGTGACCGCCGGCCCTTCGAGGATCCCGTGATAGACCGCGCCGCCTGCGAGCGGAACGCCCGCGAATGGCGGCAACCTGCCGAGCGCGCCCAACCGGCCGACCTCGGGCACCGACGCCCAGAAGGCGGTGAACGCGAAGAACCCACCGATGAGCGCGAAGAGGACATATATCCACTGTCGGCCCGGCATCCGGTTTCGATTCGCCCGCGCGCCCGGTCCCGCTGTCGCCATGCGTTCGCGAGCATGCCACCAGTGCCCGCGCTAAGGTAGCCTCGTTGACTGCGCCGGCTCCCGAACCCATTCGCATCGGCGTCTCGTCCTGCCTCCTCGGCACGGCGGTTCGCTACGACGGGCAGCACAAGCGCAACGACTTCCTGGTCGAGGAGCTGGGGCCGCTGGTCGAGTGGGTTTCAGTCTGTCCCGAGGTCGAGGTCGGCATGGGCGTGCCGCGCGAGAGCGTGCGGCTGGTGCGCGGGCCGCGCGGGCGCACGTTGATGCTCGGCAACCAGAGCGGCTCCGACTGGACCGCGCGCATGGAGACGTTCGCGGCCGGCCGGGCCGACGAGCTCGCGCACGCCGAGCTCTGCGGCTACGTGCTGAAGAGCCGCTCGCCGAGCTGCGGGATGGAGCGCGTGAACCTGTTCGCCGACGACGTCGGTGGCCACGACGCCGAGCGCCAGCCGCGAAAGGAAGGCGTGGGCCTGTTCGCCGCCGCGCTGCTGCGCCGATTGCCCAGCCTTCCGGTCGAGGAAGAGGGCCGGCTCGCCGACCCGCGCCTGCGCGAGAACTTCATCGAGCGCGTCTTCGCCTACGATCGCTTGCGGCGCCTCTGGCGCGCGCGCTGGGCGCTGCGCGAGCTGATCGCGTTTCACACCGCGCACAAGATGGCGTTGCTCGCCCACTCGACCGAGGGCTACCGCGAGCTCGGGCGCCTGGTCGCCGCCGCAAAGACGATCCCGCGCGCGGAGCTGCGCGATCGCTACGAGACGCGGTTCATGAGCGTGCTTCGCAAGCTGGCGACGCCGGGGCGGCAGGCCAACGTGCTGCAGCACATGGCGGGTCACCTGCGCGAGGGCCTGGACGCCGGCGATCGGCGCGAGCTCGGCGCCGCGATCGACGACCACCGCAACGGATTGGTCCCGTTGATCGTGCCGGTCGTGCTGCTGCGCCACCACGCGCGCCGCCTCGACGTCGCCTACTTGCTGGGCCAGACCTATCTCGATCCGCACCCGAAAGAGTTGATGCTGCGCAACCGCGTCTAGTGCGGCGGAGACCCGACTGGCACGCGCCCGGCGGCGCGCTAGAGTCGCGGCGCCATGCACGACCTGACCAAAGGATCGCTCGCCCGCAATCTGCTTCAGACGACCAGCTTCATGCTGGTGGGCATGGTCTTTCAGACGCTCTATTTCCTGGTCGATCTCTACTTCGTGGGGCGCCTCGGCAAGACTGCGGTCGCGGCGGTCAGCGTGTCGGGCAACCTCATGTTCCTGGTGCTGGCGCTGACGCAGACGCTGGGCGTCGGCACGACCGCGCTGGTCGCACAGGCGACCGGGCGCAAGGACCGCGCCGAGGCGCGCCTGATCTTCAATCAGTCGCAAGTGCTGTCGCTGGCGGTCGGCGTGCTGTTCCTGGTGGTCATGCTGGCATTGCGCTCCGGATTCGCGCACGGGCAATCGGCCGACCCCGAGACCGAGCGTCTGGCGGGTGAATACCTGGCCTGGTTCGTGCCGTCGCTGGGGGCGCAGTTCGCCATGGTGGCGACCGGCGCGGCGCTGCGTGGGATCGGAGACTTCAAGCCGGGGATGTACGTGCAGTCGGCGACCGTCATCGTGAACATCATCCTGGCGCCGGTGCTGATGTTCGGCTGGGGCACCGGTCATCCGCTGGGCGTCGCGGGCACCGCGCTGGCCTCGTTCATCGCGGTCGGCGTGGGCGTGGTGGCGCTGGTCATCTACGTGGCGCGCACGCCGGGCTACCTCGAATTCGTGCGCCGCGAATGGACGCCGCGCCTGCGCTTGTGGATCCGCCTCCTCAAGATCGGTCTGCCGGCCGGTGCGGAATTCGGGCTGATGGGCGTCTACATGTTCGCGATCTACGGCATCACGCGTCCGTTCGGCGCCGCGGCTCAGGCGGGCTACGGTATCGGCCTGCGGGTCGTGCAGGCGATGTTCTTGCCGGCGGTCGCGCTCGGCTTCGCGGTCAGCCCGGTCGCGGGCCAGAACTTTGGCGCGCGCCACGCCGACCGCGTGCGCGGCACGTTTCGCGTCGGCGTGTTGATGGTGTCGATCGGAATGGCGGGGTGCGCGCTGATCTGTCGGATCATCCCCGAAACCCTGGTCGGCATCTTCTCGCGCGATCCCGGCGTGCTCGCGGTCGGCGGCGAATATCTGCGCATCGTCGCCTGGAACTTCATCCCGTCCGGGATCGTGTTCGTGAGCTCCAGCATGTTCCAGGCGCTCGGCAACACGTTGCCGCCGCTCCTGAGCTCGTTCATTCGCACGACGCTGATCGTGATCCCGGCCGTGGCCTTCTCGCGCATGACCGGCTTCGCGCTCAACTGGATCTGGTACCTGGCCGTCGGCTGCGTGTTCCTGCAGATGACGTTGAACCTCCTGTTCCTGCAGCGCGAATATCGCCGCAAGCTGGCGTTTGCCGCCACGGCGAGCGCGGCGCCCCGCATCGCGCACGGCTAGCTGGGCCGCGCCCCTGCAGGTCGCGGCCACGACTGAACACGCGCAAATCGCGACGTGCGGCGTGCGCGCCGCCACGATCGGCGCGCACGTTCGCACCCTTCACGCAAAGCCGCGTAGAACGCGCTTCCCCGCGCCGGCGATTTGAAGCACGCTCCCGCCGGAACAAGGAGGATCGTCATGGCGCAAGTGATCCAGTTTCCTCGACCCGACGGTAAGAGCATCTCCGGCTACTACGTCGAGCCCGAAGCGGGCGACGGCGCCCCGGGACTGGTCGTCATTCAGGAGTGGTGGGGCGTGAACACGCAGATCAAGGGTGTTGCCGAGCGGTTCGCCGCCGCCGGCTACCGCGTGCTGGTGCCGGATCTGTTTCGTGGCACCGTCACCGTCGAGGCCAAGGAAGCCGAGCACCTCATGAGCAACCTGAACTTCGGCGACGCCGCCGGCCAGGACGTGCACGGCGCAGTGGCGTATTTGAAGCGCGGCAGCAGCAAGGTCGGCATCAACGGCTTCTGCATGGGCGGCGCGCTGTCCTTGCTCGCGGCCGCGAACGTGCCCGAAGCTGACGCCGTCGCGTGCTGGTACGGCTATCCGCCGCTCGAGTACCTCGACGCAACCAAGATCAAGGCACCGCTGCTGTGCCACTTCGCCACCGAGGACGCGTTCTTCCCGATCGCGGGCGTCGAGCCGCTGGAAAAGAAGCTCGTGGCCGCCGGCGTGCGCTTTCAAATTCACCGTTACAACGCGAAGCACGCGTTCGGCAACGAGACCGCAATCGACGTCGAGATCCCCACGCGCTACAACGCCGGAGCGACGGCGCTGGCCTGGCAGCGCACGCTGGATTTCTTCGCCCGGATGTAGCGGACCCGGCCGCTCGGACTCCGTTCACGGACCGGCGTCGGGGCAGGCGGGATGGGTCGCCATCGATGCCGCCAGGTTGGCGATGTCGTTGGTGGCGACGCCCTCGAACAGGTCCAGCGAGTATCCGCAGCACCAGCGCGGGTAGTGGTCGAGCGCCCACGCGCCCGCAAGCTGGTGAGAGCCGGCGTCGTAGATGCACATCCAGGTCGGTCCGCCGACGGGCGGAATGTCGCTGTAGCTGATGTACTGCAGCAGGTATCCCGCGCCGGGGCCCTCGTAGATGCGCAACCCGCACATCGGCGCCGGTCGATCGTCCCAGGTCGCTGCGCAGAGCTGCGTGTCGAGCGGGCGCACGCACGCGCCACGGTCCGCATCCAGCGGTTCGCAAACGGAGTCCGCGTCGTCGCCGCCGCCGCCATCCACGGTCGACGACGTCTTGTTTCCGGCGCAGGCGCCGAGCAGGACGACGCTGCCAGCGATTGCGGCGAGCCGCGCTGCCATCGACGACCACTATATGCCAACCGGGAATGCACGCTAGCGATCCAGCCCCGTCAGATCGAGCTCCCTGAGCCGCTGCGGGTCGCGAAGGATGTCGATCTCGACGATTTTCCCGCCCCGAATGGTGAAGGCCATGACCGAGAACGGCTTTCCGTCGAGCACGCAGACCGCGCCGGCGACGCCGTTGACGAGCACCGGGCGCCTCAGCAAACCGATCTGTGAGAAGGACCGCGCTCGACGCGCCACCTCCTCCGCGCCGCGGACCTCGGTGCCGGCCCGCGACGCACCGGCGTCGCTGTGGAGCACGACCTCCGGGTCGAGGACCGCGACCAGCCTGTGGAAGTCCCCGTCATGGGCAGCCGCGAGAAACGCATCGACCACGCTTCGTTGAGTCTCCGCGTCCGCGTCGGGGACGGTGTTCCGCGCTTGAACGCGCCGGCGCCCGCGGCTGGCAAGCTGGCGAGCCGCATCCGGGGTGCGCTGGACGATGGGCGCGGTCTCCTCGAACGGCATGTCGAAGATGTCGTGCAGAAGGCCGAGACGAGACTCAGCGACCGCGCCGATGCGGTACCCGACGATGTGTGGAAGGAAGCCTCGCGGCACTTCGCCGAGCCCGCGCTCGCTGCCCTGGTGACCGCGATCGCCGTCGCTAATCTCTGGAACCGCCTCAACGTCACCACACGGCAGGTGACCGGGGATTGGATCGCCCAGTACATTTGATACCTGGCGAGGCCACCGAGCGCGCGCCGCCGCCTTGTCGGTCGGCGCGGCTCGGTGATACCATCGCCTCGGCGTGTCTCTGACCTTCGACTTCCATCCGGCGGCGGCTCGCGGCGGAATGCCATGAGGGCCGTGAAGCTCGGCCGGATCTTGGCTCCTGATCCGGAGCGGTGGTGGTCCCAGGAATACTGCATGCTGCCCACGCCCGATCCTTCGTTCTCGGCGCCGGGCGGAGCGTTACGCGTCTATTACGCCAGCACGGACGCAGACAACTGTGCGCGCGTCGGGTATGTCGATCTCGACCCGGAGGATCCGACGCGCATCGTCGCGCGTTCGCAGGAGCCGATCCTGGACACCGGCAAGCTCGGCACCTTCAATGATTCCGGCGTCAATGCGTCGTGCGTCGTCGCGCACAATGATGAGATCCGGCTTTACTACGTTGGCTATCAACGGGCCGGCCGCGTCCCGATCCTGCTCTTTGCGGGGCTGGCTCGCTCGGTCGACGAAGGGCGAACCTTCCAGCGATTGTCCGACGTGCCGATCCTCGAGCGCTCGGCGGCCGAGCCCTTCACGCGCACCGCCCCGTTCGTCATGCGCGAATCCGGGCGTTATCGGATGTGGTACGTCTCCGGCGAAGGCTGGCACCGCACGAGCGACGGCAAGGTCTACTCCCGCTACGCGATTCGCCACTGTGAATCCAGCGACGGCGTGTCGTGGCCCGCGAGCGGCGCCGTCTGCCTGGCGCCGGCCCAACGTGACGATGGCGGCGATGGCGACGATTCCGAGCAGGGATTCGCGCGCCCCTGGGTCATCAAGGACGGCGCGCGCTACCGGATGTGGTACTCGATCCGCGCGGTGCTCCCGCAGGGCGGCGTCGGCTACGATCGCCTTGGCTACGCCGAATCTCCGGATGGGCTTCGTTGGACCCGCCTCGACGACCAGGTCGGGCTCGCGCGTTCGACATCGGGCTGGGATTCTGAGATGATCTGCTACACGGCCGTTGTGCGCGCTGGCAGCAACGCCTACCTCTTTTACAACGGAAACGGCAATGGAAAGACCGGCTTCGGTTGTGCGCGTCTGGTGGATTGAATGGACAAGACGTTAGACAAGACGGGAAAGCTCGTGATCGTCGGCGATACGGCGTTCGCCGAGATTGCGTACGAATACTTCACGCATGACTCGGCCTACGAAGTCGTCGGTTTCACCGTCGACAGGGAGTACTTGAAGAAGGAGCGGCTGTTCGGGCTGCCGGTGGTGCCGTTCGACGAGGTCGAGCGCTTCTTCGCGCCCGACGACCACGCTGTTTACGCCGCCAATACCTACACGCAAATGAACCGGCTGCGCGCCCGCTTCGCCGCGGACGCCAAACGAAAAGGCTATCGGCTGGCGTCGTACGTCAGCTCGCGCGCGTTCGTCTGGCGCAACGTCGAGCTCGGCGAACATGCGTTCATCTTCGAGGACAACACCATCCAACCCTTCGTCAAGGTTGGCTCCAACGTGGTCATGTGGAGCGGCAACCACATCGGGCACCATTCTGTCATTCGCGACAACGTCTTCATCTCGTCGCACGTGGTCGTCTCGGGTTTCTGCGACATCGGCGACAGTTGCTTCCTGGGCGTCAACGCGACGATCGCCAACAACGTGACCATCGCCCGCGACAACCTCATCGGGGCCGGCGCGACGATCCTCAAGAGCACCGAGGAGAATCGCCTCTACGGCGCGCAAAACACGAAGCCGCGCGAGGAGCTGACCGCGCGCAAGTACTTCAAGGTCGAGTGAGCGGCCAGGCGAGCGGCCAATCAGGCGGCAAGGTCGGCGGCCAGCCGGGCGGCCAGGTGAGCGGGAATGTCCGGCTCGTCGGCTACACGCCGGCAGACCACGCGCGCTGGAACGACTTCCTTCAAACGTCGAAGAACGGAACGTTTCTCTTCCGCCGCGAATACATGGACTACCACGCCGATCGTTTCCCCGATGCCTCGCGGCTGGTTCTGGATGGGGACGGACGGCTGATCGCGCTTTTGCCCGCGACCCGCCAGGAGGCGACCGCGACGCTGGCCAGCCACGCGGGCCTCACCTACGGCGGCTTCGTCGTCGACGCCAGCATGACGACGGCCGTGATGCTGTCTCTGTTCGAGGCGGCGCTGGGCGTGCTGCGCGCCGAGGGGATCGCCACGATCGCCTACACCACGATCCCGCACATCTATCACCAGCTCCCCGCCGAGGAGGACCGGTACGCGCTCTTTCGGTTCGGCGCGCGCCTCGTGCGGCGTGACGTGCTCACCGTCCTCGACCCGCGCGGCGAGCGGCGCGTGCAGGAGCGCCGGCGCCGCGGCATCAAGAAGGCCGAAAAGGCGGGGCTCGAGGTGCGCCGCTCCGGCGATTGGGGCGCCTTCTGGAGCGCGCTGGAGGCCAACCTGGCGAGCCGCCACGGCGCGCGGCCGGTGCACACCCGGGCCGAGATCGAGCTCCTGGCCGATCGGTTCAAGGACGAGATCGCGCTCTTCGCCGGCTTCCGCGGCGACGAGCTGGTGGGCGGCGTCGTCGTCTACGAGTCGGCGCGGGTGGCACACGCCCAGTACATCGCGGCGACGGAGGCGGGCCGCGACCTCGGGTGCCTGGACCTCATCTTCGAGCAACTGGTCACGCGGCACTACGCACACAAGGCCTGGTTCGACTTCGGGATCTCCAACGAAGACCGAGGCCGAACGCTCAACGAGGGCCTCATCGCCCAGAAGGAAGGCTTCGGCGCGCGCGCGGTCGCGCACGACTACTACGAGATGAGCCTCTGAATGGATATTCGTGACTACACGGAGAAGTACGCGGCGCAGTACCGTGGCCGCGGCCCAGGGTGGTTCGAGGCCACGCTGGTCGCCATCCGGCGCCGGCAGGTCATCGCGTCGCTCGAGCGCCATCCGCACGGGCGCGTGCTCGAGGTCGGCTGCGGCCTGGAGCCGCTGCTCGCCTACTGGAGTGGGTTTCAGCGCCTGACCGTCGTCGAGCCGTCGCCGGAGTTCGTCGCCAACGCGCGCGCGCTCGCGGCCGGACGGGCGGACGTCGTGGTCGTTCAGGGGTTCCTCGAAGAGGTCGCGCACCAGCTTGCCGAGACCGCGCCGCTCGACTTCGTCGTCGTCTCGAGCCTCCTGCACGAGGTCGGCGATCCGGAGCGATTCCTGCGCGCGCTCCATGCGCTCGCGCAGCCCGCGACCGTGCTCCATTTCAACGTCCCCAACGTTTACTCGTTTCATCGCCTGCTCGCGCGCGAGATGGGCCTCATCGCGGATCTGTTCGAGCCGTCGCAGACCGAAAAGACCTTTCAACGCACGACGCGCTTCGATCGGGCCACGCTCGAGGCGATGCTGGTAAGCGCGGGCTTCGAGCTGATTCGCTTCGGGACCTATTTCGTCAAGCCCTTCACCCACGCCCAGATGGAGCGCCTCATCGACGAGAAGATCCTGCCACCCGAGCTCGTCGTGGGGTTGGAGCGCATGTCCACCTACTTGCCCGACATGGGCGCCGAGATGTTCGCCGAGGTTCGCCGGCGCTGAGGATCCGCCGCTCGGCGCGCGCGACCGCCAGCGGCCTGACGCGCGTCGCGCCATGGAACTGACTCCGGCAGAACGCGGGCCCATGGACATGCGGCGGCGTCGCTGGCACGTGAGGTGCAGCGCCGTGTCACATGCCGCTTCCGGTACCGCTGCGTCGCCCGCAAACGCTCTACGCAGTGGATACCTGTCGGATCATCGATCTGCCCAAGATTCATGACCCGCGCGGAAACCTGACCTTCATCGAATCCAACGACCACGTCCCGTTCGATATCGAGCGCGTCTACTACATCTACGACGTGCCCGGGGGATCGGAGCGCGGCGGGCACGCACACCGCGGGCTGCATCAATTCATCATCGCGATGTCAGGCAGCTTCGACGTCGTGCTGGATGATGGGCGGGCGCAGAAGCAAGTCCACCTCAACCGATCGCACTATGGCCTCTACATCTGCCCGATGATCTGGCGCGTGCTCAACAATTTCTCTTCGAACTCGGTGTGCATGGTCCTGGCGTCGGCCCGTTACCTTTCGGATGACTATTTTCGCGACTACGCCGAGTTCGTGAAGCTGCGGCAGCACGAATGAGCGGTGAGACCGGAGCCAAGCTGGACGTCGCCGCTGCGATCGCCGCCCTCGAGCGCGGCGACGAGACCATCTCGTCGATCGCCCGCGCGTACGCCTGGCCCGAGGCCGACGTGGTTCGCGACATCGCCAGCCATTACTGGTGGTGGGGCGAGTCGGACCGCGCCCTGCCGCTGCTCGAAGAGGAGCTCGGTCGAGCCAGCAGCGTCGTGCTGCAGATGGCGTACCTCCGCTGTCTGATCTCGCTGGCCGGTGAGCATCGCGCCGCAGTGAAGAACGCCGTCACCGATCTGCACGCGCTCCTTCGGCGCCGGTTCAGCGGCCCCGCGACGCTGGATCTGTCCGCCGTCGACCCGCGCTCGGATCGAAAGCTACGGCTCGGCTTTCTGTGCACCTACTCGAATCTCAAGCCGGTCGAGCTCAGTCTGGTTCCGATGTTCCGCGCCCTCGACCGCTCGCGGTTCCACACGTCGTTCTTCAGCCTCGACCAGGCGGGGAATCCGCTGCTCGATCAGGTGTGCGACGAGCACGTCGTCCTGCGCGGCTGCTCGGCGCAGGCGGTGTGCGACACCATTCGCGGTCGAAAGATCGACCTGCTCTTCGACCTGAATGGAATCCTCCGAGAGGACTTTCCAATCGAAGTCTTCGGGATGCGGGCCGCGCCCGTGCAGGCCGGCTGGTGGAACACCCCCATCAGCTCCGGCCTCGACACCGTGCAGTACTTCTTCACCGACCGGCGCACCCTGGGCCCGGAGGCCGACGATCTGTTCACCGAGACCATCGTCGAAATTCCCGGCGGGGCCCCCCTGTGCTACGAGCTGTCCGATCGTCATCAGGTCGCGCCGCCCCCATGCCTCCATTCCGATTCGTTCGTCTTCGGATCCTTCACGGCGCTCTTCAAGATCAATGACGTGGTGCTGGACGGTTGGGCGCAAATTCTGGCGCGCGCCCCGCACACCCGCCTGTTCATCAAGGCGATGAACTCGACCAGCGCCCGGTTCCGGGCGCGATTGGCCCGCGTCATGGCCAAGCACCGGATCGGCTGGGAGCGGATCTTCTGCGAGGAGGACCACCCCTTCGACGAGATGATGAACCGCTACGCCGCGGTCGATCTCTGTCTCAACACCTACAACTACGGCACCGGAACGACCGCGCTCAACGCCGTCTGGCAGGGCATTCCAACGCTGACGTTTCGCGGCCGGTATTACGCAAACGGCACGGCCGCCATGATGGTGGATTGCGGCCTCGACGACTTCGTCGTGCGCGACCGCGACGCGTACATCGAGCAGGCGATTCGCCTGTCCTGCTATCCGAAGCGGCTGCTCGACGTGAGGCCCCTGCTGCGCGATCACGTCCGCGCCTATTCGAACGGTCTCTCCGCGCCGCGCTTCGCTCGCAACTTCGAACAAGCATGCACCAACGCCTGGGCCGACTGGTGCACGAAGCAACGCTCGTCCGAGCTCGTGAGGCGCCATGCAGGTTAGGGACATCCCGTTCGTCGATCTCACCGCCCAGCTCGCCTCGATCCGGCCCGAGCTCGACGCGGCGATCGCCGGCGTGCTCGACGCCGGGCGGTTCGTGCTCGGCGAAGAGGTCGATCGATTGGAGCAGGAATTTGCCGCTTACGTCGGGGCGGCGCACGGCGTCGCCGTCAACTCCGGCACGAGCGCGCTGCACGTCGCGCTGCTGGCGCTCGGCGTCGGCCCCGGGGACGAGGTCATCACGGTTCCCCACACGTTCGTCGCGACCGTAGCCGCCATCCTGTACACCGGCGCCCGCGCGGTGCTGGTGGACATCGATCCGCGTACGTTCAACATGGATCCGAATCGCCTGGCGGCGGCCATCACGCCCCGTACCAAGGCGATCTTGCCGGTTCACCTTTATGGCCAACCGGCAGACATGAACCCGATCCTGGACATTGCGAGACACTACGGTCTCGCGATAGTCGAGGACGCCTGCCAGGCCCACGGATCCGAGTACGAACACCGGCGGGTCGGCGCACTCGGCGAGATCGGCGCGTTCAGTTTCTATCCGGGAAAGAACCTCGGCGCGTACGGCGAGGGCGGGATCGCGGTGACCAACGATCCTGCACTGGCCAAGACGATGCGCATGCTGCGAGATTTCGGCCAGGAGACCAAGTACAACCACGTGCTCTTCGGTTTCAACTATCGCATGGAGACCTTCCAGGGCGCGATTCTGCGCGTGAAGCTGCGTCACCTCGAGGACTGGACCGAAGCGCGACGAACGATCGCGCGGCGCTATGACGCGCTCCTCGGCGGCTGCGACGTCGTTCAGATTCCCGAGGCGATGCCGTGGGCCCGACACGTCTATCATCTGTATGCCGTGCGCACCCCCAACCGCGACGACTTGCGGGCGCGCCTCGCATCCGAGGGCGTACAGACCGGCATCCACTACCCGGTTCCGGTCCACTTGCAGCCAGCGTATGCCAGTCTCGGCTATCGCCTCGGTGACTTCCCGGAGACGGAAAGGGCGGCGCACGAAGTGTTGTCGCTGCCTATGTTTCCCGAGCTGACCGGCGAACAGGTCGATGCGGTCGCAGCGGCGCTATTGCGGTGACAGACCTTCGCTGTTGATCGTCAGCCCTCGGATCTTGCTCGGCAACAACGCGCAACCCGCTCGAGTCAAGTCGCAAAGACTTGCGAGATCGCCGCTTTCGCGACCGGATGCGCTGGGGCGGGCACCAGAAATTCGCACGGGTGCCTTGGCCGCGCGCGCGCCGGACACAACTTGAATGGCTGGACATGCCATTTCACAGGCGCGCCAAGGTCGCTGCGACGGGAGCGGGGGTCGCCCTTTTCGTTCTGCCGACCTTCTTCTTTGTGCCATCCGCGGAGGCTCCATCCGCCGTTGAGCGCTCGCGGCGCGGCGCGCCCGCGCCCGATCTCCTCCCGGTGCCGCTGGTGTCACAGGCCTGGCCCTGGACTTGCGGAGGCGCGGCCTTGATGGCGACGTTATTGTATTTCGGCGTATTCGACGGGCCCGAGTCGCAGCTCGACCAGGACATGGGGGCCACCCCCGAGAGCGGCACCCGCGTCGTCAACATCGTCGCCGAGGCGCGGCGCTTCGGCCTGTCCGCGGATCCGCGCACCGGCCTCGCCCTGGCCGATCTCGATCGCGCGCTCTCGCACGGCGCCGTCGTCATCGTGGCGCTGCAGGCCTGGGCGTCGAGCCCGGTGGCAAACTGGCGAACCCACTGGGAAGACGGGCACTACGTCGTCCTCGTTGGGCTCGACACCGAGCGTGTCTACGTGATGGACCCGTCGATTCGCACCGGATATGGCTACCTGTCGCGTGATGAGTTCATCGAACGGTGGCACGATTACGATCTCGAGGCTGGCCGGCGGGTCGTCTATGACCAGCTCGGCATCGTCATCCGGGGCGAAAAGCGGATCGCGCGCTATCCGGCCGGGCCCGTCCCGGTCGAGTAGCGCGGGCGCGGACTAGAACGCGAGCTCGATCGCGTCGGCCGAGCGCCGGGCCGGTCCGTGGTGGACGACCTCGATGTTGTTGCCGTCGGGGTCCAGGACGAAGGCGGCGTAGTAGCCGGCGTGGTAGGGACGCTCGCCGGGAGCGCCGTTGTCTTTTCCGCCCGCCGCCAAAGCCGCCGGGTGAAAGCGATCGACAGTCGCCCGATCGGGCGCTTGAAACGCCAGGTGGATCCGGCCGGTCAGCTCGCCCCTCGCGGCGCGCGATTCCGGCGACGAGACGAAGAGCTCGTCGGCCCAGAAGAAATCCGGTCCTTCGACCAGCGGAATGTTGAGCACGCCAAGCACGGCTTGGTAGAAGCGCCGGCTCGCCGCCAGGTCCCGTACGACCAGGTGCAGATGATCGATCAGTCGACCGCGGTAGAGCGCTCGGTTGGTCATGGGCCCGAAGCTTAGAAACCCCGCGGACCGGGAACAAGAGCAACCGTACAGCGACGACGCTGCGTGCCGGATGGCTCGCGAGTTCGTCATCTGAGACCCCGTGGAAGATCGGCGTTCGAATCCGTTAGAAGACCGGATGGCCGCCATGAAGAACCTTCGGGCGTGGCTCACCCGCAGGCAATGGCAGTCACTCCGGGCTCCAGGGTCGACACACCCGGAGCTTTGGCGATGGATCGAGCCCGAGGACGTAGACGAGGCGATTGCGTCGCTGGACCCACGACTCGCAGAGCCGATCCGTCTACGGTGGCAGGAACGACTGCACTTCGCCGAGATCGCACGTCGTTTGAAGTTACCCTCCAACACAGTAGCCGCGCGTATCTTCCGCGCTCAGCAGCGCCTTCGGCAGATACTCTGCGATCGTCTGCCCGCTGCGGTGCGCGCTACGCTTCCCACCGGCCGCCGCCGCTGAAAGCGCGTACTGCGAGTCGCGTCGTGCGGCGCGTAGAGGCCCCGCTCCCGTGACGCGAGTCGCGGGCGAGGAGACGTCTCGCTCCGCCGGTCGCTTCCAGGCGGGCGTTCCCGGCCAGGACGGAATAGCCGACAATCCGTGCCGGGGACGGGGCTTGAACCCGTAAGCCGCTTTCGCGGCAGCGGATTTTAAGTCCGCCGCGTTTACCGTTTCGCCACCCCGGCTTAGTTGCGTACCTGTGCTGTCTTGGCCCTCTTTCTGGCCTTCGCCGAGACGACGGCGGCCATCAACACGACAATTGGTACCCTTCGCCGCCCGCGAGGGCTCAACGAGTTCAAGTCTCGTCTCCGGCACGGCGGGATGCTCGGGAATCGGGCGGGTGGTATCGAGAGCGGCTCGTGAGCTCGCGGTGCCGCTGGGTGAGAGGCGGGCGGCGATCAGAGGAGGGCGGCCAGCGAAAAGCCGATCATCGTCTGTGACGACAGGCCGCTGGTTGCGCATACCTCCATACCGGCGTCGGCGCACGCCTTGAGGGGCTCGTGCAAGATGAAGTTGAACAACACGCCGAGCGCCTTCCGGTTGCGCAGCGGCACGAACGCGCCCGCATTGGCGCCGATCGTCCACCCGTACGCCCAGGTCGTCTCGCTCATGAAGCTGGTCTTGTCGCGCCCGAGCTGAAAGAACGTACCAACCGTCGGACCGGCCACCAGCTCCACCTGGGCCAGCGGGTAATGGTAGAGCGGCGCGACGGCGAAGTCGCCGTTCCACCCGCTGCGGTCCAGGCCCGGGGTGCTATTGGGGCTGAGCACATCCAGCACCACCTGGCCGCTCACGGACCAGTTCTGTGCGAAACGGAGTCCGAACAGGGACCCGAAGCGGAAACCGACTCCATACCCCTTCCCGGCGTCCCCGGCGATCGAGTTCATGCCCAGGAAGGGCATGGCCTCGGCCCCTTCCTTCCACAGATCCAGATCCGCTTGCGCCGCGACCCCCGCGGACGGCGGGATCGTCGCGGGCGCAGTGGCCCCTTGGGCGAACGCGTTGCTGCCTGAAAGCGCCGTCGCAACGAGGACGGCCCACATCATTCCCTGTCCGCGCATTGTCCCTCCATGTCGTGCAATTCGGCGCGAGCGTATCACCACCGTTCCCTGCGCCGCCACGTCTCAATGTCTGGGATCCAGACACGCCACGAGCACCCGTGTCCGCATCGGCGGGCTCGCACGCCCCTTCGCGACGAATCGCGCTCAACCCAACTTCGTCAGCGCGCGCCCAGGGGAATGAAGCGAATGTCGTCGATGGTCAGATCGACCGCATAGGCGCCGACGCCGACGGAGGGATCCCCGCCGACTGGCACGTTGGAATCGGCCGGCGAGTCGTGCAGGTGCCAGGCGAAGCTGCTGAGCAGCTGGCCATCGAGGACGGCGCGCGGAGCACCGCCCGCGATGTTGCTCCAGAGCAGGGTAACGGTCATCGGCGAGCTGCCGCTTCCGAGGTCGATCGTGACTTGCGGATTGACGCACGCATCGGACGGGAAGCAAGCGCCACACCCTGGATTGGTGATGACTGCTTCATCCGCGGGCTGTCCGAGCTGAAGGTCGACGGCGTGATCAGGTCCGGCGTCGCCGCGAATGGTGAACTGGATTCCTGCGTAGGCGGACACGTCGAGAACGCAGTCTCCCGTCGTGGGGCCGGTGCCGCTCGAGCAGAACCATTCGAGGCCGAAGCGCGCTCCCGCCGTGTGAACCAGGCCGGTGATGTGCCAGCTGAGTGCGGAGAAGTCCTCAATCAGATACCGATCGGCGAAGGTCTGGCCGAACACGCTATTGACCCCGTAGACACCGAACGCCAGGTCGTTGGCGTCCGAGAAGTCAGCGATGAGCGCCGACGACGGCTTCAGGGCGGCGCATCCTGACGGCAACGACGACGCACCGGACGGCGTCACTGCCGCTCGGTCGAGGCCGCCGTCGCTGGTGATGGAGACTCGACCGCCCCCTCCGCCGCCCCCGGGCTGCTCCTGCGAGCTGCAAGCCACCGCGGTGATCGCCAGCGTCATCGCCACCTTCCACCCTGTCGCCATGGGCGCGAAGATACTGCGAAACACACTGGTCTGCCGCTATTTGCACGGCGCCGACGGCAACAACTGGCGAATCAGCAACGGCAGGATCACCCAACCGAGCGTCCACCACGTTGGCCCGACCCAGGACAGGGGCGTGTTCAACACGGCGGTCGCGATCTCGGTGCGCGCGCTGGTTTCGATGGCTTGGATGTGCCGCGGTTGGGTGGCGACGTCGAGGAAGCCGCGCCAGCGCGCATAGACCCAGCCCAGGTGGCCGACCGCCGCGGCCAGCGCCACGCTGCCGCACTGGAGCGCGCGCGACGACGGGCCGCCGGTCAGCGTCGGATCGCAGATGGCGAAGTAGACGAAGAAGCACAGCAGACCGGACTGCGCCAACGCGATGGTCGTGTGCACGCCGTCGGTGAGCCGCAGGCGGGCGAGCCGCGAGGCGGTGACGCGCCAGCAGATCGCGGTCACGCCCATGCCCATGACGGCGCGCCAGAGCTCGCGGCGGTTGCCGGTGAGCGCGCCGAGCAGCCCGAGCGGCTTGCCGGCCCAGCTCATGTCGCGCACGGGCGGCAGGTAGCTCAGCATGTGGAACGCGAGCAGGCCGTAGATCACATCGAGAAAGACCTCGAGCCGGCGCAACGCGCGCGACGCGCCGGGCGCCGGCATCGCCGGTGCAGGCGATGTGCCGGTCGCGAACGATGTCGATGTATGCCTCAGGTTGGCCTCCGTCGAGAACGGTCCTCATCCAACCTAGATCCCGCGCGGGCCGAACCGAATGCGGGCCAACACTGAAACCGAGCGGGGACGACGCGCGCGCGCATTCGCGCGCCTACGGAAAGCGAACGTAGATCTGCAGAGAAAGCTCGTTGCTGGTCTGGTCGTCGTTGTAGTCGAGAGTGTCGATGACCTGCATCGGCACGTGCTCGGAGGTCCGCGTGTAACTCCCGACGATGCCCGAGGAGGCGTCGACCCAGCCGGCGATCCCCACGGTGCCAACGTATCGAGTGGACGTCAGGGCGCTTGGGTTCTGGTAAAGACGGCCGGTGCTCGCCGACCCGCTGCCGAAAACGCCGAGCTCCGGCGACGGAAAGTACTCGACGCCCAGCCCTCCCGCGCCGCCGCCTGGAATGGTGTTGCCGGAAACGCTGACCCTCATCCGTCGCGCGATCACGCCGAATAACGAAAGCGACGCGAACCGCCGCGGTGATGCCCAGGAGGATCCCGACGGGTGATACGTATCGGCGCTGTAGGAAATGTCGGCGCGCCAGTCCCCGGCACGAAAGCCAGCGCCGACACCACCCGACACGCTGTGCGTGCTCTGACTGAGGTCGACGTCATGCAACACGTCGTATCCGTATCCGAGGTTGGCGGTCAGCGCCAACCAGCGCTTGACGTAGATATTCAACGAGCCGCCGACACCGCTCCCGGTGTCCGTTCGGTCCGGGGCGCCGAAGGGGTTGTGAGTCGCAAAGTGATTGATGCCCGCCGATAGGGATAGCGAGCTGATCCGCTGCAGATAAGGGCGCAGCGAGTACGGCGATCCATCGTTGCGCAGCGGCGCCAGGAAGCGCGTCATGTCGAGGTCCAGGCCTTCCTGGGTGCCGCCAATTTGTAGCTGGGGACATTGAATCGAGTAGCTCCTTCCCCAGAGAGACGTATCGATCTCCACGCTCGGGTCGGGCTCGCGCGCACCGAGCACGAAGGGCGCATCCTGTGCGCGCGCCGTCTCGAGCCAACCGCCCGACACGGCCAAGCCGACCAAAGCACCAAGCCACCACCGGTTCACACGCTCATAACGGGCGCGAGGGCCATTCTTTCATCCTCGATCGCGCGCGGACGCCGCTGTTTCGAAGTTGTCGCTTGCCCTAAAGTGAACGTTCGTTTATTTATAGGCGCCGGCGATGAGAGTCCGCGACCCCGAAAAGGAGCTCGCCATCCGCGAGCATGCGCTCGACATGATCGTCGCGCAGGGTTTCGACGGGCTCAGCATGCAGAAGCTCGCCAGGGCCGCGGGGATATCTCCCGCGACCATCTACATCTACTTCAAGAACCGCGACGATCTCATCGTCAGCCTCTTTCGCGAAGAGCAATCCAAGATGGCCGAGCTCACGCTCGCGGGCTTCGATCCCGAGATGTCGTTCGCCGACGGGCTGCGCCTGCAGTGGATCAACCGCGCGCGCTACTGCCTGTCCAACCCCAAGCGGATGCACTTCATGGAGCAGATCCGCTACTCGCCGTTCTACGCGCGCGAGAGCGCGCGCAACAACCCGTTCAGCAACACGCTGCGCACGTTCGTCGAAGGCTGCATCCGCCGCGGCGAGCTGGTGCAGGTGCCCGTCGAGGTCTACTGGGCGATCGCGTTCGCGCCGCTCTACCAGCTGGTCAAGTTCCACATGCACGGGCGCGGCCTGCCCGGAACGGGCCCGTTCGCGCTCGACGAAAAAATTCTCAACCGCACCTTGAGCTTGGTGCTCAAGGCGCTCGCTCCTGAAACAAACGCAAGGCAATAACCAAGGCAATACATGTCGACCTCCAGCACCACCATCCCCACCTCGCCAGAGACCGCGGTCAAGCCGGTCCTGACCTCCGATTCTGCGACCTCGCCTGCGGCCTCGCCGCCGGCCGCCGCCGCCGGGCCGGCGTTCACGCCCTACCAGAAGGTGATCGTCGCGATCCTCGCCTTCCTCCAGTTCACCATCATCCTCGACTTCATGATCTTGTCGCCGCTGGGCGCGTTCTTGATGCGCGACCTGCACATCTCGACATCCGCCTTCGGCCGGGTCGTGTCGGTCTACGCGTTCAGCGCCGGCATCGCCGGCTTTCTCGCGGCCGGGTTCGCCGACCGCTTCGATCGCAAGCGGCTGCTGCTCTTTTTCTACGCCGGGTTCGTCCTGGGAACCCTGCTGTGCGGCATCGCCACCACCTACCGATTCCTGCTGGCCGCGCGCATGGTGACGGGCTTCTTCGGCGGCGTGATCGGATCGATCTCGTTCGCGATCATCGCCGACCTCTTCCCGCTGAACCTGCGCGGGCGGGTCATGGGCGTCGTGCAAACGTCGTTCGCCGCGAGCCAGGTCATGGGCATTCCGCTCGGACTCTACCTCTCCAACCTGTGGAGCTGGCATGCGCCGTTTCTGATGATCGTCGCCTTCGCCTCGGTCGCCGGCGTGCTCATCGCGGTGTACATGAAACCGATCGACGGCCACCTCAAGCTGCAGCGCCCGGAGGGCGGCGCGTTCGGCCACCTCATCAAGACCGTCGCCAACACCCGCTACTTGCGCGCCTTCGCGACGACGACTTTGCTGGTGACCGGCGGCTTCATGTTGATGCCGTTCGGCAGCGCCTTCACCGTCAACAACGTCGGAATTCCGATCCAGAAGTTGCCGCTCATCTACCTCATCACCGGCCTCTGCTCGCTCTTCGCCGGCCCGCTGGTGGGCAAGCTCAGCGACCGCATCGGGAAGTATCCGCTGTTCGTGGCTGGCTCGATGATCTCGACGATCATGATTGTCATCTACACCCACCTCGGCGTGACCCCGATCCTGGAAGTCGTCGTCGTGAACGTGCTGCTGTTCATCGGCATCACCTCGCGGATGATCTCGGCGAGCGCGCTCATGTCGGCGGTGCCCGATCCGGCCCACCGCGGGTCGTTCATGGCGGTGAACTCGTCGCTCCAGTCGGTCGCCGGAGGGGTCGCGTCCTGGGTCGCGGGTCTGATCGTGGTCGTGGCGGCCGGCGGGAAGCTGGCGCGCTACGACACGCTCGGGTACGTGGTGATCTCGTCGATGGCGGTCACGGTCCTCATGCTCTACTTCATCGACCGCATGGTGAAGGCCAACGCCCCGCAGAAAGCCCCGCTCCCGGCCAGCCCATCCGAATAGAATGGGCGCATGGTCCTGAAGAAGTTGCTGGGGGCTTTCCTGCTCCCGTTCCCCATCGCGCTGCTTCTACTGATCTGCGGTCTCCTGCTGCTCTGGTTCACCCAGCGGCAACGGCTGGGGCGCATCCTTTCGTCGCTGGCGGCGCTGATGATGCTGATGGGCGGCTACGACGTGTTCTCGGGGCCGCTGATCCTGCCCCTGGAACGGCCCTTCGCGCCGCTCACCGCCGAGGAGGTCACCGCCATGACGCCGGCGCCAACCGCGATCGTCGTCCTCGGTTCGGGCTTTCGCACCGACAAGACGCTGCCGCCCAACGATCGCCTCAGCGCCAACGGGATCGTGCGGCTGACAGAGGGCGTGCGCCTCGCGGGCCTGTTGCCGGCGGCGCGGCTCATCGTCTCCGACGGGGTGGGCCAGGGTGAGGCGCTGGCGGAGACGGCGATGATCATGGGCGTGCCGCGCGAGCGCATCACGCTGGAAGCGCGCTCGAACGACACCTCCGACGAGGCGGCGCTGCTGCCGCCGCTGGTCGCCCAGTCGCCGTTCCTGCTCGTGACCTCGGCGGCGCACATGCGCCGCGCGCTGGCGCTGTGCCGCAAGCAGGGGCTGAACCCGATCGCGGCGGCGACGGACTTCACGCGCGCGAACGCCGAGTGGACCTCCGGCGACGCGGTCCCACGCGCCGAAGGGTTCCTGCGCGCCGACTACGCGCTGCACGAGTGGATCGGCTACTGGTGGTCGAGCCTGCGCGGCACGCTCTGACGAGCGCGATCAGACGGCAAACGCACGCACCTCGGCGACGGCGCGGTCGACCTCTTCGGGCGTGTTGAGCAGGCTGGGCGAGAAGCGCGCGAACGACGTCGCATAGGGCGTCGTGCTCGCGACGATCTTGCGCGTCGCCAGGTGGTCGACCACCGCCTTCGGCGTCTTGCCCGCCACCTCGAAGCAGACCAGGCCCGCGGACAGGGCGTCGGCGCGCGGCGTGTGCAGCTTGACCGACGGGATCGCCGCCAGCCCTTCTTTGCAGTGACGCGCCAGCTCGTGGATGCGCGCGGTGACGCGCGCGCGGCCAAGCTGCTGGTGAAACGCGAACGCCTCCGGCAGCGACCAGCGGTGCTCGAACGACTGGAAGCCGCCCGGCGTGGTGCGCGGCCCGGGCGGCAACGCATCCGGCGGCTCGCCGCGCATCCACAGCTCGAACGCGCCCCAATCGAACGTGGGAATCAACCCCGCGTGCCCCTTCCACGCCTCGGCGCGCCCCCAGACCAGGCCGGTGCCGCGCGGTCCGAACAGCCACTTGTGACAGCCGGTGACGAAGAAGTCGCAGCCGAGCTCCGCCATGGTCTCGCTCTCGACGCCGAAGCCGTGCACGCCGTCGACGCACAGGAGCACGCGTTCGGCCTCGCCGCGGCGCTGGTTCAGGCCGGCGAGCGCGTCGGCCATGCGCCGGATGGGCAGCTTGACGCCCGTCGACGAGTGAACCCAGGTGACCGCGACCGCGCGCGTGTGCGGGCCGACGGCCTTGACCAGGTTGGCGACGATCTCGTCCTCGGTCGCGGTCTCGGGCGTGGCGTAAAGCGTGACCTTGCGAAACGGCGCACCGGTGTGGACCGAGCGCAGGCGGATCGCTTCGTGCGTGACGTAGTGGTCGTGAGTGGTGGTGACGATCTCCTGCCCGCGCGCGAGCGGCAACCCGCCGTACAGCATGGCCAGGCCGGTGGTGGTGTTGCCGGTGATCGCGACCTCGTCGGCGCTGGCGCCGAGATAGCCCGCCGCCGACTCGCGCAGCGCGCGCTCGCAGCGTTCGACGTTCTCGTGGAAATAGGTGACCGGATCGTCGTCGAAGCCGCGGCGGTGGCGGTCGATCGCATCGCGCACCGGCCGCGGGTGCGACGCCAGCAGCATCATCGCCAGGTTGATCCGCTCGCGCGTGAGCGGGAACTGATCGCGCACCACGCGCCAGGACGACAGGTCGGCGCCGTGCGCGCCCGACGACCGCGCGGCGACGGCGGCCGCATTCGCGGCCAGCGCGCGGCCCCGCACTCCCAGCGCGGCTCCGGTGGCGGCGAGCGTGCCCGAAAGAAAGCCCCGTCTTTGCAACTTCATGATCGCCGTTTTACGACCGGCGCGGAAAGCGCGCAAATCACGCCCGTGCTGCGCTACCTTCGACGCGCCGATGATCAACCCACGCTCCCGTCAAATGTCACCGATCTCGTGGATGCGCGCGCTGGTGGCGGGCGCCTGGCTGCTCGCCGCCGCGCCCATGCCGGCGGCGACCGCGGCGCCGCCCGATGGCGGCGCGCCCACGCCGGCAGCGACCGCGGCGCTGCCCGCGCCCAGCGACGCCGAGCTCCACCGGCGCGCGATCGTGATCGACACGCACGCCGACACCACGCAGGCCTTCACCTACTTCGGCATGGACCTCGCGCGCGCGCAGCCGGATCTCGATCTCGACCTGCCCAAGGTCGCGGCCGGCGGCCTGGACGCCGAGTTCTTCTCGATCTTCGTCTTCCCGAAGGCGTTCAAGCCCGCCGAGTACTACACCGAGGCGCTCCGCCAGATCGGCGCGGTCGAGCGCGTGGCGCGCGCCAACCCGCAGCGCATGCGGGTCGCGCGCACCGCCGCCGAGGTGCGCGCCAACGCCGCCGCCGGGATCCTGAGCGCGCTCATCGGCGTCGAAGGCGGGCACGTGCTCGGCCCCGCCGATCCGGCGACGCAGCTCGACCGCCTGCGCGCGCTGGCGGCACGCGGGGCCCGCTACATGACGCTGACCTGGTCGACCAGCAACGACATCGGCGGCTCGTCCAGCGACGACGGCGACGTGCGCGGATTGACCCCGTTTGGCCGCGACGTCATCGTGGAGATGAACAAGCTCGGCGTCATCGTCGACATCTCGCACGTCTCCGATCCCACGTTCTGGGACGCGATCCGCGCCAGCCAGAAGCCGGTGCTGGCGTCGCATTCGTCTTCGCGCGCGCTGACCAACGTCCCGCGCAACATGACCGACGCCATGCTCAAGGCGGTGGCAAAGAACGGCGGCGCCGCCTGCGTGAACTTCGGCGCCTCGTTCCTCGACGAGGCCTTTCACGAGCGCGAGTCGGCGATCTGGGCGCGGCCGCGACCGGCCGACCGACTCGCGGCCTGGCGCCAGATCCGTGCTGACGGCGCGCGCCTCACGCCGCGGGTGCCGCTGGCGCGCCTCATCGACCACATCGAGCACATGGTCAAGATCGCCGGTGTCGATCACGTCTGCCTGGGCAGCGACTTCGACGGTATGCCCGCGCTGCCCGTCGGCCTCGAGAACGTCAGCAAGCTGCCGGCGATCACCGCGGCGCTGCGCGCGCGAGGCTTCTCGCCCGGGGACGTGGAGAAGATCCTGGGCGGCAATGTGCTGCGGGTGATGGAGGCCAACGAGCACTGAGTGGGCGTGGACGTGGACGCGGACGCGTCGCGTTCAGCGCTCAGAAATCCACGCCCGAGATCCGATGCCGCAGCGGATAGCCCGAGATCGCCTCGCTACACAGCATTCCCGAGATCGTCGCGGCCTCCATGCAGCCAGCATTGATGGTGCACTGGGTCCAGTCGCCCGCGAGGTACAGGTTCGAGAACTCCGTCGGATCGTTCGCGGGCAACCGGTACTGGCTGCTGCCCGGCAACGACAGGACGAAGCGCTCGCTGTCCGAGACATTGGCGCGGAAGTACTGCGCGTCGATTCGCGCTTCTCCCGCGGGCGGCGCGCCCGGCCGCTGATCGACGAGCAGCTCCCAGCGAAACGCGCGCGCCCCGCCGACCTGCTGGCAGGCGTTCTTCCACATGACGTCCACGCCGTTCGACAGCAGATTCAGCACCGCCTGCCGCACCTTGTCCCGCTCGCTGGTCGCGGTCGGGCGCGCGCGCGGCGCCTCTCCGGCGGCGGGCGGCGGATCGTCGCGCATCGGGCCGCAGAAGTAAGCGATGTTGCCGGGCGACTGCCCCTCGGGCCAGTCTTCCCACTTCGCGACCTCGGTCAGGTCGCCCCAGACGTTGAGCAGGCTCTGGCGATCGTACTCCCACAGCACCGATGCAATGTCCTGGCCGGGCACCGCCCAGCCCAGCCCGGCAGCGGTGCACGACGTCCAGGTCTGCAGCGCCTGCGTGCGCACGGTCTTCACGCGTTCGATCATGCGGCGCCAGCGCCCGCTTTGCGCCACCAGCGGCGCGCAGATCTCGTGGTGCGCGCCGACGGGGATCCCCAGCACCACCATGTCGAAGTCGCGCCCGCGCTCGAGCACCTCTCGCCCGGCGTCGCGAAAATCGTCCGGAGGATCCTCCAGGTCCTTCCAATCGCGCGCCAGCTCGTCGCCCCCGACCAGCTGATCGAAGAGCGGGCGGTGCGGCCAGCAAGGAAGCGCCTTGATCGTCGTCAGCGGATCATATTCGGCGGCCGCTCCGGCGCGCAGGTCGACCTGGCGCGCGATCGTGATGCGATCGATCGGCCGGCCCGGGCCCACCCCGGGCCGCAGCGCCTCGACGCGGTGGAAGAACTTGAACTTCACGCCGCGCCGCTTGAGCACCTGGTACATCGGCACGTAGCAGCTGTCGCCGGTGCCGGCGGCGAAGCGATACGTGAGCGCGCCCCGGTAGGTGAACAGACCGCGAATGATCCCGCGCAGCACCGTGCCCGCTTCGTACTGGGCGGCGGGCGGGAACGTGGCCCCTGGCGGGATCGAAGTGTCGCCGTTCTCGTACGAGAACGACGAGTCGTACACGGACCGCACGACCGGCGAATTCATCATGAGATCCCCGTCGGGGAACGCGTACTTCGCGAGCCAGGGACGAAAATCTTGGTTGTTGATCGCGTCGAGCCCGCGGTGAATCAGGTCGTCGCTGATCATCCCGATGATACAGCCGTAGGCGAAATTGCCGAGGATCCAGCCTCGGCGGACCTCGTCATTGTCAACGTGCGCCTTGACGTGCGGCCACAACGCCGATGCGAACAGGCGCAACGAACGCACCAGCAGCTTGCCGATCGCGTCCTCGCTCCAGCGCGCGACGCCCCCAGGGATCAGGTGGCGGAGCGCGAGCGGCACCTTCTCCAGCGCGGCGAGCGGCCGCGCCGGCGCCATCCCGTGACGGCGAGCGCGCTCATCGACCGGCTGGCGGCTCATCATGCGCGCCAGGTGCCGCGCGACCGTCAGGTGCCAGCGCGCCACCGTGGGAGCGCGCACCGTGCCTGCAGAATCGTCGGCCGGCGGCGCGTGGAAAAGATCGTGCAACGCCTCGACCAGCATGAGGAGATACTCCCAGAGCGGCAGGAATCCCCGCCCCCGGCCCGGCGTATCGTCGTTGGGCGGCGCGCGAAGCAGCCACTCGCTCTGGCGGCCGTTGAAGCTCTCCATGAACACGAACTCGTGGCCGGGAACAAATGCTTCTTGCCAGGTCGCGAGCGGCGTTCCCGGCGCGCGGCCCAATTCAGCATAACAATCCTGGATTTGACGGAAGCTGTTGTCATAGAAACCAAACCAGTTGTGGAAGCCGTGCTCTTCGATGCGGCCGTGGAAACCGGGGTCGGTATTGCGTCCGGTCGCCCCTTTGCCGCCTAGCCGCCAACCAATTTGATATACGGTGACGTCGAATTCGCGATGCCGCGGATTGCCAGGATCGGTCAATTGAAAGGCCGCGGTCAATGCCGCCTGGCCGCCCCCCAACACGGCCACCTTTGTCCGCCTTGCCTCCACCATACGTCCCACCTCTCAAATATCATGGATGGCGAGCGCAACGCTCGACGAATCCGTCCGCAATGGTGATTCGCCTGACGATTTGGCGTGAATTGTAGGAGATGCGACGAGCCTCAAATCCGCGCGCGGGTTGGCGGAACGGTCAACGGAGCGCCGTTTCGCAGCTCGTTGATGAAGGACAGCAGCGAAGGGCCGCCCGCGCTGAGGCCGCGTCAGCCGCCGAGCACGCGCGCGCCGGCGGCGGCGACCTGGCCGTCCTGGTGCGACTGCATGCCGGAGACGCCGATGGCGCCGACGACCAGCCCGCTCTC
>Ga0265328_10000155_pt1 | contig 32139 bp, 38 predicted proteins | sample 41624metaG_FD_202086 | JGI IMG/M metagenome (GOLD analysis project Ga0265328, IMG submission 202086) | Rhizosphere microbial communities from Carex aquatilis grown in University of Washington, Seatle, WA, United States - 4-16-24 metaG | ecosystem: Host-associated > Plants > Roots > Rhizosphere...
CAACAGCGCTTTCCCGAAAGCTCGATCGTCGGCGTCGACCGCTCCAACAACATGCTGATCGTCGCGCGGCTGCGCGCGCCCACCGCCGAATTCGTCCTGCAGGACCTCGAGGACTGGCGCCCGGAGGGCGCGCCCGATCTCGTCTTCGCCAACGCCGCGCTGCATTTCGCCAAGGATCATCGGGCGCTGATCGTGCGGCTCGTGCACGACCTCGCGCCGGGCGGCGTGCTCGCGGTGCAGATGCCGAACAACACGCACGAGGCCTCGCACGCCCTGATGCGGATGATCTCCGCCGACGGCCCCTGGATGGACCGGCTGCTGCCGATCGCCAAGACGCGCACGCCCATCGCGCCGGCCGAGGAATATTACCGCCTGCTGGCGCCGCTCTGCGCCGAGGTGGAGATTTGGGAGACGACCTACATCCACCCTGTGTCCGGACCGGAGCGCATCGTCGAATGGTTCGAGGGCGCCGAACTGCGGCCGTTTCTGGCGCCGCTGACGGCGGCGGAGCGCGAGGAGTTTCTGGCCCGCTACCGCGCCGAATTGGAAGTCAGCTACGAGCGCCAGCCGGATGGGCGGGTGCTGCTGCGCTATCCGCGGCTTTTCTTCGTCGCGCGGGCGAAATAGACTGGCGGCGAAAGGGCCTCGCATGAGCATCACGATCTACCACAACCCCGCCTGCGGCACGTCGCGCAAGGTTTTGGCGGCCATTCGCGAGAGCGGCGCCGAGCCGAGAATCGTCGAATATTTGAAGGCCCCGCCGAGCAAGGCGAAGCTGAAGAGCCTGCTCGCCGCGATGGGCCTTTCGGCGCGCGCCGCGTTGCGCAAGAAGGGGACGCCCTATGCGGAACTGGGATTGGACGATCCGAAATGGAGCGAGGACGACCTCGTCGATTTCATGCTGCGCCACCCGATCCTGATCGAGCGCCCCATCGTCGAAACGCCAAAAGGCGCGGCGCTGTGCCGCCCCGCCGAAAAAGTCCTGGACCTGCTGGCCGCCGCGAAGGCCCGGGATTGACCTCGCCCGCCCCTTCGGCGAAGAAAGACGCGGCCGACGCGCCACAGCCGGTTTAGCTCAGGCGGTAGAGCAACTGATTTGTAATCAGTAGGTCGGGGGTTCGAATCCTCCAACCGGCACCAATGAAGTCATATCGTTGTGGCGCATTTTCGGACGGCAGGCGGCAAGCCGGCGCGTCTGGGAAGCATATGGTGAGCAGAAATTGGAAATTCGAGTTAGGCGGAGCCATTGCGCCGTCGCGTTATCGACACTGCACGGTTTAGTCGCGATCGGTGCGCTACCCATCCGGCCGCTCTCGAAAGGTCGTAGGACTCGCTTGACGCGCCGCCGGTCGTCGTCGGCCTTGACCCAAGGCGGCCGTCGCCGCCTTCTCAGCAGAATTTGCAGAACTCAAGGACACCCCTGTAAAATTTGCCGCCCGATAGATTTTCCCGATTGGGGGGATCGGCGTGGTTTGGGTTGAACAGCCCGCCTGCGATCTGCGGTTTGCCGCAACGCAGGCCGCCGGATTTTGGGCTTGCCCGCCGCGCCGCCGCGCCCTAACCCAAGCGCATGAGCATCATCGACCGTCTCCACGCCGCGCGCGGCGCGATCCAACGTGCGGCGACGGATTGCGGGAGGGACCCCGCGTCCGTCTCGCTCGTCTGCGTCACCAAGACCTTTCCCGCCGAGGACGTGCTGCCCCTGCTGGAAGCCGGGCAGAGAATTTTCGGCGAAAATCGCGTGCAGGAGGCGCGCGAGAAATGGCCCGCCTTGCGCGCGCGCTTCCCCGGCGTCGAGTTGCACCTCCTCGGGCCGTTGCAGTCGAACAAGGTCAAGGAGGCGGTCGAGACTTTCGACGTGATCGAAAGCGTCGACCGCGAAAAGATCGCGGCGGCGCTCGCCGCCGAGACGGCCCGGCAGGGGAAGCGACTGCGCTTCTTCGTCCAGACGAACACCGGCGAGGAGCCGCAAAAGGCCGGCGTCGCGCCGCAAGACGCCGACGCCTTCGTCGCCCTGTGCCGCGACGTCCACCACCTCCCCGTCGAGGGGCTGATGTGCGTGCCGCCGGCCGGCGAACAGGCCGCGCCGCATTTCGCGCTGCTCGCGGACATTGCGGCGCGCAACGGGCTGACGGAGCTGTCCATGGGGATGAGCGCGGATTTCGAGCAAGCCATACAACTCGGCGCGACGCATGTGCGCATCGGCTCGGCGATCATGGGCGCGCGCGATTACGCCGGGGCCGCGGAGCCGGAGGGCCAAGGAGGCTCCGTCTCGCCGTGACGCGAAGACGCGCCGGCGGCCGGCGTCGAGGAAAACGAAGGAAAGGAGATGCGAGCCTTCGAGGCTCGCAAGGCTTCTTCCGTCATTTCGAGTGACTGGCGAACGGACGCCGCAACGGATTCTCCACTTGGTCGGCTTCGACCTTTAGGGAGACTGCTGCGGCGGCAACGCTTGCCCGGCGCGGAATCGCCAGCAAGACGAGGTGAAACCGCGCTTCTTGCCCCGAGGCGGACGGCTCAGGCGGCCGGCTTCTTGGCCGGCGCGCGCTTGGTCGCGGTTTTCTTCGGCGAATCGGCGGTCCGCGTTACTTTTCTACCGAGACCGAGCGACTTGGCCAGGGCCGAACGCTGGGCCGCATAGTTCGGCGCCACGATCGGGTAGTCGCTCTTCAAATCGAAGGCGGCGCGATAATCCTTGGGCGTGAGTTGGTGTTCGGACTGCAGGTGGCGCTTCAAGGATTTGAATTTCGTTCCGCAGCACAGGCAGGTAATTGCGTCCTGCGTCACGGACTTTTTGACCGGGACGGCGGGCTCCCATTTCTTCGCCGCGCCAAGCGCGGAAGTTTCGGGGACGGGCTCCGCGCCGCCTCCGAACGCCTTTTTCACCGTCTCGATGACGGTCGGAAGATCAGCTGGATTAACGGTGTTGTTGGAAAGGTAGGAGGACAAAATCTGCGCCACGAGTGCTTGGTTGTCGGTGTCGGACATGTTGCTTACCTTGTAAGTGGGATCGCCTTACATATGAATCGATAATCACGCAGAAAGCAAGTAGAGAGACGCCTCGTCAACATCGGTTTGACCGGCCGTCTTATCGTGCGACGCCTGCGAGGAGCGCGAAAGCAAAATAGACGAACATCCAAGCATAGGTCGCAGTCATTGGAGCCTCCGGTTGTCGAATCCTCAACCACGCTCCCATCAAAGCCCCGGCGAGGTCGCGGCGCCGTGCGCGCGCGCACATGGGGATAAGTCCAACGGGGCCGTCGAATCTGCCCTTCGCCGCAGCGGATTCTTCCGGCCGCGCCGGAGGGGGAACGCGCCGATTCGCTCGAAGGGAGGGCGTCGGCCCAAGTCGAGCGACAGACGAGACCAGAGAAGGCCGCCCGCGCGACCTTGCAGCGCAACGCCTGGAGCGACGCCGCGACGCATCCGCCCCGCGTCAAATTCATATTTCCTTTTAGAGACTTGCCATTGTCCCGGCTTCGCTTGAAGCTGCCGGCGCGGTGATTCGAAGCCTGTTTCGTCTCGAACGGCGGATCACGCGTTTCTCGGGAGACCAAAAAATGGCGCGCAAAATCATTTTGATCGCGGCCGCCGCGATCGTCGCCGCGGGGATTGGCCTCGTCGGCTATCAAGTCGTCGCGCACAGTCCCGCATCGGCGCCCACGCCGCAAGCCCGCGCGCCGGTCGGAACGGATTCGGCGGCGGCGCCCGGCGGCGGCGGCGAAAGCGCCATCGCGGCTCCAAGCCCGCAGCCCCCGCCCGCGACTGCCGCGGAAGCCGCGCCCCCGGCTCCAGCCGCGGTCAAGGCGGAGAGCGAAGGAAAGCAAGCGAGCGCCGCAGAAAATCACAAGAAGTCCGCCGCAAAAAAACATAAGCCGAAGAGCAAGCCCGCGGACTGACCCGCAAAGCTTCGCAACCCCGGGCGCGCGGCGATTTCCGTCGCGTCGGCCTTTGCGTCGAGGCCGTCGCGCGACCGCTCGAATTTCGCAGATTCGAGGGATTCGCGCGGCCGAAATCGCCGGAATGCGGGTAGATCGGCCTCTCACTGCCCGCGCATGATGGCCAATTGTTCGCGGACTTGCTCGAACTTCGATTTCTGTTCGGCGTCGAGGCTGTCGTAAAACGCGATCAACTTGGGATTTTCCGCTTTCACCACCGCCAAGCGACTCTCGAGCAGCGTCTGGAGAAACGCCAGATATGCCCGAAAGGAAGTCAGTTCCGGCTTATGTTCGCAAAGGCGAATCTTCTCGGACGCCGCGGCTTTGCCGCGAACGCGCTGGAACTCCTGGAACAAGGCGCGCTGCGCCGCGTTCAAGCCGATGTTCTTGGCCAAGGCTTCGGCGAAGTCGGCTTCGCGCAAGGCTTTGTCCGGGTCGGGCGCGCAGAGGCGCTCGAGTGTCGCCCTTGCCTCCTTCTCGCCATGCGGCGCGACTTGCGCCTGCGCGGCGACGGTGACGAAGGCCGCTTGGCCGATGACGATCGCCGCGATGGCAAATTTCCTCACGTCGCTCTCCTTTGGTATCGCCGTTTCGAACTTTCGAGCATGGAGCGCGACGGCTGGGCTGGGTAGCCTCGGGAAATACTCACGCGGCGCGCGCCCCCGCCTCCTCCGCTCCGATCGAGCGCTTCGAGATCGGCGTTTCGACCGCTCGGCTTGCGGGTTTCAATGGCCTTGCGCGACGCGAGCCGGTCGCCGCTACGCGCGACGACGACCTAATCTTCCCGGCGGTAGAGCGTCCAGGAATAGCCGGAAAGGCCCCAGGTCGGATAGGCGCGGTCGAGGCGAAAGCGCGTCGGACAGTCCGGCGGCCCCGCCGTCTTCTCCAAGGAGGCGGGATGCGGGCGCTTCGGCAATGCGGCGACGATCAGCCATTGCGGCGGGGCGCCGCACCACGCGCCCTCAGCGACGGGGCGCAGATCAAAGCCGGCGCGGCGCGCAGCGAACAGCGCCAGCAACCTGTTCTCGCCCGGCGCGAATTCCGTATCGGTCGCGAAACTCGTCGGACCCCTTTCGGTCATACGGCGTTCGGCGGCGGTGTAATCGCCCCGCCCCGCGCCGAAGAACTTCGCCAAATTCAGCGCCTGTCCGGCGAGAACGAGCGCCAGGGCGGCGACGCCGAGGCCGCGCCAGGCCCGGCCGCGCGCCCAGAGGGCGCCGAAACCGTCGGCGAACAGCAGCGGCAGCGCCACCGCCACGCTCATGTGGAAGCGCGCGTAGCTCTCGCTCGGCAGGCCAAGCGCGGCGTGCAGCAGGGGCGAGCCGAAAATCGCGATGGCCGGAAACCAGCGCCGCCGCGCCGGAACCACGGCCAGAAGCGCCAGCGCCATGAGCGCCGCGAGCGCGACGCAGCTCGCGTCTCCAAAACTTTCCGGCAAGCCGAGGACGCTGCGCGCCACGCCGGCGAGCCCTTCGAACAGCGTCGCCGGGGTGAAAGGCTCCATCCAGCCGTGGCGGAAATCTCCGGCGAGCACGGCATGGGCGAAAAAGCCCAGCGCCGGCGCGCTGGCGAGACCCGCGGCGCCCGCGAGCAGCGCGACGCGCCGGAATTTCTCGCGCCGGCCGCCCGGGCCGAAGCAGATCGGCCCCATCGCGCTGGCGACCAGCGCGCCGGAGGCTTCCAGCATCGTCAAATGAAACAACGTTCCGGCGCAGATCGCCGCGCCGAAGAGGCCGAGCCGCCCGGCCGAAACGCCGCGCGCCAAAATCGCCTGAAGCGCGGCGTAGGCGACCAGGATCGCCAGGATCATGCCGGAATAGCCGCGCGCCTCCGAGCCGTAGTGAACGAAGAAATAGCCGACCGCGAAAAGCAGCGCGGCGACGCGCGCCGAAATCTCGCCGCTCGGGCGACAGGCGGCCCAGGCCGCCGCCACGCTCGCCCCGCCGAGCAGGATCGAGAGCGCGCGCAGCATCAGGACGGGCGCGTCGAGGCCGACCAGCCATAGCCAGGCGGAGTTGAAAAGATGATTGTTGTCGCTGTGGATCGTCAGGAAGACGTCGCCGAGCGACGTCGCCTGCTCCCTCAGAAAGCGCAAGGAGGTGACTTCGTCGAACCACAAATCGCCGCGCGCCGCGAGGAAACGCAGCAGTAGACCGAGGAGGGCGAATCCAACGAGGAGGCGCCCAGGCGTCGCGGCGAGGAGGGGTCTCCGCCCTCCCCTCGAGGGGGAGGGTCGCGCTGCGAAGCGGCGCGGGGTGGGGTGATCACCCGAATCTCGGCCCTCTGCCCCACCACCCCACCCCGCCGCTTCGCGGTGCCCCTCCCCCTCTCGGGAAGGATGGGGGGCGGTCGAATCGCCCAAGAGCGGCAGGCTGGCGTCGCCCTCGTCCATACTGCCCTCCACCGGTAGGCGGGGCGCGCGGGCCTCGCGAGTTAGCGAACGACGACCACGACGCGGCGCGCCAGACGCGGCGCGAGGCGCGCCATGTCGCGGGCGCGCAGCGCCACGCAGCCGGCCGTCGGCGCAAGATCGTCCGTCGCGACGTGAAAGAATATCGCGCTGCCGCGCCCGCGCCGCGGCGGCGAGACGTTATAGTCGAGAACGCCGACGAAATCGTAAAGACGGTCGTCGCGCCAAAGGCGCTCGTGACCGAGCCGCGTCGGCGCGCGCAACGGACGGTTGTAGAGGAAGGTCGCCGGGTCGTCGCACCAAAGATCGCACGCCCGCGACGAGCGCTGCGGGAAGCGCAGTCCGGCGCGGGAGAAGCGTCCCGGCCGCAGAAAGACGTAAATCAGCCGCCAGGCGCCGATCGGCGTTCCGCCGTCGCCCTCGCGCTTGTTCCGCAGCGGCCCGCCGCGGCCGAGGGCGCAGGGCAGCGCCCGCCCGCCGGCGACGAGGCGGCCGTCGTGCGGCGCGCCGCCGATCCGCCGCGACACGTAAAGCCGCGCGAGGCCCTTGGCCGGTTTATGTTGGACGCTCTTTGCAACGCTCATGATTTGCGCAATCTTGCAGCCAACGCTGGCGCGATCAAGCGGCGGCGCGAAGACGCGGCGCGAGGCGGCGGTTGACCGAGGCCATGACGACCAAACTCATGCTCGCCGCCGCCCCGCCGCTGCGCGCGGCGCTCGCCGAACTCTTCGCTGGCGAACCGCTGTTCACCTTCGTCGAGGCGCCCGCGGCGAAAGCGGCGGCGATCGCCTCCGACCCGGCGGACGTTCTCCTCCTCGCCGACGATTTTTCCGAGGCCGACCCCGCCGCCCTGCTGCGCGCGGCGCGCGCGGCGGGCTTCGAAGGCGCCGCAATTCTGCTCGCAAGAATGGAGACGGCCGTCGCGCCGGATTTCGACGCCTGGTTGCGCCGGCCGCTGCGCTTTGCGGAATTATTGGCGCTGATTCGCCGGACGCTGGAGGAGCGCGCGCAAAAATGGACGCCCCTCTCTTTCGGGGAATGCGAGGTCTGCGCGGCGACTCAGACGCTGCGGGCCGCGAGCGGCGCGCAGTTCGCGTTGACGGAAAAGGAAGTGGCGATCTTGGAGCGGCTGGCGCGGGCCAAGGGAGACATCGTCGCGCGAGAGGTGTTGCTGCGGGACGTTTGGGGCTATAACGCCTCCGTCGTGACGCACACGCTGGAAACGCACATTCACCGTCTGCGACGCAAAATCGAGAAAGCGACCGGCCGCTCGGGGTTGCTCGTGACGGCGCAAGGCGGTTACCGACTGGCCGCGGGCGACGAGGACGAGGGCGCCGAAACTTGATGGCGACAGAAACGGAAGCCTGATGGCGCGCGACACGGAACTCGACGAACTGCTGCGAATCGAGCTGTTCTCCGTCCTGGAGCCGGACGCGCTGCGCAGCCTGATGTTCGCCGCCGACATGCGGCTGCTGCGCGCCGGGGACGTGCTGTTTCGCAAGGGCGAGACCGCCGACTGCGGCTATCTGCTGTCGAAAGGCTGCCTCGCGCTGGACAGCGGCGAAGCCGGGCGCCCGCCGGACAAATTGCTGCGCCCCGTCGTGCTGCTCGGGGAGATCGCGCTCGTCGCCGCGACGACGCGCCCGGCGACGGCTTTCGCGCGCGAACCCACCACCGTTTTGCGCATCGGCCGCGCGCTGTTCCATCAGACGCTCGAAAAACATCCCAAGACCGCGCTGCGCGTGCGGCGATTGTTCAAGGAGCGGTTGACGAATTTCATCGGCGGGATCAAGTTCGAAGCGTAGAATCCGCGCCGCGCGACGCGCGGCTTTTGCGATTTGGACTTGCTCCGGCGTTTCGATTTCGTGCGATGCTGCGTCGCCCGGACGGCTGCGCGAACTGAGGGAACGATGCCGAAAACCGTCGCCACCACGCCATTCCAGGATCAGCGCCCCGGAACCTCCGGACTGCGCAAGAAAACCCAAGTCTTCCGCCAGCCGCATTATCTCGAAAATTTCGTGCAGGCGATTTTCGACAGCCTCGACGGCTACGCTGGAAAGACCCTGGTGCTCGGCGGCGACGGACGCTATTTCAACCGCGAGGCGGCGCAGATCATCTTGAAGATCGCCGCGGCGAACGGTTTTGGCCGAGTCGTCGTCGGCCAGGGCGCGATTCTCTCGACGCCGGCCGTCTCGGCCCTGATCCGCTCGATGAAGGCGTTCGGCGGCGTCGTGCTCTCCGCCAGCCACAATCCCGGCGGGCCGGACGGCGACTTCGGCGTCAAATACAACGTCGGCAACGGCGGCCCGGCGCCCGAGAAGATCACCGAAGCCGTCTTCGCCAGGACGCGCGAGATCGAGCGCTACAAGATCGTCGACGCGCCCGACGTCGACCTCGACTCTCTCGGCGCGACGAAGATCGGCGAGATGCGCGTCGAGATCGTCGACAGCGTCGCCGACTACCAGGCGCTGATGGAGCGCCTGTTCGACTTCGACCTCATCCGCGACGCCTTCCGCGGCGGCTTCACGATCAAATTCGACGCCATGTCGGCGGTCACCGGCCCCTATGCGAAAGCGATTCTGGAAAGGACTCTGGGCGCGGCGGAAGGCAGCGTGATCAACGCCGTGCCGCTCGAGGATTTCGGCGGCCACCACCCGGATCCCAACCTCGTCCATGCGAAACATCTCTACGATCTCGCCATGTCGCCGGAGGCGCCGGATCTTTGCGCGGCGTCGGACGGCGACGGCGACCGCAATCTCGTCATCGGCCGCGGGCGCTTCGTCACGCCCTCCGACAGTCTGGCGATCCTCGCCGCCAATGCGCATCTCGCGCCCGGCTATCGCGACGGGATCGTCGGAATCGCCCGCTCCATGCCGACCAGCGCCGCCGCCGACCGCGTCGCGCGCAAACTCGGCGTGGCGATCTTCGAGACCCCGACGGGCTGGAAATTCTTCGGCAATCTGCTCGACGCCGGGCTCGTGACGACTTGCGGCGAGGAAAGCGCCGGCACGGGCTCGCATCACGTGCGCGAGAAGGACGGGCTTTGGGCCGTGCTCTTGTGGCTGCAGATTCTCGCCACGCGCAAGCAGAGCGTGGATGCGATCGTGCGCGCGCATTGGGCGACCTATGGCCGCAACTATTACACGCGCCACGATTTCGAAGGTCTCGACGGGCCTAAGGCCGACGCGCTGATGCAGGCGCTGCGCGAGCGCCTGCCCAAGCTCAAAGCCAGGGTTTTCGGCGGCCTGGAAGTCGCCGACGCGGACGATTTCGCCTATCGCGATCCGGTCGACGGATCCGACTCGGCGCATCAGGGGCTGCGGGTCTTTTTCCGCGACGGGTCGCGCATCGTCTACCGGCTTTCCGGCACGGGCACCGAGGGCGCGACGCTGCGGGTCTACATCGAACGATTCGAAGCCGACCCGGCGCGGCAAGACCTCGAGACGCAGAGCGCCCTCGCCGATCTGATCCGTCTCTCCCGCGATCTCGCGCGGATGCGGGAGTTTTTGGGCCTGGAGACGCCGAGCGTCGTGACGTAGCGGCGGGGACTTCGCTCGGGTGGGTGGCGGTGTTTCATCCAACCGAGAGCGGGTGAACGCCATGCTCGAGAATTGCCGTTCGACGCGGGGCGGCGTCACTCGGTGATTTGTTCGGCAAAGACTTGAAACTGAGTGCACTCTTCCACGGACTGCACGCCATGGGGACGACCCGTGTCGATGTGGACGAACGCGCGTCCCTGGTCGTCGCTCCCGCCGCCAATGACTTGGCAGACTATCGTGCCGGCGCGGGGATAGATGTCCCCAAGGGGCGAAACGGCCTCGAAAGAAGGCAGCTTATCGATGATGCGCCATGCCCTGCCGAAGCGGTCGGTCAGTTCGCACTCCACCCATGTGGGAAAATCGTCATCGACGACGCGAAGGATCATCATGCTGACGGCGGCCATATTTCAACTCCGTTGCAATGAGCCGAAGGTCGCGTAGCCTGGAACCGCTACTCCACGTCGAGCGGCGCCACGCCTTTCGCCTCGCCTTTTTCGCCGAGCGTGATCTTCTGAATGCGCGCCTCGGCCTGTTGCAACAAGGCCTCGCAGCGCTGCTTCAGCAATTCGCCGCGCTCGTAGAGCTTCACCGAATCGTCGAGGGAAACGGCGGATTTTTCCAGCGCCGAGACGATCTCTTCCAATTCTTGCATCGCCTTTTCGAAAGGCAATTCGCCGATGTCTGCGGGAAGCTGGGTCACGTGAGCGGCTCGGGTTCTTGCGAGGAGCGGACTCCCCTTTTACCGGATTGCGCGGAATACGGCGATTCTCCCCCGGCATGAAAAGGCCCGCTTCCAGCGATGACGCCGAAAGCGGGTCCGGGATCGAGAATTCCCTCGCTCAGCGGAAGGCCGCGAGCGCCGGGATCGCCGCGATGATCTTGTCGACGTTCTCCTTGCCGATCAGTTGTTCGGCATGGGCGAAAATTTCGTGGCCGAGCTTCTGCATCTGGCCCATGTCGAGGCCGACGCCGCTCAATTTGCCGGCCAGCGCCATGATGTCGCCCTTGGCGCCGCCGAGGAGACTGCCGAGACCGCCGAGCGCCGCGGCGCCGAGTCCATCGACCGGCGCCGAAGCCGCCGCTTCCACGGCTTCCTTGGCGCCGGGAATTTTCTCGAGCAGGTCGGCCACCGGGCCTTCCGGGAATTCCTTCTGCACGAAGGCGAGCACATGGCCGATCGCCGCCTGGGCGACGTGCTCCTCGACGCCGATCGCCTCGCGAATGCGTTTGATCAAATCTTCCATGCGCCATGTCTCCTGTAGGATGCGCGAAGGCCTTTTGGCGTCGCGCGACCTATGTCGCCGTTGAGGCCCCGAAAATCAAGCGGGCGCGGCGCGGATGAGCCTCAGTCTTCCTTGTCGAGCCCGTAGAGCGTGTGCAGCGTGCGCACTGCGAGTTCGGTGTAGGCGGCGTCGATCAGCACCGAAAACTTGATTTCCGACGTGGAGATGGCGCGAATGTTGACGCCCTTTTCGGCCAGCGCGCGAAAGCCGCTGGCGGCGACGCCGGCATGGCTGCGCATGCCGACGCCGATCGCCGAAACCTTGGCGACGTCCTTCGCGCCCGCCAGCGCGGCATAGCCGATTTCGCCCTGCGCCTTCTCCAGTATCGCGCGGGCGCGATCGTAATCCGCCGCGCCGACCGTGAAGGTCATGTCGGTCGTGTTGTCCGCGGAGACGGTCTGCACGATCATGTCGACGTTGATGCCGGCTTCGGCGAGCGGCATGAACACGCTCGCGGCGACGCCCGGCTTGTCGACGACCTGCCGCAAGGTGATCTGCGCTTCGTCGCGCGAGAAGGCGACACCCGTCACGACTTGCGATTCCACGATGTCCTCCTCCCTGCAAATCAACGTGCCGCTCCTGGGATGGTCCGGATCGTCGAAGGACGAGCGGACATAGGTCGGCATGTCGTGCTTCAGCGCCACTTCCACGGAGCGCACCTGCAAGACCTTGGCGCCGAGCGACGCCATTTCCAGCATTTCCTCGAAAGCGACCCTGTCCATGCGGCGCGCCTTGGAGACGACGCGCGGATCGGTCGTATAGACTCCATCGACGTCGGTGTAGATGTCGCAGCGCTCGGCCTTGATCGCCGCCGCCAGCGCGACGGCGCTGGTGTCGGAGCCGCCGCGGCCGAGCGTCGTGATGCGTCCCGTGGGCCGATGCACGCCCTGAAAGCCGGCCACGACAGCCACTTCGCCGCGCGAAAAACCGGCGAGGAGCCCGTCCGGCTCGATGGCGAGAATGCGCGCCGCGCCATGCGCATCGTCGGTCAGCACCGGCGCCTGCCAGCCCTGCCAGGAGCGCGCCGCAAGGCCGATATTCTGCAAGGCGATGGCCAGCAGCCCGGCGGTCACCTGTTCGCCGGAGGCGACGACGGCGTCATATTCGCGCATGTCGTGGAGCGGCGCGGCCTCCTTGCACCAGGCGACGAGCTCGTTGGTCTTGCCCGACATGGCCGAGACCACCACAGACACCTCGCAGCCGGCGTCTACCTCGCGCTTCACATGGCGCGCCACATTGTGGATGCGCTCGACAGTGGCGACGGAAGTGCCGCCGAATTTCATCACCAGACGTGACATGGGGGGAGGCTTGCGGCTTAGGGTTGGCGGTGACGTTGGGAGCGCGTATATGTTCCGCTGGCGGGTTCGGTGTCAACGTCGCGCACGAGGAACGGAAGCGCCGCCCTTTCGTTTGGAGGATTTGTTGAAATACTCCGTTTTCATTTCGCATGGATGGCACGACAAATGGATCGCCAAGCAAATGGCGCGTTTGATCGCCGAGGCGGGAGGGGAGCCCTTCATAGACATTTTCGACGTTAGGATTGGCGACCGCATCGAGGAGCGCGTCCGGGAAGGGACGCGGGACTGCGACGAACTGATCGCGCTGCTGACGCCATGGTCGGTCGACAGGAACTGGGTTTGGACGGAGATCGCCGCCGCCTGGGCGCACGGGAAGCGCTTCGCGGGGATTGCTTATGGGGTGACGCCCGAGGCGATCGAGAAGAACCACGGCGGCTTGGCCTGCCTCGGTCCAACGAATATCGTTGCCCTTGACGAATTCGAACACTACATATCTCAGCTGTCTGAGCGCATCCAATCCGAGGCGAAGCGGTGAAAGTCTTCTTATCTTACGGGACGAATGACGCAGCTTTCGCGTCCTCCCTGAGGGACGAGATCCAGAACAGCGGCGTCGAAGTCTTGGACGCCAAATGGGAGGTCGCGGGCTTCGACGGGCTCCAGTTCCTGAGAAATGGACTGGAAGATTCGAATGCGCTCATTCTGATCGTGCCCCAGAGGGGGTCGAACCACGCCAATAACGCTCTCTTCGAAGCTGGCGCCGCTAAAGCCATGGGCAAGCGCGTGTACTCGGTAATGTTTGACTCAACCGGCCGGGAGTTCCCTGTCGGCATGGCGGAGAAGCCCATATTTGACGCAGAGCGAAAATCGCCCGGCGAGGTGGCGAAGGATCTGGTGGCCGCACTGAGGGCTGTCTGAACAAATCAAAGGATGCGAGGGCGACGGACGCTCCGCATGACGTCAAGCGAGAGGTTCCCCACGTGTCCAACTCATCCGCCCATGCCGAAGGCCCCAGCGTCGATCCCGCCGACGTCGCGCGCTTCAACCGCCTCGGCGAATTGTGGTGGGACAAGAAGGGCAAGATGGGAATCTTGCACGACATCAATCCGATTCGCGTCGAATACGTCCGCGGCCTCGCCACCCGGCATTTGCATCGCGACCAAGGCGCGGCGCGGCCTCTCGAAGGATTGACGGTCGCCGACATCGGCTGCGGCGGCGGCATCCTCGCCGAATCGCTGGCGCAGCTCGGCGCCGCCGTCACCGGGATCGATCCCGCGCCGAACAACATCGCCGTGGCCTCCACCCATGCGCAAAAGTCGGGCTTGGAGATCGACTACCGCAACATTACCGCCGAAACGCTGGCCGAGGGCGGCGAGACGTTCGACGTCGTGACGGCGCTTGAAGTCATCGAGCACGTCGAGGGGCCGAAGGCCTTCGTCGCGACGCTGTCGCGGCTGGTGAAGCCCGGCGGTCTGCTGTTCATGGCGACGATCGACCGGACGTTGAAGAGCTATGCGCTGGCGATCGTCGGGGCCGAATATGTGCTGCGCTGGGTGCCGCGCGGCACGCATGACCACGACAAATTCGTGCGCCCCGACGAACTCGCCGGCTGGCTGCGCGCCGCGCATCTGCGGGAAATCGACCGCGCCGGCATGAGCTACCTGCCGCTCTCCCGCGAATGGCGCAAGAGCACGGACACCGACGTGAATTATCTGATGGCCGCAAAGAAGGATGTGTAAGCCTCGGCTGAGCCCTTGTTCGGGCGGAATCGCGCCTGTACAATCGCGGTTATGAATCGCTCGGCCCTCTCCAAGCTCCCACGCGCCCTCCCCGCGCTTCTGGCGGTCGCCGCGCTGTGCGGCGGCGCGCTCGTCCCCGGCGCCGGCGCGCTGGCGAAATCCAAGCCTTCGGCCAAACCCGCGGCCGAAGCGCCAGACAAAAGCGACAAAAGCTCAGGCAAGGGCAAGGCCAAAACCCATTCGCTCGGCAAGTTCGGCGATTGGGAGGCGTTGGTGACCCTGAGCAAGGACAAGACCTGCTATGCGCTCGGCGCTCCGCAAAAACGCCAGCCCGAAGGCAAGCTCAAGGACACAGCGGCCAACATCTTCGTGTCGACGCGGCCCAGCGAAGGGCTGCGCAACGAAGTGGCGATCAACCTCGGTTACGCGACGAAGGAGAATGGTCCCGGCACGGCGGACGTCGACGGCGACAGCTACGATCTCGTCACCACCGGCACGAACGCCTGGCTGAAAAATCCGGCGAAGGAAAAGGAATTCGTCGAGACGCTGAAAAGCGGCGCCAAGCTCCTCGTCAAGACCTCGTCCGCCAAGGGCACGACGACGACGGACACTTATTCGCTGAAAGGCCTTTCGGACGCGCTCGCGCGCGTTCAGCAGGAGTGCAAGTAGAGCGGCGGAGCTTTCCCACCGCGGCGCACTGCTGGGTGCGGTAATGCGAGCCTGGAGGCTCGCATTCTTGCCGATGCGGAATTCGACGCCGCGATCCGCTAACCCTCCCGCAATTGCCGCAGCGCCTCGCCCAGGACCATCGCCGCGGCGACCGCCACGTTCAACGAGCGCAGCCCGGCGCGCATCGGGATGGTCACGCAAAGATCGGCGCATTCCGCCACATGCTCGGGCACGCCGGCCGATTCCCGTCCGACCATCAATATGTCGCCGGGCCGGTAGCGCGCGTCGAGATAGGAGGCGTCGACCTTCGTCGTGAGCAGCACGAGGCGGCGCCTTGCGCCTTGCGCCCGGCGCCAGGTCTCGAAATCCTCGAAAGCGGCGTGGCGCCGCAAGCTGATTTGCTCGAGATAATCCATGCCGGCGCGGCGCAGATGGCGATCTCCCGCGGCGAAGCCGGCGGGGCCGACCAGCGCGGCGGCGACGCCGAGACAAGCGCATGTGCGCAGCATCGTGCCCGCGTTTTGCGCAATGTCGGGCTCGTACAAGGCAAGCATCAGGTCCGGCGGCGCGCGGCGATCTTCGGCGAGGACTGTCATCGTAGCGTCTGGCGGCTCGACTGTTGCGGCCTAAGTCTTGCGTACACGCGGGCAAGCGAGGGCCGGCCCGACCCCATCCATATCCTTCGAGCTTGGCTCGCCTGCGACAAACTGACAAGCGGCCCCGCAAGCTGTGGACAAGGGCGGCTTTTGGCGCCAAAACCACTGCCGAGCATCCGCTCTTGGTCGCAAGGCCGGAAATCGAGATCGCGCCGACCTTAGCGGAAGGGAGAGTCGAGAGTGAGCGAAGATAGGCTAGCCCAACCACGGCGACGCGACATTCTTTTCGTCGCGACCGGGACGATGGCGACCGTGGCCGCCGGAGCGGCGGTGTGGCCGCTCATCCAGCAAATGAATCCTGACGCCTCGGCGCGAGCGCTCGCTTCGGTCGAAGTCGACCTCGAGGGCATCGCCGCGGGGCAGATCGTCACGGTCAAATGGCGCGGCAAGCCGGTGTTCGTGCGTCACCGGACCCCGGCGGAGATCGCCGCCGCGGAGAAGGTCGACCTCGGCGCCCTTCCCGACCCGCAGGAAGACTCCAAGCGCGTGCAAAAGCCGCAATGGCTGGTCGTGGTCGGCATTTGTCCGCATCTCGGCTGCATTCCGATCGGCCACGACGGCGAGTTCGACGGCTGGTTCTGCCCCTGCCACGGCTCGACCTACGACGTGTCCGGACGCATCCGCAGCGGCCCCTCGCCCAGCAATCTCGCCGTGCCCGAATACAGTTTCCTCTCGGACACGAAGATCAAGATCGGCTAACCCGCGCGCCAACCGAGGCGACGTCGGCCCCCTCCTCGCGCCAAAGACGAGTTCCATGAGCGGACCTTCGAAATATCAACCCGAAAGCGGCTTCGCCCGCTGGCTCGAACGCCGGCTGCCGATCCTCAGCTTCATGTACGATTCCTTCGTCGCCTATCCGACGCCGAAGAATCTGAACTATTTTTGGACTTTCGGCGCGATTCTGTCCTTCATGCTGGTCGCGCAGCTCGTGACGGGCATCGTGCTCGCCATGCACTATACAGCCGAGACGAGCCTCGCCTTCTTCTCGGTCGAACACATCATGCGCGACGTGAACTGGGGCATGTTCCTGCGCTATGCGCATGCGAACGGCGCGTCGATGTTCTTCCTCGCGGGCTACATCCACATTCTACGCGGCATGTATTACGGCTCCTACAAAGAGCCGCGCGAGATCTTGTGGATCCTCGGCGTCGTGATCTTCATGCTGATGATGGCGACGGGCTTCCTCGGCTACGTCCTGCCTTGGGGACAGATGTCGTTTTGGGCGGCGACCGTCATCACCAATCTCTTCACGGCGATCCCGCTCGTCGGCGACTCGATCACGACCTGGCTGCTCGGCGGCTATTCGGTCGACAATCCGACGCTCAACCGCTTCTACGCGCTGCACTATCTCATGCCTTTCGTGCTGGTCGCGGTCGTCGCCGTGCACGTCTGGGCGCTGCATGTGACGGGGCAGAACAATCCCGAGGGCGTCGAAGTGAAGGACTTCGAAAAGGAGACCGTGCCCTTCACGCCCTATGCGACGCTGAAGGACGCCTTCGGCATAGGGGCTTTCCTCGTCGTCTACGCTTGGCTGACGTTTTTCGTGCCGAACTATCTCGGCCACCCCGACAATTACGTAGAGGCCAATCCGCTGGTGACGCCGGCGCACATCGTGCCGGAATGGTATTTCCTGCCTTATTACGCAATCCTGCGCGCCATACCGAACAAACTCCTCGGCGTGATCGCGCTGTTCGCGGCGGTGCTTCTGCCGGCCGCGCTGCCTTGGCTCGACGGCTCGAAAGTGAAGTCCGGCCGCTATCGCCCCTTGTTCCGCAAGGCCTTCGTGCTGTTCGTCGTCGCGGGCATCGGCCTCGGCTATCTCGGCGCGCAACCCCCGGAAGGCGGGTTCCTGATGGCCGCGCGGCTGTTGTCGCTCTACTACTTCCTGCATTTCCTCGTCGTGCTGCCTTGGGTGGCGCGAAACGAGATAACCCTGCCCGAACCCGACTCGATCGAAGCGGCGCTCGCGGCGAAGAAAGCTTCGACGATGGATGCGGCCCATGGTTAAGCGCACAGATCTTCAAACGAGCCGCGACGCAGTGGCGGCGCAACCCCGTATGTTCTGGCGCGGCGGCATTGCCGGGCTGGCCGTGTCGACGCTGCTGTTCGCGGCGGCGCCCGCACGCGCCAACGAAGCCGAAAAGCACGAAGAGCGACCGCGCCAATACGAATGGAGTTTCGCCGGAGTCTTCGGTCGTTACGACAAGGCGCAGTTGCAGCGCGGTTTCAAGATCTACCGGGAAGTCTGCTCGAGCTGCCATTCGATCAAGCTGCTCGCCTTCCGCAATCTGAGCGAGCCGGGGGGACCGGAGCTTCCGGTCGACGCCGTGCAGCAGCTGGCCGCGAGCTACAAGGTCAAGGACGGCCCCAACGCCGCCGGCGATTATTTCGAGCGGCCGGCGCGACCGAACGACTATTTCCCGCCGCCCTTCGCCAATGAGCAAGCGGCGCGCGCCGCGCTCGGCGGCGGCTATCCGCCGGACATGTCGGTGCTGGCCAAGGGGCGCGGCTATTCGCGCGGCTTCCCGACCTTCCTGCTCGACGGCCTGCCGGGCTTCTCCTATCAAGAGGGCGGCGTCGACTACATCGCCTCCTTGCTGCAAGGCTACCGTGACACGCCGGCCGGCCAGCAACTGGCGGACGGCCAGTATTACAACGTCTACATCCCCGGCCGGCGCATCGGCATGATCCCGCCGCTCGCCGACGGGGCGGTGAAATACGACGACGGCGCGCCGCAGACCGTCGAACAATACGCCAAGGACGTCTCCGCCTTTCTGATGTGGTCGGCGGAACCTCATCTCGACCAGCGCAAGAGCGTCGGCCTCGGCGTGATCTCGTTCCTGATCGTCTTCGCGGCGCTGCTGTTCTTCGTCAAGCGCCGCGTGTGGTCCTCCGTCGACCATTGATTGCGACCATCGAGCGCGCCCGCGTCCTTCGCGCGGGCGCCTCCTTCGGGGCAGGTCTCACTCGGGGTCGTAGACGATTCCGTCCGGCCCCTTCCAGCTCTTGCCGGCTTCGTAGAAGCGATACTCCTCGTCGAACAAGACCTTTTCGCCCGGCGCGACATATTGCTTGCCCTTCGGGTCGGAGCCGCGCGGCGCGGTCACGAAATGCTTGCTCGGCGAGCACCCCTCGGGAAACTTGCCGGCGTCGTCCGGCTTGCATTCGAGATTCACGCCTTCCGGAAACAACACGGTGGCGTTGAAGAAATATTCGAAGCCCTTCTCGCCGGTCGCGTGCATTTCGAGCCGCTCGGTCATCTTGGTCTTGAATTCGAGGATCTGCCCGGGCTTGTCGAATTTCTGCTTCAGCAGATTTTGCAACACGGCCTTCGCCTGGGGCTCGACGACGTCGCAGCCGCCGAAAAGGCACATCGCCCGCGCCGGCGCCGCGCTCATCGGCGCCGCCAGGAGGGTTGCGGCCAGCGCGAAACTCTTGAGCATCGGAACTCGCATGTCGTTTCCTCGTCTTTACAATTCCAGCGAGCGCTGGCGCGCGCATCGGGATTTTTTCTAGCCCCAGGCGGCTCCTTCTAACCCATCGGACGATCGAAGGGAAAGCGCCGAACCTTGCGGAAGCCGTTTCTTAACCTCGTTGGGAGATGGTCAGCGCGACGGCGCGCGCTCCGTTTGCACGCGCCCAAGCCTCGATAAACGCGCGGAAAGTCGATCCATGAGCGTCGTCCCCTCCATCTATTTCGATCCGCTCGACAAGACGACGCGCGCCGACCGCGCGCCGGTCGTGCCACCCGAACGCCTCGTCGCGCAGCCCGCCGTCATCGGGGCCGTCCTCGTCCTCGACGTTCTGGCCGTCGTCCTTTGCGGCGCCCTGAGCCATCGCGCGCTGCACGCCGCGCCGCAGTTCGACGCGGCTTCGTTCGCCCTGCAATTGCTCGGCGTGTGCGGCGTGTTTCTCGCCACCCTGAATTTCCGCTACGCCTATACGATCCGCGCGCTGTCCTCGGCCCTGCGCGCTTGTTTCGAAACGGCGCTCGCGCTTTCTCTGGCGCTCGCCACGCTGATCGTCGTCGATGCGCTGCTCGGCGAATTTTCAAGCGCCGCGCGCAGCTGGCTCTTCGTCTGGCTGCTGAGCGCTTGCGGCGTCTGCGCGGCGGCGCGGGTGTTCCTCGCCCTGCGCATCGCGCGCTGGACCAGCGAAGGGCGCCTGGCGCGCCGCGCGGTGGTCGTCGGCGGCGGCGAAGGCGCCGCGGAGTTGCTCGACCGTCTCGACCGCATGCCCAACGGCGCCCTCCAAATCCTCGGCCTGTTCGACGATCGCGACGAAGAGCGGTCGCCGCAGAGCGTCGGCGCCTATACGAAACTCGGTCGCTTCGGCGATCTCGTGGAATTTTGCCGCGCGCAGCGCGTCGACCTCTTGATCGTCGCCCTGCCGCCGACCGCCGAAGAGCGCATCCTGCACATATTGAAGAAGCTCTGGGTGCTGCCGATCGACGTGCGCATCGCGGCGCTGGGCAGCCGCCTCAAATTGCGCGCGCGCGCCTACAGCTACATTGGCGACGCGCCTTTTCTGCCGGTTTTCGACAAGCCGATGTCGGATTGGAACGTCGCGCTGAAGGACATTCAAGACCGCCTCCTCGCGACGATCGCACTGCTGCTGGTCGCGCCGGTCATGGCCCTGGTCGCCATCGCGATAAAGCTCGATTCGCGCGGCCCCGTCTTGTTCAAGCAAATCCGTCACGGCTTCAACAACGAGCCGATCGAGGTCTATAAATTCCGCTCGATGTATGTCGACCGGACCGACGCGCATGGCGCGATGCAGGTCACTCGCACCGATCCGCGCGTCACGCGCGTCGGCCGCATCATCCGCAAGACGTCTCTCGACGAATTGCCGCAACTGTTCAACGTCGTGTTCAAGGGCAATCTCGCCTTGGTCGGCCCGCGCCCGCATGCGATGCAGTCGAAGGCCGGCAACCGCCTCTACGACGAGGTCGTCGACGGCTATTTCGCGCGCCACCGGGTGAAGCCCGGCGTCACCGGCTGGGCGCAAGTGAACGGCTGGCGCGGCGAGACCGACACGGAAGAAAAGCTCGAGCAGCGCGTCGCCCACGATCTCTATTACATCGAGAATTGGTCGATGCTGTTCGATCTGCGAATATTGTTCATGACGCCCATCTCGCTCCTCACCTGCAAGAACGCCTATTGAAGACGGACGGCGAAAGCCGACGGGCCATTGCTTCGCCGAAGGTGTGCGGAGGAACACAGCGCGCGAAAAGGCGGCGCGTTAATTCTTCCCTAACTGGCGACCGCTAAAAGTTGAATGAATTCATCCACCGTTCATGCGGTGTCCCGTCAACTGAGCGTGGTCGTAAGCAGCCGACCGGGCGAACCGCACAATCCCGCGGATACCCGGCTACGATGGAGTTTTTGAGTCATGCACGAGACCGTCCGCCGCCTCCTGGCGCAACAAGGCCGTCTGCACATGCCGGTGGAAAGCCTGTCCTCCGACGCCAATCTCTATGACGCAGGACTGACGCCCTTCGCGGCCATTCGCGTCATGCTCGCGCTCGAAGAGCATTACGAAATCGAATTCCCGGTGACTCTGCTGCGCCGCCAGAGCTTCGCCTCGATCGACTCGATCGTCGCCTGCCTGAGGTCGCTGGCGATTGCGGAACCGCTGCTGACCCGCGCCGCCTGAGAAAGCGCGCGCGAGGCCTCTCTCGCAAAATCGCAGCGAGCCTTGCAGGGACGCCTGTTCGCACGTCTCCGTCGTTACGCTCGCGCAAGAATCGTTCTTGGGCGAGACAAGCCTCGGGAACGCCGCGCACGGAGCGCGCTCCTCCGGCTCGACCGACAGAGACGGAGGCTTCATCGGTCTCGCCCGACCGCCTCCTCCTCGCTTTTGCGTCGCGAGAATCGGCTCCCGCTCATTCCCCCTCGATGCGCGAGCGAAGGATGTGCGAGGGTCTGAAGGTGACCACCAGGCGCGCGGCGATCCTCGCCCCCTCGCCGGTGCGCGGATTTCGGCCCAGACGCTCTTGTTTTTCGCGCACCTGAAAGGTTCCGAAGGCGGTGAGCTTCACCTCCTCGCGCTGGACGAGCTTTTCGAAAATCTCGTCCAGGACCATTTCGACCAGATCCGCGGCCTCATGTCGCGGCAGGCCCACGGCGCCTTGGACGGCGCGCGCGAGATGCGCACGCGTCAAAGTGCCGGCCAGGTCGGCGTCGTAGTCGCTCTGATTTCCCTGCGAAGCCTGGTCGTCCGCATCGGAAAATACGATCAGCTCTTGGGCCATTTCTTGGGCGCCTCTTGCTATTGCGTTGTTATAAAATCAAGCGCCTGCGCACCTGGAAACGCGCGATGTCCTTGCAAAACGACGCAGGCGTTCGACAAAAACCGCGCTTCTCGGCGCACTCATGCTTGCTCAGGTTAAAGGCTGCGAAACGTCAACCGATTGAAACTTCTCAGAATCATACAAAAAAATCAAGCGAAAGTTACGGATTATGAATATTTCTTAATTCGCCGTCCGCAGCAAAAAATAAACTCGTTTTGCTGCACCGACTTACCAGCGCACCAGCGCCGAGCCCCAGGTGAAGCCGCCGCCCACCGCCTCCAGCATCACGAGATGGCCGGGCCTTATGCGCCCGTCGCCCACCGCGGCCGTCAGCGCGAGGGGGACCGAAGCGGCCGACGTATTGCCGTGGCCCTCCACCGTCGCCACCACTTTATGCGGAGCGATCCCCAATTTGGCCGCCGACATGTCGATGATGCGCCGGTTGGCCTGATGCGGGACGAACCAATCGAGATCCTCCGCGGTCAATCCCGTCGCGGCGAAGGCGTCCTTGACCACGTCGGTCACGGAGCCGACCGCAAAGCGGAAGACCTCTTTGCCTTCCATGCGCAAATGTCCGACCGTGCGCGTCGAGGAGGGACCGCCGTCGACGTAGAGCTTGGCGCGGTGCCGCCCGTCGGAGCGCAGATGCGTCGTCAAGACGCCGCGATCGGTGACGTCTCCCTTGCCCGAAACGGCCTCGATCACGACGGCGCCCGCGCCGTCTCCGAACAGCACGCAGGTAGAGCGGTCGTTCCAGTCGACGAGCCTCGAAAAGGTTTCGGCGCCGATCACCAGCGCGCGCTTGTGCGAGCCGCTGCACAGGAACTTGTCGGCCGTGGCGAGCGCGAAGACGAAGCCGGAGCAGACCGCATGCAAATCGAAGGCGGCGCCGTGCGTCATCCCCAATGCGGCTTGAATTTGCGTTCCCGTCGACGGAAAAGTGTAATCCGGCGTGGAGGTGGCGACGACGATCAGATCGATGTCCGCCGGCGACAATTGCGCGTTGGCGAGCGCCGCGCGCGCCGCTTTTTCTCCTAAATTGGAAGTGGTTTCGCCCTCGGCGGCGATGTGGCGCCGCTTGATGCCGGTGCGTTGGAAAATCCATTCGTCGCTGGTGTCGACGAGCTTGGACAAATCCTCGTTGGTCAGCACGCGCTCCGGCAAATACCCGCCGACGCCCCGCACGACGGAACGCAATATGGCTTTTTCTGTCGTCACTTGTCGATTTCCTGCGGCCGCTCCGTGGGCGCGCCTTGCTGTTCGTGGGCGAGAGTCGCGGCTTCCCGTATTTTGGCGAGAAGATCGTTCCGCACCATCTCGTAACCGAGTTCCACCGCCCGAGCGAATCCGACGGCGTCGGCGCCGCCGTGGCTCTTGATGACGACGCCTTCCAGGCCGAGGAAGACCGCGCCATTGGCGGCGCGCGGGTCGAGCTTGGCCTTCAGCTCGTTGAATGCGCGGCGCGCGAACAGATAGCCGATCTTGCTCCACACGGAGCGCCCCATCGCCTCGAACAGAAGCGCCTTGATTTGCGAAGCGGTCCCCTCGGCCGTCTTGATGGCGATGTTGCCGGCGAAACCTTCGGTCACGACGACGTCGACCTCGCCCTTGCCGATGCGATCGCCCTCGATGAAGCCGCGGTAGTCGAGCCCCGGCAGAGGCAGTTCCTTCAGCAGCTTGGAGGCGGCCTTCACCTCGTCGACGCCCTTGATCTCCTCCTCGCCGATGTTGAGCAGGCAGACGCTGGGCCGTTCGACGTTCAACACGATCCGCGCCATGGCGCTGCCCATGATCGCCAGATCGACGAGGCGCCGGGCGTCGCCGCCCATCGCGGCGCCGACGTCGAGGACGACCGCGACGCCACGCAAAGTCGGCCACTGACAGGCCAGGGCCGGCCGGTCGATTTGCGCCATCGTGCGCAGGCAAATCGTCGACATCGCCATCAGGGCGCCGGTGTTGCCGGCCGAAACGGCCACGTCGGCGGCGCCGCTCTTGACCGCCTCGATCGCCATCCACATCGACGAGACGCGCCGGCCTTGCCGCAGCGCGACGCTCGGCTTGGCGTCCATGGCGATCGAAACGCTCGCGGGGACGACACGCGCGCGAGCCGCGAGCACGGGCAATCCGGCGAGCTCCGCCCGTATCTTGGCTTCGTCTCCGAACAACAGGAATTCGCATTCGGGATGGCGCTCGGCCGCCAGCGCCGCGCCGGCGAGGGTCGCGGCGGGGCCTACGTCGCCTCCCATTACGTCGACCGCGATCCGAACGGGTTGGGCCATGATCCTATCCAAGCTCCAAAGCGTCGCGAAGGCCGTTTCGGTCGGTCCCCCGGCGCAATCATGCGGCGCGAAGGACGAAACGCCTCTCATTTGAGGCCAAAGACGTCCAAAGCCGGATCCGCAGCCTTCATCCGGCGCGTGACTTGCCATTTGCCGGGGGCGTGCGCAAGAGCATTCGTCCTCGACGGGGCGGCGCGCGGTCAGTCGCCGCCCTCTTCTTCGCCGGGTTTGACGCGCTTCGCCAGGGCGGCGAACGGGCCCTCCTCGACCGTCGCGGCGGCGGGCTCCGCGAAGCTCGCGCCCGGGCGGCGCGGGTATGGGTCGAGCCCCAAAGTGAAAAACTCGCAGACGACGCCGCCGAGGTCGACGGCGCCGCCGATCAAGGGATCGGGCCCGTCGTCGTCGAGATCGAGGGCGCGGTCCAGCGAGATCGTGTCGGGTTCCGCGGTTTTGCCGCCGCCCCCCGCTTCGGGCGGCGGCGGCGCGAAGCGGACGCGCACCTCCTCGTCGAGCGCCGCGTCGAACTCCTCGAGGCTCACGACGCAGGTCTGCCGGATTTGCGCGCGAAGTCGCCCCTTGACCAGCAACTCCTCCTTGCCGCTGCGCGTGACGCGCAGACGCGCCTCGAGACTCCTCACCGCGACGAGGCCGTTGGCTTGCGCCAGCTTGCGCAACTCTTCCGCCGAAGGGGTCACGACCACGTCCAATCCCTCGGCGGGCACGCCGCGCGCCGCCAGCGGGCGGGACAAGGGTAAAGGCGAAAGATCGTGCTCCGGCCGCGCCACAGTCCTGTTTCCCGAGTTCATCGTCTTCGCCTCATGAGGATTGGGGCGCGAGAGCCGCGCTTCGCGCCGGACGGAATCGTCCTCGGCCGCGCCCGAAAAGTAAATGGTTTTCCGTCGCCGGTCGGCGATCCGCGCGGCGAATCGCTTGCTTTCGCGCGCAACCACGTTTACCGGTCTCGTGGCCTCCGCGCGTTCGTCGTCGCGGGGAGCATCGTCGCGCGCCGGCTGGCCGCGTCTCTACATCGAAAGCAGCGGAGTTGAAAATGGCGTGTGCCTCGCTTGTCGCCTCTCGGCCCTCGCGGCTTGCCGCCCTCGGCGTTCGACTGGCGGCCGCCACCCTGCTCGCGGCGCCCCTCGCCGGCTGCCTCGGCTACGACGGAGTCATCAACCGCGGCGCGGTGTTCGAGGAGCGCAAGGTCGCGCAGGTCAAGCCCGGCATGCCGGCGCCGCAGGTGCTCGGCATCCTCGGCACGCCTTCCACCACCTCCACCGTGGGCGGCGAAGCCTGGTATTACGTGAGCCAGCGCCTGGAGCGCCCGCTCGCCTTCATGCCGGAGAGCGTCGCCGATCAGCACGTGGTCGCCGTCTATTTCGACAAGGGCAAGAAAGTCCAGCGCATGGCGGATTATGGCATGGCGGACGGCAAGGTGCTCGACTTCCAGACGCGCGCGACGCCCAGCGCGGGCTCGGAGACGAATCTGATTCGCAGCATGCTGTCGGTGACCTCCAGCGTCGGCGGTCTCCTGCCTTTCTGAGCGTAAAACCCCTCGGACTTCGTGGCGCCTTTGTGTCGCCGCAGGCGCGAAACAGCGAGACAACCGCGCCGTTCCGCGGAAATCGCCGGTTTCGACTCGGCGCGAATGTGGCGCGCGCACGGCGCGCATCGTCGATTTTTCGCCCCGCGCCGGGTCTAGACTCTCTTCTCGATCAAAGAGAAAGAGAGGCTGCGCCAAATGAGCCTTTTCCAGGCCTATTCCCCCGACGGCTTCGCCGACGCCATCGCGCGCCCGCCGCGCAAGGCTTCATACCCTTTCCTTGCGCAGATCCAGCGTTTCTACCTTCATGGAACGCGGGCGATGGCGCCCAATGCGCGCGCGCTCGGCGTCGCATGTCTGCTCGCGGGGATCTTCGTGGCCGCGGCGAGCGTGCCGAGGCCGGAGGCCGAAAAACACCCGGCGGCTCAGCCGCGGCTCAGCCGCGCGCCCTCGCCGGTTCTGTCCTTGGCGCAACTGGACGATTTCCCGCTCGATTCGGACTTCTCGCTCGACGCGGCGGCGCAGGCCTGGGAGCGCCGGCTCAGCGCCAGGGACGCGGCGGTCGGCCCGGACGCCGTCCGCTTCGGCACGCAGCGCGTGCAGCGCTCCATCGTCGAGCGCGTCGTGAAAGCCGCCGCGAACACCGGCTCCGATCCGGCGCTGCTGATGAGCATCGCCGACAAGGAGTCGAGCTTCTCGATCAAGGCCAAGGCCAGCACCTCCTCCGCCAGCGGTCTCTTCCAATTCGTCGAAGGGACCTGGCTGAGGGCGATGAAGAGTTTCGGCGTGCGCTACGGCCACGAAGAGGAAGCCAACGCCATCAACGACCAAGGCGATCGTCCGGCCGTCACGCCGGCGAAGCGCGCGGAAATCCTGCAACTGCGCAACGATCCCTATCTCTCCGCCGTATTGGCCGCCGAGATGTTGAAGCGGGACGGCGCCAAGATCGCCGAGCAGCTCGGCCGTTCTCTGTCCGCCGGCGAAACCTATCTCATCCACTTCCTCGGCCCCGACGACGCGGCGCGCTTCATGGCCAAAATGGACGCGCAACCGGAAGCCTCGGCGGCCGAATTGCTGCCGAAGCCGGCGCGCGCCAACCGGCCGATCTTCTTCGAAACGAAGGGCGGCAAGCTTAAGGCGCGCACGATCCGCGAAGTGCACGAAGCCTTCGAACACATGATGGTCTCGCGCGTCGATCGCTTCCGCGGCGTCGAGGACCGGCTGCCGAACGGCGCCACGGCCTATGCGGAGATGAAGTAGGCAAGGCCCTTGCGTCACGCCCTGCGACTCCTTGTCAGAAGCGGCCGGCCAAACTATGGTCGCGCCGCCGACGACGGGTTGAGGGGCATCGCATGAAGCGCGGTTATCTGACATATGCGGCGCTCGCCGTTCTCTGCGCGCTGCTGGCCGGCTGCGACAAATGCACGGGCGGCTTCGAGGAATTGCGCGTTCCGCAGGTCCCGAAGTCTTGCTCCGACCACGCCCAGCGCTAGACTCCCCAATTCCGCAAGACGGAGCCGGCGCCGTGACGAATGCCGCGGAATTCGCCCTGATGAAACGGCGCGGCGAGAAATTCGTCGTCGTCACCGCCTATGACGCGCCGACCGCGCGGCTCGAAGTCGAGGCGGGCGTGGACATGATCCTCGTCGGCGACAGCGTCGGCGTCAACGTGCTCGGCTACGCGCATGAGCGCGAGGTGACGCTCGCCGACATGGCGCATCACGTCGCCGCCGTGCGCCGCGGCGCGCCGGACGTCTATCTGATCGGCGATCTGCCCTACGCCTCCTACGACACGCCGGCGCAGGCGGCGGAAAGTTCGCTGCGGCTGCGCGACGCCGGCGCCGATTGCGTCAAATTCGAAGGCGCGCGGCCAGAACTCGTCGCGGCGCTGAAGGATGCGGGCTTTTCCGTCTGCTGCCACATCGGCCTGGAATCGCAACATCAAGAAACCAAACGACGGCAGGGCAAGACGGCGGAAGCCGCGCGAAGACTGCTGGAGGACGCGCGCGCGCTCGACGCCGCCGGCCAGGATTTCATCGTCCTCGAACTGCTGCCGGAAGAGCTGACGGCGCGCATCTCGCGGGAACTGCGCGCGCCGACGATCGGCATCGGCTCCGGCGCGCGGGCCGACGCGCAAGTGCTCGTCGTCAACGATCTCGCCGGAATCACCCGGCGCGACTATAAGCACAATCGCCGTTACGGCGCGGTCGGCGACGCCTTGCGCGACGCCGTCGCCGCCTATGCCGCCGACGTGCGGGCGGGGCGTTTTCCGGCGCCGGAACATGCGTTCCATATGGCGGACGAAGAGCGCGAGGCTTTCGAACGCGCGTTTCGAGCGAAGTGAAGGAGCAACGACCCATGCAGTCCGCCAGCGCCCCCGTCGGCGTCCTGCTCGTCAATCTCGGCACGCCCGACGCGCCCGAGCCCAAGGCGGTGCGCAAATATCTCGCCGAGTTTCTCGCCGATCCGCGCGTCGTCGAATTGCCGCGCGTGCTCTGGCTGCCGATCCTGCACGGCGTCATACTCAATACGCGCCCCGCGAAATCGGCGAAAGCCTATGCCGCCATTTGGGAGGAGGCGACCAACGAGGGGCCGCTGAAGGCCGTTTTGCGTCGCCAGGCCGAGAGCCTCCGCGAGAGCGCCGCGAACGGCGCCCTCGGCGCGGCGCCCGTCGTCGTCGAATACGCCATGCGTTATGGCGCGCCGAGCCTGCAATCGGGACTCCAATCGCTGATGGGCGCCGGCTGCGACCGCATTTTGGTCGCGCCGCTCTATCCGCAATACGCCGCCTCGACGACCGCGACGGCCTTCGACGCCGTCGCGAAGGCGCTGGGCAAGCTGCGCCGCCAGCCGACCCTGCGCTTCCTGCCGCCCTATTACGACGATCCCGCCTATGTCGACGCCTTGGCGGGGAGTCTGCGCGAGGGTCTCGCCCAGTTCGACTTCGAGCCCGAGGTCATTCTCGCCTCCTTTCACGGCCTGCCGCAGTTCCAGATCGACGAGGGCGACCCTTACCGCGCCCATTGCGAGACGACGTGGCGTCTGCTGCGCGAGGCGATGGGCCTCTCCGAACGTCAGCTGCGCCTGTCCTTCCAATCGCGCTTCGGCCGCGCGAAGTGGATCGAGCCCTATACGAGCGAGACCGTGCGCAGCCTCGCCGCGGAAGGCGTGAAGCGCCTCGCTCTGCTCGCGCCCGGCTTTTCGGCCGATTGTCTCGAAACGATCGAGGAGATCGGCGTCGAGATCCGCGACGAATTCCTCGAGGCGGGCGGAGAGAAATTCGCCCGCGTCGCTTGTCTGAACGATTCGCCGGCCGGCATGCGGCTGATCGAGACGCTGGTGAAACGCGAGCTGGCGGGGTGGGTGTGAATTACGGCGCGCTCACTGACGAAGAGCGCGCCCAAGCACTCTGCAAGCGAAAAACACCAATGATTGCGGATGTGTCATTGTTTGCATGGCGGAGCGTTGCGCCTCGATGCAATCAATGACATGGCGTCGCCGGACGCGGCGGGCGCAGGCGCCCGCCGCGTTCGAACGATAGCAACGCATGCGCGACGCAAAACTCCAACGACGCCGTCAACGGAACCAATCATGACCACCCCCGACTCCCAAAAACGCGCCGCCGCCGAAGCGGCGCTCGCCTTCGTGCGACCCGGAATGCGGCTCGGGCTCGGCACCGGCTCGACCGCCGCGCATTTCGTCGATCTCCTCGGCGCGCGGGTGCGCGACGGATTGCAAGTGGTGTGCACGCCGACCTCGGAGGCGACGCGCGCTCAGGCGAAGCGCCTCGGCATGAAGCTCGCCGAACTCGACGATCTTCTGGAACTCGACCTCACCGTCGACGGCGCCGACGAATTCGATTCCGCGCTGCGTTTGATCAAGGGCGGCGGCGGCGCGCTGCTGCGCGAAAAAATCGTGGCGAGCGCGTCGAAGCGCATGGTGGTCATCGCCGACGCCTCGAAGCAGGTCGCGACGCTCGGCGCCTTTCCGCTGCCGATCGAAGTCGACCGCTTCGCCGCGAAATCGACGCAGCGCCACATCGTGCAGGCGGCGCGCGACCTGGGTCTCGCCGGCCCGGTGAGCCTTCGCGTAAAAAACGGCGCGCCCTTCCTCACCGATGGCGGCCATTACGTCTTCGACGCGTCTTTCGGCGCGATCCCCGCTCCGGAAGCGCTGGCGACGCGGCTGAAGACGATTCCCGGCGTCGTCGAGCACGGGCTGTTCATCGGCATTGCGACGACTGTGCTGGTGGCGGGCGAGAATGGCGTCGCGGTGTTTGGAGAGGCGGCCAAAGCTTAGTGTTCCGCGTCATTCAAAGCGCCGAGACGGATCCAATCGGGCTTTTAATTCTCCTGCATCGGGAAACACAATCCGCTCGCAATGACGGCTCTTCGCCGCGGACTGCGTTCCGTGACGCAGTAGTGTTAAGTTTCCTCGTGCTCGCGCATTTGCGCGTGATGCTTCACGCTGAGAATCGTGATTGTCCCCGACAGGTCGTCAAACCTGTAATAGATCAGATAGGAGTAACGCGGCGTCAGGACCTTGCGCACTCCGCGCAGCTTCTGCTCTCTACCCATGAGTGGAAACAAAAGCAGATTTTGCAAGCTGTCGTGAATGGACGCTTCGACGTTCTCGGCTCCCGCCGGATTCAACGGGCGAAGGCGGTTGCCGATGGCCGCGAGATTTCTCGCCGCACGTTTCGTGAATTTCAGCTTCAACGCCTGAAACACCGGAAAGCGGCGGCGATCTCATCATCGGTCGCGAACTCTCCGCGCTCGGCCTCGGCGAGGCCTTCCAGCACGTCCGGCAGGTGCGCGGGGTCGACCTCTTCCGGAGCGTCCTCACCCGCCCGCGCAAGGCGCAGCATGGCGCGGGCGATTTCATCCTGACTGGCGGGCGGCAAGCCGCGCACGGTGTCGAGGGCGTGGTCGAGCAGTTTGGTCATTGGGCCAGAATAGAGCCTTCATGTGCGCGGGAAAAGAGAATTCGCGCGCCCGTCCTCACCGACGGCGGCCATTACATTTTCGACGCCGCCCTCAGTGCGATCCCCGAACCAGAGGCGCTGGCGACGGCGCTAAACGCCATCGCCGGCGTCGTCGAGCACGGGCTGTTCATAGGCATTGCGACGACTGTGCTGGTGGCGGGCGAAAAGGGCGTAAAAGTGTTGGGGGAAGCGGCGAAGGATTGATGGACGGCGCGCTTGCGCGGCAAGCGGCAAGTCCTCGTTCCGCTGGCGACGAAGGGGGTTGAATTGCCGCCTGCGGGTCTGAACGAGACGGTCCGATAGGGCTAGCTCGTCCAGCAACCGGCGTTGGGCCTTCGCAACCATCTTTTGCATGGCCAAGCCGCCACAGAAATCAGCGCATACGCCTTATTCCAGGGTCTTAAGTTTTGTAGGTCTGACGGGATGTCCGCTTTCCAAGGGCCTGCGGGAGAGACGAGCGACCGAGCATCGTCGTCCGCCCGTGACCCCAAGGCGACACTTGTCGCAATAGTTTCAGGCATCGCGGCGCACACCGCTCGCCGCAGCGTGCGCCGCCGAGTCCGGGATCACCTTCCGAAGATTTGGGGGCTAACGGTCCTGCTCGTTCTGGTCGGAGGTAAGGGAGATCGTCGTATTCTCACCCACCACTGAGCACCCGACCAAACTCGCCCCATTGATCGAATATTCGTTTGACCCAAAATACACGGGCGTTACGCGCGCTGTGGCGTTAGGTGCGGGCGGCACGGCCACAAGAATAGTATGGGGTGTTATGATGCCCTTTGCCGTGACGTCAAACGTGACCCAAAAATTTCCTGGCTGAGGCACAGAGCAATAGTAATGGAAATCTATCGTGGAATTTGCGTTGACTTGGTAGGTCCCTTTGCAATGCGCCTCCGAATACATAACATCGACGGGATGGGTTCCTGCTCCCGGCACCAGCACTTCCACGCCCGTATCGTCCATCTTGACGTTTCCCTTGCCATCGAAGGACCACGTGCCCTGGTTTGTCAAACTCAACTGCTGATACACGTTAGGATAAGGCTGGCCCGGCGTGGCAGCGGGGCAGACTCCCGCAACCGGCGTCGCGACTCCGGCGATGATCGTCTCGTTGAAAGGATAGGTCCCCTTTACGGACGCATTTAGGTTTGGATTGTCCGCTCTCGCGGAGCCGACCACGAAGTCGGTGAAAGGAAGGAAGGCGCCGGCACAAGCGCATAATCCCAAAGATGAGCCCACTATTTTGGCGAATCGCAATTTCATGACGCCCTCCGTCAAGGTCCAGCCCCGCATCATCGAATTAACGTTAAGTTCGTGAGATCGTTCCCATATTTTCGCGCAAATTCGCTTTGAGGCTCGACGGGGAGCGCTATGGCCACGTTTGAATGTCCCCTAGCAGCCTGTCGGACTGAAGTCCGGCAGTCTCGCCGCGCACGCGGTCATGGCGGCTCGCGGGCTCATTTTGCGTTTGATCGCGTCCAAGACGCCCTCTGCGGCGCCTATTGCGGCCCTCGCTTG
>Ga0265328_10000156_pt1 | contig 32024 bp, 31 predicted proteins | sample 41624metaG_FD_202086 | JGI IMG/M metagenome (GOLD analysis project Ga0265328, IMG submission 202086) | Rhizosphere microbial communities from Carex aquatilis grown in University of Washington, Seatle, WA, United States - 4-16-24 metaG | ecosystem: Host-associated > Plants > Roots > Rhizosphere...
CGGCTCGCTTCCGACAACCGGAGGTTGATCACCCGACGGGTGAGCGGATGGAGGAGAAGAATCGCGCGTCATGCCCCTCGGAATGCGCGATTCCAGGCCTTGCGCCAATTCTCAATCGCGGTTTTTAAGTTGAGTGGGCGAAAAGGGCGGCTGTGCGCCCGGAGCCTCGGCCCCGCCTCAGGACCGATCTTCACGCCCATGCCAAATGCGGAGCACGAGGGTCCGTTCGTCCGGCTGCAATTCCGCATAACGCTCGACATGGGCGGAATCGCCGAAATGGACGACCAGTTGGCGAACGCTCGGGTCCGCCGTGGGCGCCCCAAGCCGAGGAAAGCCGTTCAACCTGTCGATCCCATTTTTGATGGCGATTGCCGCCCGCTGCGCGGAAGAAGGGCTCTTTCGTTCGAGGAACCGTCGGAGGCGTCGAAGATCGTCGAGCGCTTCGGCCGAGAACAGGATCATTCAGTCCTGCGCGGTAGAGGGGGCGGCAGTTCCTCCCGAGTTCCCCAGCTGCTCGTCCACGCCCATATCTCTTTCGCCGCCACGGCCATTCGGGTGCGGCGAAATTCCTCGAGCCGCCGCAAATCCTCGTCGACATCCGGCCCGGGGAGCGGCGGAACCCCATCGAGCAGTTCGATGGCGTCGGCGATGACGCTCGCCGGGTCCTGGCCACGCCGCGACGCCAACTCGCTCAATCGCGAGTCGGTCGCCGGGTCCAACTCGATCGTGCGGCGGATAGTGTTCATGTTGGAAGCGCAACAAGGGTTCGATCGTTCTGTCCATGGCAGTCTCGCCGGCCCCGGCGAGCCTTCTCTCCGGAAGCCGCCAGCGATGGACGCCGCTCACGCCTTCGCCGTCGCCTTATGCGCGATGCCTTCCTTGTCGAGCAGCGCCGTCAGCTCGCCCGACTGGTACATTTCGCGGGTGATGTCGCAGCCGCCGAGGAACTCGCGCTTGACGTAGAGCTGCGGGATCGTCGGCCAGTTCGAAAAAGCCTTGATGCCGTCGCGGATCTCGGCGTCGGCCAGCACGTTGATCGCCTTGTAGGGCGCGCCGACCTGGTTGAGAATCTGCACGACCTGCATGGAGAAGCCGCATTGCGGCGCCTGCGGCGTGCCCTTCATGAACAGCACGATGTCGTTGCTGTCGAGTTCGCCTTGGATGCGGGCGTTGACGTCGGTCATTTCCTGGTCCTTTCGCGCGGAGGTCAAGGCTCCGCCGGTTGGGGCGTCGAGGCCTGGCGCCTCTCGCCTCGGTTAAGGCGCGCGCGTCGTCAACGCAAGCGCATGCAATTCGCCGCCGAGCTTGTCGCCGAAAGCGGCGTTGACGAGCTGATGCTGCTTGACGCGGCTCAGCCCGGCGAAGGCCGCCGAGACGACGGTCGCCGCCCAATGGTCGTTGTCGTCGGCGAGCGCGGTGAGCTCCACCGTGGAGTCGGGCAAAGCGGCTTTGATCAAGCGTTCGATTTCGGTCGCGGGCATCGGCATCGTTCAGTTCCTGTCGCAAAACGCCTGGTCGTCGCCGGCCATATAGGCTGGCAACGGCCCTTCCTGCGCGGCGCGCAGTTCGCTTAGCAATATTGGCGCCTCGCCCGGCAAAATCAACGCGTCGCCGCCGACCACGCCGATCGGCAGCGCCGCAACGCCGCGCGCCAAAGCCTGCGCCACGACGCCGTCCAGCGCGCCGAGGCCCACGGCCAGCAGATAGCGCGCCTGGTCCTCGCCGAACAGCGCCGCGCGGGCGCGTCCCTCCGGCAGTCGCAGGATGCGCGCGCCGACGCCGCCGGCGACGCACATTTCGCAGAGCGCCACGGCGAGACCGCCGTCCGAGAGATCATGCGCGGCGCTTGCGGCTCCCGCCAAGACCAGTTCGCGGACGAAGTCGCCGTTGCGCCGCTCGGCGGCAAGGTCGACCGGCGGCGGCGCGCCGGCGCTCCTGCCGCAAATATCGCGCAAATACACCGACTGCCCGAGCCAGCCCTGCGTCTCGCCGATCAGCAAGACGGCGTCGCCTTGCCGCGAGAAGCCGATGCGCCCGGCCTTTTCCACGTCCTGGATGACCCCGACCCCGCCGATGGCCGGCGTCGGCAGGATCCCGGAGCCCTGCGTCTCGTTGTAGAGCGAGACGTTGCCGGAGACGATGGGGAAATCCAGCGCGCGCGCGGCTTCGCCGATCCCTTGCAGACAGCCGACCAATTGCCCCATGATTTCGGGCTTTTCAGGATTGCCGAAGTTGAGGTTGTCGGTCAAAGCCAGCGGCGTCGCGCCGGTGACGGTGATGTTGCGCCAGCATTCGGCGACGGCCTGCTTGCCGCCCTCATAGGGATCGGCGGCGCAGTAACGGGCGGTCACGTCCGTCGCCAGGGCGAGGCCCTTGGGCCCGTCCTTGACGCGAATCACCGCGGCGTCGCCGCCGGGCGCCCGCACGGTGGCGCCCAGGATCAGATGATCGTATTGCTCCCAGATCCAGCGCTTCGAACACAGATTCGGCGTCGCCAGCAGTTTCAGCAGCGCCGCGCGGTTGGAGAGCGGCGGAAGAATCGCCTTTGCATCGATGACGCCGAGTTTCGGCGTCTCGACATGCGGCCGGTCGTAGAGCGGCGCCTCGTCGCCGAGTTCCTTGATCGGCAGATCGGCCTTGATCTCGCCCTTGTGCTTGACGACGAAACGCAGCGTGTCGGTGGTCTTGCCGACGATGGCGAAATCCAGCCCCCATTTGCGGAAGATCGCCTCGGCCTGCCGCTCCAGTTCCGGGCGCAGCACCATCAGCATGCGCTCCTGGCTCTCGGAGAGCATCATCTCATAGGCGGTCATGCCCGATTCGCGGCAGGGCACGGCGTCGAGGTCGAGCTCTATGCCGAGATTGCCCTTGGCGCCCATCTCGACCGCGGAAGAGGTGAGGCCTGCCGCGCCCATGTCCTGAATGGCGATGACGGCGCCCGACGCCATCAATTCCAGGCAGGCCTCGAGCAGCAGCTTTTCGGAGAAGGGATCGCCGACCTGCACGGTCGGGCGCTTTTCCTCGGCGTCGGCCTCGAAGGCGGCCGAGGCCATGGTTGCGCCGTGAATGCCGTCGCGTCCGGTCTTCGAGCCGAGATAGACGATCGGATTGCCGACGCCCGCCGCCGCCGAATAGAAGATCGAATCGGTCCGCGCCAGGCCGACGGCCATCGCATTGACGAGAATGTTGCCGTCATAGCTCGAATCGAATTCGGTCGAGCCGCCGACCGTCGGCACGCCGAAGGAATTGCCGTAGCCGCCGATTCCGGCGACGACGCCGGCGACGAGATGTCGGGTCTTGGGGTGATTCGGCGAACCGAATCGCAAGAGGTTCAAACAGGCGATCGGCCGCGCGCCCATGGTGAACACATCGCGCAAAATGCCGCCGACGCCCGTCGCCGCGCCCTGATGCGGCTCGATGAAGGACGGGTGATTGTGGCTCTCCATCTTGAAGACGATCGCGTCGCCGTCGCCGATGTCGATGACGCCGGCGTTTTCGCCCGGTCCCTTGATGACCCAGGGCGCCTTGGTCGGCAGTTTGCGCAGGTGCAGGCGCGAGGATTTATAGGAACAATGTTCGTTCCACATCGCCGAGAAAATGCCGAGTTCCGTGAAGCTCGGCGTGCGGCCGATGAGAGCCACGAGACGCTCGTATTCTTCGGGTTTGAGGCCGTGCGCGGCGACCAGCGCGGCGTCGATCGGAGGTTCCTTCGCAGTCAATCGCGCACCGTCCATCCCCTTCGATTCCCGCGGGAATCTCGTTTTTCAATCGCGTCGATAGCGCCCGGCGCGGCTCATGGCAACGTGCACAAAAGTGTTGCCAAAGAGACACAGCCGAAGAGAAAGCGACATGAACCCGGCGAGTCTTGACCAAGATCAAGATGCGGGGAGAAGTTTCGTTGCAATTTCACCCCGACACCGACACCGGCCCAGCGCCATGGCGTCGTTACCATAGATTTAAGGGGGATACGATGAAGACTGTGATTCGTGGCGCTCTGGCCGCTGCATTCGTGGGCGCCGCGGGCGCGTCCGCTCTCGCCGCCGATCTGCCTTCCGTGAAGGCTCCGCCGCCGCCGCCGCCGGTTTTCGACACCTATCAGCCGTTTCAGGTTCGTCTCAAGATCGGCGGCGTGGTGCCGCTGGCCGGCAAGGGCACGACCTATGACGAATACGCGGTCTACCCGATCGCCGGCCTGGCGGGCGCTCCCAGCGTCACCGCCCTCGCGGGTCTCGGCGGCCCTGGCGCAGTCATCCCGAACGCCAGCACGAGCACTTCCTGGTCGATCATCCCGATGCTCGACGTGTCCTACTTCATCACCAAGAACTGGGCGATCGAGACGATCTGCTGCGTTTCGCAGCATCACATCCAGGGCACGGGCGAGATCGCCTCGACCTTCGCCCATACCTGGGTGTTCCCGCCGTCGCTGATCGGTCAATATCACTTCACGCAGTTCGGCGCGTGGCAGCCCTATCTCGGCGTCGGCGTGAACTTCAGCACCTATTGGGGCACGCGCGTCAACAACGAGGGCTGGGCCCTCGGCACCACGCCGGGCTCGGCTCTCGCCACCGCCGGCATCCCCTTCGTCAACGCCAGCTTCTATTCCGCCACGGTCACGCCGTCCTGGGGCGTCGTCGGCCAAGCCGGCCTCGACTATATGTTCAACGAGCATTGGGGCGTGAACGTCGACGTGAAATACATCATGATGGAGCCGATCGTTCACGCCAAGGTCGTCGCTTACGCTCCGACGGCGCCCGCTCTCGGCGCGATCTACATCCCGGTCAAGGTCTCCCTGCCGATCGACCCGCTGGTCGTCTCCGCGGGCCTGACCTACCGCTTCGGCGGCGCCGCGGCGGCCCCGGTCCTCGCGAAATACTGATCGAGCGGCAAAGAGTAGTGAAAGGGCCGGTCCTTCGGGGCCGGCCTTTTTGTTTTGGGGGGCTTACAGATATCTGAAAAGCACAGGCGCATCCCTTCTCCCGCTTGCGGGAGAAGGTGGCCCTCGCGTCAGCGAGGGTCGGATGAGGGCTGGCGCCGCCTCAACGCCACTCGACACTTTGAGCCGGGACTTTCCCCTTCGCGCGACGCGCTGAACCATTCCTTCGGCCCCGTTCTCGAAGCCGGGAGCGCCTAAATCAATGCGCTGTTTGAAAAATACGGGCTGCGTTAGGGCGCGGACGTTGAGGCGCGCGGGGGAACGCCCGGCGCCCCTCTTCCGACCTTCGCTTACGCGAAGGCCACCTTCTCCCACGAGTGGGAGAAGGAGTCGCCCTCCTTGTTACGCGGCGATCTTGTGGCACTCTTCGGCGCAGGCCTTGCACGAGGCGCCCATGTCGACGCATTCGGAATATTGCGGGAACTTGTCGCATTCCTTCTTGCAGGCGCTGCACAAATCCATGACGACCTTCGCCAGCGCGGGCGTCGCCGCGGAATTGACGGAGGCGAGAGTCGCAAGCGCGCGGCAGCCGGCGATGACGTCGAAGGACGCGGTGGTGCACGCCGCCATGCTGGAATCGTTCATCGACAGCATGCCGAAACAGTGACGCAGACAATTGTCGCCGTCTATGGCGCATTTGCCGGCGGCGTCGCTCAGCGCCTTGTATTTGGCCGGATGCATGTGATGCACGGGCTTGCCTTCTTCGGCAAAAGCCGACGTAGCCGACAAAACCGCGGCGGCGGCGCCGAGCGTGGTCATGAATTCGCGGCGTTCCATGTGAGACCTCCCCTTCTAGGCTGCCCGCGAAAGATTCGAGAGCATTATAAATATAGGCATTCGCTTGGTCTTTGCAAGGAATTGCTGCAGTGCAGCATTTTCGTCGGCCCTGGCCTGCCGCGTCAAGCCGCCGCGCCAAGCTTGACTCTTTCTCCTCGCGGTCCCAGCATAGAACATAAGCAGAACGAGGGCCGGCCAATGACACCGGGCAAGGCGCGCGAGCGCATCGCCTTTTTGCGCGGACGCATCGCCGCCTTGGAGGCGCGTGAGCCGCAACTGCGCCGAGCGACGCCCGTTTCGGCGCGCGGCTTTTTCGAGGCTTTGCCCGGCAATCTCCCGCCCGGCGGGCTGAACGAGATCGTCCCGGCGACGCCGCGCGACGCCGCCGCCGCCGCCGGCTTCGCCGCCGCTTTGGCTTTGCGCGCCGCGGCGGCGCGCTCCGGCGGAGCCTGCGTCGTCTGGATCGCCGAGGACATGGCGGCGCGGGAGATCGGCCTGCCCTACGCCAAAGGGCTCGAGGCGCTGGGGCTCGATCCGGCGCGGCTGATCGTCGTCCGCACCCGCGCCCCGCGCGAAACCCTTTGGACGATGGAGGAAGCGCTGAAGAGCCGCGCCGCCGCCGTCGTCGCCGAGAGCTGGATCGCTCCTCGCGCTTACGGCCTTTCCGCCTCGCGCCGGCTGGCGCTGACGGCGCGGCGCGGCGGCGGACTCGGCCTCTTGCTGCTGCCGCGCGCCTTCGGGCAAAGCGCGGGCCTCGCCAGCGCGGCGCAATCGCGCTTCGAGGTCGCCGCCGCGCCGCCGCCGCGGGCTTTCCCGGGATGCGGCCCGCCTTTGCCAGGGCCGCTCGGCTGGCGCCTGCGGCTCGTCAAGGCGCGAATGGGCGCCGCCTGCGGCCCGCTGGACGCTTTGGAGCCGCGCGAGATTTTCTTCGATCCGGGCGAGGGCGTGTTCCGTCATGCGTTTCCTGAGCGTCTTCCTGCCAAGCCTCTCGACCGACCGGATCTTGCGCCGGCGCGCGGCGTCGGAGCGTGAAGCGCCCTTTGCGCTGTGGCGTAAGGTCAAGGGCGGCGAACGCCTTTTCGCCGTCAACGCCGCGGCCGGGGCGCACAAGCTGCGGCCGGGCATGGCGGTCGCCGACGCGCGCGCCCTCTGTCCCGCCCTGAGGCTCGAGGACCACGATCCCCACGCCGATGCGGCGACGCTCGCGGCCATCGCCGATTGGTGCGGCCGCTTCACGCCGCTCGCCGCGCTCGATTCGCCGGACGGCGTCATGCTCGACGTGAGCGGCGCCGCGCAGCTGTTCGGCGGCGAATCGTCCCTGCTGGACGACGTCGCGCGGCGGCTGAACGCCCAGGGTTTCGCCGCCCGCACGGCCTTGGCGCCGGGGCCGGCCCTCGCCCGCGCGCTGGCCCGCTGCGGCGGAACGCGGCTGGTTCCGCCGGACCTCGCGCCGCAAGAGATCGAGGCGATCGCCGCGCGCCTGCCGCTCGCGGCGCTGGAGCTTCCGGAACTCGCGCAAAAACGCCTCGCCCGCGCCGGCCTGCGCAGCGTCGGCGATCTCCTGGCGCGCCCGCGCGCCCCGCTCGCCGCAAGGCTCGGGCAAGAGGCGCTGGCGCGGCTCGACGCGCTGCTCTGCCGCAGCCGCGATCCGATCGCGCCGCGCTTTCCCGCGCCGGCCTTCGTCGCCGAGCGGCGCTTTCCGGAAGGGCTGACGCAACTCGCCGACATCGAGGCGACGCTGCGACGCCTCGCCGAGGATTTGCAGGCGCTGCTGGAACGGCGCGGCGTCGGCGCACGCCGGCTCGAGGCGAGCTTTTACCGGGTCGACGGCGTCGTCCGGCGTCTTTGCGTCGGAACCAGCCGGCCCTTGCGCGACCCCGCGCGCATCTTCCTGCTGTTGCGCGAGCGCCTCGACCGTCTGGCCGAGCAGGGACTCGACACGGGCTACGGCTTCGACGTGCTGCGCCTTTGCGCCGTCGTCGTCGAACGCCTGGACGAGGAGCAGGCGGAATTTGCGGAGGAGAACCCCTACCTTCCCACTCGAGGGGAGGGTGGGGGGCGTGACGCCGACGACATTGCCGATCTCGTCGACCGGCTCGGCGCGCGGCTGGGCGCGCGCCGCGTGCTGCGGCTGCATCCGCAAGAGCGCCATAGCCCGGAAGCCGCGGTCGCCGCCGCGCCCGCCGCTCACGCCGCGCCAACGACCGCCGCGGCCGGGACGACGGAAAAATTCGCGCCGCTGGCGCGGCCCCTGCGCCTGTTCGAGCGGCCCGAACCCATCGACGCCATGGCGCTCGCGCCCGACGGCCCGCCGCTGCGTTTTCGCTGGCGCCGCGCCTTGCACGAAACCGCCGCCTTCGAAGGCCCCGAACGCATCGCCCCGCCCTGGTGGCAGGCGCCGCAAAATTTTCTCGCGCGCGACTATTACAACGTCGTGGACAAGGAAGGCCGCCGCTTCTGGCTCTACCGCGAGGGCGCGCCGGGACAGGACGCGGTTTTCGCGAGGTGGTTCCTGCATGGATTGTTTTGAACCGTCATCAAAACTTCATCGTTCGAGCGGGAAGTTCGTGGCAAATTGCACGGTCGACGCCGTCCGAATCGCGAAGGCTTCGATTGGCTTCCGCGAGGCGCAGCGACGCGGCGAGGAGAAAGCAAGCGATGTGCGAAGCATCCGACGTTTCCAGCCTGCCGACGCATTTGCCGAAACCGGCGGGAACGCTGCCGCCAGGGCTCGGCCATTGGCTGGGCGCGGCGGCCAGTCTCGGCCTCTTCGCCGTCGCCGCCTTCGTCATGGGGCGCGCGGTCTCGGAACTCAGCTTCGCCGAACTCGCGGCGGCGATGAGCGAAACGCGCGGCGCGCAAATCCTCGCGGCGCTGCTCGCCACCGCCTTCTCCTATCTCGCGCTCGTCGGCTACGATCTGCTCGCCTTGCGGCGCATGGGGCTGCGCGCGCCGCTCGGCGTCGTCGCCTTGGCGTCGCTCGCCGGCAACGCCTTTTCCTTCACGCTCGGCCTGCCGCTGCTCACCGGCGCCGCCTCGCGCTACTGGGTTTACGCCAAGGCGGGGCTGACCGCCGGCCATGTCGCCAACATCACTTTGTTCGCCACTTTGACCTTCTGGCTCGGCATGGCCGCGCTGCTCGGCCTCGGGCTGATCCTCGCCGCGGCGCCGCTTTCCAGCATCGACCATCTCCCCGCCGCGGCGAATTTCGCCTTGGGCGCGCTGCTGATCGGGGCGCTGGCGCTTTATGCGGTCTGGGCCTGGGGCGGCCGGCGGCGCGTGCGGCTCTGGGGCGGCGCGATCGACTTGCCGCGGCCGCGCGTCATGCTGGCGCAAATCGCGCTCGGCGTCGCCGACATCGGCTGCGCCGCCGCGACGCTCTACGTTCTGCTGCCGGCGGAGAGCCAGGCCGTCGGCTTCCCGGCGCTGGCGACGCTCTACGTCGCCGCGGCGATCGTCGGCGGGATCAGTCACGCGCCCGGCGGCGTCGGCGTCTTCGAAGCCTTCATGCTCGGCGCTCTGCCGGCGCCCTCGCGCGAGGCCTTGCTGGCGGCGCTGCTGACGTTCCGCGCGGTGTATTACGTCGTTCCCTTTCTCCTCGCGGCGGCGCTGATGGCGCTGCGCGGGGGGCGGGCGCCTTTCGCCGAATTGGCCGGCATGTCGCGGCGTTGGAGGGTGACGGGATGAAGATCGGCGGTCTGGAGCAGAGCCGCGCCGGCTTGCGCGACGGCGCGAAATCCTGCCATCACGAAGCCCTGCTCGGGGCTTTGATCGACACTTTGCCGGACGCGATCTTCGTCATCGACTCCAGCGCCCATGCGGTCGCCGCCAATCCAGCGGCGCGGCTGCTTCTGCCGACGCTGCGTCTCGGCGAACCGCTAGCCCGCAGCCTGCGCGCGCCGGACGTGCTCGACGCGCTGGGCCGCGTGCTCGCCGGCGGCCGCGCCGAAAAGGCGCTGTGGATCGAAAGGCTGCCGGTCGAGTGCTGGTTCGAGGCGCTGATTTCGCCGCTGCGCGTCGCCGGCTTCGCGCCGGCCGCCGTCATCGCGCTGCGCGATCTGACCGAAGCGCGCCGGGTCGAGCGCATGCGCGTCGACTTCATCGCCAACGCCAGCCACGAATTGCGCACGCCGCTCGCCTCCTTGCTCGGCTTCGTCGAAACCCTGCAGGGGCCGGCGCGCGACGATCCCAAGGCGCGCGAGCGATTCTTGGGCATCATGCGCGAACAGGCGCAGCGCATGGCGCGGCTCGTCGACGATCTGCTCTCGCTCTCGCGCATCGAGCAGCATTTGCACCTGCGTCCCGACACGCCGGTCGACCTCACCATGCTCATCGCGCATATTTGCGACACGCTGGGGCCGATGGCGGAAGACACCGGCATGACGCTCGACGTGGATCTCGCGCCCAACGTCATCGTGCCGGGCGATCGCGACGAACTGGCGCGCGTCATCGAAAATCTGGTCGAAAACGCCATCAAATACGGACGCCCCGAAAACGACGGGCCCGGCTCGGTGAAAGTGTCGCTGGTCTCTTGCGGCGAAGACGCGATCTTCGGCGTCAGGGATCGCGGCCTCGGCATTGCGCAGGAACATATTCCGCGCTTGACCGAGCGCTTCTACCGCGTCGACGTCGGCAAGAGCCGGGCCAAGGGCGGCACCGGCCTCGGCCTCGCGATCGTCAAGCACATCGTGCTGCGCCACAGAGGCAAGCTGAGCATCGACTCCGCGCCCGGCCTCGGCGCGCTGTTCCGCGTCACGCTGCCTCTGGCGCGCCTCGAAGGCGGCGAGGGCTGAAGCGGCGCGCCGGGAGAGATCGAGCTTCGGGAGCCGTGCCGACGACGCCGCTCTCTTCACTCTCGACGGGAGGGGCTGCCGTATGCACACAACTCCCCCTCATCCTGAGGAGCCGCGCAGCGGCGGCTCGAGGGCCTTGTAAAGCGATGCAGGGTTGCGCCAGCTATTCGATATTTGCCATCTGGCCACCCTCAAGCCTCGGCGCCGCCCGGCATCGCATCAAGAAGCTCGGCTTACGGCTCACGGCTCACGGGGATGGTGCGGACGGCGCCGCACCATCACCGTAACCATGGATCAAAGCCCCGCGGCATTGATCATAAAATCGAACCCCTCGGCGCCGACGCTTTTCCTCAAGGTCTCGACGATGCGCTTGATGCGCGCCGGGGTGTCGTTCGGGCCGCTGAAGTAAAAAGGCTTCCCGTCCTTGCCGAAGGTGAAACTCTCCTCCGCCGGGACCACGTCGCCGAAGATCGCTTCGATCTTGCCGAAGCTTTCGCAAGCCGAAAGACCGAAGGTTTCCGCATAGGAGGCGGCGTCCTCCAGCAATTTGCGCGCGACGGCGGCGTCGATCCGCGTCATGGGATCGTCGTCGGCCACGGCGTCGATCCGCGCCTCGAACGCGTCGCGCGGCATCTCGCGGAAAAAGGCGTCCTTGACGCCGAGACACCAAACGTCGATCAGAAAGAAGCCGGCGGCGATCGTTCCAGAGGGAAGGCGGCGCGCCGCCACCAGCCATCCGATGCCGTTCTCGAAGAGGCGTTCGGATACGAGACAATCCTCGAAGGGCGCCCGCGCCGCTTGCGCGATCTCGCGCGTTTGGCTCCCGACTCCCGACTGCAATTCGGTCCTTTGCTTCTGCGCGACGATCTGCCTGCGCCGAGAGGCCTTCTCGGCCATGCGCCGCAGGCGCTGACTCTGCGAAACCGCCATGTTCGCTCCCTTGTTTCACCCAGGCCGCGTCGGCAGCCGAATCGCATTGCGGTTCCGCCATTCTAGCAAGCGGTCGCTTCCCCGGGGCCTGTGCGCGCGCCAAATGGCGCGGGTTACCCACAGGCATCGCGCCCGTCCGATCTTCGCCGACTATTCCTCCTCCCCCTTCTCCACCCGCCGCCGCGCCAACAGCCGGCTGCGCAGCGCGCTGCGCTTCACGTGCCGCTCCCTTGCGCGCGCCTCCTTCGGCTTCAGCGCTTCGCGATATTCGTCGCGCTTGCCGTGGATCGAGGCGATGACGAAGCCCATCGGCACGCCGATGTCGACCAGCACGGTTTCGGCGAGTTGCAGGCTGGCTTCGATCGTCTCGGGAATCGCGTCTGTCGCGCCGGCCTCGTAGAGCCGCGTCGCATGTTCGGCGTCGCGGGCCCTGGCGACGATGGTCATGTCGGCGCGCATCCCATGCGCGATGCGGACGATCTCGACCGCCGCGTCGGTTTTGGTCACGGTCACGGCCAGCGCGCGGGCCTGCGCCAGGCCGCAGGCGGCCAGCAGTTCGGGCTTGGTCGCGCTGCCCCAAAAAATCTCGGCGCCCTCCTTGCGCCGCGCGGCGACGAGCTCCACCGCGTCGTCGATCGCGACGAAGGGGATGTCGTGCCGCTTCAGCATTTCGCCGACCAGCGCGCCGACCCGGCCATAGCCGACGATCACCACTTTGTCGGCGGCGACGTCGCCCTCCGGCGCGAGATGGGCGAATTCGGCCTTGGTGTCCTCGGCGGATTTCTCCCGCGCCAGCCGAGCGCCGAGCTGGCCGAGCAGCGGCACGGCGAAGATGCTGAGCGTCACGACGAGCATGGCGCTCGCGCCCTCGCGCGGCGGCAGCACGCCGGCCGTGCTGGCGAAGGTCAGCAGCGCGAAGGCGAATTCGCCGCCCGGCGCGAGCAGCAAGCCGGCTTCGCTCGACACCGCCGGCGGCAGACGGAAGGCGCGCCCGAGCACGGCGATCAGCGCCGCCTTCAGCACGATGAGCCCGGCGGCGTAGACGAGAATCGTCAAGGGATCGCGCAGCAGCGCGGCGAGATCGAGACCGGCGCCGATCGACACGAAGAACAGGCCGAGCAACAGGCCCTTGAAGGGATCCATCGTCACTTCGATCTCGCGGCGAAACTCGGTTTCGGCCAGCAGCAGCCCGGCGATGAAGGCGCCGAGCTCCATCGAAAAGCCCGCCGCCGCGCTGGCGACGCCGGCGCCGACGACGACGAGCAGGCAGGCGGCCATGAAGAGTTCGGTCGACCGCGCCGCGGCAACGAGATGAAACAAGGGACGCAGCAACAGGCGGCCGGCGAGGATCAACACGCCGAGCGCCAGGAAGGCCGGGGCGAAGGTCCAGAACAGCTGCAGCGGCGACAGGCCCTCCGAGGCGTGCTGCAACACGGAGATCGACAGCAAGGCCGGCGCGACGGCGAGATCCTGCATCAGGAGCACGGCGAAGGCGGTGCGCCCCGCGGCCTTGTTGAGACGGCGCGTCTCCGCCAGCACCGGCATCACGACGCCGGTCGAGGACATGGCCAGCGCAACGCCCATGACCAGCGCCGGCGCGGCCTGCAAGCCGAACCAGAAAGCGCCGATCGCCGCCAGCGCCGCCGAGGAGACGAAGACCTGCGCCAGGCCGAGCCCAAACACCAGCCGCCGCATGCGCGCCAGCCGCTCCCAGGACAGTTCGAGGCCGATCATGAACAGCAGGAAGACGAGGCCGAATTCCGCGATTTTGGCGACTCGGTCGACGCTGGAAATGGTGAAATGCTGCAGCACGTCGTAACGCGCGGCGAGGCTGCCCAGCCCCGACGGGCCGAGCGCGACCCCGGCCAAGAGAAAGCCGAGCACCGGGCTGACGCGCAGACGATGAAACAGCGGCACGATCACGCCAGCCGTCGCCAGGAACAGCAAGCCCTCGCGATAGGCCTCGAAGGGGGAGGATGGAGTCATTTGGGTCTTTTAGGGAGGCAGGTGGCGATTTGGCCAGCAAGAATTATGCTGAGGACGGCGGGCGAGGGAAGCGGAGCGAAAATGGTCGGGCGGCGATTCGTCGAGGCGGTGAGTTCGCTTTCCTTCCCGCACGCCTTCAACCCCTATGCGGATCGCTGCCCGGTTCACGACAAGCCGAGCGCGGCGAAAACGCGTGCGAAAATCTTGCGCCGGCTGCTCGCGGCCGCCGAGCGCCAGGGCGTCGATTCGCTGTGGATCGGACGAGATCTCGGCTGGCGCGGCGGGCGGCGGACCGGGCTCGCCTTCACCGACGACGCGCATTTTGCCGCGCATCTGGCGCGCTTCGGGCTGGGCGCCGCGCGGCCGACGCGGGGGGCGCCGCTCGCGGAGCGCACGGCCTCGGTCTTGTGGGAGGCGCTGGCGCGGATCGAGGGGACGGTGTTCTTGTGGAACGTGTTTCCGCTGCACCCGCATCCGCCGGGCGAGCCCTTCGGCAATCGCAAGCATGATGCGCGCGAGCGCGCCGCGGGCGAGGAGATTTTGCGGGAGCTGATCCAAATGCTGCGGCCGAGGCGCATCGTCGCGATCGGCTCCGACGCGGCGGCCAGCGCGTCGCGGGTTGCGCCCGAGGCGGCGCTCTTCCCGCTTCGGCATCCGAGTTTCGGCGGGGAGGCGCGGTTTCGCTCGGAGATTGCGGCCCTCTACGACCTGCCCCTCAACAGCGGCTGACCAGCGTGCGTTAGAGCCGGTAGTTCCTCATACAATGCCGATTTGTCATTGGATTGCATGGCGGAGCGCATAATGCCATCCATGCAATCAATGACGTGGCGTCGCCGGACCCGGCGAGCTTCCCGCGCCGCTCGCGACATGATCGCCCGCAACGCCCCATTTCCCCACGGTTAATCCCGCCTTAACCGTTAATTTCCTAGCTTGGTTCATACTCGGTTACGAAGGCGCCGCATTCCGAGCGGGCGCCCTGTTCGACGCTGGCGACAAAGGCCCAAAATCGATGACGCGCGCCCAAGGCTTCGCACCCGCCGCCTCAGATCCCGTGCGCGACTTCGCGCGCCGCCGAGCCGCCGAGGCGATCGGACTCCTGCTCATGCTCGGCTTTCTGGCGATGAGCCTGGCGCTCGCCAGCTGGTCGACGCGCGACCCGTCCATCAATCACGCCACCGACGCACGCGTGCATAATTTCCTCGGCTATCCCGGCGCCGTCGTCGCCGATCTCGTCATGCAGCTCTTCGGCCTCGGCGCCGCCGTCGCCGTGCTGCCCCTGCTGGGCCTCGGCCTGCGACTGCTGGCGCGCCGGCGCATCGGCCGCGTGCGGCTGCGGCTGGCGCTGTGGCTGCTCGGGGCGCTCTGCGCCGCGACGGCGGCGTCGCTGCTGCCCGTCACCGACCGCTGGCCGCTGCCGACCGGGCTCGGCGGCGCCATCGGCGACGCGATGCTCTCGCTGCCGCGCCGCCTGACCAGCGCGCGGACGATCGCCACCGCCGGCTTCGGCCTGCTCGCCATCGCCGGCGCGATACTCGGCCTCACCGGCGCGGCGGGTTTCGGCTTCGAAAGCGAAGAGGATTGGCGCGAGCAGTCGCAACCGCAGCCGCAGGCGGCGGGCATCCGCGCCGTGCGGGAGGAAGACGAGGACGACGATCGCGCCGGCGAACCCGGCGCGGCCTTGGCGGCGCTCGGCGCGCTGGCGCATTACGCCCTTTCCGCCCGCGGTCTCGTCGCGCGAAGCTTCGCCCGGCTGCGCGCGCCCCGGTCCGCGCCGGAGCCCTCCTTCGAACCCGCGCCGCCGCCGCTGGACGCGCGGGTGGAGCCGACCTTCGACGCCGACATGGCCGAGGCTTTTTACGACGCGCCCGCGCCGCCGCCGCGCGCCCGCCCGGCGCCCGCGCCGCGCGCCGCCGCCGCGGAACCCGTCGCCGAACCCGCGCCGTCCCGCCGCCCGACGGTCGCCGCCGCCGCCACGGTGAAAACCGCGGCGCGCCCGCGCGCAAACGGCCCGGCGCACGACTATGCGCCGCCGTCGCTGGAGCTGCTCGCCGAACCCAAAAAACTCCCCGGCGCGAAACTCGCGCCCGAGGCGCTCGAGGCCAACGCCCGCGAACTCGAAGGCGTGCTCGACGATTTTTCGGTGCGCGGCGAGATCATCAACGTGCGCCCCGGCCCCGTCGTGACGCTCTACGAATTGGAGCCGGCGCCCGGCATCAAATCCTCGCGCGTCATCGGTCTCGCCGACGACATCGCCCGCTCCATGTCGGCGATTTCCGCGCGCGTCGCCGTGGTCCCGGGCCGCAACGCCATCGGCATCGAATTGCCCAACCAGCGCCGCGAGACGGTGTTTTTGCGCGAATTGCTCGCCTGCCCCGACTTCGTCGAAACCAAGCACAAGCTCGCCATCGCGCTCGGCAAGACGATCGGCGGCGAGCCGGTCGTCGTCGATCTGGCGCGCATGCCGCATTTGCTGGTCGCCGGCACCACCGGCTCCGGCAAATCGGTGGCGATCAACACGATGATCCTGTCGCTGCTCTACCGCCTGCGCCCCGATCAGTGCCGGCTGATCCTCGTCGATCCGAAGATGCTGGAGCTTTCGGTCTACGACAATATCCCGCATCTCCTCACGCCCGTCGTGACCGATCCCAAAAAGGCGGTCGTCGCGCTGAAATGGGCGGTGCGCGAGATGGAGGACCGCTACAAGAAAATGTCCAAGGTCGGCGTGCGCAACATCGACGGGTTCAACGCCCGCGTGGCGGAAGCGCAGGCCAAGGGCGAGGTCATCACCCGCACCGTGCAGACCGGCTTCGATCCGGAGACCGGCGAAGCGGTGTTCGAGAGCGAGGCGATGGATCTGGCGCAGCTGCCCTACATCGTCGTCATCGTCGACGAGATGGCCGATCTGATGCTCGTCGCCGGCAAGGACATCGAAGGCGCGATCCAGCGCCTGGCGCAAATGGCGCGCGCCGCCGGCATTCATCTGATCATGGCGACGCAAAGACCGTCGGTCGACGTGATCACCGGCACGATCAAGGCGAATTTCCCGACGCGCATCTCCTTCCAGGTGACGAGCAAGATCGACAGCCGCACGATTCTCTCCGAAATGGGCGCCGAGCAGCTTTTGGGCCAGGGCGACATGCTGCACATGGCCGGCGGCGGGCGGATTTCCCGCGTGCACGGGCCTTTCGTCTCCGACGGCGAGGTGGAAAAGATCGTCGCGTACCTCCGCACCCAAGGCCAGCCGGCCTATCTCGAAGCGATCACCGACGAGGAAGAGGCGGTCGAGGCCGGCGGCGGCGAGGCGGCGATGCCGGGCTCGATGGACGCGGAGGAAGGCGGCGACCTCTACGATCGCGCCGTGGCCATCGTGCTGCGCGACAAAAAATGCTCGACGAGCTACATCCAGCGGCGGCTGTCGGTCGGCTACAACAAGGCGGCGTCGCTGGTCGAACAGATGGAAAAGGAAGGCGTCGTCAGCGCGCCGAACCATGCGGGCAAGCGCGAGATTTTGGTGGGCGGCGGCGTGGACCGCGGGGCGTTCGACGTGGAGGCGGCCGAGTAGAGGGGCGGGATGCAATGGTGGCTGACTCTCACGGAAACATTGCGTAACATCGGTCTGGTGGTTGGCGGCGCAATCGGAATTTTCCTCGCCTGGAAGCGCGTGACGGTCGCCAATCGTCAGGCCGAGGCTCAGACGCGGCAGGCCGAACTGACGCGCCGGGATCACGTCGCCGAACCGTTCAACAGAGCGGTTGGCCAGTTGAACGACGAGAAGCTCGAAATCCGGCTCGGCGCGATCTTCACGCTGCGGCAAATCTGCTTCGATTTCGAGGATTTGTCGGAGCCGTTCAGGATCAATCTCAGCGGCGCCTTCATTCGCCGCGTCGAGCTCAGCGACACCGATCTAGAGGGCTCCAACTTCAGCCGCGCCGACTGCAAGAGCGCAAATTTTCACGGCGCTAATCTCCGCGGCGCGAAGCTGGACGGGACGATTCTGAGCGGCGCCGACCTCTCGGGCGCGCGCAATCTCACGCGTGCGCAAATCGACCGCGCCGTCATCGACGAAAACACGATACTGCCGGGAGAGTTTGCCGATCGAGCCAACAGCTTGCCGCGATAATTTGATTGTTCCACGCGCCAGGAGGATGGAGAGAGCAATATGAGCGACCTTCTCGAACCGTCGTGGGCAAACTCAGAGTCTTGCCCGACCGTGAGCAGAATGTGATCGCGGCCTTGATCCTCGATGGATTCGACGACGAAGCCCGCTGGGACAAGGCTTTTGCACGCTGACCGGATGCGCTCGCGAAGCTCGCGGACGAAGCGTTGGCCGAAGACGGCGCCGGAAAGACGCAGGCGCTCGACCCGGACAGGCCGTAAGATTTCAAGACGGCGCGCCAGCCAGTCGATTGAAAGCCATGAGTAGGTCGCCCTTAATTTTGAGCCATCGTTGGCGATTGATTGCTTTCGTTATCACGTTTCCGGCAGAAACTTAAAGAACGCGCCACAAATTTCGCGAAATCCGCGCCGTCTGCCGCCTCCCCCGCGCGCTTGCCGCGCCGCGCCTCGTAGGGCTACAACCCGCGCCATGTCCCAGCCCGCTTCCGCCCTCGCCGTCAAGGCCCTGTGCAAATCCTACGGCGACCGGCGCGTCGTGGGGCCGCTCGACTTTGCGCTCGCGCCCGGCTCGGTCACGGGCCTGCTCGGCGGCAACGGCGCCGGCAAGACGACGACGATCGGCATGATCATGGGGCTGATCGAGCCGACCGAGGGGACGATCGAAGCGCTGGGCGCCGACATGGCGACGCAGCGCCACTCGGTCCTCGGCCGGATGAATTTCGAGAGCCCCTATGTCGACATGCCGCACCGGCTGACTGTGCGCGAAAATCTGCGCGTCTTCGCGATGCTCTACGGCGTCGCCGACGCCAAGGAAAAAATCGCCCGGCTTACCGAGGAATTCGCGCTGCAGGATTTTCTCGACCGGCCGAACGGCCGGCTCTCGGCCGGCCAAAAGACCCGGGTGGCGCTCGCCAAGGCGCTGCTGAACGATCCAGAATTGCTGCTGCTGGACGAGCCGACCGCCTCGCTCGATCCCGACACGGCCGATTGGGTGCGCTCGCGCCTCGAGGAGCATCGCCGCCGCCGCAACTGCACGATCCTGCTGGCCTCGCACAACATGGGCGAGGTGGAGCGGCTTTGCGACCGCGTGATCATGCTGCGCCAGGGCGCGCTCGTCGACGACGCGGCGCCGGCCGAGCTGCTGGCGCGCTACGGCCGCGCGACGCTTGAGGAAGTGTTTCTCGACGTGGCGCGTGGGCGCGGCGAGGGAGCGGCCGCATGACGGGATTTTCCTTCGCGCGCGTCGGCGCGATGATGCTGCGCTACACCTTTCTGCTGCGCTCCTCCTGGCCGCGCGCCATCGAAATGGCCTATTGGCCGACCGTGCAGATGCTGACCTGGGGCTTCTTGCAAAGCTATTTCGCCAGCGCCGGCGGCGCGCTCGGCGCGAGCGGCAAGCTCGCCGGCACGCTGATCGGCGCCGTGCTGCTGTGGGACATACTCTTGCGCGCCCAGCAGGGCTTCGCCTTTTCGTTTCTGGAAGAAATGTGGTCGCGCAATCTCGCCAATCTCTTGATGAGCCCGCTGCGGCCCAGCGAATTCGTCGTCGTCTTGATGGCGATGAGCGTCGTGCGCCTCCTCGTCGGCGTCATTCCGGTGACGCTGCTGGCCTATCTCGTCTTCGGCTTCAACATATGGTCGCTCGGCCTCGCCTTCGCGGCCTTCTTTTGCGTGCTGGCGCTGTTCGCCTGGGCCGTCGGGCTCTTCGTCTGCGGCATGCTGCTGCGCTATGGGCTCGGCGCCGAAAATCTCGCCTGGTCGCTGATGTTCGCCGTGCAGCCTCTGGGCTGCGTCTATTACCCAGTCTCCACTTTGCCCGAGTGGTTGCAATATGTCGCGCTCGCCTTGCCGGCGACCTATGTGTTCGAGGGCTTGCGCGCCGTTTTGATCGACCATGTGTTCCGCGCCGATCTGATGGGGCGGGCGCTGGCGCTCGACGCCGTCTATTTCACTGTCGCGGCCTTCGCCTTCGCGCGGCTGCTCGCTGGCGCGCGCCGCGCCGGAACGCTTTTGCAGGCGGGAGAGTGAGGTGGCGCCGCGCGCCGACGCCTTTTTGGCCGAACGCGGTTTTTTCGAGAGCCGCGCCAAGGCGCGCGAGGCGATCGAGGCCGGACTGGTGAGCGCCGACGGGCGCAAGGTCAGGAAGCCGTCGGAAGACATCTCGCCGCGGGCCGAAATCGTCGCCGCGGCGCCTTACCCTTGGGTCTCGCGCGGCGGCGTGAAACTGGCGCATGCGCTGGAACTGTTCGGCGTCGACCCTTTAGGCCGCTTTTGTCTCGACGTCGGCGCCTCGACCGGCGGCTTCACCGACGTGCTGCTGACGACGGGCGCGCGCCATGTCGTCGCCGTCGACGTGGGCCACGGGCAATTGCATGCGCGCATCGCCGGGGACGCGCGGGTGACGGCCTTCGAAGGGCTCGACGCGCGCGCGCTTGGGCCGCGGCATCTGGCCGAGCCGCCGAGCCTCGTCGTCTGCGACGCGAGCTTCATTTCGCTGAGGCTGCTGCTGGAGTCGGTCTTGTCGCTGGCGTCGCCTAGGGCCGAGTTCGTCGGACTGATCAAGCCGCAGTTCGAGGCGGGGCCGGCGGCGGTGAAAAAGGGAATCGTGCGCGACGCGGCGATTCATGCGCGGGTTTGCGACGGAGTGTGCGATGAACTGCGGCGCCTCGGCTGGCGCGTCGCTGGCGTCGCGCCTTCGCCGATCGACGGTGGCGACGGCAATAAGGAGTTTCTCGTGTGGGGAATGAGGGCGTGATGGTTCGACATTCGTCGGGGCGGCGAGAGCCCTCATCCGACCCTGCTTCGCAGGGCCCCCTTCTCCCGCAAGCGGGAGAAGGGACGCGCCCTTGCCTTTTTGGTCTCTGTAATCCCAGGAAATTGAAGTCGAATCTCTCCGCCGCGCTCCTTCTCCCGCTTGCGGGAGAAGCTGGCCCTCGCGTCAGCGAGGGTCGGATGAGGGGCGCCGCAAATCCCACCGATGGAAAACGCCATTCCCCATTCTCCCTCGACAGAGGGTGGGCCTCGTGACGACCGCCACGCTCGACATAGAGCGGCTCGGCCAGCGCGGCGAGGGAGTCGCGCGGCTGGGCGGCAAGCCCGTCTTCGTGCCCTACGCGCTGGCGGGCGAGCGCGTCGTCGCCGAGGTCGAGGGCGAAAGGGCGCGGCTTCTCGAAATCCTCGTCCCATCAAAGGACCGCATCGCGCCCTTCTGCCCGCATTACGGGGTCTGCGGCGGCTGCGCCGTGCAGAGCCTCGCCGCAGCCCCCTACGCCGAATGGAAGCGCGGGCTGGTCGAGGCGGCGCTGCGTCACGCCGGCGTCGCCGCGAACGTTCTGACTCCCGTAGACGCGCATGGCGCGGGGCGGCGGCGCGTCGTGTTTCACGCGCGCGAGGGACGCGTCGGCTTCATGCAGGCGCGCGCCCACGACATCGTCGAAATAGAGGCCTGTCCCTTGCTGGAGCCGCGTCTCGCCCCGGCCTTGCCGGCGGCGCGCGCCCTGGCCCTGGCCCTCCTGGCCAAGGACAAGCCGCTCGACATCGCCGCGACGGCGACGCGCGACGGACTCGACGTGGATCTGCGCGGCGCGGGGCCGCTCGAAGAGCGGGAGACGCTGGCGCTGATCGAACTCGCGGCGCGCTTCGATCTGGCGCGGCTTTCCAATCACGGCCGCGTCGTCGCGCTGCGCCGCAAGCCGCGCGTCGACATCGGCGAGATGCTGGTCACGCCGCCCGGCGGCGGTTTTCTGCAAGCGACGGCGCAGGGCGAAGCGGAGATCGCCCAGCGCGTGCTGAGCGGCGCCCTGGACGCCAAGCGCGTCGCCGATCTCTTTTGCGGCGTCGGCGCCTTCGCGCTGCGCCTCGCGCAAAGAACGAGCGTCTTCGCCTGCGACGTCGACGCCGAGGCGATCGCCTCGCTTGCCGACTGTGTGCGCATGGAGACCGGGCTGAAGCCGATCGAGACGAAGACCCGCGATCTCTTTCGCAATCCTCTGCGCGCGGAAGAACTCGAAGGTTTCGACGCCGTGGTGTTCGACCCGCCGCGCGCCGGCGCCGCGGCGCAATGCGCCGAATTTGCGAAGGCCGCGACGCCACTGCTGATCGCCGTCTCCTGCAATGCGCAAAGTTTCGCGCGCGATGCGGCGGTTTTGATCGGCGCCGGCTATGCGATGGGCGAGGTGGCGACGATCGACCAGTTCCGCCATTCGGCCCATGTCGAAACGGTCGCCCGCTTCTCCAAGGCGCGGCCGGCGCGGCGCAAGCGTTCGCTGCTGTCGCGCTGAAAACGACCGCGCATGCTTTGGCCACAATCGGGGTTTCAACTGTTAACAGTCGCGAAAGCTTCCGGTGACGATGATGTGACACGGAAGCAACAGTGGGTCGAGATCGGCGGCGGGGTTACGAAAATCACTTGCCGCCTCGGAAAAACAGGCATAGCATTTGCGTCATAGTCCAGCGTGAATGGGAGATTCCCTCGGGTTTCCTCGCTAAACTGGAAGGAGAAGGTCATGATGAACGCGTTACTCGCCGCAGGCTTGTGCAGTATCGCTCTGGCCATCGTCAGCGCCCCGCGCGCGAAGGCGATCCCTGTCCTCGCCAAGCGTAAAGACCGCTTTCGACGCAATCCGCGCTGACATGCGCGGGTCCATGCGGGAAACCTGAAGTTTCATCGGAGTTTCGGCGCGAACGGGATGACGTGATGGGTTTGCTTGCGCGCCTTGCGGCGATCGTAGGCGAAAATAACGTCCTCGCCGACGCCGATGGAACGGTCCCGCTGCTGCAAGAACCACGTGGCCGCTATGAGGGCCGCGCGCTTGCGGTGGTTTTCCCCAGATCGACCGAGGAAGTCTCGCGACTTCTAGCGCTTTGCAACGAGCGGGGCGTCGGGGTCACGCCGCAAGGCGGCAATACGGGTCTGGTCGGCGGTCAGACGCCGGACCTCTCCGGGACGCAAATCCTTCTATCGCTAAAAAAGCTCGACCGCATTCGCGAGATCGATCCTTCTTCCGACACCATGACGCTGGAGGCGGGCGTCACGCTCGCAGGGGCGCAAGGCGCAGCCGCCGAATCGGACCGTTACTTCCCGCTGTCCCTGGCTTCCGAAGGCTCCTGCACGATCGGGGGCAATCTCGCGACCAACGCCGGCGGCGTGCATGTGATCGCCTATGGAACGATGCGCGACCTCGTGCTCGGCGTCGAGGCGGTGCTGGCCGACGGCCGGGTCTTCAACGGCCTCTCCAAGCTGCGAAAGGACAACACCGGCTACGATCTGACGCAATTGCTGATCGGATCGGAAGGCACGCTCGGCGTGATCACCGCGGCGACGCTGAAGCTGTTCGCGCCGCCGCGGGGTCGCGTGACCGCTTTCGTTGGGGTCGCCGACCCCGCCCAGGCCCTGGCGCTCTTGCAGCTTTGCAAGGCGCGGCTTCCCGGCGCCCTGCAGGCCTTCGAACTCCTGCCGCGCATCGGCGTCGACTTCGTGCTGAAGCATGGGGGGCAGGCGCGCGATCCCTTCGCCGAGATTTGTCCCTGGTACGTGCTGGTCGAATTCGCCGGGGCGGAGCAGCAGGCGCTCTCGGCCGCGGTCGTCGACCTGCTCACGCAGGGGCACGATGCCGGTTTGTTGAGCAGCGCCGCCGTGGCGGAATCGCTCGCCCAGGCTGCGGGCTTCTGGCGGCTGCGCGAAATGATGTCGGAAGTGCAGGGCAAGGAAGGCGGCTCGATCAAGCACGACGTGTCGCTGCCGCTGAAGGACGTCCCGGCTTTCATCGAAGAGGCCGGCCGCCGCGTGACGGCGCGCGTCCCCGGCGCGCGGCCGGTGCCTTTCGGCCATCTCGGCGACGGCAACATTCATTACAACGTCTCGCAGCCCGTCGGCGCCGACAAAGCCGCCTTCCTGGCGCTTTGGGAGGAAGTGAACGACATCGTGCACGAGATTGTCGGGAAATACGGCGGGTCGATCTCGGCGGAGCACGGCATAGGTCAAGCCAAGCGAGCCTTGCTGGCCAAAGTCAAGGACCCGACGGCGCTGGCGACGATGCGCGCGATCAAAGCCGCGCTCGACCCCAAGGGCATACTCAATCCCGGCAAACTGTTGTAAGCGCGGCGCGGCGTCGGCGGTCGCGCGCGGCGTCGCCAATGCTACTATGCCGTCGAATCACCCAAAACCCTGGCGCAAATCTCGAAGGCCCGCATGCTCGCACGCAACGTACATTTCATCGGCATCGCCGGCGCCGGCATGAGCGCGGTGGCGAAGCTCTTGCGCGACAGCGGCGTCGGCGTGACCGGCTCCGACGAGGGCGTTTATCCCCCCATTTCGGATTTCCTGGCGGCCGAGGGATTGCCTTATGTCGTCGGCTACAGCCCCGAAAACATTCCGCCTGCGGCCGAGATCATCGTCATCGGCAAGAACGCCAAGCTCGTGTCGGCGACCAATGCCGAAGTGCGCGCCGCCTACGACAGCGGCAAAACCATCCTCTCTTTCCCGGAAGTGCTCAATCTTCTGGCGCAGGGCCGCGAGACCGCCGTCGTCGCGGGCAGCTACGGCAAATCGACCTGCGCCTCGCTGCTGGCGCATGTGCTCGCGGAGGGCGGCGCGGATCCGTCCTTCTTCATCGGCGCGATCCCGCTGACGCCGCCGACGAGTGCGCGCCTCGGCGCCGGAAAAATCTTCGTGCTGGAGGGCGACGAATATCCCTCCTCGAACACCGATTCCCGCGCGAAATTCCTGCACTATCAGCCGAAATATCTGCTGCTTGCGCCGCTGGCGCACGATCATGTGAACGTCTATCCGACGATCGAGGATTATCTGAAACCTTTCACTGAGTTGGCCGAGATTCCGGAGCAGGTGATCGCCTGCACCGAAGGTCCGCTCAGCGCGCGGTTTTTGTCCAGTCTGCGCCGCCCCGTCATCTCCTATGGGTTCCGCGCGGGCGACTATTGCGCCGCCAACGTCGCCTGGGGCGCCACGACGCATTTCGATCTGACGTATCGAGGCGAGCGCGTGATTCGGCTCGAGACGTCGCAACTCGGCGAGCACAGCGTGCAGAACGCCGTCGGCGTCGCCGCCCTCGTGCTGTCGCAGGAGTTGCTGACGCTGGACCGGCTCGCGGAAGGCGTCGCCTCGTTCAAAGGCGTGCGCCGCCGCCTCGACTTGAAGTCGGAGAAAACCGCCATTCCGATTTTCGAAGGCTTCGGTTCGTCCTACGAGAAGGCGCGCAGCGCCATCGCCGCCGTCAAGCTGCATTTTCCGCGGCGCCGCCTCGTCGTGGCCTTCGAGCCGCACGCGTTCAGCTGGCGCAACCGCGAGGCTCTGCCCTGGTACGACCACGCCTTCGAGGGCGCCGAGACGGTCTTCGTCTACGAGCCGGCGACGCAGGGCGCGACGACCCATGCGCAAGTGACGCAAGCGGAGATCGTGGCGAGGATCGCCGCGAGCGGCATCGCGGCGGTCGCCTTGCCGCACGTCGATCCCGCGCCCTGCGTCGCCGAGACGCTGCGCGCGGACGACGTCGTCCTGCTGCTGACCTCCGGCAATCTCGGCGGCCTGATCGAGAGGCTGCCCCCTCTGGCGGAGAAACTGTTTCCGGCGTAACGCCGCGCCACTGGACCGCGACGATCTTCGAAGCCCTTTCATGCGGCGGGCTCCCATCGGCGGCGCGGCGCATGGAGTCTCCGGCTGACGTTTCGAGGTTCGAGCCCTCAGCCCGTCATGTCCGGCCTCACGGCGGGCATCCACGCCGAGACGTTGCGCAAATTGCTGGCGATATCCGGCGCTTCCGTCACACCGCTGAAATCTCGCGGCGTGGATGGCCGGGACGAGCCCGGCCATGACTGCGGGGAGGCGAGAGAAAAACCACTTGAGGCTTGACAGCCGCGCCATTTCTTCTAATTTTTTGAATAAATGAATCGGGAGGCGATTCGAATGGCCCGTATCGACGATCTCACGCTGATCGAGCAGGCGACGATGCTCGCGATCATGCGGCAACATCCCAACGCCTATGGCGTGTCGATCCGCGACGAAATCAAGCAGCGCACCGGCAAGGACTACTCCTTCGGGTCGATCTACGCCGTGCTGGAGCGGCTGGAGGATCGCGGCTTCATCACGTCGCGCGAGGGCGAGGCGACCGCCGTGCGCGGCGGCCGCAAGAAACTCTACTTCACCATCACCGGCTCCGGCCAACTCGCGCTACGGGCCTCGCTCGCGGCCGTCGAGGCGATGCGGGAGGGCGTGGATTTGGAGGGGGCCTGGGCATGAGCGGGAAACTCCAGCGTGTTTATATCCAACATCCAACGAATCTGAAGGACGAGTTCTTTTGCATAGACATGAGCAAAATACGCTCTATGGATGTCCTCAAGAAAATACATATCGTGCATCCAGACTCGATCGAATTAACCTCTGTTATGGAGAAGAGATACTATTTTGATGAAAGTGTTTTTGGTGAAATCGTGTTTTTGGACGAAATTTCGGATCTACTTAAAGCTGTCGAAAAAATTTCAGACCCTCCTGGGGGAGCTGAGTTCTTGGTTGGCGCTTTCTCGAAGAAGCGTTATCGAGCGGCGCTTCTTCAAGCACTATCAGAAGACTTCGGTGGCGACCTCGCCGCCGGCATGTCCCTGCGTCGTGCGCGTCTGCGCTACTGGGCCGCGGCGCTGAACTCGATTGGTCCGCAAATGCTCGCGGCGCTCAAGCGCATCGGCGTCGTTGGGCTCGTGTTCGACGCCGCACGACGGTGGATTAGGTAGGGCGACCCCTTTCCCGCGTCATGCCCGGCCTTGTGCCGGGCATCCACGCCGGGACGTTGCAAGGAGCGCTGGCGCAGAGCGGCGCGATTCCGCTTCCTCCCAAACCACATCGCAATGGCGCGGCGTGGATGGCCGGGACGAGCCCGGCCATGACGGTGGAGAGGCGCGGGGAAGGGCACAGGAGGCGCATTCCCGGTCACATGTTCAATTCTTCGTAGAGGTCTCGCCATTCGGGATTCACGTCGAGGATCAGGCGGACCTTCCAGGCGCGGCTCCAGTGTTTCATCGTCTTTTCGCGTTGGATCGCGAGACGAATGTCTTCGTGCGGCTCGTACCAGACGAGGCGCTTCAGGCCGTGTTTTTTGGTAAACCCCTCGTACAGGCCCTCGCGATGCTCCCAAATTCGGCGCGACAGATCGCTCGTCACGCCGAGGTAGAGCGTGCCGTTCGGGCGGTTCGTCACGATGTAGACCCAGCCGCCCCGGATGGTCCCCTCCCTCGCCGTGCTACCGCGGCCACGTATGAAAACTCATCCAGCCCGTCATGCCCTGCCTCCTGCCGTGCGTCCACGCCGGGACGTTTCGCGAACCGCCGGCGCAGCGCGGCGCGGGTCCGCCGCCTCACGCAACGCCCCGCAATGTCTCGGCGTGGAAGGCCGCGACGCGCGCGGCCATGACGGCGGAAAGGCGCGGGGAAAGGCCCAGGCCGAATCCCCTTCCCTCCCCACCCCCAATTGCTCTAAACACCACTTCAAACCACCCTTCCTCGTTCGGGATCAATTCCTCATGGCGCGTCAATTCATCTATCACATGCAAGGCCTCACCAAGACTTGGCCGGGCGGCAAGAAGGTCTTGGACAACGTCCATCTCTCCTTCTATCCGGACGCCAAGATCGGCGTGCTCGGCGTCAACGGCTCGGGCAAGTCGACGCTGCTGCGCATCATGGCCGGGGTCGACAAGGAGTTCGTCGGCGAGGGCTTCGTCGCCGACGGCGCCCGCGTCGGCTATCTGGCGCAGGAGCCGGCGCTCGACGAGACGCTCGACGTGCGCGGCAACGTCATGCTCGGCGTCGCGGCCAAGAAGGACGTTTTGGACCGCTACAACGATCTCGCGATGAATTATTCCGACGAGACCGCCGACGAGATGACGAAGCTGCAAGACGAGATCGAAGCGAAAAACCTGTGGGATCTCGACAGCCAGGTCGATCAGGCGATGGACGCGCTCGGCTGCCCGCCCGACGACGGCGACGTGACCAAGCTCTCGGGCGGCGAGCGCCGCCGCGTCGCGCTTTGCCGGCTGCTGCTGGAGCAGCCCGAACTGCTGCTGCTGGACGAGCCGACCAACCATCTCGACGCCGAGACGGTGAACTGGCTCGAGGGCCATCTGCGCAACTATCCCGGCGCCATTCTGATCGTCACCCACGACCGCTATTTTCTGGACAACGTCACCGGCTGGATCCTGGAATTGGATCGCGGCAAGGGCATTCCCTATGAGGGCAATTACACCAGCTGGCTGAAGCAGAAGCAGAAGCGGCTGATGCAGGAGGCGAGCGAGGACAAGGCCCGCCAGCGCGCGCTGGAGGCCGAAAGCGAGTGGATCGCGGCCTCGCCCAAGGCGCGCCAGGCCAAATCCAAGGCGCGCATCCAGCGTTACGAGGAGCTCGTGGCCAAGAGCGGCGAGAAGGCGCCGACGACCGCGCAGATCGTCATTCCGATCGCCGAGCGCCTCGGCGAAAACGTCATCGACTTCGATCATCTCTCCAAGGCCTATGGCGACCGGCTGCTCATCGACGATCTGACCTTCAAGCTGCCGCCCGGCGGCATCGTCGGCGTGATCGGCCCCAACGGCGCCGGCAAGACCACGCTGTTCCGGATGATCACCGGCCAGGACAAGCCCGACAGCGGCACGATCAAGATCGGCGAGAGCGTGCAGCTCGGCTATGTCGACCAGTCGCGCGACGCGCTCGACGGCAAGAAGACCGTCTGGGAGGAAATCTCCGGCGGCCAGGAGGTGATCTATCTCGGCAAACGCGAAATCAACAGCCGCGCCTATTGCGGCAACTTCAATTTTAAGGGCGCCGACCAGCAGAAGAAGGTGGGGTCGCTCTCGGGCGGCGAACGCAACCGCGTGCATCTCGCCAAAATGCTGAAGAGCGGCGCCAATCTGCTGCTGCTCGACGAGCCGACCAACGATCTCGACGTGGAGACCCTTCGCGCGCTGGAGGAAGCCCTGACCGACTTCGCCGGCTGCGCCGTGGTCATCTCGCACGACCGCTTCTTCCTCGACCGCATCGCCACGCACATGCTGGCCTATGAGGGCGACAGCCACGTCGAGTGGTTCGAAGGCAATTTCGCCGATTACGAAGAGGACAAAAAGCGGCGGCTGGGCGTGGACTCCGTCGTGCCGCATCGGCTGAAGTATAAGAAGTTTAGCCGATAGAGGCGCATGCGAAGGGCCAGGATGATCGTCCGCGACGTTCGCCGGCCCTTCGTCTGGCGGCCCGGCGAAGGTTATGACGCGCAGGCGCTGGCGCGGATACGGCGCGCTTTCCCGCGCCCCGCGGAGCCCATGGGCGAAGCCTGGTTCATGGGCGAGAAGCGCCGCTTCTTCACGGAATTAGCAGGCAATCTCGATGATTTGGTCGTCGGCGCCTTCGACGGGCCCCTGTCCGAAATCGCTGGCGGGTTCAGCCGTTTCGGCGCGCGCGAAGAATGGCGCCTGTGGCTCCATCATTTGCTGGGACCCTTGATCCCGCGCAGCCACGAGTTCTACACGGACTATTTGCTCGAGCGATTGATCAGCACGTTCATGTCCCTCTATCCGCTCGCCGTCGAGCCCGAGTCTTACCCCGGTTTTCGCGACGACACGCTCGGACGCTGCATGATGGACAGAGCGTGTTGGTCGAAGGGCGAGATCGTCCTCGGAACCGCGCTGCATTCGTTCAATCCGCGCACCGGCCTATGGCGCTGGTTCGACGCCAGCGGAGACTTCTCCGCCTCGATGTTCTTTCGCCTGAAATTTTTGCGCGCAGAAGAAATCGAGCCGTGGCTGCGTTCGGCGCTCGCCATAGCCTGCCCGCATTGGCGCGCGCAACTCCTCGTCTGGTTCGTTGGAGCGCATGAGATGCTGGTCGGCCGCACGGCCAATCCCGCTTGCTTCGATCTGATGGACCGGCCAAGCGTCCTCTGAGGCGGATCGTATGGCCTCGACGGAAAACCCCAGGGGGATGACGAGTCGATCGAGATCGGCGCCTTTCTGCCAGAGACCAAGCGCCAAGCGGCGATCAGCGCCGTCACCAATTGCGTGACCGATCCGGAATATCGGACCTGGACGGACTCGATCGCCCAATTGGATCATCTCGTCGCGGAACTCGCCGAACTTCCGCAGCGCTTTCGCGAACTGTATCCGCCGAGCGCTTGAGGCGCACCCACATTCCGCTTTCGCCTATACGAAAAACTCCTCGTCCAGTCGCTTGATGAACAATGTCTCTTCCATCCGACAGCCTATTTCATAGCGGATCATCAGTTTTGCGAGTTGGACGCCATCGATCAACACGAGCCGCTTGCTCGGACATTCCGAGGTATCGCGCGCGGCTTGCGTGAAGGAAGAGTCGCCGGCCGCATTCCGTTATGTTCGTCCGCGCTCGTTGCGGACTTGCGTCGCCTGGACGCGCTACGACCCCGATCCGCGATATCCGGTTCCGGGCGCGCGCTGCTCGAATTCGGAGCAAAGAAAAGTTTCCTGAACCTGTCGATCGCACTTTTCCCAGATGGCGATAAATTCGTGCTTCGTCCTCGCGCAGAGATAGGCCTCCTTGACGTTCTTGAAACACGCCATGTCGCCAAACAACCCGTTGCCGGCGACGAAATAATCCGAGAACCGGCAGCCGAAGCAGTGCTTCATCAACAGGCCGTTGGGCAATCGTCCCTGAATTTGGACGAGCGCAGCCTCGAAATCTCCGCCCTCGCCGGTGGAGATCATCCCTTGCTGCCCCCAGGAAAGAGCGAGCTTCAGAGATTCGAACGCGACGCCGCCCTTTGGCGACGCGGGACCGACGCGAAGTTCGACATCCAGCCAGCTCTCGACCTCCCTATCCGCCTCGAAGAGGATCTGAGGCACGCGCGCCGTCAGGACATAGTCGCAGAGTTCACCGCTCGTAAGCAGCGTAAACCGCTTCGACGCCTCGACCACAAGACGGTCTGAAGGCGTAAGGTCGTCGAAGCTGCAAGCGACGAACGCAAAACCACGAAGGATGGTCCGAAGCCGTTCGCCGTCGTTGACGATTTCGATGCTCTCCCGGCCGAATGCGTCGGCGTATTCGCCGGTGTAAGTTTGGATCATCCCGCTCTCCGCAAATCTTACCTCGAGTTTCGCCGCACGCATTTGCGTCACGCGCCGCCGACCGGCGCCGCCACACGCTCCCGTGCATCCAAGCCGCTTCTGCGAGTCCTTCGTCTGTCCTTCGTCTTGACTCGCCGCCAGAGCGCCACTAGACGAAAGCCCCGGCCCCGCGCCGGACGTTGGGGGATAGTTCAACGGTAGAACAGCGGACTCTGACTCCGTTAATCTTGGTTCGAATCCAGGTCCCCCAGCCAATAAAATCAGTAACTTACAAAAACAGAAATTTTCTTAGCCTCTGTATAGCCTCTTTCAAGGCCGGTTCTGCGCATGGTGGCGCATGGCCGAACACTGTTCAAAAAAAGCGTCGGGTGTTGCGACACATGAGCCCATCTCGATTTTGATGCGTCGCGAAGCCCGCGCGTTCCACCGTCGATTAAGGTCATACACGGTATGCCTCAGGGTTTTGGCTAGCGTTCCAAAATCGCAGGATGTTCACAATTTTTGTGTTTTCATCGACCGTGTAGACAATCCAGAATTGCGTTCGTCGACCTGCGCGAAAAAGATATGCGCGATATGGCGCGCCCGTCAGGTAAAAATAGTTCCATTGGTGGGGCGCTTCGGCCAGTTCGACCGAAAGGATGTGATTGAGTCGCGAGAATTGTTCGCGTGACCAATCGTCACTGTAGGCCGCCGCATATTCCGCGAATCGCGCCATTTCATTCTCGGCGCGGACGGTTTTCGCGACCTGATAGGTCATACGGCCTTGGTGCGCTTCGCCTCGTCCCGCAGGGCAAGCATCCAATCAACGAAATTTTCGGGATCGTGAATCGCATAATTTCCGGCGGCAATTTCCGCCTCGGCGGCTTTCAGGGATGCAATCATTTCGTCGCGCTCCGCCTCAGTCGGCAACGGCATTTCCTCCATGGTCGTTACCGGAACCATGGTCATGGGGCGGATTTTTCTGTCGGCAATCGTGCTCATATAGGCAATATACCACGGGAAACGAAAAGCAAAAGAGCGCCCCCGACTGGCGGGGTAAACGGCGCGGCGCATAGAGGAATTTAGGCGCGACGGCGAACGGCGGCGCGGCGCGTCAATTCGGTTGCGAGTGCATTTCCGCCCTCGATGATTCGGCCATCCCGGATGTCGGAAAGGCCGCTCGAAATAGCGGTGTGTCCCTCGAAGCTCCGAACATAGTCGGCCATAGCCGCAAAATCGTCCGTAAGGGCGATGGAGGCTACATCGTATTGTGGCTCGGCAATTGTATTCATAGATAAGAATATAAATTGTAATCTGAAATGCAACAAGTATACAGTTTCGTAGTAACATTGCGCGTCCGATATAATGAATTTGTATATGAGAAAGCGAACAAAGAAAAAGAGGCATTCCTGCGCGCTCTGCAAGCCG
>Ga0265328_10000157_pt1 | contig 31272 bp, 23 predicted proteins | sample 41624metaG_FD_202086 | JGI IMG/M metagenome (GOLD analysis project Ga0265328, IMG submission 202086) | Rhizosphere microbial communities from Carex aquatilis grown in University of Washington, Seatle, WA, United States - 4-16-24 metaG | ecosystem: Host-associated > Plants > Roots > Rhizosphere...
GTTTAGGTGTCTGCGAGCCCGATCAACGAAGGCGTCACGTTCGCCCTAGCCATCGGACGGTCCCGCCGACATCCAGCAGGTAGGTCTCGATGACCTCCAAGGCGAACTTCTCGGGTAGACAGTCCTGGAACTTACTTAGCCGGTAGCCGGGTAGTCGCGCCAAGATGGCGTTGCGCATGGCGGGTTCGTTCCAGAACGTGGACGCTGACAGTTTGCTGATCGCGCGCTCGACTGATTCGTGCGTGACCGCGGCGCCTTCGATCCGAAGGTGGAAATTGTCGGCGACTACCTTCCACCCCTCGCCGACCTCAAAGCCATATTTCAGAGTGTGGTTCACGCGGCCCCCGGCGAAGGTCCACCAGCGAGCCACGCCATCGTCCAGTTGGATCGCCCAACCATCCCGCCGAAGGAGAGCGCCGAGGTCGGCCCGCTTCTCTTCGATGTGGTGAGCGGCCTGGCCATCGACGTAGGGATGACTCGTCTCCTCCGTCAGGATGCGCTTCATCCGCTGGCACAGCTCGAAGCCCAGGTGCTGCGGGGTGAAGCCACCCCAGCTCGGCTTGACGCCCCCGGGCGCCTCTCGCACCACGACGACCCGGTCCTCGTGGTTCACGCGTTCCACGGTCCACGCCCGGCCTCCGAGAAGGAACGAACTCATCTGCTCGACTAGGCGATCGACGTAGGTCTGCTCAAGGGAGCCAAGGTCGCGGCCCACGGCGGTCTGCACGCGGTAGAGCGCGGGGCTCGAGAATACCGCGTAGAGCTCCATGAAGTTCTTACGACCGAAGACCCTCTCCGCCTGGTCGCCCATCGAGAGCAAGCCTCCGGACTCGAACAGGAACCCCTCGCGCTTCATGTGCTCGACAGTGATGTCGAACTCGGCTCGTGCGATCCTCCGGAAGTCGGGGACACGTGACAGCTGGTCCCAGCAGCGCTCCGGACTGACCGCACCGAACTGGAGTGTCATCGCCAGCAGCTGGTGGACCAGCACGGGCCAGCAGCGCCCGGGCTCGGCCACCCGTTCTATCCACCCCTCGCGAGCAAGCTCGATCAGGGCCACGGCCTGAAGGACGGCTTCCGGGTCCTCGCAAAGGAACGTAGTGTTCGCGGTCGTGCCGGTGCGCCGTCCGGTGCGTCCCATGCGCTGCATGAACGACGACACGGTCGTTGGCGCGTTTGCCTGGAATACCAGATCCAGATCGCCCACATCGATGCCCAACTCCAGCGTCGACGTGCAGACGATGCAGGCGTTTGTTCCGCGAGCAAAACGCTGCTCGGCTTCCCTGCGCTCTTCCAACGACACGGAGCTGTGATGAACGAACACATCGATCGAGCGCCCCCGCATCCGGTCTGCCACGGTTTCGGTCAGTGACCGGGACTGGCAGAAGAAGAGACTCTTCTTTCCCGCAGCACGCGTCGCCGCTGCGGTTGCCAGATCCGAGACACCGGCGTGCAAGCCGACAAACAGCTCGCGGGTTGTCGGCGCTTTGGGTGGGTCCACTACCACGCCCTCGCGTTTCGAGGACCCGCCCAGCCACGCCAAGATTACGGCTGGGTTGCCCACCGTCGCGGACAGACCCACGCGTTGGACATCATTCTGGCTGGTGGGGACGATCCGTTCGATGACGGACATCAGGTGTGCGCCCCGATCGGTACCCGCTAGTGCGTGAACCTCGTCGATCACGATCAAGCGCAGGTCCTTGAACAACCGGTTGGCGGGGGATCGCGGCGACACCAGCATGACCTCCAGAGACTCCGGAGTGGTCATGAGGATCTCGGCCGGTTCGCGAACGAACCTCCGTTTGGCGCTGTCACCGACGTCGCCGTGCCACACGAAGTGTCTCAGGCCTACCATCTCCGCATATCCGCCAAGGCGCTCGTCCTGGTTGTTCAGCAGCGCTTTGATCGGAGCGATGTAGATGACGCCTACACCGTCGGGTTCGCGCTCGATCAAGTTCGCCAGCGCGGGGAAAATCGACGCTTCCGTCTTGCCTCCGGCCGTCGGGGCGAGCACCACCGCGTTCTTTCCGTCCAGGATCGCATCGCCAGCCATCTCCTGAACGGGGCGCAGGGCTGTCCAGCCCAGGCGGGAGACGATCGCCTGTTGTAATCGCGCGGGGAATCTGGCGAAGGCGCTCACCGGGTTAGAACTCCAACGGGGTTGGCACGTAGCCCTTGTCGTCGTCGGGCTCCGGCTCGTACTCGTAGGGCTTCTTTCCCTCGGCTGCGCGCTGCTCCTCCACCTTGAGTGGCACGTCGGGCAGGTCACTGGTCGGATTCTCGGCGACGGTGTCGAACAGGTTGACCAGCCGCCGCAAGAACTGCCGGGGAACGACGCCGACATCGCCCCGGAACCCCTCGCTCACCTTGTCGACCAGGGCCCCAATGTGATCCGGCGTGACTCTCTGGGCCACGATATTCGGATCACCCATGGGATAAAGCTCGCGCAGCCGGAGCCCCACGTCCTTGAGTCGCTCGCGATCGAACGGCTTGAGCTCTAGTTGGGGTTGCCGCATGGTCACGAGCCCGCCTTCATTCAGGAACTGGATGCGATCGTGCAGAGGTTGCAATCCCGCAACGCCGCGCCGGGCGTCGAAGAATTCGGGCGTACCGGTGAAGACCCAAAGCAGCCCCTTGTAGCGATCGGCGGCATCGATGATCTGGCGAATGCCGTTCAACGACTTCCCGCGCACGTCGCCGCGCATTCGGAGAATCGTCTCGGCTTCGTCGATGACGATCACCAGGCCCTTGTAGCCGGCGGCTTTGACGACCTCGAGCACGCCTTGCAGGTAGGCCATCGCGTCGGTGCTCGTGATGTCGCCTTTGATCCCGGCGGCCTTCTTCTCTGAAGCGCTAACGTTCTCGCTGCCAGCGAGCCACGACATCAGTGCACCAGCCTCGCGGACCTGGCGGGCCTGCTTCAACCGGAACACCTCACGGAGCACCCGTCCCAGGTCCTCAGGTGCCTTGCCGCCTGTCAGAGAGGTGATGTCCTCCTCGATGCGCTGCTGGACCCGCTGATCGAAGTCTGCCGCGTTCTCATCGGCACCGCCGTCGATGAGCGCGCCCTCGACTCTTCCGATCCAGCGATCGATGATGTCGCCGAGCGCACCGCGCGGACACGAGCTGGTTCCCAGCTCCTGCACCACTTTCCGGTACACGTCGTCGAACTTGTGAAAGTGCAGGTCGTTATCCGAGACGACCACGAAGCTGGTCGCGAAGCCCTGCGTCTGAGCATCTTGTAGCGCCAGCCGCGCCATGAACGTCTTCCCGCAGCCATAGCCGCCCCGCAGGAACTTGAACACTCCCTCACCCGAGGCCGCGAGCTGGAGCAGCCGTCCCACCTCGGCCCGTTGCCGTTCGATCCCCACCGCGAAGGTATCCAGCCCGCGCTCGGGCACGACACCCGATCGTAGGCGTTCGAAGATATGTTCTCGGTCGCGCTGACTGGTCATCGGTCACCTTCCCGAACGTAGCGCTTGCCGCCGTCGCTCGCCTCGATACGCACCCGGAAGGGTAGCTTCGCCAGGTGGCTCTCGAACTCCAGCGAAAAGCGACGGAAGGCGCGCGGCGAACCTAGCAACGCCGTCACCTCCGGCTCCGTGATGGCGCTGTGCTTCTCGATGTGCAGGAACACCTTGCGAGCCCCCTCGTCTGCAATGGTATCGGCCCACGGAGCCAATGGTTGCCTTGCCGCGACCGCGACGCCTGTTCCTGCGATTGTCCCGCTAACAGCGAACCACTGATCTGGCCTTGCATTGCGGACATTCTCGGTCTTGTCGGGGTGGTGAACCTCGATCTGCACCCGTTCGTCGATGGGCCCTTCGAGGCCGAAGAACACCTCCGCCCAGGCATCCCCAACAGGGACCTGCACGCGTCCGGCCTTCGCTACCGCTGGTACCCCGACGTCCTTGATCACGACGCGAACGGCTTCGCGGTCTGGCACTCGGATCGCCAGATCGATCATCCGAGGCGCCGCGAACCCGAGGCTACTCGTCGTCTGCTTGGCGAAGCGCACGCGCAGGCGGAGCCGGTGCAAGCCCACGACGTCAGGTTGCGTTTCGACCTCCACGGCGTACTCGGCGAGACCGACCTGCTCTCGCTGTTTCCGCGTCACAGTGAGCACCGGGATGATCCGCTCCTGAGGGCTATTGCCGCCGTGAACGAACGTTGCCCCGAGTACCCCGGTCGCGAACACCGCGGTGTCGTCGCGGAATAAGAGGTATCCCGAGATGCCGTCGTACCCCAGTGACGATAGCGAGACGTTCACCATCCCGGCTTCCGCGCGCGGATGTTCATCCAGGACGTGGCGCCGGGAAGGGTCGCGCTTGGTGCCAAACGGCCGGACGGCGGTGGTCTCGTCTTGAAGCAGGAAGCCGTGGTCGGCCGTGAAGACGAAGCTCTTCACGCCCGCGAGCTGAAGGTGGTGCCAGGCCGCCTTGATCTGTCGCAGCGTCGACTCGAAGGTGGGCAAACCGACGTTGGCCTCGCCGGCGTCGTCGATCTCCCTCGAGTGCACGACGATGAGCTGGTGGGGCTTCACGCTCTTGGTGAGGGCCGCCGTGTTGGCCTCGCAGACCTCCGCCAGCTTGAGCAACAACGCCGGCTGTCCCCCGCTCCTCGTTCCCATCGCGCGGGCCCGCGCTTCCGGCGTCCGCACCGTGTACTCGCCGGTCTTGAATCCCTGGAAGCCCGCGGCCACCGAGAGCCGCTCGCCGTTCGCGACCGGGGCCAGTACGTTCATGCCGACCGGCGTGATCGTGGGCAGCTCGGCCAGTCGTGGCTTGAGGTCAACGGCCGTGCCCGGTCCCGCAAGATCCTCGACAAGCTCGGTGGCCATCTCGTACCGAAAGGCGTCGATGGTGAACACGGCCACCCTTTCGCCGGTCAGAGTCAGGGGATGAACGACCTGCTCGAACAACGTCCGCTGCTGCAGCGACGCCGGTGGCAGGAACCCGTGCTCCTTGCACAGCGCCGCAAAGTCTCTTGCCATCCCGTCGGCCCACGCCCGATGCGCGCGCCGCAGCTCGGTTGCGACCTCGCGCAGCTCGCCGTAGTGCGGTAGCCGCGACTCCAGCAAGGCCAGCCGTCGCTGCTCGAAGCGGCGGTGCGCCCGGTCGACCTCGAACGCTCCAGTCGCGTACCTGTGGGCCGCCTCCTCTAGGCTCCGAGCTCCGGCAAGCGGCCGAGGATGCTTCGCGAGCATCTCTTCGAAGTCCGCCGCTTCGGCGACCAGGCTCCAGGCCCACCGCCTGAGCTGGTCTCGCTGCAACCAGAACGATCCGTCGCCCTTCCGAGCTTCCCACCACACTCTGGCCTTTTGCCAATCCTGCTTGTGCAGCGCTTCGACCGCACCGGTCAGGATACGGTTCTCCTCCTCGCGGAAGGTATCGATCTGTCCCAGATCGTCAGGTGCCATCAGCGACAGCTCATCGGCGAACAACCCCGCCACTTCGTCGGCCATCTTCTCGTAGCCGTCGGCGCTGTCGCGCCGTACCTGGGCGGCGATGTCGCGGCACGCCTTCACCAGCGGTGCCGATAGATCGCCCAGGCGCTGCAGATCGGCGCGGTGCGGGGGCCGGCGCAGGTCGTTTACGTACTCCACGCAGAGGATCCAGGCCGCGAGCTTGCCGAGCACGTGATCGAGCCGCTTCGCGATCGAATCCTCGCTGGGGAGAGCGACCCACGCGTCGTCGATTCCCGTGAGCTTGTGCAGGTACGCCACCAGCGCTTGCAGATCGGCATCCGTCGCCACGCGCGCAGCTAGGGTGGCCGGCTGGGCCAGCGCTTCCGCGACCATCCTCGGGCCGAGCTCGTCGAGAGCCGCTGCGATGCCGAACGTCCCCTCGGATACGGCCGATGCTAGCCACCCGTCCGCCTCCTCGAGGGTCGGACGCCGTGCGATGATCTTGTCGACGGCGGCGGGCGCCGCACGGCCGACCGCCGCTTCGCGGATAGCCGTGTCGAGCGCCTTCCGGAAGCGGAACCCCGGTGCATACAGCTCCAAGATCGGCGTCCTGCGAATGGACTCCTCGTTGAAGCCGGGCATGTGGACCAGCAGCGGCTGCTTGTCGAGGCCGTTGCCGTACGGTTCGAGCTGGAACAGCAGGTCGAGGAAACTGCCACGGAACGCCGTTACCGGAAATGGGAAGTCGCCCTTCGCTTGCCGCGCGATCAGATCGTCGACGAATCGGGTGTAGGAGTCGTCCTTATCGAGCCAGATGACGATCCCTTGCCGCCGCAGCTCGCCGAGCACTTCCTGCTCGACCACCGCCGAGACCAGGCCACTCGCGGTCATTCGACAGAGGCCTCCTCGCCATCGGCATCGCTGCGGTCGTCGAATAGGGGGCCGTTCTCGCCTTCGTCGTCGGCCTTTGCTGCCTTGCGGGCCCGGCGCTTGGCCTCGGCGGCGCGGAGGTCGGCGGCCTCGCGCTCGTGCTCGGCCAGGAAGCGAGCCCGCGCGCCGTCGGAGCCGGGCTCGTCGATTGTGAAGTCGGGGCGGATCTCGTCCTGCAGGCGCAGCTCCCAGGCGTAGGCTTTGGCCGGGTGCAGCTCCCAGAAACATCGGTGCGCCACCGCCAGCGAGGGGTCCTTGAGGCATTTCTTGCGCACGCGGCTCGGGAAGTAGCGCGCGGCCAGGTGCGACCAGGCGTAGTCCTTCTTGCCCTGCGCCGCCGCCAGCTCGCGCCACCACTTCCTGGGATCCTTCCACTGTGGCTCCAGCAGCGGCCACAGCGCCGCGCTGTTGACCATCACGCCGTCGTCGAGATTCATGACGTACCGGGCGTCGACCTCGCGGGCGGGCGTCTCATCGTCGGGCGGCGGCGGCCCACGCTCGGCGATCTCCGTCACCTTGGCGATGAAGTCGTTAAGCTCCTCTAGCAGCTTCTGCACCTCGGCGAAGCGCCGCTCAGTCTTGCCTCTGGCCGCGCCACTCGCACGCGCGGCGCGGAGATCTTCGAGCTCGCCCTCCAAGCGCCGCCGCGCCGGCACCAGATGGTCAGCGAGCAGGATATTCAGCGTGTCGTCCTGCCAGCGGTGAATCGAGACGAAGGCGACGAAGCCCTTCTTCGCCGACGAAAGCGGGAAGTAGATGGGCCGGTTATCGTAGACCTTCTTGTGGTAGCCGAAGAATGAGCGGCGCAGGTAGGTGCCAAGGTCGTTGCCCTCACCAACGGCGGCGCCGTGCTCGGCCCACGCGGCGTGGAGTTGTCCGGAGGCGGGGTGATCGAGACTGTCACCGCGCTCGAGGGAGACGAAAAGGATGCCGGCCGGCAGCGCCGTTGCGGGCGCAGTATCTAGAATGCCCTCGCCGTCGGCGCCGAACCGACCGAGGGCGGCGCCGAGCGCGAAGGAGACGAACGCTCCGGGGACAGGGGGATCAAATATTGGGTCATAGGGCGGGACGGGAGCGCCTTGCGAGCGATCGACTGCACCCTGTGCCCAGGTTTGGGCGTAGCGCCAAGACGATTCGCCAGGGCGCTTGAATTCGACAGAAGACTCACGGGCGGACTCATGATGTGAGAAAACCTGTTCGAGCTGCACAAGTATTTCTCGCGCCGTGTCCACCGACCGCATCGGCAGTCTGGCAACGTCCCCAACTTCGAATCCGATTCCGGGGTTCAGAGACTCAAGTACGTGCCGTGACTCACTACGATTCATGCAGCAGAGCACATGTGCCCGGTCCTCAGGATCCGCAGCGAATACCGATGACCCCTTGTTGCCAAAGATACTCCTGAACCGATGTGCGCGGGCTCGAAACTGGGAACCCACCATGGAAAATGCGACGCCAAGTTCAAAGTACATATCTTGGCTCTGGATACGCTTAGTAAAGGATCCGTGGTGGTGCTCGTGAAGAACCTTCAGTTCTAGACCGTTGCGGTGCCACTTCACTAACTCAATCAAAGGCTCCATCCATTGGCGGCCCTCGCCGCCCTTAATTGTCGGAGCCCAACACGCATGCTCAGAGAGGACGACTGCATCAGTGCGAGATGGTGGTCGAATGAGTGTCGCTGCCGAGACCTCCCAAGCGCATCGATTGAATCGAGCGTCATCACCAGTGATGATGCCCTTGCGAACGGTATATTCTCTGGCGAGGGTTGGCACACTTGCGTACCGAGCCAGGAACTCCTTGGTCCACCAGTAGACGATGGGCTCGCCTTCGATGACCTCGAAGCCCGATGGGTCGAACTCGTGCCGGCCAACGTGCGCGAGGACGGCCGCTCGCTTCCGCGCCGTTCGCTCGCGATCGTATGACTTGTCGTTGAGGGGTGTGGGAAGCAGACCGACGCTTTGCACGTCGGAATGTCTTCCACGGCGAATCACAGGCACCGCAACGGCGAGCACCTCGTTCGGTACCTCGTCAAAAGCTCCGCGATCGAAGTCGCCGATCGTCCTCAGGTCGTGCTCGTGAAGGATCCCCTTCCTTAGTTCCGTGAACTGCCCGAGGAACATCCAGCCGCGCATCGTGACCAGCGCCGAGATCCCGCCCGGCTTCGCGAATTGCAGCCCCCGCTCCAGGAACGCGGCGTAGAGATCCGCCTTGCCGCGCTCGTAGGTCTGCGCGACGTATCCGAAGGCTTCGGTCTTGGACAGCGCTTGGTACGGGGGGTTCGCCACCACCACGTCGAACGCGCCCTCGCGGGCGATCCGGACGAACCGCACGCCCGCAGCGAGCTGCTCGCCGTCGAGCCGAAGGCCGAGGTCCTGCGAGCTCGAGTGCTTGGCCAGGAACGCCTCGATCCGGTCCAGAACCGTGGCCTTCGCTTCGCTGGCGGACAGCCTGGCTTGCCGCGCCGGGACACGGCCAGTGAGCAGATTCCCTTGGCCCCCGAGGTCCAGCTCTCGCTCCGCCGCGCCGATCGCTTGCTCGATCGCCGCATCCACCTTCAGCAGCGATCCCAGGTAGTTGACGCCGGCTAGCGCGGCGAGCAGCTTGTCTGTCAACAGCTCGGGGATCCCGACCTCGCGTTTCAGATCCCGGCGCAATTGCACCACCGCGGGATCGTCGGGCGGCAGATTGCCGAGCTGCAACGCCGGCGCGACCAGGTTCATCGTCCGCGGGCGGGCATCCTTGCACGTCGTTTTGGTCTTGAGGTATAGGCTGGCGGCGGCAATCTGGATGGCGCGCGGATCGATGTCGATGCCGTGCAGGTTGTTCTGCAGGATCGACTCCGCGATCTCGCGATCGGTGATCGGCTCGCCACGGTGGCGCGCCTCCTCTCGATAGAGCGCCGTCAGCATGCCAAAGGCGATGACCAGGAAGTGACCGCTGCCCACCGCCGGGTCGAGGAGCTTGAGCACGCGCACGGAGTCCGGGGCGGACTTCACGGCGTCCTCCGGGATCGGCTGGGGCAGGAAGTACTTCCAGTGCTCCTCCAGCTCGCCCTCGATGGGCATCAGAGCGTCGAGTGGCACCTCGCCGGCCTCGCGCTTCCGGCGCCACTCGACCCGCCTCGCCTCCAACCGCGACAGCACGCGATCGGCCTCCGGCGTCCAGCCGTGTTTCTTGCAGATGCAGAGCCAGGTCAGGCCGAGGCTGTTCTGCAACAACCATTCGACCATGTACCGCTCGGTGAACATCTGCGTCTTGGAGGCGATCTCGTGCGGGGCCACCTTGCCCCCGCCGTTGATCTTCGCGTCCAGCGCCTCGCGGTCGGGATCGTTCCAATATTGGTAAACCCAGCCTAGCGTGGTGTCGTCAGTCCACGCCGTCACGAGATTCGGATCGTCCAGCCGCTCGATCACCTCGCGTAGCGTGGCTGGCGGGATGGGGAAAAGGCGGGTCAGCCCCACGTCGCCGAACAGTCCCGGCAGGTCGCCCGCCAGCTCGTCGAACAGGAGCTGCAGCAGCGTTGCGTAGCCCTCGGTGGCGTCGGTCGTGCCGTTGGTGCACAGCGCTGGGGCGAACTCGCGAAACTCGCGGTACCCGCGGCTTTTCCAGCCACCCGTCACGACCGCAGGCCGTGACAGCCCGAGCGCTTCGAGCTGGCGCACCAAGACCAGCCGGTTGATCAGCGTGGCTGCGGCTTCCTTCTCCGCCTGCGCCAAGAGGCGCGTCCGGACGCCCTCCAGCTCCTTCTTGTTCCAGCTCTTGCCCTTCGCCTGGCTGGCTCGCGCCTGCTCGTCGATCCAGACCGCGATCCGCTCTCGCCGGCGACGGTGCGCCTCGTCCAATTCGGCGTCGTCGATGTCGACCGAGAGACGATAGCGCCGATCCGCCTCGTCGTGGATCGCCCGCAGGAGGCGCGCCCGGAGCCCTTTTTGGGGAGCCTGCGCCGTCCCCCGGATGGTCTCGGCGAGAAGCCGTTTGGCGTCCGGCGTGAGAGACATGTCAGGTGAGCGCGAGTCTGGGCATCGGCCCACGAAGTCCGATCTTCCGCAGCGTCGTGTTCAGAAATCTGAATTGCGGTAGATGCTTGGGAATGTTGACTCGCCCAGACGCCACCCAGTGGTATTCGCGCGGCAGGGCAGCGAGCTTCTTCTGGCGGTCACGGAGGAGAAAATCGCGGAGCCATCGCAGCTTCTTGTCGATGTCCGCGACGTTGCTGGTCTCTGCGGAATGCACCTCGATGAAGTGCGCGATGGCCTGTCGGCCGCGCGCGTACCCCACGACATAGTCCCACCGTGGATCCTGCGCGAACGGCGGGCGCCGGCAGTCATCGTCAATCATGACGCTGCCGAGGAGGGCCGCGGGATTGGCAGCGGTGATCTGCCCGCGCCCCTCACCGCTCTTGATGGCCTGAAGCCCGGCCTTCAGTTGCAAATACTCGGCGGCGCCGATGGCGTCGCGAAACTGGATCGCCTGCGCCCGACTCGATCCCTTGGCCATCAGGCGGTCTCCGCGCCGACCGCTTCACCGACAATCTGTGCGATGTCACCGGAAAAGCCGCTCAAACCGCCCCATCCCGAAACCGCCTTGTCCTTGTCGCCGGGATCGAGCGTGGAAATGTCCTTGGTGACTACCCCGCTGGGCCTGCGATCGAAGAAGAACGTGCGGTACTCCTTGTCGAGAGCCGCGTCCAGAATGTCTTTGATCTGCCAGGTGGGAGTCGCCAGTCGGAAGACTCGTTCGAGAGATCTCTTCGCGCGCTTGTGCGGGAGCTCGGCGAGCTGCTTGATCGCCCAAACGAGGTCCAGGATGACGGGCGAGTGAGTGGAAAGAATCACTCGATACCCCCGGAACAAGAGCTCCAAGACGAGAAGGCCGAAGCTTACGATGGCCTCGGGATGAAGGCCCATCTCGGGCTCCTCGATAATGATCGTGTCGAGCTGCTCGCGCCGTCGGGTCTTGGCGGGCGGCATCACCCAGTAGAGGCCCAGCAGAAGCGGTGTGAACTCGCGCTGTCCCGCGGACCACGCGTTGAACGGAAGAGGGTCGCCGTTCTTGGGAGCCAGCACGATCCGCTTTCGCATTCCCTCTGTCTCCAGCTTGAGCGTCCCGCCGATGTAGATGGCCTCGTCGACGACGTTCCTCAGCTCGGCCTTGAGCCGGCGCTCGCGCGGAAAAATCGATTCGCCCGAGCCGAGCCCGTTCTCGAGGAGCAGGCGCAGCGAATCGCTGAATCGCCGCATAGAATAAGGATCTCCAACGGAATAGGCACCGAAGGGTTTCGGCCACCCCTCTTGCAGGACCAGAACCCGCTGCGCGGGGATCAGGAACACCGTCTCCTCTGACGAGGTCCGGCCCCCTGGCTTTGCGATCGACTCGAAGGCCAAGTCCTTTTGATCTCGCCGCAGAACTGTCCGCGGATGCACCAGGTCCTGGAGACCTCCCCCAAAGTAGAGAGCGCAGTAATCAGCCACCGGATTCTTCCCGTGCAGCCAGTCGAAGCCGTAGTCCCTCAGATCCGAACGGATCGCTCCGGCGTCCTTGACCGCCTTGATCAGTTGCACGAAAAGGCTCTTGCCGCTCGCCTGAGGTCCGACCAGAACCGTCAAGTCCCCGAATTCGATATCGGCGCGCTTGATTGGCCCAAAGGACTCAACTTCCAATCGTTTCATGTTCGTTCCTCAGATGATGCGCACGCGCGCGCCCTGATCGACCAGCGGGCCAATCTGCTCTTCAAGCTCGTTGAGGACAGCCTTGAGCTGTTCGCGGCTGGCGACCTCTCGACCGCGCAAGTGGGTTTCGACTCTGACGACCTGACCGTCATTCCCCTTACTCAGCTGCTCGTCGAGTCGTTCGTTGGCCAGATCCTCGGCCTGCGCGATCCGGCTCGCAAAACGGTCGCGGACCTCGACGAGGGTGGGCGAGATGGCCTCGGGGGTGGTGTCGACGATCGTCTCGGCGATGGGGCGCAGGATTCGGTGAGCTTGATCGGCGTCGAGCTGGGCAAAGCCGGAGCGAGTTTTCACTCGGCTGCTCGCCTTTTCCGCTTCGGCGGTCTGCTTGTTGAGCAGGGCACGGCGGACCTCGACGTAACGCGCGCGGACTCGCTCGACGGCGGGTGCGAGCTGGTTGATGTCGCGCCAGGGGCGCTCCGCGGCCAAGTGACTGGTCAGCGCGGCGGCATCCTCTTCCAGTCCGGCCAGCTCCTCGATCTGACGGAGCTGGGACAGTTCGTAATCGCGCGCGCGGGCTGCTTGATTGACAGATTCGATGGCGTCCGCGGTCAAGTCGCTCTCGCTGATCCCGAGCTGCTCGAGACCGTCGCGGAGCACTTCGAGATTGCGCTTCACCTCGACCACCGTCTTCTGCACCAGCCGCGAGCGGCAGCAATCCTCCAAGGCTCGCCCCAGCTTCGAGAGCGCCGGCGGGAGCGGCGGGCGGCCAGGGAGCTCGCCGAAGCGACGCTCGACTTCGCGCAGGCGCTCACGGTAGGGAGGAAAATAGGCGAATGCCGCATCGGCGATGGGCTCGTCCTCGGGTTCCAAGTCCACGCGCAGGTAGGTCTGGAACAACTTCCTGATGGCAATCCGATCGCGCCCAGTGACTTCGCCTTCGGTAGCGGGGAAGAACTCGGCGCGGCGGAAGTCGCGGTCGCGCGTGAAGAGATCGCGTACTCCGGGGTCCTGGTACGAAGTGATCTCCTCGCCGTGCTCGGACCGGATTCGAACTTTCTTGCCACGCAGGAGCCCGGCGCAGCAGGCCTTAACCAGGTCGGGTGCGTAGCCGTAGGGCGGGCTGACGAAGGTCGCCACCAGCGTCTGCCCAGATAGGCCGCCGTGCTGCACGATCTCTTGCGCCATGCGGGTCGGATAGACCCCGGCGCAGGTCGCGACGTACTTGCCGGCGTCGAGGGACAGGATGCCCAGCCCGCCGTCCATGAACTTGGTCGAGGGGCCCGTGAGCTCTTTTTCGAGGAGCTGGTTCAGCTCCGAAGGCGAGATCGCGATCTCGGAGAAGTGCGGGTAAAGGTCGGGCAGGAGACGGGTAGCCATGGCGCCGAGCGCTGTACCGAAGGAGCTTCCCGCGTCTCGCGGCCTCAGCGGCGCGCCACCGCGAAAGTAGATCGCGCCCTCCAGGAACGCCTCCGCGACCGCGGTGCGGACACGCGCCTCGAGCTCGTCGAAGCGGGCCTCTTCCTCGATGAGAAGAAGCTGTTTGCCACGGGTCAGGGATTCCCGGCGCGGCCGATATCGCTCGAGCATTCGCTCTGAGCGGGCGAGTTCGCGCGCGCAGTCCTCGATGGCACCGGCCTCGCTGACCACCCACAGCAGACGGTTGCGGAGCTGCTCTTGGTCGCTTCTCGGGACCCAGGTGGTGGAGGCGCGATCCTCTTTTTTCCCCAGGAAACGGAAGTCCACGGCGACCGTCGAGTCTTCGCGCGTGTCCTGCAGCTTGACGTCGTTGGCCTGGCGCCCGTCGGAGTACCACAGCGTCCACGGAAAATTGCGCCCCTTCCAGCGGGGGCGTTCCTGCATCGAGCCGACCAGGTTCTTCAGGGACTCCTGGACGATTTTACTGAGCTGCTCCAGCGCGACGCCGACGATATCGCGCTCGCGTTGCCACTCCTGTCCCGCTGAGCTCTGGATCTTGAAGCCCTGCTTCTCCGAGTACGAGAGCAGGCCGAGGCCGCGCAGCTTCTCCAGCGCCTCCGTGACCGCGGTGATGCGATTGCCCTCCCCCAGGCGAGAGTATAAGCATTGGGCCACGAGAACTGGCGTGGTGGGCGTCTGCTCCTGGATCAGCTCCAGCAGAGCGACGGTTTTCGCCACGCGCTGGGCGACAAGATCCTCGCGCACCTGGGCGTCCGCGAAGATCCGCGACAACGTCGTCTGCACGTCAGCGTCGAGAGCGGAGTGCTGCACCTCGAAGATGGCGTCCAACGTGACCAGCGCGCCGACGTCCGCATCGGCCAGCTTCTGCTCGCGGAACAGTTCACCGAGGAGCTGCAACAGACCGCGGATGGCATGATCGTCGCCCTGCACGCGAGTCGATCGCATGCGAAGGTTCGAAGTGATCCGCATGAGGAGGTCGATGTGCCCGGGCAAAAGCGGGTAGACCTCGACGAAGTCCTCCTCTGTGATCTCCTCGCAGGCATATCCGTAAAGCTTGAGGTCGCTGCGCTCCGTCTTGAAACGCTCACGAAGCGCCTTCTCCAGATCGGGCTTCTTTTTTAACAGCCGCTTGTGGACGACGTCGCGGATGTTGGTCGTCGCCAGGTGAACGCGCAAGTGCGTCGGGAATCTATCTTTGAGCTTACTGAGGTTGTCGTTCGCCGCCGCGTCCTCCAGTTTTTGCTGACCCGTGGCGAACAGCCACACGCGGCCCTTGAGGCGTTGCCCCAACTCGGAGACAAACGACTGCAAGCTCAGCATCCGGCCCTGATCCTGATGCACGTACTGGCTGACCTCATCGACGACGATGAACAACGTAGCGGATGCGTCCCGAATGTGAACCATAGCCTCGACGGCATCGACAACTTCGCGCACGCTGGTGCCCGCACCGGTGCGCGAGCCCGCACGGCTATCGATCCAACTCATCGGGTCCGGATAGCGCTCCGGCTTCATGACGTGAAGGACGTGAGAAAAGTGGTCGTCGGCTTGCTCCTCCTCCTTGGCGACCTGCCACGGCTTGCCGAGAGTCTTCTCAGCAGTGGCCAGGAAGGACCTCCACTCGCGATCCCTTTCGAGGCGGAGCTCGTAGTCGGCAACGAGATTGCTCTTCGAGCAGTAGCCGAGGCGCGCCTGCACCTGCCGCAGCGCGGCGGAGTGAATATGCTCGTTGTCGCGCGCGACACCGCCTATGTCGAAGACAACTGCAATCGGATTCATGCGCTGCGCCAGCGCACTCCAGGCTTCTGCCAGCTCCTGCCGCAGCGGGGAATCGTCACGCTCGATCAAAGTGGCTGACAGTGCCCTCTTGGTGGGCAACACCATGCCGTCGAGCGAGAGCCCGATCAGTTTGGCGAAGCTCGATTTGCCCGACCCGTAGAACCCGGAGATCCAAGAGGCAGGCAGCTCCGGACCGTTCTTCTTGTCGAGCTCGCGGAGAATGCCCTTCAGCAGATGTACGAACTGCTCGTGGATACCCGACTTGACCCGCTGATGCCGGGGGTCCTTCTCAGGGTAGCCACCAGTCACGATGTACTCGCGGACCTCGGACTCGACCTTCTCGGGGCTCTGCTCGTGGAAATAGACAACCGGCGGAATGTCGCGAGTGACGTCTGCCACGAATAGGTCGCGGATCTTCATCGTGTCCTCACGGGTAGATTCGGGGTCGGTAGTCGCGATCCGCGTCCAGCTCACCCATGAACGAAAGGGCGGTGGTGTCCCTGCGTTCCCCGGGATAGAGCAAGACTACCGGCACATTTCGAGTCTTGCCGTCGATGTGCTTGAGTAGGGCCGAAGATCGGAAAAAGGGGTACAGGGCGCCCGCCCGTCCGATCAGCACCAGCGTGCGGTCGGCGAGATCTGGGCGCGCGTCTACGAAGTCGCCGATCAGGCGAGCGACGTCGGCCGCAATTCCGTCTGGCCCCTCGACATGAGGGGCGATCTTGTCGCGCAGGTGTGCGAGCGCGCGGTCCGGATCCTTTTCGAAGAGACGCTTCTCGCGCGCAATCAGAGCGGCCACGTTCGCGTCGCCGGTCGCGCGGATACGGGCGAGTAGGAGCTGCTGGAGCGAGATGGGCAGCACGGCCCAGCCTTGTGCACGTAGCTCGTCGGTCAGCCGTCGCATTAACCGCCGCAGCTTGAATTCCTCCTGCGGACGATACGGCAGGATTGCGAAGCGATAGTTCCGCATCGTGCTGATCTGCGGGCCGGCGTCAGCGAGCAGATCCAGCCTGAGTGCAGTGACCGCTTCATCAAGAGAGCTGTTCTGGAAGAGCGGCTCGCTCATAGCGTCACGTCCGCCCACGCGGTCAACGTCGCCGCCTCCCAGTCGAGCTCGGTGAGAACGCCCATCCGTCGGTAACGCAGCCCGGGAAGCGCTCTCAGTCGTTGGTCGAGAACTCCATCCGTGAGGCCCACCGAGGCGAGGTAGGGATTCTCTGCCATGGTGCCGGCGAAACGTACGCCCCGGAGCACGTGGAGCAGGTAAGCCAGTGCGAGATCGGGAACCTTGGACAGAAGCAGCCCTCGCGGGTCGCGCCCTGACGAAACGAGCCCGGCTTCCGACGCCGCCGAGAGCAGCTTGCTCGCGAACTGCACGCATGTGGACTCTGACCATCGGTCGGGAAACTGCGTCTTTACCCAGCGGAGCACCACGGCCCGGTCCACCTTCGGGTCACGAAGACCGCGCCGCTCGACCAGGAACTCCCCGGCAAACCGACGGTAGATCGGGTCGGAGAGCTGTAGGTGCCAGTGGCAAATCAGCTGCCGAACTGACGCATCCATGGCGCGCCACCGGCGCAGAACCGAAAGCGCGTCGGGGAAAGCGTCGTACCGCAGCGCGAAGTTCGAGAGGAGGAACCGGATGCGGTCGAGGCTCTTGCTCCCGAACCACCGCTGCTCGAACGCCATCGCGGCGCGCCGCGACGGGGTGACCGCCGGATCGACGTGTTCCCAATAGGAACGTGAGTCCTCGATTCCGAGCGCGATACGCAGGATGCCGGTATGCACCTCGATGGCCTCGCTTGGAGTCCCACCATCTGGGTAAAAGTCAGAATCGGTCCGCACGCTGGCCAACTCCACGTCTAGGCCTCTAGCTTGAAGAAGGGAAGCGGGTACTGCGGTGCGAATGGAACCAACGCTGCAGCGAGCTGCTTCACCATCGCCTCGGGCGTATCGCGCCACATGGCGTTCAGTTGCCGCCCACCGGGGACTATGCTGAAGGCGGCGTCGCCGCTCTCGAACACTCGACTGAGCTGGTCTGTCGAAAACTCCGCCGTCAGCGGCACGCGCACTGGCAACGCCGCGGCAGGTGGCCGGCCTTCGACCTTGAGCGCCAGCAACCGGTCGTACAGCTGCTCGTCGAGCTCGAATCCGAGGAAGAAGAGGGTTCGCATCTTGTCTGGGTCGGCCATCTTCGATCTGGCCTTCGCGTCGGTCCGACGTGCAACCTCTCGGGCAGCTTCTAGGGACGCCCACGCGTGGGTCTGGGGCAGAAGTCGCGCGAACAAGTCGCCGCCGCCGGCTTCATCGATTAGGTCCGTGTCCCACCAGCCCAATCGCTTCGGCGTACATCGACCCTCGCCGGCCCAGGCTACGGTGAGCTGTATCGCAAGGATCTCGTCCACACCACTGTCAACGCCCGGATGCATCATACCGTCGCGCGATACGTTACGACGGCGGGGCCTTCGCCATCAAGTGCACGTCGATACGGGGTGAGCGCGGTCAGAATCGTCGTCGAAGAATCGATAGCTTGACATGGAAGGCGCTCGCGCGACCTGCAGGAACATGTCGTCGAGCGCGACGACGACGCAGCCACGCTGAGTAACCGCATCGCACCGATCGTACGCTAGCTTGAACGAAGCCGCGCAAGCGCCTCCAGCGTCCGCCGCCCGGATGCGCCTGGAAGGGTGACCAGCGGTAGCGGTCGACCGGTATTCAATACGATCTCGAGCGCGATCCAGACGAGCGCGCGCAGGGTCAGGTCCTCGGCGTCGAGACGCCGCAGCGCGCGCTCCAGTGACCAGGCATTGCGCTCGCCGATGTCGCCCTGCAAATGAGCGGCGGCGGCGGTGACGCGACTCGCGAGCGTTGGCCGCGTGTCGTCTCGGGCGGCGAACGCCCGTAATCGCTCGATATCGGACTCATCACCGGTAACGGCCAGCGCGTCGATCGCGTCTACACCCGCCGCGCCGTCCTCGACGCGCTGGCGGATCTCGGTCATCACGGCGGGCGACTCCTCGCCTCTCCGCACCAGCGATGCCAGCAGCAGGGCCTCGCCGCGCTCGCTGTTCGCGACCGTCGCGGCGCCCACCAGCCTGTCGCGCGCGGCTGCCGCGGCGGCGCTCGCGCCGGTCCACGCCAATGCGCGCGCCGCAGCTGCGGCGACCGAGTCGTTCTCCATTTCGGCAAGCTGGACCAGCTCATCGGTGGGCAGGCACCCTCTCTCGACCAGCAGCGGTATCACTTCCGCGCGAGTGGGGTCGTCGCCGACGGCGCCGAGCAGCCTGGATGCGAGCCGCGTGCTTGCTTCGCTGTCAACCAGGCGAAGGGCGTCGACGAACGGTCGGTTGATGGATCGGTCCGACGGCAATCGACGGAACAGCTCCAAGGCGGCGCCCGGGGCCGATTGCCTCTGCTGGTGCACGAGCCCGATCGCCGCGCCCAAGATCCGCTCGCTGTCTTTCTCGCTGATCGCTGCCTCAACGCCAGCCTCGAAGGCCACCGCGTTCCAGCCGAGCGCGACGATGCGTTGATCCAGCCGGCGCTCGACTCTTGCCAGGTCAGCGGGGGTGGCAGCGTCGTCGTCGAGGTGGGCGAGCCGCGTGCGGTGCAGATCGACCAGTCCTGCGACCATGCGTGCCGAAGCGGCCGGTGTCGGGCTGGCGGCGCGGGGTAGCTCTCTTTGCTGCGGCTTGCGCTTTTGGGCGGGGGGCGTCCCGACGGCGACTGGTGATACAGGACCGCGCTCCGCGGGCGGACGCGGGCGGAATTCGGGCAGCGCCGAGCGCTCCGGCTCGGGCGGGATCAGCGGGGCGACGACTACGGGCGGCGGAGCGTCGGCAACGAGTGCGGGCACGCCGGGCGCGGATGGCTGCGCGGTGCGCGCGACTGCGATCACGCGCGGGCCGACACACTCGTTCTCCAGGAGATCGGTCAGGTGCCGCAGCTCGGCGGCCAATGGCGATTCGGAACCGTTGCTACCGGGCGAATCCGCCTGGTCGAGAGTCAGGCATTTGCCGATCTTGTCAAATGCCTTGGCCAGCTCGGCCGTGTTGGTGCGCGTGTCGGCGAATGCGCGCATGATCGAGAGCGCCAATGATCGGAGCTGCGCCGTCAGCGCCGGCGAGAGCCCCTTCCGTCGCGTCATCGCTTCCAGGTTCGCTTCGATCGCCGGCGGGATATCCACGCTCACGCTCGTATCGCCGTCAGCGCCCGCCCGATGACCCACCGACGAGATCGAGCACCCGCAAGGTTCGTTGTACGGCACGCGGCAGGTGCCCCAGCCATTCCTTCACCCCCGTCGGCAGCCTGTCCCGCGGGATGCGCAGCAAGATGACCGCGGCGCCGAAGGAGTCTTCGTCCCGTTCCAGACCGTCAGCCACGAAGGCCCAGGCTTGCCGCGCATAGAGATCCACGCTCCAGTCCACTGCGGCGCACACGCGTAGCACCCGCCTCCGTGCTCCCGCTAAGCGCGCCGCCATCAGTGCGCCGTCGGCTGGGCGCCCGCGCGTGGTCTGCAAGGCGTCGTAAAGGCCGTTCAGCTCGTCGATCTGGAACCAGACGATGTCGCGTCCGAGTCCCTCGCGGGCGCGGCGTGGGACCAGCTTTTCGACGAGCATGCTGGGGGGGCGGCGCGGTCGCGCGAGGTCGGTAGACAAGGCGGTGGCGGTGCTCCTTCTTCTGTCCATGCTACCTGACTTGGGCTAGGGTGGGCGGGAATGGGCAAAGGTGTCAGGGCGGCCAGGGTGCCGGCGAGGACGGTGGTGTCGGCTCACACGCGGCCGGCGAACAAGATCGACCCCGGGACGCGCGTCGTCGTCGAGGCGCAGATCGTCGAACTGACTGGAGATGGTCGCGCCCGCGCCCGTACCGGTGACGGGCGCATCATCGACTGTCGCTGCGCCCAGGGGATCGACGTTGGTTGGCTCCGCGCTGCGCTTGTGGTCGGTCCCGTCGACGCCGAGATCACGATCGGCGCGCGCGGAGGATCGCTGTGGGCAGTCTTCGCCGGTCCGGAGCACGCTGCAGTGAAGCCGGAACACGTGTCGATCGCCGCGTCGACGTCGATCGACCTGCGCTGTGGTTCATCGACGGTCTCGCTGAAGCGCGACGGTCGGGTGCGCGTGCGTGGACGCGACGTCATCACGCGCGGGTCCCGCGTGGCGCGCGTGCAAGGACACACCGTCCGCCTCAATTAGAACTCGCAGAGGCTCAGATCGGATGGCGGCGTTTCAGAACAGCACCGACCACCTGGCGACGTACATGGTGGCGCGCGACGCCGCCGGCCTGTGGCAGCTGACGACCATCATCAAGGCGACCTTTACCTGGGACCGGGACGGGCGTCTGGTCGCAGTGCCTCCGCTGCCGCTACCCGCGGGGGCAGCCGACCCGGTCGAAGGTGGCCCGCAACGGCCGCGCGTCGACATCATCCTCTCGGGAGAGGTCAGGACCGCGCGCCCGGTCGAGCAGTGGGTAGCCGTGCTGGCAGTGGGCTCCCGCCTGCGAAAGGAAGTGCGAGTGTTCGGCGAGCGGCGCTGGATCCCGCTCGCAGGCGGTGATCTGGCGCCGTCGCGCGCGTTGCCGGCGACCCACGCAGCCATTGCATGGACGAGCTCGTTCGGAGGCACCGACGCCGACGATCCAACCTGTATCGAACGCCGCAACCCTGTAGGTAGCGGAATCGCGCGCACGGCGCGCTCGCTCGAGGGACGGTCCGCGCCCCGCTTCGAGGCGCCCGCGATCCCCGTCACCTCCTGGCAGCAGCGCCCCGGGCCGGCACCGATCGGGTTCGGAGCCATCCAGGCGCACTGGGAGCCGCGCATTGCCTTTGCGGGTACGTACGACGAGCGCTGGCGCGAGACGCGCTGGCCTCTCTTGCCGCTCGACTTCGATCCCGTTTTCTTCAACGCCGCGCCCGTCGACCAGCAGCTGGACGACTACCGCGCGGGCGAGATGGTCACGCTGACCCAGATGACCGGCGCCCTCGAGGACGGGTTTCGGTTGCCAGAGCTCGAGGTGCCAGTCACCGTGTTTACGACCCAGGATCGCGTCGATTGCCGCGCGAGGATCGACACGGTTGTCATCGAGCCGGGCGCACGCCGGGTATCGGTCATTGCGCGTGCCGGCGCGCCGTTGCGGCCTACGGCAGCGGGGCTACGCCGGATCATCGTCGGCGCGCCCGGTGAGCGCGCATGACGCCGCTGGCGATTCAGGCGATGGGGGTCTTCGCGTCCAACGGCGGATCGGCGCCAGTGGTGATGGGGTCGGTGCTGTCGACCGTCCAGGTGTTCGGTGACCTGGACCTGACCGGTCCCGACGGCGAGCAGTTGGGCGGCGCGGTGACGCCGCTGGCGCGATCCGTGAGAGGGATCGATCGGCTGGCGGCGATGGCGCTGGCGGCGTTGACCGAGTGCGCGGGCGACGACCCTCGCGCAGTGGCGCCGTTGCTGGTGCTGGCGCCCGCGTCTGCAGATCTGGGCGAGGATCCGCGATCGCTAATCGACGCGTTCCCGCTCCTGGACGCGGCGTTGCCCATCGACCGCGCCGCGATCCAGGTGCTGACCGGAGGTCGCGGAGAGATCGCTCGTGCTCTCTTGGTGGCGGGGCAGACGTTGGCTGCGGGTTCGCACGACGCCTGTTACCTGCTGGCTGTCGACAGTCTGGTGGTGGGGACCCGCCTGCGGCGTCTGGTCGATCGCGGGGCCGTGATCTACGAGGGCAATCCCGACGGCATCGTGCCCGGCGAGGCTGCGGTCGCCCTGCGCCTGTCGCCGGCCGATCGAGGCCCGGCGCTGGCCCACCTCGTCGCGCTCGGCGAGGGCGACGAGCCCGCGGCGCGCGCCAGCGACGACGGCGAGACGGCGCTCACCGGACAGGGCTACACTACGGCGGTGCGCGCGGCGCTGCGGGCCTTCGAAAGCCGAGGTGGCGGTCCAGGCCGCGACGGCGACCGTGACCGCGGGGGCGACACCGCCGTAATCCGTGCGCTGATTGTCGATCGCGCCGGTCCGCAGCTGCGGCTCGAGGAGCTCGCGCTCGCGCGGCAACGCCGGCCGCTCTCGGGGATCGCCAACGACGTGGTGTTCATGCCGGCGCTGTCGGCTGGCGACACCGGCGCCGCGGCCGGGCTGCTGGGTGTGGCGACGGCTGCCTTTTTCGTCGACAGGGGCGTCATCGACGGACCGGTGGCCTGCCTGTTTACCGGCGACGACGACTGGCGTGGGGCCGCGATCGTTGTGCGGCCAACCTCTAAAGACGACCGCAACCGCAACGCGAGTGAAGCGAGGGCGCATGCCTGACGACGTCTTCATCAACAATCGTGCCGCCGTTCACGCCGGCAGCCAGGGTCAGTCGATCGCGTTTCCCGACGTCTGTCTCTGTCCGCCTACGCCGCCTGCGGGACCCATTCCGACGCCGCTGCCCAACACGGTGATGGCGGCTGATCTCGCCGGTGGCGCGCCGTCGGTTTTGACTGGCGGCAATCCGACCGGCAAGCAGTCGTCGTACTTCGCCAAGTCGACCGGCAACGAAGTGGCGCAGCCGACCGGCGGCGGCGTGGTCTCGCACACCGTGCAGGGCAAGGCCTATTTCCAGAGCTTCTCGCCCAACGTGTTCATCGAGGGCGAGCCCGCCGTGCGCCACCTGGACATGCTGACGCACAACCACCTCGTGCAACCCGGCAATACGCCGCCCACAGTGTGGCTGTCGACGATGGACGTCGCGCTGCCTGGCGATCCCGGGCCGCCGGGCCTGGTCACCAACCCCACGCGTCTCGAGGGCCGCCTGATGGTCCGCGTCTTCGTGATCGACGAGCTCGGGGAGCCGGTAGGTACCGCGTTCAAGCTCACCACGCCGAGCGGTCAGACCGTCGAAGATCGACTGCTGTGGGGCGGGTTCGTGTGCGTGACCGGCCTCGCCAAGGGAAAGTGCCGGCTGGTGCTGGCCGATATCGACCAGCTTTGCCGCGAGTATCATCACCCACAACCCGCAGAGGCTGGCGACGGGCAGACCGCCTACCGCCCCGGCAGCCCGCTGGAGCTGGCCGCAGGCGAGCGGCACCAGGTGGTGGTGCCCGCATTCCGCACGCTGTGGATCGACGTGCCGCGCATCACCGACGACGAAACACTGGTGACCGATCAGCGCTTCACGCTCTCGAGCGACGACGGGCGCTACGGCGTTGAACGCACGGTCGCCGACGACCGCGGCGGGGATGACGAGTTGTTCACGCTGGCCTTTCCCGGGCTGTTCCCCGGGCCGAAATACACGCTGGCGCACCACGATGGCCAGCGCGCAGCGGGGGACGTGTTCACGGCCCAGTCTTTCGCGGCGCTGTTCCCGCCCGCGCCCGACGGGGAGGGCGAGCTCTTCGTCCACGGGCGCCGATCCGGCAGGTCCGAGGAGGTCGACCGTGGCTGACGCCGATTCCAATGACGTCGAGCCCGAGAGGCGCTTCCACTACGAACCGAAGCCGTCGCCGTACGCTGGGACCGACGGCCGCCCGCGCGCGAGCGGTGTCGGGCCGAAGTACCACCACATCCGGATCGCGCGTGCCGATCGGCACGAAGATCCCGCGCGACCCGACCCGCAGACTCCGTACATCACGGGCCGCTACCAGAGCGACTCGGCCGCGGGGTTGCTGGATACCGGCGACGATTGCTTGCTGCACGTCAATCAAGCCGGCCCGTACGTCGAGGGCGTGCTGGTCGATATTTCGCACGAGCACACGTGGGGGAAACGCGCGGCGTTTCATCGATTCACCGGCGAGCTCAAAGGCTCGGCGTTCGAGATCAGGGAGGCCTATCCCGGCGAGGCAAAGGGCCGGATCGCGGTGGGGGCCAGTGGTCTCACCGTCAGCTACGAGTATCCGTTTGGCCCCGACTATCTGCTGCATTTCCGGCGGCGCTCCGAGACGCCCACGTTCCTCGACGAGTCACTCGACGCGATCCTGACGTTGAAAGGACCGCGTGGCGCCGACGACTCCGTGAGCCGCTTGATCGCGCTGGCCGAACGGGTGCCGCTGTCGACGGTCGAGATGGCGCGGATCCAGGATGGCGTGGCGGCGGACGCCGTCGACGCGTTGTTGCGTGCGTTCTTCGCGATCGGCGGAAGCATCCATAGCTACGATCACGGGAACCGCGCCAACGCTGCCCAGACGATCGAGGACTTCGCCAAGCGACTTTTAGATCCGGCCCTGTGGCCGCGCGATCAGATCGATCTGGCACGGGACTACGTTCGCACCCTGCTCGCTCTGCAGGTCAGCGCAATCAACGACGTCCGCAAGTCACAGCTGCAGTGGCTCGAGGACGTCGTCAGCACAGTGAGCGGATCGGACATCGTCCAGCGCCAGTTGCCGTATCTGGAGACGCTGACAGGTATCCGGGGGTTCGCCGCCCAGGCAGAGGGAAAGCCGATTCAGCGGCCGGAGTACAAGTACCGGCTCGAGTTCAATCTCAAGTACAAGGGCAAGACACCCAACAAGATTCTGGGCACGCTCCGCATCGGGGGATACTACGGAGACCTTATCGTGACCGCAGTGAAATCCCCAGCCTGGACAGGGAGGCCGCCGCAAAAGTTCAAGGTACTGCTGGCGGGGGGCGGCGTGGCAGCCGGCAAGGCTGACGCGACTGACATCAAGGCGACAGCCGACATGACAACCAGTGAAGAGTGGACGCCGGCTGACTTCCCTGGCTGGATCAAGCTATTCGAGGGGGGCATGTGGGCGGCCAAAAAGCCGAAGATCATCGACAAACGGATCGGCGTCGGCTTGCGAGACGCCGCGGTGGTCATTCACGGCAGGGAAAATCACCCCGAGGCGATCCTGGGGTTGCAGGGCGTAGATGAGAGCCGCACGGGGCGTGGTGCGGAGTTCAACGCGAACATCGGACGCATCTTCGACTTGGATCATGATCTGAGCGAAGAGGATTTCACCCGCCCCCGCCATAAGGTCGATTCGGTGGTACACACGGCCGATCGCCAGCAGGCGTTCTTCGATTTTGGCTGCGCCCCCGTGAACAAGCTGGGGCGGCGGGTCTTGCGGACATTTTGCGCACACTGGTTGCCGTGGTTGCAGTCGTCGACCTGTACGCTTCGGATCGTCGGACACGCCGACACGGTCGATACGGCGGAGTTCAATCAGATGCTGTCAGAGCTGCGCGCCAAGAACGTGCGGCAGGCGATCCGCGACATCCTCGGACCGCACCTGGGAATTCCCGACAATCAGATCGAGGTCCAAGGGCAGGGCGAAGCGGAGGCCGCTCGCGAGGGTCCGGACAACACGCGCGCGCGGAGATATCGACGCGTCGACATCTATCTCGACGGACAGCTCGTGCTGACCGCGTGGAGCGCGTGAACGTGCGCTTGCCGACGGCGCTTTTGCTGTCAGTCAGCTTGGCCGCATGCCGACGGCCGCTGCCGCCCGGACTGGACCGCGATCTGGTCAACGAAACCATCGCGTACGCGGAGGCGATAGCACCCCGATGCGACCAGATCGTAGAACACCCCTGCTACACCGGCCCGTCGTGGCCCGATCCGGCCGACCCATCCCTGCCAAAGGTGCCTGGATGGGCCAAGCTCGAGAATGACCGGCGGGTAAGGGGTCTGAACGCTTACTGCTACAGCCCCAAGCAACAGATTGGCGGCACAGTCACCTGTCTCTCCCAGTCGATAGAGAAACCACCCAACCCAAACGATGACTGCAAGATGCAAGAGGCTACCGGATGGCCTACAGCCGATGTGTCGAACGTCGGGGAATTCGTCACCGTGACCAAGGGACCTTGCCAGACCCCGTGGGTCGTCCTCCAAGTCGTGCGGCGCACAACCGCCGGTAACGACTTCGTCGCGTCGGTCCGCGTGCTGCCCTCGGCTTTCCTCGACGCGCATCCCGAGCTGACGCAGGCGGTTCGATCACCGCCCTCGGAGCCGTGAGGGCGACGCCAACACTCCGATCCACGGCGCCGTTTCACGAGTGAGAAGTGACTCGACTCAAGGCGAAGTAGAGATTGTCCCGCCTCCGCACGTCATTTGATAGCCCAACTGGCATGCGCGAGCTCGCAGCTTATTCGCGCGCGCAGGGTCGGTGGCGACACCGAGCCCCAAATCATGAAGCGCTGCCAATTCCGCGCAGCGACGCGCATCGTTCGCATTGCAGGCCTTCTCCAGCATCGCCGCGCTCCGCTTCGCATCGGGAGGTTCCGTCTTGAGAAGCAATTCCCCCATGTGACCGCAAGCCTCTGTGGCGCCACCGTCGCAGGCCTTATCGAACATCCGGGTCGCCGCGGAAATGTCCTTCCGGGTCCCGCTTCCTTGCTCGAGCGAGAGGCCAAAGTTGTAACAAGACGGCAGGAAACCAGACTCACATGCCTGCTTGAAGAGGACAGTAGCTTTCTTTTCGTCCTTTGTTCCGCCTTGCCCCTTCTTCAGGAACTGTCCCCAATTCATGCACGCAGCGGCCAATCCGCCATTGCAGGCGCGCTCATACAGCGTCGCGGCTTTTGGCTCATTCTTCACCACGCCATTCCCATGCGCGTAGAGTACCGCGAGGTTAGAGCAACCCGCCGGGACACCATTGCTGCATGCGGACTCGAAGAGCTCCCCGGCTTTGCGAGCGTCACTCTGCCCGATTGACCCGTTGAGATAGAGTACCCCGAGCCCGACGCAGGCCTCTCCACTTCTGGCATCACACGCCCATCGATACAGCTCTGCTGACGAGCTCGGTTCTTTCGCCGCAAGAGCGTCCGCTCGGCGCAAGCAGCTCCGCAAATCGCTTCGGCACATCTCGGGTGTCATCGGTGAGTGAACACCCGCGGTGCTTGTGGGCTCTGCGCCGCCGACGACCGAGACTTCAAGAAGGAAGACAAATAGCGCTGTACCTAGTGTTTTGACCGTCATAGTAGCTCGATGCGTGAACGTCACTGGATCAGGGGGCGGGCGTCATCGAGAGCGGCTGTACGAAACATCCGGCCGTCGGGCAGCTCGATGCGCCAAACAGTCGAACGAATCCCACGCCACCACCGCCTCCCGCTCCCGCGGGTGTCGTCGTGTTCCCGGGCATGCCAACCATCGCAGCAGCTAGCCCCGTAGCACCGGCCCCACCCACGTTGCCATAGACGGTGCCGCCCTTCCCACCGTTTGCGGTCATCGTACCTGACACGGAGATGGACGGTGATGCCAACAAAATCGATCCGCCACCGCCCGCGCCCGCGCCACCGAGATCCTGTTCAACGAAGAAATAGCCGCCGCTCTGGGTATCTGCCTCGATCGGTGCATCTCCTCCGTTCGCGGTCAGCGAGCCAGAGATCGTGATCGACGTCGTGGAAGCGATTTCGATGGCGCCGCCCCCACCGGCGCCCGCTATGAAACTCGGGAACGGAGTGCATGGAACGCCTGCCGTTGAGCACGTGATGTTGCCGTAGCCTCCCGCGCCCCCACCGCTGCCGCCTTCCAAATACATGAAAGTTCGGCTGCAAGTCGCAAGCGCCCCTGGACCCCCGGTCGATACTGCGCCGGCAGCGCCGACGGTAGCATTGCCACCGCCGCTCGCGCCCGACCCAATCGCGTTCACGGTATTCCCGGGGTTGCCCCCGCACGGTCCGCTACCTGGCCCCGGTTGCGTCATGCTCGTGCCCGTCCCTCCTCGGTAACCGCCAGCTGCACCGGGACCACCGGCCCCAGCAAGGGGTTGGTTCACATCCGTTGTGGCGCCGTCCAGGTTGATGGCACCCGCTATCGTCACCGGTCCTTTCACAAGAAAGGCAATTGATCGCTGTCCAATAAACTGCCCGTCGGTGTATCCGAAGCCGGCGTGAAGTGTAGTTCCGATCGGAAGGTTCATCTCTGAGAGACAGAACAACTCGACGAGCGGCACGTTTGTCGCCTGCGCAAGCGTTTCCTGGGGGTTGATCGTCGTGACAGTGGGGTCGCCACAGTTTGGATTGCACGTGATGGTGTAGCCCCCGGCCTGCGCGACGTTTAAGCGAACCGTCGCACCGACAGGGGGACTGAGCTTGGGACCGTTGTTGCATTTCCCGAGCGACGTGGTGTTGATCAGCGGGGGATATACGCATGTGCCATTCACTGAAGCGAACGCGCATGGTGGAACGGTAGCGCCCCCGGTCCCGGTCGTGCCGCCAACGCCGCTCGCACCGCCGCTCCCCGTCGCGCCCCCGGCCGCTGTCGTGCCGCCGGCGCCGGTCGTGCCACCAACCCCGGTTGCACCGCCGGTTCCTGTCGCGCCCCCGCTGCCGGTCGCGCCGCCGATCCCGCTGGCTCCGCCGGCCCCGGTCGCACCGCCGCTGGCGTTCATGCCGCCGGTCCCTTTGGTGCCGCCGGTGTTCGATGCGCCGGAAGAATCCACGCCGCCATCTCCGATGTCCATCACGGCCCGGTACTGCGTGCAGGCCGCCCCCACTAAGAGAATCTGGAGCGCAAGTGCGCGGGCGAGTTGAGTCACACCGTGTCTTTTGACGACTTCTGGTCCTATGTGCAACCGCTCACTCCATTTGGCCATCTTCCACCTCTCTTCGGCCGCCCCCAGACCAAAGTTGCGTCGCTCGCGATGATTCTACAGCTCGAACTTCCTTCGAAGAGAGGGCGCCTGTCAAATGGAGGGCGATCGAACCCGGCGGCTATCGCTGCGCGGATCGAGGTCGTTCACGGCTTCGGCAACCTGACGCTCCCGATGCAGGGCCGTGACCATCGCCGGCGGAAGCAGGCAAAGGGCAGACCGGCAAGGGGCGGTTAGGGAGGCCGGCTGCCCCAAGGTCACGCAAAGCTCCGAGCAGCCGAGGACGCCTCGCGTGAAAGGCGCGATTTCATGGATCTCGAGCTGGAACGTTTCAAGCGTGACGTGAACCTTTCGGAGTTCGCCGCGAGCGTGGGATACCAGCTCGTCAGGCGGGAGCGGTCAGCAGGCGGAAAATGGCGCGGCAGCTCGCCGGCTAGCATTCTCATGCGCCATCCCTCGACGAACGACAAGATCGTCATCCGCCGCGACGTCGATGGGCACTGGACGTACTTCTCGGTCCGCGACGACCGGGACAGCGGTTCCGTCATCGACTTCATCCAGCACCGCCGCCCGGTGAGCCTGGCTGAGATTCGGGTCGAGCTCCGTGATTGGCTGCACCTCGAGCGTCCGGCGGTTGCCCCCGAGCTCTATCGAAGTCCTCTGAGGATCCAGACCCGCGATGCTCTCGCGGTCGCCGCGACGTATGCGCGTGCGTGTCCCGGCGGCGCGAGTACGTATCTGGACGAGCGAGGGATCTCGCTGGCGACGCTTCGCAATAAGCGTTTTGCGGACACCTTCCGAATCGACAGCCGGGGCAACGTTCTTTTCGCTCATCGGGATCCCGAGCGCCCCTCCCAGATCGTGGGTTTCGAGATCAAGAATCGTGGGTTCACCAGCTTCGCGCCCGGGGGGAGGAGGACGCTCTGGACCAGCAACCCTCAGCAAGGCGACGACCGCCTCGTGATCTTAGAAGGGACCATCGACGCGCTCAGCTATCATCAGATCCATCCCTCTGCCCGAGCGCGCTACATCAGCACCGCAGGCAGCCTCGGCGCCTACCAGCTCCAGCTCGTCCAGCGCGCTGTCGCAGAGATGCGGGCCGGCGGTGTCACGATCATCGCGACGGACAACGACCAGGCCGGCGAGCGGATCGCCGGAAGAATCGAGGAGCTGATCGCCGGCTCCTTTCGTACACGCCGCCATCGCTCACCGGTCGGCAAGGACTGGAACGACTGCCTGCGGGCTCACGAGCGCCAACGGGGCGACCGCGGTCGCGGCGAGCGCCCGCTTGGCCGCTGACGGCACTATTCACCTTGTATACGGCCGTCCGGCTTCGAGAGACCCCGACACGTTGCTCCCTCGCCATCGGCGAACCCATCGAGATCCGGCCAGGGGAGCGCGATCATCGTATCGCGATATTTGGTGCTCGACGGTTGGTCGGCTATCTCGTCCAGCAAGGCCGAAGCAGCGCTCTCTACATCTTCCGCACCTCGCCCGCGGCGACCGGTCGCACCAAACTGGCCGGCGTGTTCCCGGCGGTCGATCTGTTTTGCGTGGCTCCTACCGAGCGCGCGATCCGTAAGCTCCAGACCGCCATCCGGTTTCTCGAGCGCCGCATCGGCGCATTCTCAATCGATACTCGGCCCGATCTGTTCTGGTTGCGCCTCGCCGAGATCATCGCGCAGCGGGGGCGAGCCGTGATTCCGTTCGTCGCGGAGTTGCTAACCCATGATGCCGAGTTCGATCCACCGGTACGTCATCTCCGTCGTGTCCCGGGCGCTGGCAATCGCGCGGCGAGCCGCCTGACTCCGCCTGCCGACGACAACTCGTGATCCAGATCCTCCTTCCCTCCCGATCGTCACGCCGATCGAGTTCACTCTTTTCCTGGTCGCGCCGAGAAGCGCGCATGGATGCCTACCCGCCAGACGCGCCGTTCTATCCGCGCCACGTCCGCGGGTCCAGCTCGCGGTGGCTCGGGGGCTGCCTGGCCCGAATGCTCTTGGTTGCGACGATGACAACGACTGCCGGTGCCGTGATATGCCGCGCAATCTGCTCGCGCCTGACCTGCAACCTCACGTCGAGCCTGCCCCGGGGTGTTTACCTCTTGCGGCCGGCAGCGCCCATCGAGCGCGGCTCGATCGTTTCCCTGGTAGCCCCAGAGCCCGTGCGCTCGCTCATCGCGGAGCGACGGTACTTGCCACCTTCCGTTCATCTCTTGAAAAGGGTGGTAGCCGTCGCTGGCGACTCCGCGTGCTTCGAGCATGAGCGGTACCTCGTCAATGGCCGGCTCGTCTCGGCGATTGCCCGGAGAGATCGGGCTGGTCGGTCGTTGCCAGCACCCGTCCCGTTCTGTGGTCGTGTTCCCGATGGCTTCGTCTCCCTGGCCGGGGACGGCCGATCGAGCCTCGACTCTCGCTATTTCGGCCTCGTATCGGATTCCACCCTCACACCGGCGGTGCCGCTTTGGACCAGCTCGTCGCTCTGATCCTCGCCTGTAGTCTCCATTTCGACGATCACCTCGTGGAGGCGCTGGCGCGCAAGCTCAGCATGTC
>Ga0265328_10000158_pt1 | contig 30965 bp, 22 predicted proteins | sample 41624metaG_FD_202086 | JGI IMG/M metagenome (GOLD analysis project Ga0265328, IMG submission 202086) | Rhizosphere microbial communities from Carex aquatilis grown in University of Washington, Seatle, WA, United States - 4-16-24 metaG | ecosystem: Host-associated > Plants > Roots > Rhizosphere...
GAGCGCTTCGGCTCCGCTGAGCACAGCCGTGCCCACTGTGGCCCCTTCTTCGACTGGTACAACTGCGAGCACCGCCACGGCGGCATCGGCCTCCTGACCCCGCACGACGTCCACTACGGCCTCGGCCGATCAGCGCGTCGCCGAACGAGCTCGTGTTCTTGCCGCCGCGCACGCCGCTCATCCCGAGCGTTTTCCCGGCGGTGTACCCACGCCGCTGCCACCACCCACCGCCGTCTGGATCAATCCACCAACGCTGGCGTCGATCGACGCCGAGGAGGCTCACTAAACTCGAACCAACGTTGTCTCATTGTCGTTGACAGGTTCCGGCCCGCGCGGGTGGCCGTGAGCGGCGCACCCGCGCGAGCGACGACAGCCGGCCCTATCTGCGATCAGAGGTGGTTGCAGTGCGCGGCGATGCCGTCGGTCAGCGCTCCGCTCTGCGTGTAGAGGCCGTCGACGATCGCGGTTCCAGGGCAGCTGGAATTGACCACCGCCAGCGACAGGTTGCCGGCGTTGACCGACACGGTTGCGGTCTGCGCCGTATTCGCGAGCCGGCGGCAGCCGAGCGTGGTAATCGAACCCAGGACGCCGGTCGAGACGCCGCCCGAGATCCGGCTGAGCGCATAGCCCGTCGGGCAGGTCGCGGTCTTGACCGGGTTCGCAGTCGGGGAGCTCGGGGTGTGTGCTCCGATCAGCGGCTCGACCATCGCCGGCACCACGATGCCCGCGTTGTTGTCCTGGGTAGTGCCGTGGGCGACGACGATCTTGTCGTCGGTGACGGCCTGCCCCGCCTGGACGGTGGCCTGCGGCGCGCAGAGCACGCCCGAGAACGCGATCGAGGTGTGTGCCGGATCGGTTTGATACATGACGCCGGTCGCGATGCTCCCCGCCGGGCAGGAGAGATCGTTGACGATGCCGCCGGTGCCACCGACGTACGCCGCCATGCGCGCCAGGTCGTTCGAGCAGATCGGCTGCAGGCCGGTCACCCAACGCGCGTCCGAGGTGCGCGCCTGAAACCCGACCAGCGTCTGCGACCCCGGGCACGCGTCGGTGTACGCCGCCGTGCCCGCGCCGCCGAACGATCCGAGCGCCGTCACGCCCGCCGTCGAGCCGGCCTTGACGTTGAGGAACGTGTTGCAGCGCGGCTGCAGCGAGGTCACGACGATACCCGGATCTTGTTGGCCCTGGATGCCGGTGAGCAGGCTGCCACCCGCGCAGTCAGCCTCGAACGCGACGCCGCCGGTGCCGCCAAAGTCGTCGGTCCAGTAGGTCTGGTTGCAGGTCCCGCCGGGCGCTGTGAAGCAGCCGAGCGCCTGGCACTTGACCGCGAGATCGTCGACCAGGGCGCCGGATCGCCCGCGCAGCGCGACCGCGGTGTACCCCGGCTTGCAGGCCAGCGCCGCCAGTGGCACCGCCGTGGACGCGCTCAGCTGCGAGCCGAGCGAGGCACCCGTGGGAGCGCCGACCTCGGCCGGGCACAGGTTGTCGCCGGCCGCGTTGGGCGATGCGGGGTTGCGATCGCAGGCCGTCGGCAGGCCGTCGCCGTCGGCGTCGTCGACCTGCGCCTGCGCCCACAGCGAGTTCAGTCGGATGGTCAGGGTCTGGTTCGCCGTCAGCGTCGTGCCGGTCGCGTAGGCGAGCGGCGCCTTGTCGCCGCCGGTGTTCTGCGCTGTTCCCAGCACGAAGTGCGACACGTCGACGGAGCCGCCGAAGAGCTGGGTGATGCGCTGGAAGCCCATGATCGGGCCGCCGGAATCGCCGGGATCCACGCTACCGAAGTTGGGCGTGGTCTGATCCTCGGTGATGTAGCCGTCGCGCGGGTTCTGCGTGATCGTTCCCGGGATCGCGTTGATGATCCGCGAGAACACCGACGAGCGGATGTCGGTGCCCGTGCTGGCGACGCCGACCGTCATGTACGTGATCGGGCCGATCGCCGGCGGAGCGCCGATCAGCGCCGGCGTGATGTGGTTCTGCGCAAGCACGGTGGGCGTCAAGCCGGGAACGAAGACGATCACCTGGTCGTGCTGCGCCGGCCAGTCGTCCTGACGTCCGCCAGGCTGGGCCTTCTGCTGGCTGTTGAGGGTGACCCACCACGACGGCGTGAACTGCGCGTTCAGGTACGGGTTGTAGAGCACCTTGCCCGCCGCGAACGATCCCAGATCGGTCCACCGAATGAAGACGCTCGATGGCACGCTTGCCGGCGGCAAGCCGCTCACGCAGTGATTGGCCGTCAATACGGCGTAAGGACCGAGGACCGTCGCTGTGCACGCCTCGCCGCCGGCCTGGAAGTACATCACCGGCTTGAAGGCTCCCGTCGCCGCCGCGGTCGGCTCTTGGCTGATCACGGAGGTGCTACCGGGGTTGGTGTGGATCTCGCTCCCGGTCTGAGCGAAGTCGTCGGGATTTCCGCAGCCCGCAGCGACCAGGAACGGAAGCGCGAAAAGGCCCGACCAGGACGTCAGGCGACGGCGCGACGGGAACCCGTGGCGCAGTGGTGTGGGCCGATGGCGGTGTCGTTGATCGATTCGCATGTCTGATCTCCAATTCGTTGTCGTGCTCGCCGGAATCGGCGAACGCGCCAGGGGCAATGCAAGAACCGATCACCGTTCACCACATCGCTCCCCCCATGCTCTGACGCGGAAAATCGCGACGGATCTCGGCGCTGGTGGGCACCGCCGGCTGTGCGCGCCCTGGGCGCTCTGGGCGCGCCCAACCTGCTCTCGTACTATCGCGGCGAGCTCGCCGCCGAGGTCATCGCCGAGTGGCGGTCGTCAGAGCGCGGCCCCGGAACCACCGCCGGGGCCGTACTTCTTGAGCAACCGGCGCAGAGCGTAGCGGCTCAGACCGAGATCGAGGTGCACCTTCGACTGGTTGCCGCCGTGGCGCGCGAGCGCGGCGCGGATCTCGTCGAGGGCGCGTGGCTGCAGCAGGACCGAGCCGTGGCTCTCGCGCAGCGACGCCCACAGGATCTCGGTCAGCTCGCGCACCTGCCGTGTGAAGGCATGGCGTACCAGGTCATCAAGGAGACGTCCTCGCGCCGCTCAGCGAGCGTGGGGACACGGATGTGCAGCCCGAAGCGCGCGGCGAAGTCTACTTTGAGGGCCGAGAGCGGCCGGTTGGTGGCGGCGATGAGCCGGAAGTTCGACCGGCGCCCGGTCGACTCGCCCAGGCGGTGGTAGTTGCCGTCGGCGTCCAGCACGCGCAACAGGTGCGCCTGCGGGTGCGGCGGCAGGTGGATAGGAACTTCAAGGGCCAGTTCTCTGGACGCCAACAGTCCGATAAACCTGATCCGTCAACTGCGGGGCCCGCCCAGCTCGCCATGGAGCCCCTCCCGGCGGCGACCCCAGCGGGTCACTAGCCAATTTGAGACTGGAGATCCCCTTGGATCTCGTGGCTTTGTAGGCGGGCCGCCGACCTGCGGCTGAGCATCGTCCAACGCGGGTTCGGTACGCCGACCAGCAGGGTATGCGTTTCGGCGCAAATTGAGCGCATAGTGGCTTCGTCCGGAGGCCTCGATTCAGTAACTGTGTGGGGCTCGATGTGGCATTTGCCTTGCCGCCTGCGGCAAGGACACGAATCTCTGCCGAAGGAACGCTCGATGGATGGGACCGAGGGGTACTGGCGGGCGCTGATCGAGCACTGGCCCGGATACGTTCTGACGATCGACGGCGAGGACCGACTCACGTACCTGAGCCGGAACACTTCGCTCATCGACGCCGAGCGCGACCTGGGCCGCGATCTTTTCGACTTCGTCGCCCCGGAAGAACAGAGTGGCCTGCGCGGTGCGCTCGCCGCCGTGCGGGCAGGCGGCGCAGTGGCCAGTCGACGCACGCGCGGCCGGCTCGAAGGCGGTACCAGGCGTTGGTACGAATCACGATTCGTCCGTCTTCAAGATCGCAGCGTGATGGTCGTCAGCAACGACGTCACAGCCGAAGAGGAGGGGCGGGTCGCGCTCGAACGCAGCGAGCAGCGGCACCGCGCTCTCGTCGAGCACTCACACGACGTCATCTCCCTGACGAGCGCCGACGGAACCACGCTGTACGTGAGCCCGGCCGTGGAGCGCATCAGCGGCTACCCGCCGTCGGACTTCTTGGGCCGCAGGGCCTTTGCGAACGTGCACCCCGACGATCGCGAGCGCGTAGCGGACGCGATGGCGCGGATCCAGGCAACCCCTTCGGAACCGGTGACTTTCGAGTATCAGGCGCAGCATCGTGATGGATCTTACCGATGGATCGAAGCGACGGGCACGAACCTCATTGGCGATCCCAGCGTCGGTGCCGTCGTTGCGAACTTCCGGGACATCACCACTCGCAGGGAGCTCGCCGAGGAGCGCCGTCGCGCCGATCAAGGCAGGCGCTCCCAGGAGCGCCTGCGCGTCCTCTCGAAGGCAACGCAGGCGTTCTCCGAAGCGAGCCGCTCACCCGACCGCCTGCTGAGCACGGTCGTCCGTGAGGTAGCCGAGTCGCTGCAGTGTGCATGCGCGCTGAGTCTCATCACGGACGATGGCGCTCACTTCACCACGGCGCACGTGCACGCACCCGATCCCGCCTTCCTGGCCTCGTTCCGCGCGCACCTCGCCGCCGAAGGGCCACGCCGCGTCGCTTCGCACCCTGGGATGAAGCACGTCGTCGAAACAGGCACCCCGTTCTTCATGGCCCACGTCGACGCCGACCAGCTAGAGGCCCAAGGCGCGCCCGAGGTTCTGCATTTTGCGCGCGAGATGCGCATCAAGAGCGTCATCGTGGTTCCGTTGGTGATGCGCGGACGCATCATCGGTGCGCTTGGACTCACCAGGCACGGCGAGCTGGCGCCTCCCCTCGACGAGCAAGATATCGTCCTCACCCAGACTCTCGCCGAGCATGCGACGCTTGCGCTCTCATCGGCGCGTCTTCTTGAAGAGTCCCAGCACGAGCTGGCGGAGCGCGAGCGAATGGCCGCTCGCCTGCGCGTCCTCGCCGACGCTTCGCGTGAGTTCTCGGAGGCGACGGGCGACCACGATGTCCTGCTCACCGTCATCGCGCGGCGTCTCGGGGCGGTCATCGGCGATCTATGCGCCATTCGTGCCGTGAGCGAGGACGGCCTGACCTTCGAATCAGGCGCGGTCTATCATCGCGATCCCGGGATCCTCGCCTGGGCGCGCGCGGTGTTGGCGACCCACACCCAACACGTCGGCGAAGGGGCAACGGGCCGGGTGGCCGCTTCAGGTGAGTCAGTCTTCATCCCCAGGGTATCTACCGTCGACTACGCCGCCGCGACGTCGCCGCAATACCGAGAGATCATCGAACGTCTGGACGTCGGCAGCGTGATCCTGGTTCCCATGCGGGACCGTGGCCGCGTGGTCGGCGTGGCGACACTCTTGCGATCGGGTTTCGAGAATCCTTACACCGAGAGCGATCTGAACCTGGTTCAGAACGTAGCCGATCACGCGGCGCTCGCCATCGCCAACGCGAGGTCGTTCGCGGCCGAGCGGACCGCGCGCGCGGTGGCGGTGGAGGCGAACCAAGCGGTCCACGACTCCGAGGTGGCGCATCGGCTTCTATTCGAGGCGAGCCCAATCCCTCTGCTGGTATTCGACGTCGAAACGCTCGGCGTGCTGGCTGCCAACCAGGCGGTGATCCGGCACTATGGATACACGCGCGACGAGCTCCTCGGCATGACGCTGTCGGATCTCCGCCCGGAGAGTGACCGCGGTTCGGTGAAGGCCATGGTGGACACGTTGGGTGAAGCGGAGGCCGTCGGGACGGTGCGCCATCAGCGCAAGAACGGTTCAGGCTTCTTCGCCGAGTACACCTCACGCCCACTCCTTTTCGGTGGGCGGCGCGCGCGGTTCACCGTCATCACCGACGTCACCGCGCGCCACGACGCGGAGCAGATGCGGGCGCTGCTGGCCGCCATCGTGGTCACCTCCAACGACGCGATCGTGAGCAAGCAACTCGACGGAACCATCACGAGCTGGAACGATGCCGCCGAGCGCCTCTTCGGCTACTCGGCCGCAGAGGCCGTCGGTCAGCCGATCGCCCTCGTGATTCCCCCCGATCGCCTCGACGAGGACCGCGTCCTCTTGGGCCGCGTCGCAACCGGAGAGCGGGTCGAACACTACCAGACGGTACGCCGGCGCAAGGACGGAACCGAAGTCGCCGTATCGATTTCACTGGCGCCGATCCTCGATGCGTTCGGCAAGGTCGTGGGCTCATCGAAGACGGCGCGCGATCTGACCGCGCAGCACCAGGCCGACCGGGCGCTTCGAAACACCGAGGACCAACTGCGCCAGGCGCAGAAGATGGAGGCGGTGGGGCGCTTGGCCGCCGGCATCGCGCACGACTTCAACAACGTCCTGTCCGTCATCCTGGGCTACGACCAGCTGATCCAGGCCGACCTCAAGCCCAACGATCCGGCTCACGAAGGCGTCGAAGAGATCCACAAGGCGGCGCTGCGCGCCGCCGACCTCACACGGCAACTTCTCATGTTCAGCCGCCAGCAAGTCGTGGCCCCCAAGGTGCTGGATCTCGACGACGTGCTCGCGAAGATGGACAAGATGCTGACCCGCATCGTGGGCGAGGACGTGGTTCTGGTGTCGGCGCCCGGTTCGGGCGCCGGGCGCGTGTTCGCGGATCCGAGCAACGTCGAGCAGGTCATCATGAACCTGGTCGTGAATGCCCGCGATGCCATGCCGACCGGGGGCACACTCACGATCGAAACCGCGAACGTCGATCTCGATGAGAACTACGCGCGCCAGCATCTGGGGGCGACGCTCGGGCCCCACGTGATGCTCGCCGTCACTGACACGGGCGTCGGCATGGATCGGGAAACCCAGGCTCGAATCTTCGAGCCATTCTTCACCACGAAGCCGGTGGGACAAGGGACCGGGCTCGGACTCTCGACAGTGTTCGGGATCGCGCAACAGGCCGGCGGAAGCGTTTGGGTGTACAGCGAGCCCGGCCATGGCGCGACGTTCAAGGTCTATTTTCCCAGGGTCGAGGCGAAGAGCGAGGAGATGAGACCGACGTCGGCGCCCTACGCGCTTCGAGGCTCGGAGACCATACTGCTCGTCGAAGACCAAGAACAGGTGCGGACCGTCGCGCGACACATCCTCGAGCGTTACGGATATCGGGTCTTGGTCGCGCATGGCGCGGGTGACGCGCTGATTCTTTGCGAGAAGGAACAGGGAGCCATTCACCTCTTGCTCACCGACGTCGTCATGCCGCAAATGAGCGGCGTCGAGTTGACAAAGCGGATCGAGGCCCGGCTGCCGGGTCTCAGGGTGCTCTTCATGTCGGGCTACACCGACGACAGCATCGTTCGCCACGGCGTGCTCACCAGCGAAGTGCCGTTCCTTCAGAAGCCGTTCACGGCCGAGTCGCTGGCGCGCAAGGTCCGCGAGGTGCTCACCGGGACCGCGGCGATGCCGCCGCTGTCCAAGCGGTCGTAGAGATCGGGCGGGCTGGACGAACCGGTGGTGGCGCCGTCGAAGGACCGCCACGCGAGCGCGAAAACCGCCGCCAGCACCGCCCACGACCCTGCCCACCGGCACATGGCAGTCGTTTTGTCAGCGAGTCGCGAGCGTGCGGCGGTTTCGGGTCCGCCCGGCAATGGGTGTGGTAGGAGCAAGGCGCCAGCAACCAAGCCATGCGCAGCTCCTGGTTTCCCGGTCACATGGTCACCGCCCGCAAGGACGCGGCGCTCGCCATGCGCAGCACCGACGTCGTCATCGAGGTCCTGGACGCCCGCGCGCCCCTCGCAAGCTGCAACCCGGTCATCGAGTCCCTGCGCCGGGTGAACCAGCGGCCGGCGCTGAAGGTACTGAACAAAAGCGATCTCGCCGATCCTGCGCGCACCTCCGCGTGGCTCGCCCACTACAACGCCCAGCCGGACGTGAAGGCGATCGCGCTGTCGGCGAAAAGCGCGAGTGACGTGGCCCGCATCCCCGGGGAGGCGCGGACGCTGGCGCCGCATCGAGGGACACCGCCGAAGCCGCTGCGCATGATGATCCTCGGTGTTCCCAACGTCGGCAAGTCCACGATCGTGAACGCGCTCCTCAAGAGGCACGTCGCCGCCGTGGGCGATCAACCGGCCATCACCAAGACCCAGATGGGCCACGCGCTGGGGCAGGGAATGTGGCTGATCGACACGCCGGGATTGCTTTGGCCGGGCATGGCGTGCGCGGGCGCGGCGAAGCTTGCCGCCACCCACAGCATCGGGACCAATGGCTACGATGACCAGGAGGTCGCGGGGGAGCTTGGGCTGTACCTTCTGACCCACTACCCGAGACTGGTGGCGGAACGCTTCGGCCCGGTGCCCGTCGACTGCGACGGCCACGGGCTCATCGCCTGGGTGGCGCGCAGTCGATCGCTGCTGTCAAAGGGGGGCGTTCTCGATCTGAACAAGGCCGCCGTCGTGTTGCTGAACGACTTCCGCGGCGGCGTCCTCGGTCGAATCACCATCGAGCACGTATGACCTCTCAACCCGGCAATCCGCTTCACGGTGTCACCCTCGAGACGATCCTCACGGACTTGGTCGCCCACTTTGGCTGGTCCGAGCTAGGCGAGCAGGTCAAGATTCGCTGCTTCACAGCCGACCCGAGCATCGCATCGAGCTTGAAGTTCTTGCGCCGCACTCCGTGGGCGCGAGAGAAGGTCGAGAGCCTCTACCTTTTCATGCGGCGAGAACAGGCGCGCCAGCGCCGGAGCACCTGACCTGGACAGGATCCTCGCGCGTCGGCGTTGAAGATCAACCTGGGACCGGTTGGCGCGACGCTTCATTGAGCGCGCGCCCGTCCTAGCGGCGGTCGCCGAGGCGTCGGCGCGGGGCGTTGTAGCGACCGGCCCGCGCCGAGGCCGCCGGATCGTCGCTTCTCTGCTCCTCCATGGACACCATCTACTCCTTCCGAGTGGTATCCACCAAACCGGGGCAGGATCAGGTCTGTAGGAAAGCGGCTGCGCGCACGCCGAGCTCGCGGCCGACGACCGCGTCCGCCGCTGCCCGCAACATCGAATGAAGCTCTGGCCCAAGGCGAGGGTCCGGCACATCCGATTCCACGACCTTCGACAAACCACCGCTAGCCTGCTCATGATGGCCGGCGTGAACTCGGCGCCGTGCAGCGCATCCTTCGCCACAGCGACCCGCGCATCACGACGGAGACTTACGGCCATCTCGCGCCCGACTACCTTCGGACCGAGATCGACCGCCTGCAGTTCAGCACTGCTCCTGCAAACGATCCTTCCAACGGTTCACAAGGATCAGCAAGCGCTGGCCGGCAGCTTCTTACAACCTTCTTACAGGGTCCCCGATCAATGCGATCGGGGGGTTCCGGCGAGGGCGATTTTCAGCAAGAAACTCAGGGTCTTACTTCAGCGGGGTGGACGGGACTTGAAAACTCGGACCCCGGTGCAGCCAGGTGAAGTCGGAGAGCAGTCTGGCGCGGTTTCCGGGCACTTGCGCCTGGTCGTGCCGGCTGTCGAGTTGCCACAGAAGGCCAGTGCGCAGCCGGCCTGTAGCATTGTAGCTTCGGCCGCCGCCGACCCCGTCGGCGCAGCTCTCCAGGTGGCGCTGAGCGGCTGGGCGAGTTCGCATGACCGGGTCGCGCTGCGGCGCCAGCTCGTGGGCTTGCTGATGCTCGTCGAATCCGAAGAGTAGTGGGGGCGTGATACATGAGTTGGACATCGCGGGATCGATCATTGATGAGATTCTTTTCTGGCTGGCGGCGTAGCTTGCCAATGCCCCCTGTGGCTCAGGCGCCCAGGGATCAGAGGCCTTTAGTCTTACACCTCGCGCTCGAATTGCTGCCGGCCGCGCCCGACTCGCAAGTCCTCGCCGCCTTTCCTCACGACGGGACTTCGTGCGGGAACATTCGTCCAGCGCTTGTTGCCTCCGGACGACACGAAGTTGCACTTACCGCAACACGTGCGCGACCTGCCCAGACCAATGAAGCCAATATATTCGGTAATATAAATGACCATTTCGGCACGCGTGATGCATCACCTGCAGGTTGAATGCGCTCCCAACCCTTTCACCCATCCAGTCTGGTGCTGCTGAACATCTCCCTGGCGACGGCGCCATTGCTCCTTCCAGCTTGCTCCCCGCAGGAGAGCGGCGTCGTGTACGACACTCAGACCGCCGAGCTCGGCACTACAAACGGTCTCACCTCGATGAACGGGTTGACGTCGATGAACGGGTTGACGTCGATGAACGGGTTGACGTCGATGAACGGCTTGACGTCGATGAATGGTCTCAGCTCGACGGTAGGCTTCATGACGACGGCGGCCGGTAGGAATACCGTTTCCTACATCGTCAGGTGCGCGCTGCCGAAGGGCCGGACCCTGGTGAAGAAGGATCAAAATGGAGTGTCCTACTCCTTTCCCGGCGAGTTGGGCATGGCTCCTCAGTGGGAAACAGGCGCCTGCGACGCTGATTGTCAGCAGTACGTCTCGGCGTGCCTCCTCGCCCACCTGAACACCTCGGGGCAACACATCGCTCTCTGGTTGGACAGTGACAATCCCGCGGTCGGCTGGGGTCGCAGCACCGACTACCCCTATCAGGAAGGCTCGTTTTTCGGGAACGTCTTCGTCAGCCCTCCGCAAGCGCTCTATTGCAACGGCAAGGACTTCGACAAGGGCTTGGTCCCCGGTCGACTGGGCGACACTTCGGGCGCCATCTACAAGAACCCCTATGCCTCGGGCACTAGTTATTGCAGGGACTACTGCACCGCGGCCGACGCGCCGAACAGTGCCGACGGCTACAAATCGTGCGGCAACTGGACTCACGTCGTGACCGTGTGGCGCAACTTCGACCCGGGTTCCGACTACAAGATCTGCAATCGGTACTCGGGCAAGTGCCTCGACTTCACCGGAGGCAGCACCGCCGACGGCGCGACGCTCATGCAGTACAGCCCCTCGGGTGCCGCCAGCCAGCTCTGGGGCATCATTCAGGTCAGCCCCGGGAAGTACAAGGTGGTCAACAGGAACAGCGGCAAGGTCCTGGATGTCAGCGGCGGCTATACCGGCAATGGCGCCAAGGCACAGCAGTGGCCCTACAACGGTGGCCCTAACCAGATGTGGACCTTCATGCCGACGGGTGATGGCTACTATCGATTCGGTCCCGGCAGCAATGCGAATGGCTGCATCGGCTCTCCCTCCGGTTCGACGGCGACCTCCGACATCGTGCAGTGGTCCTACGACGGCGGTAGTAATCAGCAGTGGAACATCGTTCCCCGGTAACCACCAGGGGACCCCGACCGATTTGACGGCGATCGCGGCCGCTCAACGCTGGCCGCGGAGCCGCCGATACTGAGACGGGCTTCGGTGCGTTCTACAAATAACAGCGACCGAGCGGCATCGATCTCCGACCCGCTGGCGCGCGGGACCCGGATTGCCCGATTCCTCTTGCTTGGTCTCGTCGGGAGGGGCGGGATGGGCGAAGTCTACGCCGCCCACGATCCGGAGCTGGATCGCAAAGTTGCGATCAAGCTCCTGCGGGCCGGAGACGGGAGCAAACACTCCACCGACGCGCGCACCCGCATGATCCGGGAAGCGCAGGCGATCGCAAAAGTCTCGCACCCCAACGTCATCGTCGTTTACGAAGTCGGCACCTTCGAGGGGCGTGTATTCATCGCGATGGAGTTCGTAGAAGGTCATACCCTCGGCTACTGGCTGCTGGCGAGAACCCGCACGACCGCCCAGATTGTGGAGGCGTTCGGAGCGGCGGGGCGCGGATTGGAGGCAGCCCACGACAAGGGGCTAGTACACCGCGACTTCAAGCCCGACAACGTGATGGTGGCGGCCAACGGCCAGGTGCGCGTCATGGATTTCGGTCTGGCGCGCGTGGCCATCAATCGTGAGCAAGCGACCCACGCGCCGAGGGCCACGCACCAACCTCTTGCGATCGCCGTCCACGATCATCAACGCGACGCCCTGTCGACCGCGGTCATCGGCCACCCGAGCGACGCAAACGATACTGAGGCTCGGAGCTCCGCGGCAACCGACCTGACCATCACAGAGGAAGGGGCGATCTTGGGAACGCCGGCGTACATGTCGCCCGAGCAGTTCCGTGGCGAGCCGGCCGACGCGCGCAGCGACCAGTTCAGCTTCTGCGTCGCGCTCTACGAAGCCCTTTACAGCGAGCGCCCCTTCTTCGCGAACAACATTCTCGAGTTGAGCAACCAGGTCATGAGCGGAACGGTCAGGCCGGAGCCTGCGGGTAGCCGTGTCCCGCTCTCGATGCGGCGGGCTTTGTTGCGGGGCCTCAGTGCCGATCCCAGCGCGCGCTTCCCATCCATGAGCGCGCTGCTCCAGGAGTTCGGACAGGAACAGACCGCGTCCGGGATGCGACGGTTCGTTGCAGGCGCCGCCGCGAAACTGGCGGGCGTCTGGGAAGCACCGGAGGGGGAGTCAACGATCGAGACCGACACCAAAGCCGAGATTCGGCGAGCGTTCCTGGGCACCGGCAGGCCCTACGCGATGGTGACGTTCGAGATGGTACGTCGAATTCTGGATCGCTTTACCAGCCGTTGGACCGAGATCTACATCGATGCTTGCGGGGCGACCCACGTGCGCGGCGAGCAATCCACCGAGGTCTTGGACCTTCGGATCGGAGCGCTGGGGGAGGCGCTAGAAGATCTGCGGGCGCTCTGCCGCGAGTTTCGGCGGGCGTCGCCCGAGTTGATCGAGAACGCTGTGAACGCTGCCAATGCGCTCGGTACGCTGGAACGATGCTCTGACGTGAAGCTGTTGCGCGCGATTGTGCGGCCTCCTGATGCAACCGCGACACGCGCCATGGTTGAGCACCTCCAGGTTCGGTTGTCCGAGGTGCGCGCGCTCGCCCGCGTCGGTCGTGTCGCCGATGGACTCAGGGCCGGCGTCGCGCTCGAAACCGATGCACGGCGTACCGCCTACGCGCCGCTGCTGGCCGAGGTGCTATTCACTTGCGGCACGTTGTACTTCGACGTGTCGGACCTGGAGGCAGCCACGCGGACGTTCGAGGACGCCGTCTGGACCGCCGAGATCTGTCGCCACGACGAAGTAGTGGCCGAGGCGGCCGCCAATCTGGTTTTCGTTGTCGGGCACCGTCAGTCCCGGTTCGACGCCGGAGAAATCTGGAGCCGCCTGGCCGAGGCCGTGCTCGATCGCATGGGAGGTCACGATCTGATCCGTGGCTGGCTGTTCAACAACCGCGCGGCGATGCGCGCGACCCAGGGCCGACTGCGAGATGCGATCCGAGAGACCGATCTGGCGATAGCTGCCAAGCAAAAGATCTTGGGCGCCCAGGATGTGGACGTCGGCCTGTCGATTGTGAACGCTGCCATCTACCTTGACGAGCTCGGCGAAACGAAAGCCGCCCTGGAGTACGCGGAGCGGGGCATGAGGATCGTCCAGGCAATGCTGGGTCTCGACCACCCCAAAGCCGCGGCCGCATTGGTCAGCTACGCAGACATTCTCGTTCGGCTCGAACGATTCGCGGAGGCCCGCGAGCCGGCGGAGCGAGCGCTCGCCGTCTTCGAGCGCGAGACAGATCCCGAGGGTCTCACCGTGACCTATCCGTTGACGGCTCTCGGCTGCAGCCTGGCCGGGTCTGGTCACTTCGTAGAGGCCGTTCCCCTGCTCGAACGAGCAGCGTCGATTCGCGACGCCAAGGAAACGCTGACCGCCAAGCTGGCCGAGGTCCACTTTGGGCTGGGGCGGGCCCTGTGGGGCGCGGGCAGGGAACGTTCGCGGGCCCTCGATCTCACTGTCCTCGCGCGAGCCGAGTACCTAGCGGCTCCGGCGACGCCCGCGACCCAACGCGAGCTCGGCGCGATCGACCTCTGGCTGGCGAATCACCGCCCTTGAACCTGAGTAGCGCATCAATCCTTCACCCCCTTTTGCACCATCAGTCGTGATGGGCCGGGATGCCAACGATCGCGGTCGCCGATGCCGGGTCTCGTCGGCTTTGGCGCGATCTTGTATCTCCAACGTCTTACCCATTTCGCTTCGTCCAAGGCACGCATCGCCGAGGGCAATCGCCGTCGCTCTGACTGACGGCAGGCGTAGGCTGAGGTCAGGCTACCTGTAGCGTGCCGCGAATCCCCGAGTCCCGCCAACCTGCTCGGATTCGCGGTCGCATCAGATCCGCCTGGCGTCGCGGTGTCTGACTCTTGCGGTACGCCGCGGTTAGTTCCTGCCCTGACCACTTCGTTTGCCGCCGGCGCCGACAACCTGAGCGCCCCCGGTTGGCGAGAGCCGGAGGCCGACTCCCGGTACGCTCTCGACGAGGGACTCAATCTCTCCATCCTCGACGAGGCCAGCCAGCGCGCGGCGGAATGGCCTGATCACTTGGTATCGAATCTCTCGCGATTCGGGAGTGACAATGCGCTGGCCAGACCTTCCGAGCTTGCGCATTCCCGCGGCAAGATCTGGCATCGTAACCACTTCGCCCGCGTGGGACGCGAGCACTGCGAGGGCGAGCACGGATCCCCGGCGCAGGTGGTGGGGTGGTTTTGTCGGAATGGGATGGCCACGGTACGTGACCCGGCGTGATCTCAAGTCGACGACGAGCGCGGGGGGTTGGGGTTCCCCCGTGAGGGAGTCCGGCGTAGCCGCGTCGGCTGCGTGACTGGCACCGCCAAGCGGCTGCATCGACGCCGTCGCGTTCTTCACGCCGGTCGTGACCGCCGCCCAAAGCGAGATCGCCGCCGCCTTGTGTTTCAGAACGCCGGCCACCGCCTCACGCCCGGCGCTACGCAAAGCCTCCCGGTTCGAGAAGCCGGCGTCCGCCAGCCGCCGCAGCATCGCCCGACCGACGCCCGGAGCTCTCAGTCTCGCCAGCGGCAAGGCATCCGGCTTGACACCATGCGCGAGCCGGCTGGCCAGGACGTCCAACGCCCGGCTGCGGCCGTCTGACCAGCCGCTTGACCGGGCGACGCCTGCAAGCGCGTCGATCAACCAGCCATACTCCTCGCCGATTCGGCGGATGGCGCCCGCCCAGGTCTGGTAGCGGCCCTCCAGATCCTGGGTAGGAACCTCGGCGATCCAGTCGGCCATCAACGGCGCCTTCTTGATCGCCTTGGTGAAGTCGTACTCCAGGCTCTGCAGATTCGTCGCCACGTCGGCGAAGATCGGGCGCGACGACGCTCCGGCAGCCGCCGCACGGGCGAGCAACTGACCCCGATAGTCGGCTGCCCATCGCTGGTCGCGAGGCAGGTTCACGTAAATGTCGCCGCCGGCTGGGCTAGCGCTCACCGTCAAGAGCGCCTCCAGATCATCGACCGTTGCGGCTTGGGCCTCCTTTACCCAGTTCGCCAGGGCGGCGCCGGTCGCGACGCCGACTCCTTTGGCGGCGCACGCACGACCGACGGCCGTGACCTCCAGTCGGTCGCCCGCGAGCGCGCGCAGCAGTCCCCCACTCAGGCCGGAATCGACAGCCTTGGTAAGAGCTTGGGAGAACTCATCCCGGCTGACCTTCTGCGTCCAGCGCGCCCAACCCGTGAAGCTCGAGAGGAGCATGTCCTCCAGCTCGGTGCGGGACGACGCCAGACCGCATGCCATGAGATCGAGGACGTGGTTCTCGAGAGGCGCATCGGCCAGCGTCGGTCGGATCTCTTCGAACTCCCCGGCGGCGTAGTGCCGAAGCCAGACGTCCGCCTCGAACGGTGAGTAGGTGACCAGGATCGATCGACCGAAGTCATTGATCAGGGACAGACGGCCTGCCCGGCCACTCATGTTCTCGTACTCCGACCGCGAGACGTCCTGGAGCGCCCAGCGGCCATACCGGCGCATGTACTCCCAGCGCTGGTGGTCGAGCACGACGTTCTTGACGGGCAGGTTCATTCCCACGGCCAGCGTCGACGTCGAGAAGAGCGCCCGGATCCCTCCCGCGCGAAACGATCGCTCGACGATCTCGCGCTCCTCGGGGGACAGATCGGAGTTGTGGAAACCGACGCCGTTGCCAACCACATCCAGAAGGGCTTGACGGGCGAGCGTCTCCTCCTGCTGGCTCAAATCGTGAGCCGCCGTCGTGGCCGAGCCTGGTGTCAGGCGCTGCGAAAGGACGCGCGCGAACAAAACCGTCGTCGCTCGGTCGGGCACGAAGGCCAACACCTGCTCGCCGCGGCGAACCAACTCCTCGACCGCGGCGAGCAACAGCTCGTCCCGTTTCTGGGATCGAAAATCCGCGAACGTCTCGACGCCGAGCTTGCCGGAGTTGTGCTCCTGGTATCGGAACTCGCCCCGGCAAATGACGCCCTTTCGGAGGTCCACCGGCCGGCGCGCATCGACCAACAGCCGCGCCCCCAGCCAGTCGGCGAGCGACTGCGCACGCCCCAGCACCGCCGACAATCCAATGATCCTCGGCTTCGACGAGGAGATGCGCAGCTTCGTGAGCAGCAGCTCCAGCGTCGGCCCGCGGTCCTTGTCGGTTATCATCTGCAACTCATCGACCACCACCAGCCCCACCGCCGCCATTAGCTGCGGCTTGGCGACCAGCAGCGCCTGCAGCTTCTCGAACACCACGATCGCGATGTGGAAATCGCCGCGCTCGATCTCATCGTCGTGCTCGCGCCGGTCGCGGGACGACACCACGACCTTGATGCCCACCGGCTCGTAGCGGCGGCTGAGCTCCTCGAACTTCTCGGCGGCGAGTGCCTTCTGCGGCACCAGATAGATCACCTTCGTGTTTCCGCGTGCCGCCTTCGCCGCCGCCATCTCGCCGATGAAGGTCTTGCCGGACGAGGTCGGCGAGAACACGATCAAGTTGCCGTCCGCGAAGAGACCGAACTCCTTCACGGCGCGCTCCTGCACTGGAAGCAGAGCGGTTCCCACCTGGGCCCGCCAGACCGCCAGGATGTCCGCAGGAACGTTGTACGCCTCGAGCGTCTCGACCTTCATGACGGTTCCGTGTTCTTCATGGCTTCACCGGTGTCGTGTGAAGTCAGACTAACCGCCACCTATGACAAAAGCGGTCCCACCGCTGTATCTCCTGGAAACCGCAGCTGAGTCAGACTCGCTCGCCTGCTCCCGGGCCCGATTCGTGGACTACGCCATCTTCACCGATCTTGAAGCGGCGGAGGTCGTGGTCCCAGATGACCGCTTCTGACTCTCCATCAGGTTCGAGAATCAGAACGGCGATTGTATCGGCACACGCTTGAATCGTCGTGGTTTCGGGCGACTCTCGATGACGGATCCGCAACCGCATGGAGTCCAGCGCGTGGCCACCGCGCCGCTCGATCTCCAGAGTCATCCCGCGCAGCGGGATCGTCACTTCGTGCTCCTGACCAAGCGGCGGCGCGCAGGCGTTCATCTGCTTGCTCACATAGTCGTTGAACTGCATCCGGCCATCCTCAGGGCCGTTCAAGAAGACCGGATCGTGGCGCTCGGTATTCGTCGGGTGAAGACCCGCCGCCGCACGATCCGCTGCCAGCTTGGCTCGGCTGTCCTCGGAAAGATCCACGTGCGCCGCCACCAGCTCCACGATTTGCAGACTCACCGTCGCCTCGAACGACCGAGACCCGCGTCGCCAGTCGTTCTCGCCAGGAGTACGAAGTATGGCCAGCCTGATCTTCTTCGCCTTCGCATACGTGCGTGCCGGCTTCGTGAAGCGGTTACACGAGATCACAATCGCGTCGTCCGGGCTCACGTCCTCGACGACGCCGAAGAAGTTCCGCACGACGGACAGCCCAACAGGCTTGCCGGACACGTCGAAGTCCTTGCACTCGACGAGCACGCGCCTTCGTCCCCCTGGCGTCTCGACAGTGACGTCAATCTGGTGCTTGACCTCGCTCGTGCCCCTCAGCTCGAGATCATGGATGACGGTGTCCCTCTCGCGAAGGGCTTTGAGCATGATGGCCGCGAGACGCTCGTAGCGGGAGCCAGCTTTGCCGGTGCCGATCGGATCGTAGCGGTCGTGCAGTTCATCGAAGCGCGATAGGACGGCCATGCGGTTGACCTCCTCATGCATACTGATACGATGTTCAGCTATGGGTCAAGTTCTCGGCCTTCAGGCGGCGCTGGGTGAGGGCCCGACGACTACGGAGGGCAGCCTGGCGACGCAGGCGCTTCCGGAATACGTCCGCACCCTTTACACCCGCGAAGTTTTGGCGCAGTTGCGCTCGCTGTCTCGAGGAGTGGTGTCCGCGCTGGACCATGCGGGCGAGCCAGTTCGCAAAAGGCACCTCATCTTCTCGGGCGAGACGCTGATACGTGAGTCCCTCCGGCTACGGCGCGCAGCGTGGTGGCGGTACCTAGCGCATGCAGCCGCCCACGACCTCATCGACAGAGACCTCAAGGGACGACTCACGGACACAGACGACGACAACTTTCGCGGCGCGATGGCCGAGTGTTTGACGAGCTGGTTCTTCGCACACAAGCTCGGCGTCGATCTGCGACGCCACCGGGTGGTCAGCGGCCCGGGACCGGACTTCGAGGGGGAAGTAAACCTTCGCGTCGAGGTGAAGGCTCCTCACGTTCCGATCGTCGGCACCCGCTGGAGTGGCGACGATGCTGGAACACTCAGAGAGTGCGTCGCCAAAGCCGGGAAGCAGTTCCAAGCGGGCATGGTGAATCTGGTAGTAGTCGTGCCGCTGTTGCGCACGCCCCTATTCATTGAACGCAACCAGCTCGCGCGTGCGCTCATCGGCGACCATGCCCTGTCCGTCCCTATCGCCCTCGACGACCCCAGCCCCGACGGCGAGCCGACGAATATTTTTCGTCAGAACGGCAAACTGGCAAAGCTCTTTCCCAAGAAACACGGCGGCTTCGGCTCCGATCTCACGAGGATCAGCGCCGTGATTGCGATCGAGGAGGAGTTCGTACGTGCGGGCCAAGGCTTCGCACTTCAGCACGCCGTTCACGTCGTTCAGAACCCATTCACGCCCGACGCGTGTCGACTTGGCGGCGGGGTGTTCGCTGAGTTTCCGCAGCTTTCAATCGATGACCAGGGCGAGATGGCGTGGAGCGACGGCGCGCCAGTCTTTCCGTAGGCAGACGGAGTTGGTCATGGACTCTCTCATCAAGGTAGAGCCCGGCGCGATCCTGGACGGCCGGTATCGGGTGCTCGACCGCTTGGGCTCGGGCACGATGGCCTACGTCGTGCGCGCGTACGATCCCGTGGTTGGCATTGAGGTGGCATGCAAAATTCCGCTCGACACGTCGGCATACAAGGCGGACGCGCTGCTCGCACAATACAAGAAGCTGTGCCGCCTCAATTCTCGTCACCTACCGGCCGTCCTCGGGTACGAGCAGCATCGGACCGAAGAGCCTCACTTTCCGTTTCTCGTAATGGAGGTCGTATCGGGCCCGCAGCTGGTCGAATGGCACGCCGGGAAGCCTCTTCGCAGGCGCCTGGAAGTGCTAGCCGGAGTGGCCGAGACTCTCGCTGCACTCGGTGCCCCGCATGGGGACCTTGACGCATACAACATTCTGGTGGCCAGCGACGATCGCGTGGTCTTGATCGATCCGGACGCCGAGAGCTTCGGCTCTTCCCGTTCTCGGGCAACGGGCTCCTCCGAACGCACCATCGATCTGGGCGGTCTTCGAGCCGTGATGGAAGCATGCATCTCACCCGAAGAGCGAGCGAGGCTAGTGATCATGTGGCGCCGGATCGAGACCTCGGATCACGAGAGTCCCGAGGCCGGCGAAATCGCGGCAGGACTGCGCAATCTTCTGTCGCTTCCGCTCCTACCGGGTGAAACCTCGGCCTCTCTCGCTGAGCTCGCAGCTTCCTACCAAAAGCGCACAGACGACGCTCGCGCGACGTTCGGCAGGATTTGCGAGCTTCGCGACCTCAGCTTCCGCAACGCCACTGATCTTCTCCGGCGGGTGGCCGAGCCCTTCGGGCTGCTGGTTCCTGACCGAGATGCCGGACCAGTTGTCAACGACAGATTCCTTTTGAATCAGGAGCACGAGTCCGGTTCCGCAACCCGCGGCACGCTCAATTATCGCCAGCTGTCGTTGAAAACATCGTCAGGGGACGAGCTCCTGTTTGCTTTCGAAGGCAAACACGGCTTTCGCTTGCCCTGGCCTCACGGCAGTCCGGGTCTTCTGGACAGGGGCTGGTTCAGTGTTGTCCGCGACAACGACGTTATCGCGATGAACCGAATTGAGCTCTACGACATCGATGGTGTTCCACTGCTGTTTGTGACGGAGCCAGGCCGCTCGCATCCTTTCGACGAGCCCACCGTCGATCGGGCACTGCGCATCCTTTTCGAGTTCATCTACCCCGGCTTGAAACAGGCGTCCGAAGCTCCCAGCCGAACATCAGCCGACCCTGCGCTCCCGGTACCCGACCTTGAGTTCCTTGTCCCATCGTTCAATGCGCTGGAAATCCCGCGGCCAGAGTCCCCGGCGGAATGGTTGCGCGCGGCAACGGCGACGGCTCTCCGGCTGCCCGAGAACTTCAAGACCGGTAACGGCATCTTCGGCTCGGCGCTCGGCCTCTTCTTCGGGTTGCCTGACGAGTACGACGTTCGCCTCAAGCTCGTGAAGGCCGTGGCATCGATTTTTCTCGAGAAGCATGGTCAGTTCTTCGCGCCCCTCTATCGCTTCGATGTCCGCGTGGTCGACCAGGCGAGCCGCCGACTCCAGGTCGACCTGGAGGGCTACGTCCACGGCGGCGAGATCGTCTCCTGGCGGTTCGAGTTCGCGACAGGGTCCGTGACCAGCTAACGGCAGCAGCAACCCGACACTTGTCCCCACTGGGGGAGACAGAATTCGTCCGGCGCAACTGTCACGTTTGAGCCCAAAGGCCGCGTTTGCGCCGGTGTTACCGAAACCTCGGAACGGTGGGCCATCAAGTCTCGCGGCCAAACTCCCACTGAACCACCGCGGCTGCGCCTGCTCCCGGAGGCCCAGAATCCGCTCACCCTCGTCGAGAGATGCATGGCATCGTGGCTGGACCAACGGCTGCGAACGGTCCTCGACGAAAAGCTCCGTGAGTGGCTCCCAAAGACGCCTTCCCCCGCGAACGCTCCTTCAACGGAGCAGCCGGAGTATCTGTCTCGTGAGGGCGCCGCGCTGCTCACCGGGTACAGCGCCAAGACCATCACCCGCTGGATTCGCGCGGGTCGGCTGCACCCCTACGGCCTCCGAGGTGAGCGCGTGAAGCGCGCGGAGCTGGAACAGCTCATGGCGGATCTACCGTCGTCGCGCGCGGAGATCGGTGAGACCGAGGCCGACGTCGCCCGCCGCATCCTCGACGGCGACTATGATCCCCGAGGGGACGAATGAGAGAGCCCTACAAGTACATCCGGAAGCAGATCTGGTGGGTCGGGTACGTCGACCTCGACGGCGCGTCGAAGCAACGGTCGACCGGTTATCGCATCGACGAGGAGGACAAGGCGGAGAAGGTCCGCCTGCTCGTCAAGAAGGGACTGGTCGCCCGCGCCGCCGTGGTGGGCGATGCCGGCGGGCCGCTCACGGTCCGGGCCTGGGCGAAGAGCTGGATCGAAACGCGCAAGGTGAAAGGGATCGTCACGGCCGACGACTACGATGCGCAGCTCAAGAGGTACATCCTGCCGGTGATCGGCGACCTCCGCATCGAGGACGTCACGCCCGAGCACATCGGCTCCGTGCTGGCGGCGGTCGCCCAGCGCGCGCTCGCGCCCCGGACCGTCCGCCACATCTACTTCACCATGCACGCGATGTTCAGGAAGGCAGTCCCCCGCGTCATCGACGTCAACCCTTGCTCGATCGACACCGACGACCTCCCCTCCAAGATCGACAAGGACCCCGAGTGGCGAGCGACCGCCGTGTTCAGCAAGGACGAGCTCGTCACCGTGCTCACCGCGCCCAAGATCCCGGACGACCGGCGCGCCTGCTACGCGCTCCTGTTCCTGGCCGGTCTCCGCTTCGGTGAGTCAGCCGCCCTCCGCTGGCGCCACTACGACCCCGCGCTGAAACCGCTTGGGAGGCTCGTGGTGGCGCACAGCTACAACACCAAGCAGAAGCGCGAAGGCGCGGTGAAGACCGAGCAGCCGCGCTGGGTGCCGGTCCACGACGCCCTCACGGAACGACTGGCCGAATGGCGGGAGATCGGGTGGCCCCACCTGATGGGGCGCGCGCCCGGACCGGACGATCTGATCGTCCCCTCACGCCGAGGCAAGAACCGGAGCGTCAACCACATGCTCAAGAAGTTCCACCAGGACCTGGAACGGATCGGCCTGCGGACGCGGCGCCAGCACGACGCCCGCCGCACGTTCATCTCGCTGGCGCTGGCGGATGGTGGCCGGAAGGACATCCTCCGCTGGATCACCCACGGGCCCGAGGGCGACATCGTCGACCTCTACACGACGCTGCCCTGGCACACGCTCTGCGAGGAGGTTGCGCGCCTGAAGATCGACCTCGCGCCGGCCGCGGAATCCAACGTGATCGCGCTCGCCAAGTACGCGAATTCACGCGAGCCGCACTTACACTCCACTTACACTGCCGAAAACTCCAAATCGAATCGGGACGTTAGCTTGCGGGGTGGACGGGACTTGAACCCGCGGCCTCCGGCGTGACAGGCCGGCGTTATAACCAAGCTTAACTACCACCCCATGTGACGGGCGAGAAACGCCCAACACGGGCGAGGATCTACCTGGGCTGGTTCGGGGTGTCAACAGATAGCGCGGTCGGGGGACCCAAGAAAATGATGACGCGAACGACGGCCTGAACGACGGGGCGATCGACGCCGTGTTAGGGTGCTGGCCCTCGGAGGTCACTACCATGCCCACGTCCCTGTCGCGCTCGACGTCGCCCCGCCGGCTCATCACTCTGCTCGCGCTCAGCTCTATGCTGGGCGTCGTGGCCGCGTATCTTCCCCACCGGATGGCGCGCGCCGAAAAGACGACGCCGGCGGCTGCGGCGGGCAAGCCGGCCGAGGCGCCGAAGTGCAAGACCTGGGGTGGCAAGCCACAGTGCTGCGATCCGGCGGTGACGGCGCACCTGACGAAAGAGGCGATCTACTCGGCCTGCGGGGAATCGGACGCGACGTTCCTGGGCGAGCAGGGCTCCAAAGAGACCTGTAAGTACGTCTTCAAGGTCGAAGGCCAGAAGGAAGAGGACACGTTCGTCCAGGTCTACGCGCCGGCGCAGAAAGAGGTTCCGAGCTCCCCGAACGACCCGTTCTTCCAGTGGAAGAAGGTCGGTAAGGTCTACATGACGGAGAAGGCAAAGTCGCCCAAGGCGGCCCCGATGATGGTCAACTCGACCGGCCTCTGGCTCCCGGGCAAGGGCTACTTCGTCAGCGTCAACGCGTCCACCAAGGTATGCGACAAGAGCCAGGCGAAGCGCCTCGCCGCGAGCATGAAATAGGCGCGGATCCGGGACCTGGCTCACCCCGGATCACCTCTAAAATCGCGGAGAAACGCCGCGGGGGCGCCGCTACGCCGTCCGGGAACAGCCGGACCGATCCTTGACGCGAACTCGTCGCCCACCGTCCTTGATTGGCCGCCCTCGAACATCTATCATCTATTGATCCCGATCGTGAACACAGAGAAGACTCGTCCCGGCTACTCTCGATCCCACCGGACGGTGGAGATCCTCAGCATCACCCTGGTCCTGACTACACTGGTCACCATGGCCATGCGTGTGGGTAGGGCCATCGAGTCGACGGGCGACTGGATCTACCTCGGGTTCACGGCGTTGACGGGCTATCTCACCGCCGACTTCTTGTCGGGTGTGGTGCACTGGGTGGGGGACACGCTCGGCGACACGACGACGCCCATCATCGGCAAGAACTTCGTGATGCCGTTCCGCCAGCACCACGTGGACCCGAAAGAGATCTCGACGCACGATTTCATCGAGACCAACGGCAACAACTGCATCGTGGTGCTGCTGCCCCTGGCGATTGCCTACTTGCTGATGCCGACCGAGACCACCTTCTGGTTCTTCGTGTCGACGCTGATGGGATTCCTGGCGCTGTTCATCGTGGCGACCAACCAGTTCCACAAGTGGGCGCACTCGGATCAACCGCCGCGCGTCGCGGTGTTGCTGCAGCGCTGGGGGTTGATCCTCTCGCCGGAGCACCACAACATTCATCACGCGCAGCCGCATGACCGCCACTACTGCATCACCGTGGGCTGGATGAACCCGTTGCTGAACCGCATCCAGTTCTTCCGCGGCGCCGAGGCGCTGGTGGCGGCGTTCCGCCCCGAGTGGCTGTACCTGGACGAGCGCGAGCTGTTCGTCGCGGACGCGGCCCGCGCGGCCGAGACCGCGGCCCAGACGCGCCCGCTCTGAGGCCAAGAGATCCGCGATGCCGTCGTTCGACGTGGTTTCCAAGGTCGACATGATGGAGCTCGACAACGCGCTCAATACCGCGCGCAAGGAGATCCAGCAGCGCTACGACTTCCGCGGAACCAACACGACCATCGAGCGTGGGCCCGAGGGAATCACCATCCGCTCGTCGGACGAGCCGCACATCGAGGCGTCGGTGTCGGTGCTGCGCGAGCGCATGGCCAAGCGCAACGTGTCGCAGCGCTGCCTGGACGCCAAGCCGTCGGAACCGGCCGGCGGAAGCACCATGCGCCAGCTCATCCTCATCAAGCAGGGAATCGAGCAGGAGACGGCGAAGAAGATCAGCCGCGCGATCAAGGACAGCAAGCTCAAGGTCCAGGCGCAGATCCAGGACGACCAGCTGCGCGTGACCGCCAAGGACAGGGACGCGCTGCAGGGAGCCATCGCGCTCATGCGCAAGGGCGATTTCGGGATCGACCTCCAGTTCGTGAATTTTCGCGATTGAGTGGGCGGTTGGCCTACCATCGCCGCCGTGGGACGCCCCCGCACGATCCGGCCGGTCTGGTGCGCGCACGCTCTCGTGCTCGCGGCGCTGGGCACCGGCCTGGGCGCGATCGTGGCCGCGGGCTGCGGGCGGCGCGCGAAGCCGCCCTCTGAGACGGCGCCGCACGCGACCGCGCCACCGCCCGCGCCCACGGGCCCCATCCATGCGCCGATTCCCCGCCGCCCGCCCGCGCCCACCCTGGTTGCTGGCGAAACTTACGTCTATCGCGGCGACGTCGCCGAAAAGCAGACGGTCGAGGCGGCGCGCGCCGCGGGGCTGCTGGACGTCGACCTGACCGACGGGTGGGCGCCGTTCATCTTCCAGGACTCGAGCGGCGCGGACGCCGACGACGCCAGGCCCAACGCCTACCGCGCGACGTTCGTGGCGCTGGCCAACGATCGCGTCGATCCCGAAGGACGGAACCCGCGCCGGGGCGACCACAACTACCTCGAGGTGTTCGGCATCCCGCCCACGCTGTCAGTGTTGGCGGCGCGTATCGAGGAAGATCTAAAACCGGCACGGCGCGCCTGCTTCGACGGGCTGGACCTGGAGCCGCTGCGGCGGTTCACCGGCGAGGTCGGCTACCTCGACCGCGAGCGCGCCAAGCGCGCTTATCTGGAGGCGGTGCGCGACGGCGACTGGCTCCGCAAGCAGAGATCGACCTCGGACCCCTCGAAGGGTTCCGAACCTCCCGCGAATGGCGGCGGCGCGATCGACGGGGCGCTGCTCCAGGCGCTGCGAGAGGATCCCAAGCGGCGCGGCCGCGTCGACCGCTACCTGCGCGGCCAGGCCCGCCTGCGCGCGGTGCGCGCCGCGCAGGCTTACCTGGCGTGCGATCGTCTCCTGTCGTTCAATCGGGAACCCTCGGAGGGTTCCCGAACCCTCCCGCGAGGGACACCGCTCGGCGAGCCGAGCTCCGTCCACGCGACCGACGCGCGCACGCGCTTCACCGACGGCATGTTCGATCTGCCGACGCACGAGGCGCTGGCCGACTGGGAGCGCAAGAACGACATCTTCGGCTGGGGTTTCCTGGGCGGCGAGACGCTGGCCAACATGTTGCGCCCGCCGCTCGACCTGCACTTCGACACGTTCAAGCGCATCCTGGCCGAGCGGGTCGCCGACGCCGCGGGCATCGTCGAGGACGGCTCGACGGCGCGCGCGAGGAACCCACCGACCTATCGCGACGCCGCGGGAACGGCGCAGCCCGTGCCGAACCTCATCCAGCAGCACGTCGATGCGCTGCTCGCGAGCCTGCACGTGGCCACGCCCGAGGACATGGTCGCGTTCCTGCGCTCGCTCGCGGCGACCGCCGGCCTCGACGTGCTCCATGTCGCGTTCCACGCGCCGCCGCTGCCGCCCTACTACGGCGCCGCCGCGCCGGCCATCGACGCGGGCGGCGCCGCCGCCAGCTCGACCGTGGCCGCCGGCGAGCTGGACCTGAGCGTCGAGATCGACCGCGGCGACATCTGGTACGACTTCCCTTACGACGGGCGCGGGCGGCCGATCGAGCAACGCCGTGACCACTACCCTCACCTGACGCTGTTCGTGCACTGGAACGACCAGAAGATCCCGCTTTGCCGCTGGCGCACGACGATCGGCTCGTGGCGCAGCGAGGTGCACCCCGACGGCCGCGTCTACATGAAGTACAAGAACTCGGACGTCGGCGCGCGCGTCTGGAAGAACATCGTCGCCGGCCCGGTCTGGATCCCGCCCGATGGGACGCCCGCGCGCGACCTGCTGACGCACAAGGTGCTCGACCCCCACGTCGGGCCGGTCACCGTGGTCAACAGCGACGTCATGGGCCCGGGCTTTCAGTCGGCGTACGGGCTGGTGCTGGCGATCCACATCGATCCCAAGCGCGGCGGCTTCGACAATCAGATCCGCACCCACGGCTCGGTCGACTACACGTCGATCGCCCGTCGCTTCTCGCACGGCTGCCACCGCCTGGTGAACAACCGCGCGGTGCGCCTGTTCGACTTCGTGCTACGCCACCACACCTTCCGGCGCATCGGCGACGTGCCGCTGCGCGTGCGGCGCAAGTTCAGCGTCGACGACAAGCAGTACGCGTACAAGCTCGACACGCGCGGCTACTACTACGAGCTTGCGCACCCCGTGCCCGTCGACGTCAGCGAGGGACGCATCATGGGCGCGGTGAAAAAGCCGATCCTCAGCTACATGCGCAAACCCGGCGTCGACTACAGCGCGCCCGCCAGCGGCGACGCCAACGCGTCGATCGCCACCCCGCGCGCGGGCGTCGAACCGGCCGGCGCCGAACCGCCCGAAAACGCGGGTGCCGAGCCCGAGCCGCCCGGCGCGGGCGACAATGCGCCCGAGCTCGGACCATGAGCGTCAATCCCGTCGCCGGCATGACAGGTCCGGCCGAGCGTGATAAGGGGAAGTCACCGCGCGCAATGGATATCAGCGTCGTCCTTCCGGTCTACAACGAGCGCGACAATCTGCTCCCGCTTCTCGACGAGATCGAGCGAGTCCTCACCGGCATGAACAAGCGGTTCGAGGTCATCGCCGTCGACGACGGCAGCCGCGACGGGAGCGCGCGCGTGCTGCGCGAGGCGGTGACGCAGCGGGCTTACTTGCGCGTGCTCGCGTTCCGCCGCAACTCGGGGCAGTCGGCGGCGTTCGACGCCGGCTTCCGCGCGGCGACCGGCGACCTGGTGATCACCATGGACGCCGATCTGCAGAACGATCCGGCCGACATCCCGGCGCTGATCGCCAAGCTCGAGGAGGGCGAAGGCTTCGACGTGGTCACCGGCTGGCGCAAGAACCGCAAGGACGGCGCCGTGCTGCGCAAGCTGCCGTCGACGATCGCCAACTTCATGATCCGCCGGCTCACCGGCACGCGCATCCACGATCTCGGCTGTTCGCTCAAGGTCTACCGCCGGCACGTCACCGACGAGATGCGCCTCTACGGCGAGATGCACCGGTTCATCTCGGTGCTGGCCGACGGCCAGGGCGCGCGCGTCGGCGAGGTCGAGGTCAATCACCGCGCGCGCCGCGCCGGCCACTCGAAGTACGGCCTGATGCGCACGTTCAAGGTGCTGCTGGATCTCACGACGATCTGGTTCATGCGCCGCTACCAGACCAAGCCGATCTATCTCTTCGGCGGCCTGGGCGTGCTCATGTTCATCGGCGCCTTCGTCATCTCGGGCGTCGTGCTCTACGAGAAGTTCGCGGACGGCGCCTGGGTGCACCGCAATCCGCTGTTCCTGATCGCGATCACCTGCGCGCTCATGGGCATGCAGTCGATCGGCACCGGCATCCTGGCCGAGCTGATCGTGCGCACCTACTTCGAATCGCAGGGCAAGACCGCCTATTCGATCGCCTCGCGCGCGGGGTTCCCGCCGGACGCGCGGGACTAGGAACGCCGCCCGATGTGCGGCATCGCCGGCTTCGTCACGCGCGCGGGGGACGCCGACGCCGACCCCGACGCGCTCGCGCGCATGCTGGCGCAGGTCGCGCACCGCGGGCCCGACGGCCAGGGCGAGTGGCGCGGCGCGCTCGACGATCCCGGCGGCGCGTGGCGGGTCGCGCTCGGGCACCGCCGGCTGGCGATCATCGACCTCGCGACCGGCGCGCAGCCGATGGACAACGAGGACGGCTCGGTCGTCATCACCTTCAACGGCGAGATCTACAACTTCGCGGCGCTGCGCCCGGCGCTGGAGCGCCAGGGACACCGCTTCAAGACGCGCAGCGACACCGAGACGATCGTCCACCACTTCGAGCAACACGGCGGCAACGGCGTGCGCGATCTGAGCGGCATGTTCGCGTTCGCGATCTGGGACGCGCGCTCCGGGCGGCTCACGCTGGCGCGCGATCGCGTCGGCATCAAGCCGCTCTACTACGCGGAGCTCGCGGGCGGCGGCATCGCCTTCGCGTCGGAGCTGGCCGCGGTGCTCGCGCACGGGGGCGCCGACGGCACGCTGTCGCCCGAGGGGCTGGCGTCGTATTTTTTCTCCGACTACGTCCACCCGCCGCACACGATCGTGCGCGGCGTGAAGAAGCTGCCGCCCGGACACACCGTGGTGTGGGAGCGCGGGCGGCTGGGCGCGCCGCGCGCGTTCTGGCAGGTGCCGCTCACGGCGGGCGCGGCGGTCGCGCGCGGCGCCGACGATGCGCTGGCCGAGGAGCTGTGGCGGCGGCTGGGCGAGGCGGTGGAGGCGCAGCTCGTCTCCGACGTGCCGGTCGGCATCTTCCTCAGCGGCGGCGTCGACTCATCGTGCGTGGCGGCGCTGGCGGCGCGGCGCGCGCCCGGGCGCATGAAGGCGTTCTCGATCGGCTTCGACACCAAGACCTTCGACGAGAGCGACTACGCGCGCCTGGTCGCGGGGCAGCTCGGTGTCGAGCACATCGTCGAGACGCTGCGCGAGGAGACGCTGCTCGAGGTGCTCGACCCGGCGCTCGACCGGCTCGACGAGCCGCTCGGCGATCCGTCATATCTGCCGACGTTCCTGCTCTCGCGCCTGGCGGCCCGTCACGTGAAGGTCGTCGTCGGCGGCGACGGCGGCGACGAGCTGTGGGCCGGCTATCCGACCTATCGCGCTCACCGCTACGCCGCGATCTACGGCCACGTCCCTGCGCCGCTGCGCGCGCTGCTGGCGTCGCAGGCGATCGATCGCCTGCCGGTCGATCACCGCTACCAGAGCCTCGAGTGGAAGCTGCGCCGGTTCACCCAGCGCTTCGACGACGATCGCGTGCGGCGCCACCTGCGCTGGATGTCGGCGCTCGACCTGCCCGACCTGGCGACGGCGCTCGGACGCACGGGCAACGGCGCGGGCGAGCTCGACGGGCTCGCGCCGGCGACGCTGGCTGCGCACCTGCCCGACGCGGGCGGCGACTGGCTCAACCAGATCCTCGCGCTCGATTTCACGACGTACATGCCGGGTTCGGTGCTGACCAAGGTCGACCGCGCGTCGATGGCGCACGGGCTGGAGGTCCGGCCGCCGCTTCTCGACAATCAGGTGGTCGACTGGGCGTTCGGCCTGTCGTCGCGCTACAAGCTGCGCGGACAGCGCGGAAAATACCTGCTCAAGCGCGCCGCGCGGGGCAGCGTCCCCGATGAGGTGATCAACCGGCCGAAGAAGGGTTTCGCGATCCCGCTCGCGCGCTGGCTCACGGGGCCGCTGCGCCCGCGCCTGCACGCGCTGATGACGGATTCACCGATCTGGCAACTCGGCGTGCTCAACCAGTCGGCGTTCGCGGCCTGGAATCACCAGCACCAGCAGCACCAGCAGGATCGCTCGAAGCCGCTCTGGGCCCTCCTGGTCCTCGATCACTGGGTGCGCCGTCTTCCGACGTTTTACCGGCGCGGCGGCGGCTCCCACGTGGAGCGCACGAACGCGGCGGCGCGCGCCTCGGCGGGGCTCGGCCCGCGCCCGTAGCGGCTGAGTGGCACCAGGCAGACGGCGGCGATCGCCACCGCGATCGCCGCGTGGGCCGCCCAGCGCCGCGGCTTCCAATCCTCGCCCCCGAGCGACAGCGAGATCGCGAGCAGCAGCACCAGCGCGAGCGGGGCCAGCGACCAGATGCCGCTGAATCGCAGCAGGCCCAGGCTGTACGGCACGAAGCCGCTGCCGAGGAGCGGGAACGCGAGATCGAAGACGGGGTTGTTGAACTCCGGCGGATAGTGCGGGTAGACCGCCGCCGAAACCGCGTTCAGCACCACCGAGACAATCAGCAGGCCGGCGGCCACGACCGTGAGCAGAAAACGCCTGCGCACGACACGCCAGGCGTGCGCGATACCCGCGGCGAGAAAGGGCGCGATCGTGGCGATGTAGCGCGGGCCGACGCACCAGCCGGCGCGCCAGTTGCTCATTCCACCCAGGAAGATCAGCATCACGCTCGCTACCGCCACGATCAGGATCCCCTCGCGCCGAGGCCCGCGCATCACCGCGATCGACGCGCACACCGCGCCGAGCGCCAGGATCGGCGAGAACACGAACAGGCCGTAGTCGGGCGCGAACAGCGACGAGGCGATCGCCGACAGCTTGGGCAACGCCAGGCCGTGGAAACCCGCGCTGTGGCCCGTGCGCAGGAACTCGGGGTTCTCGATGTAGGCGTAGGCGAAGCGCCACGGGCGGCCGAAGAGCACCGTGTGATAGATCCCGAGCAGAGACGCCACCGGCACGGCGCCGGCGAGAAAGAAGACCGCGCGGCGCCGATAGCGGACGAGCGCGTAGACGGTCAGCGTCGCGCACACCAGCACCGCCTGATATTCGAAGACCACCGCC
>Ga0265328_10000160_pt1 | contig 30923 bp, 28 predicted proteins | sample 41624metaG_FD_202086 | JGI IMG/M metagenome (GOLD analysis project Ga0265328, IMG submission 202086) | Rhizosphere microbial communities from Carex aquatilis grown in University of Washington, Seatle, WA, United States - 4-16-24 metaG | ecosystem: Host-associated > Plants > Roots > Rhizosphere...
ACCAGCGACCCCGAGACGATCGGGACCGCCGTCACGAGCGGCTGCACCGGCCTCCTCAGTCAGGACATGATCGACCTCTATGCGCGAACGCCGATCAAGACGAAGGTCGTCATGCTGCCGTCATAGCCTATGGCGGCAACCTCCGGTCCAGGCGCGGGCGGAGCAAAGGACGGGGCCTTTCGTTGGAGGCATGGCGGTCGTGGGGGACGGTCGCTCGTCGAGTGTCAGCGCCGCGTGGCGTCGGTCACGATCGGCGGCGTCGCGCCTCACAGGTCCAAATTCGTCATACACAGCGCATTCTCCCGAATGAACGCTCGCCGTGGCTCGACCGCCCTCAGGCGGCGTTGCGATCACGGACTTCCTGATCGATTCACCGCACTCAGCGCTCGCATCCTCACGCGACCTTGTTCGATCACCGAAAAATGTCCGGCCCAATCGTCTCGCTCTTCGATGCGCGCGACCAGCGTCGCTGCGATCGACGCGACTGGCGGAGTCGGAATGCGAAACAGAATGATCCCGCACGTCGCAGGAAGACCTACGCGCCAAGCGAGTTCGCCGAAATCCTTGTCGAAGAAGGTGAGCAAGATACGATCGTCGCCGTCGGCCATGGCGAGGACTCGGACGTCGCTCGCGCCCGGCGCGGCGGACGCCACCCACGAGACGTCGTATCCCGCCCCGCGCAACGCGGTCACCGCGTCGCCCGGAAAGTTCTCGTCGGCGAGAAAGCGCATGTCACGCCGCGCTGGGGTGGATTTTCTCGGAACTCAACACGTCGCGCGCATAGGCCAGGCAGGCGGCGATATCCTCATGCGCGAGGTTCGGATGATTGCGTAAAATATCCGCCACTCTCCAACCGTCGGCCATCAAGCCGATGACGAATTCGACCGACAGCCGCGTCCCGCGCACGAGCGGTTTGCCGGCAAGCACGGCGGGATCGAGCGTGATGCGGGTCGGGTCGGTCATACGCGGCCTCGTTTGATCCCCCAGTTATAACGCAAGCGCGCCAAAAAACGCCAAATATTGGGATAGGAACGGCGGCTGCGATTCATTTTGCCCTCCGCAGGCGAATTCTCGTGGAAAGCGGGTTGAAGCGGGTTGAAGAAATATACCTTTGGAGGTATTTATGGAAATGAGTTGGTCTTGCGTCTTTCATCCGAAATTCAAACTGGAGTTCGACGAGCTTCCGGAAGAGGTGCAGGACGAGCTTTTGGCGCGCGTCGTCTTGTTGGAGGCCTGCGGTCCGAGGCTGAAACGGCCGCACGCCGATACGCTTGGCGGTTCGAGGCATGCCAACATGAAGGAGTTGCGCTTTGAGGCGGACGGCGGGGTTTGGCGGGTCGCCTATGCGTTCGACACGGTGCGGCAAGGAATCTTGCTCGTCGCCGGCGACAAATCGGGCGGGTCCCAAAAGCGTTTCTACAAGAAACTCATCGCCAAGGCGGACGATCGATTCGACGAGCATCTGGCCGCGATGAAGGAAAAGAGGTCGGACGATGGGTGACGCATATGAACCAATCGCGGCGAAGGAGGTCATCGCCGCGCTGCCAGAGCAGCGGCGCGCGCGCGTCGAAGCGCGGGCGCGTGACCTGATCGCGGAAGAACTCGCGCTCGCCGACATCCGCAAGGCGCGCCGCTTCACGCAAGCCGACGTGGCCGAGCGTATCGGCGGCAAGCAGGTCTACATCTCGCGCCTCGAAAACCGCGCGGACATGAAGCTTTCGACGCTGCGCGACTATGTCGGCGCACTTGGCGGGAAGCTGCAAGTGATGGTGACGTTTCCGGAAGGGAAGAGCGTGCGGCTGAAGGAGATTGGTGGGAGGGTGGAAAGGCGGAAGAAGGCGAAGCCGTCGCCGCGGACGGCTTGATGGGCGGGGGCGGGAGGTTACGTTTCGCCAAAGCCCATTTGTTACAGCCATCTCGCAGGAGCGGCTTCCTATATGCAATTAGGTATTTGTGTAGCATCATCGTAACTCAGCTTAGAGCAACGAACAGCGGTGACGTTCACAGATGAATACGTCCGGCTGGGATGACTAGTCTCTGTAAATCATCCCCAAACAATGCCCAATTCACGCGCTTGATCTCGTTGGAATAAGCGGACGCCAAAACAGCAACCAGCCCCCATGTGCGATGTTCACCCCTGGTCTTTATTGCCATGACTTTCGCTATTCCAACCTCAGCGATGATCTGAATGCCGATTTCGAATTCGTGGGCCGAGGCTATGGTGAAGGGCATTTCATCAAGAAGCGAGAGATCCAGGCCATCCTTGCATAGCAGGCGCTTCACTTCGGAATTCAGCATCTGGTCGACTTGAGGACTGAAAATAAACCAGTCTTCCATCGTCAGGATCAAAGGGTAAATTGGCAGTCCATCCGGAGACCAGTCTGTCTTTCCCGCAACAGCCTCGCTGATGTTTCGATAGTGCTGTGCGATCGCCTTCGCCAGCACGGCTATGTCCTCTTCCAAGGCCTTCGTGTCAGAGCGTGTCTTGGCGTCGAGCCTCAACCGCTTCGTTTTGCATTCGATGAAGATGTGTCCCCCACCATCTGACACGATCCAGTCTGCGCCATGATGCAGGTTACCCCCCACGTAATAGGGCTTTTCAGGAACGATGGAGAAGGGCGGCTGCGGGCACGCGACCTCAAGGACGGCCCCAATATAGGCTTGGAAGGAGTTCCCGAACGGATTTTGAAATCCTGCCGCATTAACGATGTCATAGTAGACGCCAGACGTGACGCGTCGCAAAAAATGCCTCGGTATCGGGCATACGAGCAGATCTGGGCGAGCAGCGTCGACTCCGATCAGTGGCTTGCCTTCCAAAGGGTTCCACGAGAAACGCCAATCGCGGTCATAGGATTGCCTTCCCTGCGTGGCTTCCTTGAGGCTCCTTATGTCGATGCTGAGGCGTGAAAAGAACGCTCGTGACGTTTCCGCCGAGATGCCGAGAACCGTGTAATCCTGCATCGTGGAAATGACGGGCCGGGTGCGGAAGCCGCCAGCTACCGCCATTCCGAGTCGGATTAAGTCACTCATGGTCATGCCGAGTTCGCGAGTGATAATCGCGTCCACCTCCGGCGTCCCATAAATCTTGAAGGCTCGCATAAACGGGTTGACGCTCAGCGCCATCTGCCAAGGAAACTGATGATGCGCTAGACGGTGAAGCTCGATTAGTACATCTCGCTCTTTATCGACGCTCAATTCGAAGGCGACCTCGTCAAGTCGCCGCACATGGTTCACCGCCGTCGCAAGGTCGATCCACTTTGCGAGGCATCGGTCCCCGCCAGAGCCGGCGTTCAGAATCACCTCCTTGGCTATGACATCCAGTTCCCATGGATGAATCAGGGACTTCACCGAAGAGGATCGATAGGCGCCGCGGTCAACTGCGTAATGATCTGGTAAAAGGATATCTTCCATGACGTAGTTGGCGTAATGCCAAACGTCTAACAGGGACGTGTCAAGATCGAGGCGCCGCATGAAGTTGCGAAACGGCTTGTACTCGTCATAGAAGCGTCCCAACTCAACGTTCACTATCCAAACCCTCACACGTCCAAATTCGCCACACTCAACGCATTCTCCTGGATGAACTCCCGCCGCGGCTCCACGACATCCCCCATCAGCTTGACGAAAATGTCGTCCGCTTCGACCAGATCCTTCACCCGCACTTGCAGCAGCGTGCGCACGTCGCGGTCGAGCGTCGTCTCCCACAGCTGTTCGGCGTTCATTTCGCCGAGGCCTTTGTAGCGCTGGATGGTGAGGCCCTTGCGGCCTTGCGCGTTCATCGCCTCGTAAAGGGCCAGCGGGCCGGAGGCCGCCGTCTCGTCGCCGCGGCGCGCCAGCGCGGCCTGGCCGGTGAACACCTCGCGCAACACCTCGACGCGCTCGCTCAGCTTGCGCGCTTCGCTCGACGCCAGCAGCGCCGCGTCGAGCATCGAGATGTGCTCCACGCCGCGCAGCGTGCGGCGGAAGAGATAGCCGCCGTCGCGCAATTGGCCGCGCCAGCCTTTTTCGGTTTCTTCCGCGACGGCGTCGAGCCGCACGGCCACGGCGTCGGCGAGCCTTTGCGCTTCCTCGGCGTCCTCGGGCAACGGCTGCAGCGCGCCGGCGAGCGCCGCCTGCTCGACGACCCGGGCGTCGTAGCGCGAGTGCAGCGCCAGAACGACCAGGCGGAAGGCGCGCGCATCCTCCAGCACGCGGCGCAAATCGGCGCCGGCGCGGGTTTCGCCGGAGGCCGAACGCAGCACGGCGCCGTCGAGCAGCGCGTCGATCAGATAATCCTCCAGCGAGCGCTCGTCCTTCAGATATTGCGTCGACTTGCCCTTGGTCACTTTGTAGAGCGGCGCCTGGGCGATGAAGACGTGGCCGTGCTCCAGCAGTTCCGGCATCTGCCGGTAGAAGAAGGTCAGGATCAGCGTCCGGATGTGCGCGCCGTCGACGTCGGCGTCGGTCATGATGATGATCTTGTGGTAGCGCAGCTTGGCGATGTTGAATTCGTCGCGGCCGATGCCGGCGCCGAGCGCGGTGATCAGCGTGCCGATCTGCTCGTTGCCGAGCAGCTTGTCGAAGCGCGCCCGCTCGACGTTGAGGATTTTGCCGCGCAAGGGGAGGACCGCCTGGAACTCGCGGTTGCGGCCTTGCTTGGCGGTGCCGCCGGCCGAGTCGCCCTCGACGATGAAGAGTTCGGACTTGGCCGGATCGCGCTCCTGGCAATCGGCGAGCTTTCCGGGGAGATTCGCCACGTCGAGCGCGCCTTTGCGCCGCGTCAGATCGCGCGCCTTGCGCGCGGCCTCGCGCGCCATCGCCGCTTCGCAGACCTTGGCGACGACGGTCTTGGCGTCGGCCGGATGTTCCTCGAGCCATTGGCCGAGCATTTCGTTGACGATGCTCTCGACCGCCGGCCGCACTTCCGAGGAGACGAGCTTGTCCTTGGTCTGCGAGGAAAATTTCGGGTCCGGCACTTTTACCGACACGACGCAGGTCAGCCCCTCGCGGCAGTCGTCGCCGGTGAGATCGACCTTCTCGCGCTTGGCGTGGCCGGAGGATTCCGCGTAGCCGGTGATCTGCCGCGTCAGCGCCGCCCGGAAACCGGCGAGATGCGTGCCGCCGTCGCGCTGCGGAATGTTGTTGGTGAAGACCAGCACGTTCTCGTGATAGCTGTCGTTCCACCACAAAGCGACTTCGACGGCGATGTGCTCGCGCTTGCCGGCGACCATGATCGGCGCGGTCAAGAGCGGCGCCTTGGCGCGGTCGAGATAGCGCACGAAGGCTTCCAGCCCGCCTTCGTAGAACAGCTCTTCTTGCTTGATTTCCGCATGGCGGGCGTCGGTCAGCAGAATGCGCACGCCGGAGTTCAGAAAGGCGAGCTCGCGCAGGCGATGCTCGATCGTCGCATAGTCGAATTCGACCATGGTGAAGGTCGCCGTCGACGGCTGGAAGGTGACTTCTGTGCCGCGCTTCGGCTTGCCGTCCTCGATCGGCGCCGGGCCGGTGACGATGAGGTCGGCGACCGCGTCGCCATTGGCGAATTCGATGAAATGCTCCTTGCTCTCGCGCCAGATGCGCATCTTGAGCCACACGGAGAGCGCGTTGACGACGGAGACGCCGACGCCGTGCAACCCGCCGGAAACCTTGTAGGAGTTCTGGTCGAATTTGCCGCCCGCATGCAGCTGCGTCATGATGACTTGCGCGGCGGAGACGCCTTCCTCGTGATGAATGTCGGTCGGCACGCCGCGGCCGTTGTCGGTGACCGTGCAGGAGCCGTCGGCGTTGAGCGTCACCGTGACGCGCGTGGCGTGACCGGCGAGCGCCTCGTCGATCGCATTGTCCACGACTTCGTAGACCATGTGATGCAGGCCGGTGCCGTCGTCCGTGTCGCCGATGTACATGCCGGGACGTTTGCGCACGGCGTCGAGCCCGCGCAGCACCTTGATGGAGCCCGCGCCATATTCTTCGCCATTCGGAATGTCTTGTTCGGTCATGTGATGTCGGCCTTGGGGCGGGGCGCGCGGCCCCTTGATTCGCGAGGGGCCACCTTAGGGCATCGAGGCGCCGGATGCACGGGTTTTGGCCGGGGAACCAGGGTTTTGCGGAGATTTGTGTCGTTTCGTCGCGCCGGGGTTTGCGAGCCTCCAGGCTCGCATTCGCCAAGGCGCCTCACCCCTGCGCCCGCCGCGCCCGCGCCCAGGTGCGATAGGCGCCTGGAGTCATGCCGGAATAGCGGTGAAAGGCGCGGCGAAAACTGTTTTCGTCGGCGTAGCCGGAGCTCGAGGCCAGCTGCTTGACCGGCCGGCTCGTCGTCTCCAGCAGCATGCGCGCGGTCTCGAAGCGCACGCGGTCGATGAAGCTCTTCGGCGATTCGCCCGAGGCCTGTTTGAGGCGCCGGTGCAAGGTGCGCTCCGAGGTGCCGAGCGCCTGCGCAAGCTGCCGCGCGCTCATCGGCGTGTCGGCCGCCTCGCGCACGAAATGCTCGGCCTCCAGCAGGAAGGGATTGGAGGCGGCGAGATGGCCGGGCGGCACATAGACCGTCTGCGAGGTCGTCGCCGTATCGACGACGGTGAAGTCGGCGACGGTCTTGGCCGCCTCGGGGCCGAGCAGACGGCGGATGACGTTGAGCGACAGGTCGATCCAGGAGAGCGGCCCGCCCGCGGTGACGACGCGCCCGTCCTCGATCATCGGCGCGCCCCAGACCGCCTCGGCGCGCGGGTAGCGGTTCTTCAATTCGTCGTGGCGCCACCAGGTCGTCGTGCAGCGGCGTCCGTCGAGCAGGCCGGCCTCGCCGAGCAGGAAGACGCCGTTGCACGAGCCGCAGACGATCGCGCCCAGCGCCTGCTGACGCCTGATCCAGGCCGCGGCGGCGCCGATCGCCGGCGTTGCGGGAAAGGAGCGGCCTTCGGCGCAGAAATAGCCCGGCACGACGATCGCCGCGCATTCGCCGACGGCGTCGAAGCTGGCGTCGACCTCGAGACGCCGACCGACGCCATCCGCGACGGCGCGCCCGTCGAAGCTGACCACGGAAATTTCGAAAAGTTCTCCGCCCTTCACGGCGCCGCGGATCATCTGCCGCCCGAGAGTCAGCATGTCCACGGGGCCGAGAACGGCGGACCCGAGACACCCGTCGAAAGCGAGCACTGCGATTTGCACGGGGAAGCTCCGATGCTGGCGAGGCTTGGATGATTCATCTCAAATAGGCTGGCCGATTTAGACCTGATCTCATCATTTCAACTGGCGACGAGAGAAGATTAGGCTCAAATTCGCCACGCTGCAAGAGACGATGATACGAGCCGATTATACGGCAGAGACGACGATACGACTCCAAAAGGGGGCTTGCTCGGCCGGAAATGTAGAGTAGAATTCGCAAGGCGCAGGATTTGCGCGCCAGAGGGCGGGTCAAGGCGCGCCCGGCGGTTCGGGAAGACGATGCGACGCAATTGGATCGTGGCGATTCTGTTCGCGTGGGCGCTGGGCCTCAAGGCCCTGCTGCCCGCGACGTCCGGCGTCGCGACGATGAACGGCGCCTCGGCATTCGAATTGTGCCTGCGCGACCTGCAGTTTGGCGCGAGCGGCGAAGATTCCTCGCGGCGATCGCCGGACCGAAGCGTCCCGCATCGCGAGGACTGCCTCTGGTGCGCCGCCTCCGGCGACGTTTCGGGGGCGCTCGCGGCGGGCCCTGAGCCTCTGAGTCCAAGCTTCGTTTCTTGGGTGGAAGTCCCTTGGAGACAGCCGAGCGTCGATCGGCCTATCGGCCGGCCGTCCACGTCGCACCAACCGCGGGCGCCGCCCTCCTTCTCCTGACCTTTTCCGCACGGACCTTCGCGCCGCCGTCTCGCCGAGCCGGCTCTAAGAAGCGATTCGTGACGGATTCTCGCTCCACGCGGCAAAGATCGGGAGAATTTCAAATGCCATCATCGGACGATTCGTCCGCGGAAGCGGCGCGCGCCCCTCCGCGCCGCGCGCCGGAAACCGGACCGGAAAGCAAGCCGAAGACACAACCGCCGCCGTCGCCAGCCTCGGCGCCGAGGCCCTTGGCCCCCGCGGTGAGGCTCATCGATCTCGAACGTCGCGCGCGCTTTGCGCGTGGGTTCGGAGCGTCGATCACGGGCTGCTAGCCCCTGGAACGCCGGGCGCGCATCTTCCCAGGCCGCGCCCAGCTCGGAGCCCGCATGGCGGCCGTGTCGGACCCCCTCCGGCGCGGTGGCGGACTACGCCATGCCGGCCTCGCTTCGCGCGCGGGCGTCCCGCATATCGATGTGCTTGGCGCTCGCGCGCGGATTGCTCCGCGCGTTCAGCCGATCGCGCGCAAACCGGCTTCCAGATCCTCGAGCAGATCCTCGGAGTCCTCGAGGCCGACCGAGAGACGCAAGAGTCCGGGGCCGATCCCCAGAATTTCGCGCGCCTCGGGTGCGAGGCGCTGATGCGTCGTCGTCGCCGGATGCGTCAGGAGGCTCTTGGCGTCGCCGAGGTTGTTGGAAATCTTGACGATTTGCAGCGCGTTGGCCAGCCGGAAGGCCGCGGCTTTGCCGCCGGCGAGGTCGAAGGTCACCAGAGTGCCGCCGCCGGTCATCTGCCGGCGCGCCAATTCGGCCTGCGGATGGTCGTCGCGGAAAGGATAGAGCACGCGTGCGACCTCCTTCCGCTGGGCGAGGAAATCCGCGATTTTAACGGCGCTGGCGCATTGCTGCGCGACGCGCAGCGGCAAGGTCTCCAGGCCCTTCAGCAGCACCCAGGCGTTGAAGGGCGACAGCGCCGGCCCCGTCTGGCGCAGGAAATTATGCAGCGTCTCGTCGATCAGGGCTTGCGAGGCGAGGATCACGCCGCCGAGACACCGCCCCTGCCCGTCGATGTGCTTCGTCGCCGAATAGACGACCACGTCGGCCCCGAAGGCGAAGGGCTTTTGCAGCAGCGGCGTCGCGAAGACGTTGTCGACGACGAGTTTCGCCCTCGCCGCGTGGGCGATGTCGGCGATCGCGCGCAGATCGTAGATTTCGAGGTTCGGATTGGTCGGCGTCTCGAGAAAGAGAACCTTGGTCTCCTTGCGGATCGCGGCCTTCCATTGCGCGAGGTCCACGCCGTCGACCAGCGTCGTCTCGACCCCGAAGCGCGGCAGCAGCTCCTCGACGACATAAAGACAGGAGCCAAAGAGCGCCCGCGCCGCGACCACATGGTCGCCGGCCTTCACCTGCGAGAGCAGCGAGGCGGTGACGGCCGCCATGCCCGACGCCGTGGCGCGCGCCGCCTCGGCGCCTTCGAGCAGGCACATGCGCTGCTCGAACATCGCGACGGTGGGATTGGAGAAGCGCGAATATACGTAGCCCGGATCCTCGCCCTTGAAGCGCGCCTCGGCCGCCTCCATCGTCGGATAGGCGAAGCTTTGCGTCAGAAACAGCGCCTCGGACAATTCGCCGAAGGAGGAGCGCAGCGTTCCGCCATGGACGAGCGCCGTCGCGGGCTTCATGGGGCGGCGCTGGGGATCGGACATGATTTCTCCTCGCGGAAATTTATGGTTCGACGCGGGTTTCCGAGGAGACCCGGCCTTTTAGCCCCTTGTTTAACGTGGCGGCAAGCCGGCCGGCTCAAATAACCACACGGGCAATAAAGGGCAATGCGGGCGGGGCTGTCAATCCTTTGCAAGCGGCGTCGCCTTTTCGTTCCCGGCGCCGCACGTCAATCGCCGCTGCGCGAGGCCCAGGTGGCGTGCCGCACGCCGTCGACTTTTTCCAGCTCCGCCGTCACCGCGTCGAGTTCGGCCGCATCGGCGCTCGTCGCCGCGAGCGTCGCGACGAGTTCGATTTCCTCGTCGCGCTCTAGCTCCTCGAGGTCGCGCACCGGATATTTGGCCGCCTCCAGTTTTTCGACGAGCAAATCGCGCAGCGCGTCGCGGCGCGCCTCGGCGACGGTCAGATGCACGTCGAAGGTCGCCTCCGCGGCGCGCTCGTCGATCGGCGCGCGTTCGATCCAGGCGACGAGCGGCCGCAAAAACGTGTTGCCGCCGAGCACCAAGGCGGCGAGCATCGCCGATTCGACCGGCAGGCCCGCGCCGGCGAAACCGCCGGTGACGGCGGAGCACCAGATCGTCGCGGCGGTGTTGAGCCCGCGAATGTTGGCGCCGTCCTTCAAGATCACGCCGGCGCCGAGAAAGCCGACGCCCGAGGCGACATAGGCCAGGACTTGCACGGCGCCGAGATTGCCGTTGAGCCGCATGGCGAGATCGACGAAGGCCGAGGCGCCGAGCGCGACGAGCGCATTGGTGCGCAGCCCCGCCGTGCGCTGCCGATATTGCCGCTCGGCGCCGATCAGCGCGCCGAGAAACAGCGCCACGAGCAAAGCCGCCAGCGTCTTGATCGCCTCGTGCTGGTCGAAATGCAGATAGTCGGTCATGCCCTGATCCATAATCCCGGCTGGAATTTTCGTCATACGGGCTTATGGTCGCCGCATGACGGGCGAACGAAGCCCGCATTTGCGCGGCGAAGGCAAGGGCTTTCGCGCAAGGATTCGGGTCGGGGCGCCATGCGGCGACGCAGTTTCTTCAAAATTCTCGGCCTCGCGCCGCTCGCCGCCGCCGCCGCGCGCGCCGAGCCGAAGCCCGCGCCGGCCGCGGCGCCTTCGGGTTTCGCCGAGCTCGCCGCCGTCAGCACGGCTTGCGCAGCGGCGGCGCAGGATTTCCTGCGCCTCGCGCTGCCCCGTCTCGCGGCCCGCGACGCGCAACTCGCCGATTGCGCTTCCGCCGCGGCGGATGCGGCGGCGGCCTGCGACGCGCTGACCGGCCTTTGCGGCGCCAAGACGCCCTTCGCCTTCGGTTTCGCCCGCACCGTCGCCGACGTCTGCGCCGCGGCCAAGAAGGAAAGCGAGAAATTCCCGCAAATCCCGCAATGCGCCGCTTTGGCGCTGACGGCCGAGGCCTGCGCCGCGGCCTGCCGCAAGGCGGCGGGGTGATGTTCGATTGCCAGCCTTCGGGCTCGCACTTTTCATCCCCACCGCCTTGCCTGCGTTTGCGAAACAACCACGAGGCGCTAAACTCGAATCATGAACGCGCCGCTCCCTCCGGAACTCAAACTCGGCCAAGCCCACGCCGCCGGCGCGCTGGACGAGGCGGCGCTGCTGCGCCTCGCCGATCTCGCTCTGGATCTCGCCAAGGCCCAAGGCGCCGATTACGCCGACATCCGGTTCGGCGCCCTCGTCACCGAATATCTCCGCGCCCGCGAGGATCGGCTCGAACAGGCGACCGCCCGGACGGACAGGGGGTTCGGACTGCGCGTGCTGCGCGGCGGCTCCTGGGGTTTTTGCGGCGCGAGCGCGCTGACCGAAGCCGCCCTGCGCGACGCGGTCGAGACGGCGCTGGCCAACGCTCGCGCCGTGCAACGCATTCAGCTGGAGCCCATCGTCGTCGAGGCTTTGCCCGCCTACACGGCGCGCTGGATCGCGCCGGCGGCGGTCGATCCCTTCGCGGTGGGAATCGACGAGAAGGCGGAGTTCCTCCTCGCCGTGACCGCCGCCGCGCGCGACGCCGGCGCGGATTTCTGCACCGCGAGTTTTCTTGGCGCGCGCGAGGAGCGCCTGTTCGCCAGCTCGCGCGGCAGCCGGATTTTCCAGACGCGCACGCGCGTGCAGCCCGACTTCTCCGTCACCGCGGTCGACAAGGCGAGCGGGCGCTTCGCCAGCCGGGACAGCCTCGCCCCGGCGCGCGCCGCCGGCTGGGAGCATGCAAGCGCCTGCGGCCTGATCGAGGAAGCGCGCCGGGCGGCGGAAGAAGCGCGCTGCAAGCTGTTCGCGAAGCCCGTGACGCCGGGCAAGCGCGACCTCGTGATCGCGCCCAGCAATCTCTTCCTCACCATTCACGAAACCGTCGGCCATTCGACCGAACTCGACCGCTCGCTCGGCTGGGAGGCGAATTTCGCCGGGACCACCTTCGTCAAGCCGCCCATGCTCGGCGCGTTGCGCTTCGGTTCGCCGCTGATGACGATCTTCGCGGATCGGCGCCAGGAGGGCGGCCTCGCCACGATCGGCTACGACGACGACGGCGCGCCGGCCGCCTACGCCGAATTCGACATCGTCAAGGACGGCGTCTTTCAGAATTTCCAAATGGCGTTGGGTCAGGCGCATCTCGTCGGCCTGCCGCGCACCAATGGCTGCGCCTATGCCGACAATCCCCGCGCCTTCCCCATTCAGCGCATGCCCAACATTTCGCTCGCGCCGAACGCGGCGCAAACGAGCCGCGACGATCTCTTGGCGGGCGTCGAGGACGGGCTCTACGTCGTCGGCGCCGGCAGCTGGAGCATCGACCAGCAGCGCGACAATTTTCAGTTCGGCGGCCAGCTCTTCTACGAGATCAAACAAGGCAAGCTCGGCGAGATGGTGCAGGGCGCGGCCTATCAGGGCCGCACGCTGGATTTTTGGGCCGGCCTCGACGGCCTCGGCGACGCCTCCACCTATGAGCTCCACGGCGTCTTCACCTGCGGCAAGGCCGAGCCGATCCAGCTCGCCCCCGTCTCGCATGGCGCGCCCTGCGCGCGGTTTCGCGGCGTCGAAGTGTTGAACACGGATGCGTGAGCGCCGCCCTGCGAAACCCAATCCAACAAGGATCGCCAGTGCTTTCGCAAGACGACGCCCAGACCATCGCTTCCAGCCTGCTGTCGCGCTCCAACGCCGACGGTTGCGAGATCGTGCTCTCCGGCATGCGCGAGCATAATCTGCGTTTTGCGCGCGAGGGGGCGACGACCAACCGCACGGCCGAGCGCATCTCCTTGCGCATCGCCTCGCATGTCGCGGGACGCGTCGGCGCCGTCGAAATCGCTTCGCTGGACGAGGCGGAAGGCTTGGCCGCGCTGGCCCGGTCGGAGGAGATCGCCCGGGCGCTGCCGCGGGACAGGGATTACGTCCCGCCGCTCGGCCCGCAACGCTACGAGGAGTCGCTGCGCTATCGCGAAGCCACGGCGGCGGCGGGTCTCGACGTGCTCGCCGCCAAGGCCGAAACCGTCGTCGCGGAGGGCGCGCGGCGCGGCGTCGCCACTTTCGGCCAGATCGCCAGCGGCGCCGGATTTCGCGCGCGCGCGACCAGCGCCGGACTTTTCGCCTATGAGCGCGCCAGCGAAATCGAACTCTCGACCACCGCGCGCAACTTCCGGGACGACTGGTCGGGCTGGGCCGGCGCGAAGAGCAACGACGCGGAGAAACTCGACGCGCCCAGCGTCGCAAGGCGCGCCTGCGCCAAGGCGGCGCAAAGCGAGACGCCGCGCGATTTGGAGCCCGGCGGCTGGACGACGATCTTCGAACCGGAAGCGACCGCGGAGCTGGCGCGCTGGCTGCTGCATGCGCTCGACGCCCGCGCCGCCGACGAAGGCCGCAGTTGTTTTTCGAAAAAAGGCGGCGGCAATCTGCGCGGCGAAAAACTCTTCGACGAAAAACTCACGCTCTCGTCGAGCCCGCGCGACGCCTTCGCGCCGGAAGCCGCCATCGGCTTTGAGGGCGCGCCGCAACGCGCGCGGGCCTGGATCGACCGCGGGGCTCTGGCCACGCTCTATCTCGACCGCGCTTACGCAAAGCAGACGGGCGCCGAGCCCATCCCCTGTCCGCACAGTTTCCGGCTCGCGGGCGGCGACGCCACGCTCGACGAGATGATTCGCGCCACGAAGCGCGGCGTCCTCGTGACGCGCCTCTGGTACACGAACATGCTCGACCCGCGCGCGCTGCTGCTGACCGGACTGACCCGCGACGGAAATTTCTTGATCGAGAACGGCCGAATCGTCGCGCCGGCGCGCAATCTGAGATTCAACCAAAGCCTTTACGCTTTGTTCGGCAAGATCGAAGCGCTGGGCCCCGCGGAACCGACCTGGAGCGCGCTTTACGACGAAGGCCTCGCCGCCGCGCCGCCGATGTTGGTGGAGAACTTCGGCTTTTCGTCCAAATCCGGGGGAATTTAGCGGCGCCGCGCCCGAAGAAAGCCAATTGTATCGCGCCGCGCGCGTCGGTATATAGGCGTCGCCTATGGTCCAACAGGGGATTCGCGGCGATGGCGGTCGATATAGATACGAGCTACAAGCCGTCGGAAGACGAGCCGTTCATGTGCGAGCGGCAGCGCGAATATTTCAAGCGCAAGCTGGTCGCCTGGAAGGACGAAATTCTCCAGGAAAGTCGCGATACTTTGTTGGTTTTGCAAACCGAAAACGAGAATCATCCCGACTTCGCCGACAGGGCCTCCTCCGAAACCGACCGCTCCATCGAACTGCGCTCCCGCGATCGCCAGCGCAAACTGATCTCCAAGATCGACTCGGCGCTCTCGCGTCTCGACGAGGGCGTCTACGGCTATTGCGAGGAGACCGGCGAGCCGATTTCGCTGCGCCGCCTCGACGCCCGCCCCATCGCCACGCTGTCGATCGAAGCGCAGGAGCGCCACGAGCGCCGCGAGCGGGTCTATCGCGACGATTAGCGGCGGTCGCCGCTTGCGAGCCTCCAGGCTCGCAGCCCGAAGGCGTCGAACCAAGCTCGACTCAGGCCGCTTGTCATCGGACTGTCGATTTGTTAGACGCTGGCCGCCGGCGCTTCGCAAGACGCGCCCCGTGCGGTCGTGGCGGAATTGGTAGACGCGCTAGCTTGAGGTGCTAGTTGGGCAACCAGTGGAGGTTCGAGTCCTCTCGACCGCACCAAATCGTTTTCTTCGGAGCTTTTTCAATCGCACGCGATGCGGGAGCGGGTCTTGGCCCCGCCGGAGGCCGGGCGTCCCGGCGCATTCACGGAAAAATCCCCGAGGATGGAGGGCGTCGACCCGCCTCAGGCTTTCGCGTCGAGCCTGCGGCGATGGGCGCAAAGGAGAAGCGCGCCCAGCGCGAACATCCCCGCGGGACCATGCGCCGCGTCGGCGGCTGGCGCCCCGAGCCCATCCAGCCCGTTGTTTCCGTTGTCCGGTCCCGCGGTGACGGTGAACAGCCCAGTCTCCGCGATCGGATAGCCGCCCGAGACCGATTCGTACAGCGAGTAGTTGTCGGCTCCGTTGCCCCAAAGATTCCAATAGCCCGCATTGTTTTCCTGGGTCGTGAACAGCACGCCGCCCAAATCCAGCGACGGATTGCCGCTCACGAACAGGTTGTCATAGTAGAATCTGCCGTCCAGGCTGGTCGCCTGGCCCGGAAAATTCAGATTTGGCGTGACGGTGTCGACGGTCTGGCTGACGAGGCCCGAGAGGCTGCCGCTCATCGCCGTGATCATGTTTCCGCCGTCCACGGTCATCGTGCCGGTCATCGTCAGCTGAGTGTCGAAGGATTCGAACGTGTATGCGTAAACCGTCGCTTGCGCCGCCGTGGCGGAGCACAGCGTCGCCATCGCGAGCGAGAGGGCCGTTGCGAGGAAGCGTTTACGCATCACACTCTCCAAAACTACTCTTACGCCTGACCATTCGCCGGCAATCCGCTTGGGACTGCTCCGACGCCCCGTCGAACCAGGGCGGCGTCGAAGGCTCGAACGGATTTCCGCAGCCATCAACCTATAACAGCCGCGGGCGTCGACGAAGCGCACGACGCAATTTGAGTAAAGCCCGAGTTAATTCTCTTCGTTTCGGGGTCGACTTGAGTTCGCGACATCCGAGGCGCGACGCCGCGGCGTTGCGCCCAGACCGCCGGGATCAGGTCCCGTCGCGGCCCTGCTCGGGCGCTTTTTCCGCCGGCTTTTTCTTGCCGCCCAGCGTCTTGGCTCCCAGCGTCTTGGCTCCCAGCGTCTTGGCGATGATCGGCTCGGTGGTCGACGTCCAGCCAGCCCGCGGTTCGGTCACGGGCGTCGGGCCCGCGCCTGGCTTCACATGGACGAGGCTGAAACCCCGTTCCTTCAGCGCGCGCAGAAATTCCGGCAGCATATTGGCCGTGGCGAGTTTCGAATCGTGGAACAGCACGATCCCCCGGCCCGCCTTCTCCAGCCGCTCCATCACCAGTTTCAGCTCTTCTTTCGGCGTCATGTCGCGCCAGTCGGAGGCCCAGACGTCGGAGCCGAACACCGCCAGGCCGCGACCATGGACATAGTCCAGCAATTCGGGCGTGTCGGCATAGCCGGGGAAGCGGAAGAAGACGCTCTTGGGCGCATCGCCGGCGGCGCCGAAGCCGGCCTTGTCGACCGCGGCGATCCCGGCGTCGATGTCGGCCTTGGCGGCCTCCGTCGTCATCAGACGCAGCGTGCGATCGGGATGGGTGTTGGAATGATAGCCGATCGAATGGCCCTCCTGCGCCTCGCGGCGGACAGTTTGCGGCATGGCCTCGGCGTTGCGGCCGATGATGAAGAAGGTGGCCTTGGCGCATTCCTGCTTCAAGGCGTCGAGGACCTGCGCCGTCGTCGCGGCGGGACCGTCGTCGAAGGTCAGCACGACTTCGCGGTCGGCGAGTTGCAAGGTCCGCGGATAGCTTTGCAGCCCCAGCGACAGGTTGGCGCTCGGATCTATCGAGATTTCGCGCGCGACGCCGAGCTTGCCCGGACCGCAGGACGCCGGCGCCTCGGCGAGAGCGGCGGAGGATGAAACGGCCGCCAACGCGGCGGCGGAAAGTAGACGGGAGAAAGCGATCACGGGCTCATTTCGGTTTGCATCCGCGCCCGCGCGGGTTATGCACCCAAAGGCGGACGATACGGATTGGCCTATGACTCTCGATCGTGATGAAATAGAGACCAAAGCCGAGGTTTTCCGTGACGAGGACGGAACGCCGAGCCGGGCTTTCGTCGCGCTGGTCGAAAAGACCGTCGACGCCGGCGACGCCGAGGCGACGCATTTTCTCGTCGGCAGTCTGCACGAGGCCGATCTCGGCGCGCTGATCGAACTTTTGGGCCACGACACCCGCCATAAACTCGTGGCGCTGATGGGCGACGACTTCGACTTCGCCGCGCTGACCGAAGTCGGCGAGACGACGCGCGAAGACATTCTCGACGAAATCCCGGTCGAGACGCTGGTCGAGGCGGTGCGAGAATTGGAGAGCGACGACGCGGTCGCCATCCTCGAGACTCTCGAGCCGGAAGAACAGGCCGAGGTGCTCGACGCGCTACCGGCGCATGAAAGCGTCGTGTTGCGCCGCTCGCTGAACTATCCCGAGGACAGCGCCGGCCGCCTGATGCAGACGACGCTGATCGCCGTGCCGACCTTCTGGACCGCGGGCCAGGTGCTCGACTTCTTCCGCGAGACCGATCCCGATCTTCTGCCCGACAGTTTCTTCGAGGTCTTTGTCGTCGATCCGGCCTATCGCTTCCTCGGCACGGTGTTCCTCGACGCCTTGGTGCGCGCGCGGCCCGACAAGCGCGTCGACGAGATCATGCAGGCCGACCGGCGCCGCCTGCACGACACGGACGACCGTGTCGAAGCCGCCCGCATGTTCGAGCGCTACAATCTCGTCTCGACGCCGGTGGTCGACGAGATGGAGCGGCTGGTCGGCGTCATCACCATCGACGACATCGTCGACGTCATGCAGGAGGCGGCCTCCGAGGAGATCAAGGCGCTCGGCGGCGTCAATCCGGAAGAAGAGCTGTCCGACGATTTTTGGGTCACGGCGCGCAGCCGTTTTCTGTGGCTGCTGGTCAATCTCGGCACGGCCTTCCTCGCCTCTTCGGTGCTGCGCCTCTTCGAAGGCCAGATCGAAAAAATGGTGGCGCTCGCCGTGCTCGCGCCGATCGTCGCCAGCCAGGGCGGCAATTCCGCGACGCAGACGATGACCGTGGTCGTCCGCGCCCTGGCGACGCAGGAACTCTCCAGCGCCAACGCCGTCCGCGTGATCCTGCGCGAACTGGCCGCCGCCGCGGTGAATGGCGCGGCCTTCGGCCTCATCACCGGCGTCGTCGCGGCGAACTGGTTCCAGAACATCGGCATGGCGCCGGTCTTGGCGCTCGCCATGCTGACCAATCTCGTGGCCGGCGCGCTCGGCGGCGTGCTGGTGCCACTTGCGTTGGAGCGCTGGAAGGTCGACCCGGCGGTGTCGTCTTCGGCTTTCGTCACGACGGTGACGGACGTGGTGGGCTATGGGGCTTTTCTTTCCATCGCGACTTTCTGGTTTCACTTGGCGTGAGGCCGCCCTCCGACGTCGCGCAAGCGCTTTTCTTCCATGCGAATAACATAAAATTATGAGACGCTTAAGCCGCAACGGGCCTCCGGTCGGCGGGTCTCGAGAAGAGTAGAATTGTACAGTTTCGTTGCGCCGGCGCGAATTCATCTCGTGTGGAGACACTTCTCCCTGATGAGAATGACGAAACGGTGTGAAACTCCCCGGAACAGGCGATTTGACGCTTCATTCCATCGTCTACAGCGATTGCCGTCTGGGGAAGCCAGCTAGAACCAAGCTAGATTGGGAGGCAACATGAAAAAAACTGGAAGCGTCCCCCTTGCGCCAGCAATTCAGGGCCATTCGCTAAAGGTTAAGAATTCGCTGATTTCGCTTGTTTTGCCGGAAAAGTCTGAATCCGTGGCGGCTCCCCGTCCGGCAAGGAGCCCGCGACGAATTTGAGAGCCGTCCCTCAGTCAGCGCCCGACGTTCGCGGCAAGCAGGGGCAGGATTGCCGCCTATGGTCGATTTTGGCGTTTTTCGTGGTGTCGATGCTGTGCGGGCGGAGCGGATGCATGGCTGCGTTTCGTTTGGGCCGGAGCCTGAACGAACGACAGCGTAGAGCTCTCGGCTTCCCGAGGGGGCGGACGCCTTGTCATGGCACGCTCACCGAAACCCTGCGGGTCATCGACGGGGAAGCGCTGGCCCGCGTGCTGGGCGCCGCGTTTTTCGTGGAGAACGCGGATGTGCGCCGCAGTGAGGGCGACTTTACCGAATCGCCCTGCCAGCAATTCTAAAAGTAGCGAATTTTTAGACGCCAAGGGCCACGTGAAATATTCCGGCGCCTGGGTCACCTCCCTGCCCGTCACGAAGAGCAACGTCACTGAGATCGTCGCCTGCGCCAGGACGAGATGGAAGATCGAGAACGAGAGCTTCGACGTCATGAAGAATCACGGCTACGAACTCGAACACAACTTCGGGCACGGCCAAGCGTTTTTGGCGATGACGCTCGCCGCGCTCAATCTGCTCGCCTTCGCCTGGCATACCGTGCTCGATCTCATGAAGCCGCCCTGGCGAAAGGCGCGCGAGGCGGCGCAAAGCGCACCGGCTTCTTCGCCTATGTCGCGACGCTCACTTCCTTCGTCGTCTTCCCCGCCTGGTCCGATCGCCTCGAAGCCCTCGCAACCTTCACCATCCCGCCGAACCTGCCGCGAACCCCGAAAATCGAATGAAGCCTTGCGAGACCCTACTTTTAGAATTGCTGGATGAAAACACACAAAGATTGTGAACATCCCGCGATTTTGGACCGCCAGCCAAAACCCTGAGGCATACCGCGTATGACCTTGATCGAGGATGGAGAGCGCGGGCTTCGCGACGCATCAAAATCGAGATGGACTCATGTGTCGCCGCATCAGACGCTTTTTTGAACAGCGTTCTGCCCTGCGCCTCCATGCGCAGGGCTGGCCAAAAAAGAGCCTAGGGAGAGCCTAGAATTTTCCTAATTTTTTAAGCCACTGATTTTATTGGCTGGGGGACCTGGATTCGAACCAAGATTAACGGAGTCAGAGTCCGTGTTTTTAGCTTTTTCATAGCTTCGCATTGATGCGCAAAATCGCCCTGTATCCCTTGTTTTACAGGCGCTCTAGCGATACATGGCTACTCATGGATTTTCGCCACTGCACGCCACATTTGTGAGGCTAGGGAGAGGCTAAGAAGATGCGCGGAGGGATGCACGGAGCCAACCTCACGGACGTGATGGTGCGCAATTTCAAGTCACCGGAGCGCGGGCAAGAAATGCACTGGGATGCGAGCGTTCCCGGTTTTGGCGTTCGAGTGTCGCAGGGAGGGACGAAGACTTTCTACCTTGTGCGCGGCAAAGAGCGGCAATACGTCGCCGTCGGGAAATACCCGACGATTTCACTTTCAGACGCGAGAGCCGAGGCCAAGCGACTCTTGGCGGAATTCACTCTCGGCAAGCGTCAAGCACCGAGCATTTCATTCGAAGAAGCCCTGGCGCTTTATCTGTCGCTCAGCGAGCACACGAGCAAGCCGCGCACCGTCGCCGAAAACAGGCGGCTTCTCACGCGGCATTTCAAGTTCCACAAAAACGTCGCCGACATCGCGCCGCAGGAAATTTCAAAAATCGTCGACCGACTGAATAAGACACCGACCGAGGCCAATCACGCCTTCACGGCCATTCGAACATTTTTCAATTGGTGCGTGCGGCGGCACTACATCACGCACAGCCCGATGCAGGGAATGCGCCTTCCCGCCAAGACCATTTCGCGCAATCGCGTCCTCTCCCCCGAGGAACTGATAGCGGTATATCGGGCATGCGAATCCCTCGGAGCTTTCGGCGCGCTTGTGCGCCTTTGCATCCTCACCGGCCAACGTCGGGGCGAGATCGGCGCTTTGAAGTGGGATTACATCGACGCCAAAAACAAACTGGCCACACTTCCCTCTTCGTTGACCAAGAACAATCGCGAGCACACCTTCCCTATCGGGACGGAGGCGGCAGCGATCATCGAATCGCTTCCGCGCAACGGCGATTACCTATTCCCCGGTCGCAATCGCGAGAACGCTTTTCAAGGTTGGGCGAAATCGAAAGCGCGCCTGGATCAGACCGTCGAAGCGATTGGCGGCACAGTTGAAGCATGGACGCTTCACGATCTTCGGCGGACGTTCGCCACCAATCTCGCGGCGCTCAATGTCCCCCCGCACGTCACCGAGCGGATTCTCAACCACGCGTCCGGGACAATTTCCGGCGTGGCGGCGATCTACAACCGCCACGCCTACCTCGACGAGATGCGCGCCGCCGTCTCCGCGTGGGAGGCGCGGCTTGCGCAATTGCTCACGACGACCGCACCACCCGCGACATGAAGTCGCCGCCATGCGCCCTACGAGGGAGAACGCATGGGAGAAATGACAGGGTTTTCTGTTTCCCCTACTTCGGGGCGACAACAGCCTGATTCCGCGCCAGTTCGCGTGCGCCTTCGCGCCCGACCCAATAGCTTTTTCGTCGCCTAACGGACGCCAACGAGCCACGCGCGCAGCCCTAACGGACATGCGCTTGGGAAAAGCTCTTGGGTCGGCCGCTTACGCGGCACGACGAACTGGCGCGGGACGGCCCTCGATATAACCGGTACTCTTTACAAGAGTCGTGAACCCTGGTTTTCTGCGCGTGTGCAAGCGAAGTCGCCTTCAAGATCGCAGGTTTATCCACATTTCAGAATGGCACGCCGATGGACGCCGATCAGACAAAAATGAGAGAGCAGTGGCTGCGCGAAGAGATACGTGCGTGCAGAACCCTATGTCACAACCAAGTTCAATGGGGAGTTACGCTCCTATCAGTTATAAGCATAAATATATATTATATTCGGCGTGACATACGAACGCATCTAGTTGAAAACGACCAAATAGTTAACAACGAAATGTTTCCGCTTGCCCGGTGGCTTATTGGCACTGCGATGCTGCTATTTGTGGCATTCATTTTTTCTAGCTTTTTAGATAGGACAATTAAACACCTCGTAAATTATAGAAAACAATTGCGCGCGCTTGATGGTGGGTATTCGGAGATAAGTGAGCCGATTGAAGCTGGGAATAACTTCATTCTAAACCATGGATCGAGGCTAATTTTTTACGCATTTCCTGTATTCGACCTGATATTGTGGGGCTTTTTCTATATTGGAAAAGCTATTGCGATTAATTTCACATGGTGAATTTGTGAATTATAGCGATATGTTCTATAATTGATCAAGTACTTTCGTGTGATTGGAAGACGATTCAATTTTAAGGATATGTGTTTTTTGAAGCGCCCTCGAATCACACGGAGGGCAAGACATGTGTACGCTTTCGCTTTCTGACATTGCGGTAATAACTATTACCGCAGGGCTTACCATATGTCTGATATATGGACTATATGTCTTTCGCAAAGGCATCAAATATTGGTGGTGAAGAGACTTTAATTTGTCCCCCAACGTAAACGTTGGGGGACGCTTTTGTGTAGACTATTTACACGTCAATTGAAAAAGAACGCAGTTCAGCGCTTATAATTCGCATATAATGGAGCTTGGCCGCTCTTTGCGCGGTGCACCGCGTTCAATGGCGGGCTTCCGTCACCGACCGAAGCTTGCACCAAGGGCGCGAACACTCGGCAAAGCGCGGCGGCCTGCCCATGCACACGGAATTTCCATACACACTCGGAACGCTCACGACCGGCGAGCCTGTTCCGCTGTTGCAAGAAGATCGCCGAAGACACGTCTACATTGTCGGCCAGACCGGCACCGGCAAGACCGGACTGCTTCTTAATTTGATGCACGCCGATCTTATCGGCGGAGCGGGCTTTTGCTTCCTTGATCCACATGGCGATGCGAGCAAGGAGATTGCCGCCTTGACGCCGCCTGAGCGTGCGGCCGATGTGATCTATCTCGACCCGTCCGACCCGACGCACACTTTCGCCTACAATCCCCTATCGAACATCCCCGAAGCCGACCGCGCCACGGCCGCCGGCAACATCGTTTCCGCCTTCAAGAACATTTGGGCGCATTCGTGGGGCGCGCGTCTCGAATACATCCTCTTGAATTCAATCCGGCTTTTGATCGACACCAAGGATCAGACCTTGCTCGGTCTCCCCCGCCTGCTGGTCGACGACGCCTATCGCGATTGGCTCGTGCGAAGGTGCCACGATCCCGTCATCCGCGACTATTGGCAAAGCACCTACGCCTCCCACGACAAACGTCAGCGCGCCGAAGAAATTTCTCCCGTGCAAAACAAAGTCGGCGCTTTCCTCGCGAACCCCTACGCTCGCGCGATCCTCTGCCAAAATTTATCGACGCTCGACATCGCGAAGACGATGAATGAAGGCCGTGTGGTGATCGTCAATCTCTCGAAAGGCAATCTCGGCACCGAGCCGGCACATTTGCTCGGCGCGCTTCTGATTACCGCCATCTCGCAAGCCGCTGAAGCGCGGCGCAACATGCCGGAACACGAGCGCCGAGATTTCACTTTGTATTGCGACGAATTCCAAAATTTCGCGACGGACAGCTTCGCTTCGATTCTCAGCGAAAGCCGCAAATGGCGGCTTTCGCTTGTCGCCGTCAACCAGCACGTTGCACAACTTTCCGAAGAGTTGCAAAGCGCCGTGTTCGGCAATGTCGGAACCATCGTCGCGTTTCGTGTCGGCGCGCAGGACGCACCAAAGCTCGCGGCGGAGCTTGGCCTGCAAAGTCCGAAGGCCCTACGCGAGACCAACAATTTTCACGCTTGGTTGCGCTTGATGCGCCATGGTGTGCCGGGACAAGCGCGATTCATAGCGACACTTCCTCCCCCGCCGCCCGGAAAGAAATTCGAACGCGTGGTCGCCCAAGCCCGCGCGCGGCACATGATTCCCCGCGTGCTTGTCGAAGCCCGCATCAACGCATTCTTTCCCAAAGCGCCGAAGAAGCGCGCGCGTCACGCGAAGCGCCGACGCGGGGTCGATGAAAAGTGATAGAATTTTTTGAGCGGAACATCGAAGCGCATTCGTGCGCATGAAACGCCATCGCACGACATGCCGCACGTTTACGCGCGAATGATTTTCGTCTTTCGTCCTCATGCGAGGACGCCATTATGCAACCATCATCGCAAAGGAAAAACCGACCGCGCTCGACGCCGACGCCGAGCGGCAAGCGCACGACGATCACCGAACACGACATCTTCGGCATCTTCGAGCCGCTGTCTCGACATGCACAACTCACGACGAAGCAGCTCGTCGCATTTGATCGCCGTTACGCGTCGAAGACCCGCAACCGGCTAACCGATCTCTTTCACGAGGAAGGCGCGTGGCTGGAGCGATTGAGCGAAGAGATCAAATTCGCGAACTTCCTTTTCATGGATGAAATGTATCGGCTTGGAGACGACGCGCGCGCGTTGCTCGAAGCACGCGGCGTCACTCCCCCACACCCATGGGTGCGCACGACGCGCATCGGCGGCAACAGCACAACGCCCTCGCGCATCATCCGTCTCGCACACGATCACATGGCTTCCGAGATTGCGCTCGACATCGAGATCGGCGCGCGCGCCACACCCGAAATGAATTTTCGCAACCACATCCAAATCATCGAAGCGGCGCCGAAGCGCACGCGCACCTTTCCCAACCCCCTACGCATCGCCGTGCCGCAAATTCCGGGCGCGCCAAAATGGATCGAGCCCGACGCGCTCTTTGCGATCAATGATCGCTACTTCGCAATCGAAGCGGACATGGGCACCGAGAGCATCGAGACGATCATCAAATCCAAAATCGTCGCCTATCGCGAAATCATCGCCTCCTATGTCATCGACGAACATTTCGGCATCGACAATTTGCGCGTGCTCTTTGTCACCACCGGCGAGGCGCGGATGCGCAACATGATGGCGGCCGTCGCCGACATTGCCGACCAAGGCCGCAGTCGCATGTTCGGCTTTGCCTGTCGCCCCGACCTCGGCGACCTCGCACGCGCCCCGGCTCCCACTGGAGGCATGTTCGCACATCCATGGGAGCGCGTCGGACATGACCCTCTCCAACTCGGAAAGGAATAGCAACGCCAGCGACGCCAGCGGACGTGACGACGCTGGCGGCGCTGGCGGCGGGTTACAATGAGAAGCGGACAACAGAGGAGAGATCGCCATGTCCGCACGCATTGATTTTGCCGAACTGAAACAAAAGGTCAGCATCGAACAGGTCGCGACCATCATGCTCGGCGCGAAACTCAAATCGCATGGGCAACAACTGCGGGGAACCTGCCCGATCTGCAACGAGGGCGGAGATCGCGGCTTCGTCGTCACGCCGGCCAAGGGTCTCTACTACTGCTTCGGCAGATGCAAGGCCGGAGGCGACATGCTCGCGCTCTACTCGCGCGCGAGGGGCGGCAGCGTAAGGGAGGCCGCCGAGGCCATCGCGGGGAAGTTCGGCGTCGGAGAGAACGCGGCGACGAAACGCGCCGCAACGGCTCCTTCGACAATTCCCCCCAGCCCCACAGAGGGGAGGTTGAAGCCGCTCGACTACCTTCAATCCGAACATGAATTGGTGCAGGGTTTGGGGATCAGCGCGGAGACGGCCCGAGCATGGGAGGCGGGCTATGCGCCCAAAGGGATTATGCGCGGTCGCTTCGCCGTGCCGATCAAAAACCTCGCGGGCGAGCTTGTCGCCTATGTCGGCGTCGCCGTGTCGGAAGATCAATCCCCTCGCTTGGTCTTTCCCACCGGCTTCAAACCCGACGCCGTGATCTTCAATGCACATGCTATCGAGCGCGGCGACACGGTCTATGTTGCGCGCGACCCGTTGCAGGTGTTGCAAGCGTCCGAGAATGGCGTCGCCAACGTCGTAGCATTCCTCGCCGACATCACCGGCGACGCCGTGAAGGTGCTCACCGAAATGATGGACGAGAAGGGCGTGCCATCGATTGATCTTTTCTGAAAGAAGCGCCTACGGGCGCTTCTTCTCGTCCTAATTTTGATCAATAATTAAACTTAAGAGATTGGCGAGATGGACAATCACCATCGACAGCCTTCCACGCGCGCTCAATTTCCAACTGTACTCCGGTATCAATGCTTCCTAGAGAAAATGTACCCGTCTTTTCCTTCAAGAACTCATCTCTCGTCTCAACAACAACAATAGCACCGAAGTCATAACTACTATCCCCATTCCTGACACAGAAAATTCCGTTTGATCCCCTATACTTGTATATATTCGATGGCACAGGCAAGATCATTATATGCATTCCCATTGGGTGCTTGGCTTTATCAACAACAGATCCCGCGAATAGCAATTGATCAGGCAATGAGTATACGAAACCGCGCGATGTCTTTATCTGATCGGTTACAAGCCTATTAATTTCAAATGCAGGAACTCTATTGTATACGGAGTACTTTTTTACCGAAATATGGGACTTTACTATCTTATTTGGATGGCTACCTGCATATCTGTATGAGTAATAGTTACCGGACACCTTTTCGCTAAATGCTTCAAGTGACGATATGTTCTCACGAAAAATAAATTTTAGGCTTAGAACACGGCTAAGTGTATCGTCGCCATTATTAAAGTAGATACTATTTGATCTAACGTGTTCAGAAATGCACACATAATCATCATGCAAAGTATGTGAACCTGAATCTCCTGTATTTATATTTGATTTTTCGATAAGCGCGCGCATATATTTGTCCGACCAGACAAAATATGCGAGTCTTTGTAAAAAGATATCGGACGGCACATTAGAAAAATACTTAATTATATTTGTACCTCTACCGGATTTTATCCTGATAAAGTTATTGAAATCATCCTTTTCAACGTCGGCACCATCATAAATTGCGACACTGTCGACTCCCTGTGCGCGCAACCAAAGCGCGATCCGCCGTAGCGCTTCGATTTCGTCTTGTGTAAAGAGTTTGCTAGCCACCGTTCCGCCTCTGCGATGTGAGAGCAATGTGAGCATATTGGGCGCACCCTATGTGTACCAAATTCTTACAACAGTCAAACAAGATTCGTACGATTGGCGTACCATGCGTAGCCCCTGATATCATTATGGTTTGTCAGCGTCAAGAGCCAGAGCCACGAAAGCGACAAACAATTCCAATTCATTGCAATGTGGATAAAGATATGATTATAATACAAAAAGGTTTCGGTTTGGGCACGGTTTGAGCTCCGTTCGAAACACGTTTTTCGATGGTACCCTATGAGCCACGAAAGGCGGAACGCCCACATAAGCCAAGTAACTCAACGGGTTACTTGGCTTTTTGCGTGCCCGGGCTGTATATTGGCGATTCGTTAATTTCGTCGTAAAATGAAATTGGTATCGCTGCGGGCAGGCGAACCCCTCTGCCGAACTCAGCTCAAAGTCGGCGAAGGTCTTCATAGGAGGTAGTAGCCTCCTGAAGGCTACAGCGCTCCTGATCGCCCATCGGGAGAAGAGCTATGGAACTACATGTAAAAAATCCGTGCTCGTGCGACGTGATGATCGATATAGAGTATAACTGCCATCGAATCGCGGAGGAGTTGATGTATCTCAGCGATCGAATAGAGGAGTCTTTGTCCAAAAAAAGGCAGGAGTTCGGGGAGCAGCGGGCAGACTGGTATTGTTTTAACAGCCCAATGCTTACCGAATACGCTCGGGATGAAGAAAGGGCAGCAATTTATAGAAAATGCGCATGCCTTGTGAGAACACATATCTCACTTCCCGCTTAACAAGACAAGAGTGCCTAGCAAGACTTGTAGCATCCGAAGAGACCTTCGGATGCTACAATATTTATATGTCACAAGAGAACAAATTTGGAGACGCTAGCGACGCCAGAATAGCTTCTGCCCCGGATATTCTATCTTATACCCTCACGAGCGGACAGGCTTTGGAGCGCTTTGTCGCCGCCCGGCGCAAGCCGCCCTCCCAGCGCACCCTTCAACGCTATCGCGTTGAAGATCGGCTTTCAGCGCCGAAAATTCGCATGACCGATGATCAGCCTCGCGCTGTACTCGCGTGCGAGGCGCGGTAGCGTAACGGAGGCAGCGAGGGACATCACCGTCGGCGTGGTGAACGCGCTCGCGGTGGTGATGGGGAGAAGGACATGCCCTCGATCGATCACGTTTGAGAGGAATGCGCCACCCTTCATTTCATCACGTTAAGTGCGCGAGACCTTCGGTATCTCGGATAAGCAGAGGCGGGTGTCGCAATTTTGCAACAAGATCGCAATTTTTGGTGTCAATGGGGGCACCCACCACATTGCCCCTTGAATTTTTGATCAAATGTTCCTATCAAAAGGGACAGTGCCATGAACGAATAAGAAGCTTCAATGGCACAAAGGGGAGGAAGAAATGCGTTCGAAATGTCCAAAGGTGTTGATAAGTAGCTAGGAACGTTATCCTTTCCACCTCATAATGACTCCAGAGATGCGTTGTGCATCACGTGGAGGGACCAGCCATGCCGATTGATTCAATGGCGTCTTCCGTGCCTCTAGGCGCGGAGCGCATTATCCAAGACGCGCAGTTCTATGTGACGGAGGCCTACCGCCGTTATGCATCTGGCCAGTTTGCTGTGCGCAGGGGCTATGGAGCGAATGGCTTGCCGCAGGGCTCAGACGAACCGAAGGATGTTTGTGATATCCTTACTCCAATTCGTCGCGAATCTGTGAAGTAACGGCTTCCACTCCAACCCGCAAAGGGGAGCGTGCCGCTTGTGCACGCTCTTTTTCTTCATGCCCCGCTACAAGATACATCGAAGGATATTTGAAGTTGAGATGTCCTCTCTCGACGGGTTTACTGACGTTATCCAAAAACATTATAATCATCTCGTAGAAGGCACCGATATAACTCTTACCTTCTGTCCGTTTCGGACGCAGTGGGCCTTTGAATATTTTGCTGATGACATAAGCCGCGCTGCCGACAAAATGAATGCCGCTTTGGTTGGCAAATCAACCGGTATTGAGCGCAAATTCGAACCAGATCATTATAAGAAGGCCGGCTTTCTTGCTTTTTGGTTGCGTCGCGAGTGTCCCGTATTAGTTTGGGATACCCATCGCGTTCAGTGGGATACATTGTCTCGCCCTCAGCGGTCGCAAGCTGAATACCTAGTCACCTATGGTAGAGAATACGGGGCATTTATGCTCGGATACGCAATATGCTTGCATGTTGAATGCAACGCCTTAGGTGGGCCTTTTGAGGAAGAAAAATTCCAACTTTCCGACGCATATATTGATGACATGATGGCATTTTTGAAGGAAAAAAGCGTATCACCGCATGCTATGTATATGATCTATAGATCTATTTTTGAGAGAAGAAAAAAATAGTGAATACGCCGTCTGGCGAATGAAGGGTATGTCGCTCCGTCGTCTTTATGAATTAGATGTTATACTTTTTTACATGCCTCCTCAACCCCAGCACAGCGATGTTGGCGACGCTAGCGTCGCCACATTCACCGCCTTTGCCGACGACGTCGCATATACCCTCACGGTCGGACAGGCTTTGGAGCGCTTTGTCGCCGCCCGGCGCAAGCCGCCCTCCCAGCGCACCCTTCAACGCTATTGCATCGAAGGTCGGCTTGCGGCGCAGAAGATTCGCACAACCTACGGCTCCGAATGGCTCATAAACGAAACCTCGCTCGCGCGATTGATCGAAGCCGAGCCCGTCGTTACCGGCGACGCTGGCGTCGCCGTCGCTCCCGTTTTGGCGACGCCAGCGTCGCCGTCGATGATAGAACCAAATATTCTCGCGCCCGACATTCCCGCCAATGGCGACGCCAGCGTCGCCGTCGCTCCCCACGTCATGGCGACGCCAGCAGGGGAGAGACGCACCATCGCCGATGTGCTCATCGAGAATTCGCGTTTGCTCGCCCAAGTCGAAGGCCGTGACGCCGTCATTGTCGAGCTTAAGGAAGACCGCAACTTTTTGCGAGAGGAAGTTCGCGAGGCGCGTCGCACCCGCGACGACGTAAAGAGCATCAGCGAGAGGATGTTGGATACACTTCGAACGATTGCGGTGGGTCGGCTGGCCATGTCCGCACCGCCGCCGCAAGACCCCATGCGGGCGTCGATAATCGACCCGGATGACCAAGAGCGGTAGGTGAGTGGATAATCCGCCCTATGCACAGTTTGCCTTTGTGTAAGGCTCAGCTGCGCTTTACATGCGGTATGATAAGGGGATGGACTATCAGCCCCGCGCAATCGGCGACATCCTCAAAGAGCGAAATATCGTCCTCAAAGGCGCTGACGTTGCGACGCGCGGCGGCTTCACGCAGGTGCCAAATTTCCTCTTGAAATCCAAAAATCTCAGTGCGGGAGACAAGTTGGCCTTCGCTATGTTGCTCAGCTACGCATGGCAGAATGATTGCTGTTTTCCCGGGCAAGCGCGCCTCGCGGAAGATATGGGGTTGGCTGAGCGTAGCGTCCGTCGTCATATCCAAGCCCTTGAAGATGCAGGACTTCTTACAATCCAACAGCGAGGCCAGGGGAAGACCAATATCTACGAATTGAATCTCACAGTGAAGAAGGGAAAGAAGAAGTAAATATCTCAGACCGGACAAAAATGTCCGGTCTAGACCGGACAAAAATAACCTATCTAGACCAGCCAAAAATGTCCGGTCTCTCTATATAAGAATATGTATTTAAAAATATATATATAAAATACTCAGATATGGAATGCTTATTAAAAATGACATCAAAATTCACAGTGAAAAGAGGAGACCTAAAGCGATGGTCGCAGAAGAGGGAATTGCGCCGCTTTGTGGTATGCTTTGCAAAATAGATATTATATGGAAAAGCGATTTGACGAATGGATTACCCTCAAGAAGGGGATTGACCGTCGTGAGCAAGCGGCACCTTTTGTTTCGGAGGGTGATATTTGGTGGACGAGCGTCGGCGAAAATGTGGGATCGGAAATCAACGGCAAGAGTGGCCTATTCTCGCGTCCGGTAATCGTATACAAGAAACTTTCGCACGGCCTCTATTTCGTCGTGCCAACGAGCACACAGAATAAAGTGGGCAGCTGGTTTGTCGGCTTCCGTCAGCGGGGTAGGGATATGGTCGCGTGCCTGCATCAAGCGCGCACTATAGACCATCGACGACTTTCAAGTAAACTCGGAGAACTTGATGACGAAGATTTTGATCGGGTCAAAGATGGATTCCGGAAGCTATATAAATGATATTCCCCACTCTTTCGAGTGGGGCCGCGGGAGAATCCCGAATGTGTTTATATTGTAATCGAAGTAAATAACGTATGCAACAAAACGCACGGCCGCTAAACACGGAAAACCAATAATATACTTAAATAAAGCCGTTTCCATATGTCGCACAACATATATTTCACGACGTAATGCCTGTTTTGTCAAGTAGCCACGCCGTTTTTCTAAGTGTACTTGGCGAATTATACCTTGAAATGCAACAAATAGAGACACTAAAATGTAACTATTTACATAGCTCCCAGCTAAATACGTTCACTTTCTTGCT
>Ga0265328_10000161_pt1 | contig 30818 bp, 36 predicted proteins | sample 41624metaG_FD_202086 | JGI IMG/M metagenome (GOLD analysis project Ga0265328, IMG submission 202086) | Rhizosphere microbial communities from Carex aquatilis grown in University of Washington, Seatle, WA, United States - 4-16-24 metaG | ecosystem: Host-associated > Plants > Roots > Rhizosphere...
ACCCTATCGCTGCCCATTGCGAAGCGTGATCGCCCCGGCGCTCCTGCACCATCCGAACCGCCCGCGCCCGGACCTCAGGTGAAAATTTGTTCGACGGCTCCTTGTTCGTTTCCATGACCCCATCCTCAAGAGTTGGGGACTCCGCCAAACCCGGCGCGGTTCAAAACCTGGAAAGGGTCGGTCCTCATTCGGGTGCCAACGACCGATCCTGGCATCCTCCCCGCCCGAAGCCTAAACAGGGTTCCAAGTGTCAGATTTCAACCACTAGCTTCATAGCAGCGAGCCCAGACTGGCAAGAAACCCGAGATCATTTGATCGTCTCGACGGTCGCTGGTAAATCGCTCAGGACCATTCGTCGATGGTCCGGGTTTGGCGCATCGCTGACTGCAACATCCTCCTCGCTCACAGCCAAACAGGGTTCCAAGTGTCAGATTTCCACCACTAGGGCGCGAATCCTTCTCCCACAAGTGGGAGAAGGATTCGCGCTCCTCACTTCCCCGTGTAACTCACCCGCCACAGCGTCCCGTTGCCGTCCTCGGTGAACAGCAGCGAGCCGTCGGGGGCTTGTGTCACGTCGACCGGGCGGCCCCAGACATGCGTGTCGTCGGTGACGAAGCCGGTAACGAAATCCTCGTAGACGCCGGTCGGCTTGCCGTCCGCAAAGCGCAGGCGGATGATCTTGTAGCCGGTGCGGCTGGCGCGGTTCCATGAGCCGTGCAGCGCGACGAAGGCGTCGCCCTTGAACTCCGCCGGGAATTGCCCGCCCTCGTAGAAGCTGACGCCGAGCGGCGCGGAATGCGGCTGGACCAGCACGTCCGGCGTCGTGATCTTGCCGGCGAGGTCCGGCCGCTCGCCCTTGTGGCGCGGGTCTTCATGCGCGCCGATGTAATACCACGGCCAGCCATAGAAGGCGCCGGGCGTCACCTTTGTCGCGTAATCGGGCGGCAGATCGTCGCCGAGCATGTCGCGCTCGTTGACGACGCACCACAGATCGTCGGAGCCGGGGCGGATCGTCAGCCCGGAGCAATTGCGCAGGCCGGAGGCGTAGACGCGGCGCTTGCGCCCCTCGGGATCGAAGGCGGCGACCAGCGCGCGGCCCTGTTCGGCGCTGGCGCCCAACGCTTCGGTCCTCTCCAGCGCCGCGGTCTCCTCGGGCAGAAGCGGCTTCTTGCCTTCCGCGACATTGGTCTGCGAACCGATCGCTACGTAAAGCGTCTCGCCGTCCCGCGAAAAGGCGATATCGCGCGTCCAATGGCCGGCGCCCGCCGGCACGCGGGCGATTTGCTCGACCGCGCCGAAAGCTTTCAGATCGCCGACGACATATGGGTAGCGCACCACCTCGCCATGCGTCGCGACATAGATGTAACTCGGGTTCGGCCCCGGCGGATAGAAGGCTATGCCATAAGGCCGGTCCAGCCCCTCGGCGAACGCCTCGTTGCGAACGGGCTCCGTCTTGCCTTCCTCGAACCGCAGCACGCGAATGCGCCCGCCGGAGCTTTCCGAGAGGAACAGGTCGCCGTTCGGCGCGAAACGGATCACCCGCGGCTCGGCGAGGCCTTTGAGGATAGGCTGCGCCGAAAAGCCGGGGAGAGTCTTGAGCGCGGCGCCCTCGGGCCGGGGCGTGACCTCCGCGCGGCTGGCCTTGGGCTCGCTGGCCAGGGGCGCGGGAAGATCGCCGACGGTGATTTTATGGGCGACGCCCGGCGCGTCGATGCGCCAGTCGCCGTAGGTCGCCGGCGCGGTTTGCGCCCGCGCGCCGGCGCAGGCGAGGAGAGACGCGCCGAGAGTGAGTCCGATTTTGATCATGGCCGTGCGCCCCTGCAATTGGTTTCGACAATCAAAATAGCACAGCCGCTCCCTTCTCCCACTCGTGGGAGAAGGTGGCCCCGCGAAGCGGGGTCGGAAGAGGGCCGCTGGGAGGGATTCAGCCAAGCCGCAGTGTCCCTCATCCGACCCTTGCTGCGCAAGGGCCACCCTCTCCCGTAAACGGGAGAAGGAAATCGCGCCCCTCCCGCTCCGCTCAGCGGAACGGCGCCAGCACCGGGATGGCCTCGATGATTTTGTCGACGTTCTCCTTGCCGATAACCTCTTCGGCATGGGCGAAGATTTCGTGGCTGAGCTTCTGCATCTGGCCCATGTCGAGGCCGATGCCGCTCAATTTGCCGACCAGCGCCATGATGTCGCCCTTCGCGCCGCCGAGCAGGCTCCCAAGACCGCCGAGCGCCGCGCCGAGCCCCTCGACCGGCGTCGTCGCCGCCGCCGTTATGGCTTCCTGAGCACCGGGGAGCTTGTTGATGAGATCGGCGACCGGACCCTGGGGCAGTTCCTTTTGCACGAAGCCGAGCACATGGCCGATCGCCGTCTCGGCGGTGTTCTCGTCAATCCCCACCGCCGCGCTAATGCGCTTGATCAATTCTTCCATCTGTCGCTGCTCCCAAAAGCGCCGGACGCGCAGCCCGGCGCGCATTTGTCGCCGGAGGGGGGAAGAAAAGCAAGCGGACGGAAGCGCCTTTCTTCTCCCACCTGTGCGAGAAGGTGTCGCGCGAAGGCGCGACGGATGAGGGTTCCGGGGAAGCTCCAACCAAGCCGCAACGTTCCTCATCCGACCCGGCTGCGCCGGGCCACCTTCTCCCGCAAGCGGGAGAAGGAATTCGGGCGCTTATGGGGTATGACTCTCGGAACAAGATTCTTGAGCGCAGTTCGGGAGAATATCGTGATCAGAAGACCTCTTCCGACGCTCGCGCTGGTCATGACCGCGGCGGCCGCGCTTTTCGCAACCTCGACAGGCTCGGCGCGCGCGGAAGACGCCTTGTCGTCGTTGTCCGCGCAAGCTTCGCCGATCGACGCGCCCGATGGTCCAAAGGACCAATTGCGCCGCATCGGAATCACGCCCGACGTTTGGGTCACGCAGATCTATCAGGGGCAGCCCGGCGGCGACGCCAGCAAGACATGGGCTTATGGCGGCAAGGTCGACGGCTTCCTGAAGATCGACGCGGAGAAACTCGGTCTGTGGTCCGGCCTGCGCGTCAATGTGCAATACGAGCATTACTTCGGCGAAAACATAAACAGACAGGATTTCGCGCTCATTCCCGTCAATACGGCCCAGGCCTATCTGGGAGAGGGAACCTATCATTCCGCGCTTTCGATCAGCGTCACGCAAGACCTTGGCGAGCATGTTTCCGTCAGCGCCGGCAAATTCAACATGATGACGCTGGCGTCGCGAACGCCGCTGATCGGCGGCGGCGGCGTCGACACATTCATGAACCGGGCGCTGGCCCTGCCCTCGACCGGCGTCGCCTACACCGCCGCGCGCGGAGGGGCCGCCGACAGGGTCGTCATATCGGCGCCATACCTCATCGGCGGGCTCGTGACGATCAAAACCGAGCCGGTGATTTTGACGCTGGGCGTCCTCGATCCGCGCAGCGCGGAGAATCCGAGAGTCATCGAGCGTCCCTTCGAAAGAGGCGTCGCAGCGGGTGCTTCGGCGACCGTTCCGACGGAGATTTTCGGTCTTCGCGGCTTCCACACCTTCCGCGCCGCCTATAGCGACGCGCGCGGAATCGATCTCGACGAAATCGCCCAGATACGGCCGCCGTCGCTCATTGGCGGGTCGGTGGTCACCAAGAAGGGCTATTGCTTCGGCTCCTACGCGATCCAGCAGAACTTCTTTCAAAGCGCGGCGAATCCGGCGGTTGGCTGGGGCCTGTTCGGGCTCGCGGCGATGTCCGACGGCAACCCGACGCCGGTCAAATGGAACATGCTCGTCGGCCTCGCCGGGAACAATCTGCTCGAAGGCCGCGAGAACGACCGCTGGGGCGTCGGCTTCTTCCACTATGGGGTGACCGAGCCGGTGCTCGCCGGACTGAACACGCTAGGCTTCGCGAGACGCGGGGAAGGCGGCGTGGAGGGCTTCTACAATCTCGCGATCACGCCCTGGCTGCGCCTCTCCGCCGATCTGCAGATCATCGACCCCTGGAATCCCGGCAAGCAGCGAGAGACCGTCGCGGCGCTGCGTTTGCAGACGAAGTTTTAGAGTCCTTCGTCGCGTCGCGGCCGTCACAGGCCCGCTAGTTTGGCGATGAGCCTCTGGACCAGTTCGCCGATTGGATATTTGAACAGAAATAGCGGCGCCATCGGCAGCAAGGCCGCCGTCATCACGGTTATCGACAGACGCGCGCTCACGGGAACCGAGCGCATGTTGCGCACCACCGCGACGCTGTTGGACAGATCGGCCAGCGATTGCAGATCGGCCGTGCCCAACAGGGGTTCCGCCGGGACGTTGGACGGGTTCAGCCATTTCCTCTCGAAGTCGTTCACGTAACGCGCCGCGAACGCTCCATAGTCGCTCAAGCCTTTCTCCCGGCAGGCCCGCAGCTTGAAGGCGAAGAAGCACGGAGGCGCGAGCACCAGCGCGAGGTCCGCGACAAGGGTGATCGCCAGCGCGGGATAGATCGCCTCGAAGACCGATACGCCCGAGGAAATTTCCTCGGCGAAGGATGCGGACATGACCGCCGAGACCGACAGGACCAGCGGGGCGAAATAGGTCTGCGCGACTTCGAGATATCCGAGCCCCGCAGCGCCGTCGGGATGAGTCGGAACGAGATGGAGATCCAGTCCCGACACGCGCCACAGGAAGCACCACCAGAGCGCAATCCGCCAGAGCCAGCGAAACATCAAGAAACGAAACAGCGGCAGGCAGACAAACCAATACCACGCTCCAGCCAAGCGGAACTCGTCGATGACGCGGACCGGATCGGCGGCCGCCGTTTTGCCCGACAGGTGAAAACGCGCCGCGGACACGGACAACAGCACGGTCGCGAGCAGGCACATTATTTCCGGAAGCCAGGCGTCTCTCCATCGGACGGTCCGCGCGATTTCGGATCGCAGGGCCGGCAGCGCGCGCCTCGGCGCGACGCCCGAACTCACGAGCAGGCCGACAAACTCCCGCAATCGGGAATCCAGCAGGGACTCGCACAGGAAAAACAGCGGAATGACCACGAGCAAGCGAACATGCGCGCCGATCACCGAGAGGGAAAACAACTTGGGCGCGACGCCCTCGATGAGCGCCAGCGCCACCAGGATCGACCACGAGAGCAAGCCCAGCGCCAGCCCCAGCGCGAACGCCTTCGTCGTCCCGCGGACGAGGCCGAAGCGCGCGCCCAGCCGGTGAAGCGGGCCGCCGAACAACGAGAATTCCTCGAAGTTTTCCTGGTCTTCCATCGGTCGCGCTCCTCGATCGCCGATAAGTTCACGATCGTATATCGCGCCACTATACGCCGTCGAGCGGGAGATGCTGCGGCGCGCCTTTCTTCTCCCAGTTGTTGGAGAACGCGGCCCTTGCGAAGCAAGGGTCGGATGAGGGTCGCTGGGAGGAATGCAGCCAAGTCGCGGCGCCCCTCATCCGTCATGCTTCGCATGACACCTTCTCCCGTAAACGGGAGAAGGATTCGCGCCCTACCCCGCGAGACTCTTTGCCAGCTCGTCCGTATGCGCGTGCATTCTTCGCGTCATCTGGTCTATCTCTCTGGCCAGCGCGACCATGGCTTCGACGCCGGCGCCGGTTTTGGCCATGGCGCTCGCCACCTGGCCCGCATGCACCGACATTGAATTGGCGCTGTCGGCCGCCGAGCGCACGCTGCGGGCGATGTCCTTCGTCGCGGCGTCCTGCGCGTGGACGGCGTTGGTGATGATGCCGGAGATCTGCTCCACCTCGGCGATCTTGCGCTTGATCTTGTCGATCGAGGCGACCGACTGGTCCGTCGCCGCCTGAATCTCGGAGATCTGCTCGGCGATGTCCTGCGTCGCCTTGCCGGTTTGCGTAGCGAGACTCTTGACCTCCTGCGCCACCACGGCGAAGCCGCGGCCAGCTTCGCCGGCGCGCGCCGCCTCGATGGTGGCGTTGAGCGCCAAGAGATTGGTTTGCGCGGCGATGCGCGAGATCAGATTGACCACATCGCCGACCCGGTTGGCGGCGGCGGAAAGGCGCAGCATCTCCGCGCTGGAGCCGTTGGTCTCGGCCACCGCCTGATGCACCACCATGGTCGACTCCGACGCCTGACGGCTGATTTCGCCGATCGCCGCCAGGAGCTGCTCGGAAGCGGCGGCGACGGCGGCGACGTCGCTCGCCGCTTGCAGCGAGGCGGTGCGGGCGAGATCGGAATCGGCGCGCGAGCGGCGCTCCTGATCGATCATCGCCTCGGAGGATTGCGCCATGCGCTTGGTCATGTCGCCGAGCTTGGCCGTCGTCGCGGAGAGATCGACCGAATAATGCTCGACCTTCTCGCGGATCGCCGCCTCGCGCCGCAGCCGCTCCTCGCGGTCGTCGCGCGCCTTGATTTCAGCGGTGAGCGTATTGTTGGCGCGCACCGCGTCGCGCAGCACCACAAGCGCGCGCGAAATGTCGCCGATCTCGTCGGTGCGGTCGGTCTCGACAACGTTGATCGAGGTGTCGCCATTGGCGAGATCGCCCATCTGGCGGGCGATGACTTTGATCGGCGCGGCGATCGTAGCGTTCATCGTCGGCACCGAGACGCCGAGGATCAGCACGGCGGAGAAGACCGTGCCGATAGCGAGCTCCGTCGCCAGCGCGGCGGCGGCGTCGTGCGCATAGGCGATCAGCGCTGCGGCCTGGCCGTTGGCGACCGCGCCCGCGGTCGCCGTGAGGTCGCGCACATTGGAGACGCCGAGATAGGCCGCCGCGCCCATGAATAGCAGCAGCGTCAGGAACAACAGCTGGCGCACGACCAATCCGGCGCCGACCGAGAGATTCCGCATGAGGAGTATCCGTTCCCGTGTTGAAAGCGTCTCCTATTTTAAACTGTTTTTCACTCACGCCGCGTTAACGGCGGCGGGAATATGGATTTGGGGCGGAATTAGAGAGAGGCCGCGCGGACGGGCGCGCTTCCCTCTCCCACTTGTGGGAGAGGGAGGGCGCGGGGCTGGCGATCGCCTGCCTCGCGCGCAAATTTAGCGCTGGATCAAGCCGGCGCCTCAGTGGTGGCCGTGGCCGCCGAAATGACCGCCCCCGAAGTGGCCGCCGCCGAAGTGGCCGCCGCCGAAGTGGCCGCCATGGCCGCCCCAGTGACCGCCATGGCCGCCCCAATGGCCGCCGTGACCGCCGCCATGCCAACCATGCCCGTGGCCCCAGCCGCCATATCCGCCGTAACCGCCATATCCGCCGCCGTAGCCGCCATAGCCGGAATCTGTCCCGCAGACCCAGACCCATGCGTCGTTATAGCCGCTCCAATGCCAACAAGGGCCGACGCCGTAACCCCAATACCGACCGTGCCAATAATGTCCCCCGTGACCGCCGCCCACGTAACCGCCGTGGCCGCCCCAGTGACCGCCGTGGCCGCCGTAGCCGCCCCAATGGCCGCCGTGACCGCCGTGGCCGCCCCAATGACCGCCGTGGCCGCCATGGCCGCCAAAATGACCGCCTCCGAAGTGTCCGCCGCCGCCGTGACCGCCGCCATGGAAGGCGAGGGCTTCGGACGGCAAGGCCAACCCGGCGACCAGCGCCGCGGCAAGAGAGAGTTCACGCAACATGTCCGTTCCTCCTCTAGTAGCTTTCGGCCGCTTCCGCTGAAAAACCCGCTCGGAGGATTCGCCAATTCCTGGCGCCGACCGGCCTTGTCTGGCGGCGGCTTCTTGGGTTTGACGGTCTTCGCGCCTTGCGATAGCCTCGCGCCCATGGCGGAGCTTCACCCCATACATCGCCATTAGCAACAACAATTCCCCGCGCGAGGCGCTACGCGTTGATAAGGGACGGATTTATACTTCTTCGCCGAGCCCGTCAGGGATGGCCTGAAACGGCGTCTGACGGTAAAGGGGATTTCCCGGCGCGAGCTTGGCGGCTATTGCGATGTCCCGGATCGCCTCGTCGGATCGCTCCCGCTCACCCGCCGCGCAGCGCGTTGAGCACCTTCAGCCCGGCGCGGCCGTCGCGCTTCATGCCGATGCGGCCTTCGAAATCGGCGATGGCTTCCCTGGTCTGCGTCCCGATAACCCCGTCGGGCTCGCCGACGTTGTAGCCGCGCCGGTTGAGCAGCGTCTGCAACTCGCGCCGCTCCTCGCGCGACAAGCCGGGATCGTCGGTCGGCCAGGGCGTCTGAATGCCGGGTTTTCCGCGCAGCCGGTCGGACAATATGCAGATCGCCAGCGCGTAGGACTCGGCGGCGTTATAGCCGTAAACGGCGTCAAAATTGCGCGTCACCAGAAAGGCCGGGCCCCCGCGCCCCGCCGGCAGCAGCAGCGCCGCGCGGCCCTCGCCGAGCCCGCCTCCATTCAGCCGCCGCACGCCATGCGCGGAAAAGACCGACGTCGGCTGGCGGTTCGTGCGCCCGGAGGGGCCGGAATAGCCCTCCGGCAGGCGCACTTCGAAGCCCCAGCCGAGCCCATGAACCCAGCCGGCCTTGTGCAGAAAATTCGCCGTGCTGCCGAGCGCGTCGGCGGGCGAACTCGCTATATTCTTGCGTCCGTCGCCGTCGAGATCGACCGCGGTGGTGAGGAAGGTCGAGGGCATGAACTGCGTGTGGCCGAAGGCCCCCGCCCAGGAGCCGTTGAACTCCTGCGGCGCGATGTCGCCGTGATCGAGAATCTTGAGCGCCGCGATCAGCTCGTTCTTGAAATATTCGTTGCGGCGCGGGGCCTCGCAGACCAGCGTCGCCAGCGATTGCACCACCGGGCGCTTGCCGAAATTCTTGCCGAAGTCCGACTCGACGCCCCACACCGCGACGATGACAGCCGGATCGACGCCAAAGCGGCTCTCCGCCGCATGAAGCGAGCCGGCGTGCTGATGCAACAGCGCGCGGCCTTCCTCGACCCGCTCCTCGTCGACGAGCGCGGCGAGGTAATCCCACACCGGCGTCGAAAACTCCGGCTGCTTGCCCATGAAGCTCACGGCGTCGTTGGGCTGCAGACTGCCGAGCGCGCCCGAAATGGTCTCGCCGGAAACGCCGGCGGCGGCGGCGCTGTGGCGCAGGCCGGCGAGACAGGAACCCCAGTCCGCCCGCGCGGGTTGGGCGAGGAGGCAGAAGGCGGCGAGGGCGGTAAGGAGATGATTCGTTTTCATGGCGTCGATGTTAGTCGGTCATGGTTAACGCGAAACAACGGCTATTTGGCGGCGCGTATTGCTTAATCCGGCGTTAATGATTACCCCTTTCGGCGCCCCGAGCCACTCGACGGCTCTATTCGCCTCCTCCACTTCGGAAGATGAAATCATGAAGACAAAGCTGTTGATTATCGCCGGGCTCGCCCTCGCTGTATCCGCTCCGCTCGCCAGCGCGCAAGAGGATTGGGGAGAGCGCCGCGAGGAACGCATGCGCGAGCTGCGTATGGATTGCGAGAACGGCGACGATCGCGCCTGCGACCGTCTGAGGCATATGCGGCATGAGCACGAGGAGCGAGAGCGCGAGGAGCGCCGCCGCGAGGAATACCGGGAGGAACGCGGCAGGGCCGCGCCCCCGCCGGTCGCCGATCCCAAGGTCGCGCTCTGCGTGACGATCGAGAACAATTACAACAATTGCGTCAGACAGCACGCGGGCAGAACAGGCGAGTGCGCCGCCTGGGTGGTCGAGCTGAAGGCCAACCACTGTTTCTAGACCCGGACGATTTCATTTGGCGTTCCGCCGAATGACCGGCTCAGCGCAATCCGCAGTCTTTCCGAAGCGGAAAGACTGCGGATTCAATCGACGATAGCGTCCTGGTTCAATCTCGTCGCGAGTCTGAAATATATATAACTTGTATATTATTGACAAACCGGCGTTGTTGGAGTGAAATACTCAAGCCCATAAGTTTTAAAGCCAGTTGTGGCGGGTGGGCGTGAAAAATCAAATTTGGAGTGCTAAAATGTCTACTAAAACAGTCGGAAGCGTTGGTCTTTATCTCGTCAACGGAACAGCAGGGAAGGTGGGAACGCCAGGCGCGCCGATCTTTCATTTCTCACTGCTGGTCAACGCCGTCACCGGCGCCGTTACCGGACATGGGAAGCTGACTCAGGCAGTGGCCCCGCCCCTCGGCGATATTCCGATCGTCATCACCAGTGGTCAGGTTCACAGCACGGGCTTCGGTTCATTCACAAAGGTCGTATCATTGAAGGGCGACGGTTTCGTGTCGTTTCCGCCGCCGGCGATCGGCTCTTATCTCGTTCCGTTCGACGCCGGGTTCGCGATCGACGACGCGTGGGACGGCGTGGGCGGCTGGATCTTCGGCCATCAGAAGGTCGAGAACGTTCCCGTCAAATCCGAATAGGCGGCCCAAAGGCTCGGCCGCGCGGGATGATTGATTGCCGCGGCTGAGCTCGGCCAACTGAAAAGCTTCTGTCTGGGAGCGGGCTGCAATAACCAAATCCTCTCAGACAGGAGGCCAGGCGCGCGGCCTCGCCGGCAAAATCCTGATCTGCGCTCGGACTTTCGAAATAGCGCATCGCGCCTCCGCTTCCGGGCAATCTATTATTCTCTCCTTGATCCGTTGCGCGGATATTCCGCAAGAGCAAGCTCCTAAAAAAGCTGACAGACTTTTTCGACGCGAGCCTGCTCCGGCTTTATGAGCCGACAGTCCCCAGACGGCCGCCGATCGTCGGCGCAACATCGATGCCAAAGTGCGCCGTCGCACGCCCTTCGCCGCCGATCCGCGGCAGCATCCGATTGTCGCCCGCCAATGCGGGCGCAAGGAGGACGCCATGTCAATCCACGGAAAACTTCGGAAGGCGGTGGCGGCAGCCGTTCTTGCGGCGCCGTTGCTGACGGCCGCCGCCTCGGCGCGCGCCGAATGCGCGATGAGCCCCTACGCCTTTTTCCCCGACCGCAACGACCACGTTCAAATAAGCATGGAAACGGACGACAAGAGCTTTTGCGACAATTCCTTCCGCGAGGGGCCGGGCTACCGGTTCACCAGCGTCACGCTGGCGAAGGCGCCGCCGCACGGCGTCGTGGCGACGCTCGGCCCCAATCATTTCGCCTATCACGCCATGGCGAATTATCGGGGTCCCGATCAATATACGATCCGCGCCTGCGCGATTGTGGGCGCGCGCAAGGGTTGCTCGACGCTGGTCTATAACGTGACGGTGCGCTGAGAGCCGCGCCCTGCCCCGCCTTGGTCGCCAGCAGGACTCCGATACTGCGCTCGGACTCCTCGAAATAGCGCCTCGCGCCGACGCCGGACTCTCTCCTGACCGGCTTCGTCGGGCGGGCGAATGAAGGCGCTACGCCGACGCGCCCCGCTCATACCATGCGCGCGAGCGGCGCACGATATGGACGACCGACAGCATGACCGGCACTTCGACCAGCACGCCGACGACCGTCGCCAGCGCTGCGCCGGACTGGAAGCCGAACAGGACTATCGCCGTCGCGACGGCGAGTTCGAAGAAATTGCTCGCCCCGATCAGCGCCGACGGCCCGGCGACGCGCCATTCGACGCCGAGCCGGCGGTTCAGCCAATAGGCCAGCCCCGCGTTGAAATAGACCTGTATGACAATCGGCGCGGCGAGCAGGGCGATGACCAGCGGCTGGCGCAGGATCTGTTCGCCCTGCAGACCGAACAGGACTACCAGCGTCGCCAGCAGCGCCGACAGCGACAGCGGGGCCAGCGTGTGGAGCGTCCGCTCCAGCGCCTCTTTCGCGCCCCGCGCCAGCAGCGCCCGCCGCCAAAGCTGCGCGGCGATCACCGGCGCGACGATGTAGAGCGCGACCGACAGCAGCAGCGTGCTCCACGGCACGACAATCGACGTCAGGCCAAGCAGCAGCGCGACGATCGGCGCGAAGGCGACGATCATGATGGAGTCGTTGAGCGCGACCTGCGACAGCGTGAAATGCGGCTCGCCGTCGACGAGGTTCGACCACACGAACACCATGGCCGTGCAGGGCGCAGCCGCGAGCAGGATCAGCCCGGCGATATAGGCGTCGATTTGGTCGGCGGGCAGCAGCGGCCGGAACAGATGCGCGATGAACAGCCAACCGAGCAGCGCCATGGAGAATGGCTTGACCAGCCAGTTGACGCCGACCGTCACGGCGACGCCGCGCCAATGCTCCCGCACCTGTCCGAGCGCCGCAGGATCGATCTTGAGCAGCATGGGGATGATCATCAGCCAGACCAACACGGCGACCGGCAGATTGACCTCGGCGACCGTCGCGGCGCCAATGACGTGGAACAGGGCGGGGATTGCTTGCCCGAGGGCGATGCCGGCGATGATGCAGAGCGCGACCCATAGAGTGAGGTAACGTTCAAATAGCCCCATCGCGGGCGGGTTCGTCGTCGCGGCTTGCGGCGTGGCGATCGTTTCGGTCATGTCAGTTCACCTGTTGCGCCTTCGGACTGGCCGATTTCGCGCAAGCGATTGGTCAGGGACAGTTTGTCGAGGCTGCCCATCGGCAGGGCCGCGAATTGGGAGATGCGATTGCGCAGATAGCGGAACGCCAGAGCGAAGGCGCGCTCTTTGTCGACGTCCGTTCCTTGCGCCGCCGCCGGGTCCTCGACGCCCCAATGTGCGGTCATGGGATGACCGGGCCAGAAGGGGCAGGCTTCGCCCGCTGCGTCGTCGCAGACCGTAAACACGAAATCCATGTTCGGGCCGCCCGGCGCGGCGAACTCGTCCCAGCTCTTCGAGCGAAGATTCGTCGTCGGATAGCCGCAGGCTTCGAGCGTTTTTAGAGCGAGCGGTTTGACGACGCCCTTGGGATGGCTGCCCGCCGAAAAGGCGTTGAAGCGTCCCGCGCCGTCCTTGCGCAAAATGCTCTCTGCGAGGATCGAGCGGGCGGTGTTGCCGGTGCAGAGGAACAGCACGTTGTAGACGCGATCAGTCATCGGCGCGAACCTTTAGCGAGCAACAAGGGGCGAGTTCGGCGATCATCGGCGCGCAAAGCTCGGGCCTTCCGCCGCAGCAGTCCTGGACGAGAAACAGCAAGACCTCGCGCAGGCGGGCGAGGTTGGCGCGGTAGACGATCGAACGGCTGCGCCGCTCGCTCTGCGCCAAGCCCGCGCGCGCGAGGATGGCGAGATGCGCCGACATGGTGTTCTGCGGCACGGCCATGAGTCGCGCCAGTTCCCCGGCCGGAACCCCGTCCGGTTCGCGCGCGACGAGCAGGCGAAAGGCGTCAAGCCGAGTGGTTTGCGCGAGCGCGGCGAGGGCGGCGATGGTTTCGATGTGATCCATATATCCGGAATAATAGATATTATTGCCCAAGGCAAGCCTGTAGGGATGTCCAGTCCCCCCGCCCCTACCCCGCCTTGGTCGCCAGCAAAAATCCGATATTGCGCTCGGACTCCTCGAAATAGCGCATCGCGCCGACGCCGGACTCTATCCCGTCGGCGAGAGACACGATCTCTTCGCGCGTTCGAAAAACCAGGTTCCAGCCCATGAAGGACTCCATGTAGCCGATGTCGTCGATGTCATTCAGAAAATTGCCGATCAGCAAAACGCCGCCGGGCTTCAGCATGTCGAACATCGCGCCCGCCAGGCGCTTGGCAGCCCGCTCCTCGACGTAATCGAACAGCCCCGCGGTGTAGACGAGATCGAAGCCGCCCAAATCGTAGCGGCCGGCGATCAGCCGGGCGATCGAGCCCTGCATGGTTTTCAGCGCCTTCGAACCGGTCGCGGCCTCCGCCTCGGCCAGCGAGCGCGCATCCTGGTCGAAGGCGACGACCTCCTCCACCGCGCCGGCGCGCAGCGCATGCGAGAAGGCCAGCTCGCGCACATGGCCGCTGGCGATCGAGAGAACGCGCGGAGCGGGCCGTTCGACGCAGACGCGATCGATCAGCTCGGCGATGATGTGCATACGGCGGCGCACCGCGCGCGGAGCCAGCGTGTTCGAGGTGTAATTGTAAATCCAGCATCCGACGGGCGTCGCGTTGGTCAATTCATGTTCGGGATGCGCAATGCCATACATATAGTCGATCAACACGGCGTCGCCGGCGTGTCCGCGCGGTTTCTCGAAGGAGCGCCGCGTGAACGGGTCCTGATGAACGAATTCGCGCACGGGATGAGCGATGCAGTCCTGCTTGGCAAAGCTGCTCCACGTGGCGCCGGAGAGCGCCCGCCGCGCCGCCGCGCAGGTGTGGTCGACCAGCAGCATCCCGTCGCGCCATCGGCCCGCTGCGAAATGCTCCGCAGCCTCGTCGAGATTGCGAATGGCGGCGTCTTTAACGGCGTCGTCTCCGGCGCAAGAAGAAAACGCCGGGCGTTCGGGAAGCGGGCGTTTGGGCCAGATTTCGGGAATGGCGGAACCCATGCCGTCGTCGGTCGGAACCATGAGCGGGCGCTGCAGCTGCGGGGGCATGACGCGGATCACCAGATGCGCCGATAAGGCCCTCATCGTCGCCCCGACGCAGGCGGGAGGCTCTTCGCATATTTAAATGCTAGCAACGACGGCCGGCTTTAGCAAGGCGGAGCCTGGCGGGGCGCGCTCGCGTCGTATTGCGCCCCGCCGCCGACGCCTCAAATTCAGACAGTCTCGCCATCCAAAACCGCGCGGGCGAGGCGCAGCAAATCCTTCGCGGTGGGATTGGAGAAAACGTCGCCCGAAGGCTCGATCCGCACGATGGGCTCGCGCGTGCAGTTGCGCAGGCAATCGCGCGTCTGGAGGCTTATTTTTCGCGCAGCGCCGGGGTCTGCGGCGAGCTTTTCGCGCAGCGCCGCCGCCAGGGCCCTGCCCCGCCCCTCCGCGTCGCAGCGCGGCCCGACGCAAACCAGCAATCGGCAGGCGGGGGAGGAAGGCTCAGTGTCTCGCGCCAAGGCGGTTCCGGCTGTGTGACGAGATGCGCGGGGCCGCGACTCGGGGCGTTAGCTATTAAGCTGGGTGGAGACGGAATGGAAGGTCGCGCTCAGTTTGGCGCCGACGGAAGAGAAAGAGGCGATGACCGCGATCGATATCAGCGAGGCGATCAGGCCATATTCGATCGCCGTGGCGCCCTGTTCGTTCGCCCAAAAATTCCGCAACAACGTCGACATAAACACGGGCCTCCTTGAAGTTTCGCGGCGCCGAGCCATTATGCGCGGCTTATGCAGTATCATATAACGACCGCCAATTGTAGACGGGTTAATGCGAACGTATAAATCCAGTTTCACATAAACCAATCCAATCATAAGCGTTCCTGTAGACTTTATATAGATTCCATGCGGCGCTTAATTCGTTCATTGTGCCTGGATAAAATGATTCGATTGCCAAATCTCTGTATTTTATATTACTGGATTGCGCTACCGAAAGCCCCGACCTCCCGCGAATTCGGATAAGATTTGTTAAATATGCGGGCCGAGGCGCGTTGGACCCCGCGCCTTGTCCGGCCTAACCAATTCAGGCAAGATCGTTTTTTGCGCCAGCGCATCCGGGCGCCGCCCCTCGCGGTTTCGTGGAGTCATCCTGATGATCCTTCTCTTTCGTGCGCCTTTCCCGCGCGCGCTTCTCCTTGGCGGCCTGCTCGCCGCGACGCCCGCCATGGATGCGCATGCGGTCGAAAATCCGACGCTTCAGGACATCGTCGTTCAATGCGAGGCGTGTCATGGCCTGAAAGGCAAATCGGAGGAAAAAGGCTTTCCCAGCCTGGCCGGCAAGAGCGAGGCGCATATCCTGCAACAGCTGCAAAACTTTCGATCGGGAAAGCGGCCTCACGAGGAGATGAGCTATATGGGACGCTCTCTCACCGCCGAGGAGATGAAGGCGGTCGCGCATTATTTTTCAAGCCTGCCGCATTAGGGCTTCGCGGCCACATTCGCGGGGGTCAAAGTTAGGCGCACGTTCAACGCCCGGAAGACGGCGTTTATCGTCTCGAAACGCGGATGCGCGCCCGGCGCCAGCGCCTTGTAAAGACTTTCGCGGCCAAGCCCAGCCGCCACCGCCACTTGAGACATGCCGCGCGCCTTCGCCACATCGGAAAGAGCGCGAAGCAGCACGTCGGGGTTTTCGTCTTCGGCTGCGGCGGAAAGATATTCGGCTATCACTTCGTCACTATCGAGATAGTCGGCGGCGTCGAAAGGCGCAAATTTCGTTGTCATGGCTCGGACTCCTTCAACTCTCGCGCTATTTCTTTCGCGCGCTCTATATCGCGTCGTTGCATTTTCTTGTCGCCGCCGGTCAGCAACACATAGACGGTCACGCCATTGCGCATGAAATACACGCGATACCCCGGCCCAAAGTGAATCCGCATTTCCGACACGCCTTCGCCAATGGCTTCGCAATCGCCAAAATTGCCGAGCGCAGCGCTGTTCAGCCGCGCCAAAACCGCGCCTCGCCTCTTTGGTCGGCAAGAGCGGAGAGCCATTCGTCGAAGTGCGATGACCTAACGAGCGCGAACATGCGCAACTGTATCCAAACAGATACGGAAATGCAAGGACAAGCGCGGCCGCTGGTGGACGGGCCTTTTTTTTTCGCGCGGCCGCCGTCGCCGTTCGCCGCCGGCCTCATTGGCCCGCGTCCCTGGGGCGGAGTTGATCGCGGCTGCGAGAGAGTTATTTGGCGAATGCCGGATGAAACTCGCGGCTGCGATCTGGCGAGCCGGACGGAAGGAGCCTATGACCAGCAATGACGACAATCCCAACTTCGGAAACAATCGCTACATTTTCGCCGGGGCCGGCGCGGTTCTTGTCGGTCTTGCGGGCGCCGGCGTCGCAGGAGTGGCGGGAGCGCTCGTCGGGGCGGTTCTCGGCGGTCTCGTCGGCTATAACATGTTGAAACGCATCTGACGTTGGGCCGCGCAGCGGTTGCGGATTGCGGCCGGGCGTTCCCGGCGGGGCGGCCCCGCCTGGACGCGCGCCGATCGCGGCCGGCGACATAAATTCGCGGGGTTATTGATCTTATTGGCCGACGCGGACCTTCGCTCCAAACCGGTCTTCACCCTGCAACTCCCCGTTCATCTTCAATCTCTCGACAACTAAGCTCTCCATTTCAAGCGCTATCATCATATCCAGCAACCATCCCCAGGTCTGGCTATATAGAAAATTTAAATGACACGACGGAACCTCTCTATTGATAACCGGCAAGATTCCTGTTGAGAAATGCAGGATACGCATGCTTGCAAACCCATGCGAAACGCCGGGAAGCAGGTTGAGCGCGCGCGGCTGGCGAGTTGACTTCGTCGCGCCGAACGTCGCGAAAGCCCGGACCTTGCAGCTGGGGAAGGATCCAGGATCATGTGCCTCGTTAAGGAAATCGATTACGGGACGCCTGCGGTCAAATCCGACAAGAACGTGACCTTGACGATTGACGGCAGGGAAGTGAGCGTCCCGGAAGGAACGTCGATCATGCGCGCGGCCATGGAGCTCGGGATCGAAATCCCCAGGCTCTGCGCGACCGACAGCGTCAAATCCTTCGGCTCCTGCCGCCTTTGCCTGATCGAGATCGAGGGCCGCAACGGCCTCCCCGCCTCCTGCACGACGCCCGTGGCGCCGGGCATATCGGTGAAAACCACTACGCCGCGTCTCGACGCGATCCGGCGCGGGATCATGGAGCTTTACATCTCCGACCATCCGCTCGACTGCCTGACCTGCCCCTCGAACGGAGATTGCGAACTCCAGAAGATGGCCGGCGCGGTGAGCTTGCGCGAGGTGCGCTATGGGTCGGACGGCAAAAACCATGTTTTCGCGCGCAACGACGGGCGTCCAAACGCGCAGTGGAAGCCGAAGGACCGATCGAACCCCTATTTCACCTATGATCCCTCGAAGTGCATCGTCTGCAATCGCTGCGTGCGCGCCTGTCAGGAAGTGCAGGGAACATTCGCTCTGACCATCGAAGGGCGCGGCTTCGACAGCCGGGTGTCTCCAGGCATTGGCGAAGCCTATATGGCGTCGGAATGCGTTTCCTGCGGCGCTTGCGTCCAGGCCTGCCCGACCGCGACGCTGGTTGAAAATTCCGTCATCGAGATCGGCCAGCCCGAACATTCCGCCGTCACCACCTGCGCCTATTGCGGCGTCGGCTGCACGTTCAAGGCCGAGATGCGCGGCGAGGAGATCGTGCGCATGGTCCCCCGGAAGGACGGCAAGGCCAATCACGGCCACAGCTGCATCAAGGGCCGCTTCGCCTATGGCTACGCACTACATCGCGACCGCGTGCTCTCCCCGATGATCCGCGAAAAAATCACCGATCCCTGGCGCGAGGTAAGCTGGGAAGAGGCGATCAATTACGCCGCCTCGGAATTCAAGCGGATACAAGCCAAATACGGCCGCCTCTCGGTCGGCGGCATCACGTCTTCCCGCTGCACCATCGAAGAAACCTATCTCGTGCAGAAGCTGATCCGCGGCGGCTTCGGCAACAACAACGTCGACACCTGCGCGAGGGTTTGCCATTCGCCGACCGGCTATGGTCTGAGCACGGCCTTCGGCGGGGCGGCGGGCACTCAGGACTTCGACTCGGTCGCGGAGTCCGACGTAATCCTGGTCATCGGCTGCAATCCGACCGAGGCCCATCCCGTCGTGGGCTCGCAGATCAAGAAGCGGCTGCGCGAAGGCGCCAGGCTCATCGTGGTTGATCCCCGGCGCACGGAGCTCGTGCGTTCGCCGCATATCGAGGCCGCCTATCACCTCGCCCTGCGTCCCGGAACAAATGTCGCGATCGTCACGGCGCTGGCGCATGTGATCGTGACCGAGGGCCTCGCCAACGAGGCCTTTGTGAAGGCCCGCTGCGACTGGGACGAATATCAGGATTGGGCGGCCTTCGTCGCCGAGGAGCGCAACAGTCCCGAGCAAAGCGAAAAATACACCGGCGTTCCCGCGCATCTCGTGCGCGGCGCGGCGCGGCTTTACGCGACGGGCGGCAATGCGACGATCTATTACGGCCTCGGCGTCACCGAGCACAGCCAGGGCTCGACGACCGTCATGGGCATCGCCAATCTCGCCATGGCGACCGGCAATCTGGGCCGGCCCGGCGTCGGCGTGAATCCCTTGCGCGGGCAGAACAATGTCCAGGGCTCTTGCGACATGGGCTCCTTCCCGCATGAGTTCACCGGCTATCGCCATGTCTCGAACGACGAAGTGCGCCAGGCCTTCGAAAGGGAATGGGGCGTTCCGCTCGACAATGAGCCGGGCCTGCGCATTCCCAATATGTTCGATGCGGCGATCGACGGGGTGTTCAAGGGCCTCTACGTGCAGGGCGAGGACATTCTGCAGTCCGACCCCGACATCAAGCACGTGTCGGCCGGCCTTGCGGCGCTGGAATGTCTCGTCGTGCAGGACCTTTTCCTGAACGAGACCGCCAATTACGCGCATGTGCTGCTGCCCGGCGCGAGCTTTCTCGAAAAGGACGGCTGCTTCATCAACGCCGAGCGCCGCATCCAGCGCGTGCGGCGCGTGATGAGCCCCAAAGCCGGCAATGCGGACTGGCAGGCGACGCAGCTCTTCGCCAATGCGATGGGCTGCAACTGGAACTACACGCATCCAAGCGAGATCCTGGACGAGATCGCGCGCATGACGCCGGTGTTCAAGAATATCTCCTATCAGCGGCTAGAAGAAATGGGCTCGGTGCAATGGCCTTGCAACGACGCGACGCCCGAGGGCATGCCGATCATGCACGTTAATGGCTTTTCGCGCGGCAAGGGCAAATTCGTCATCACCGAATATGTGCCGACCGAAGAGCGAACGGGTCCGCGCTTCCCGCTTCTCCTCACGACGGGCCGCATTCTCTCGCAATACAATGTCGGCGCGCAAACGCGGCGCACCGAAAACAGCCAATGGCATCCGGAGGACGTGCTGGAGATCAACCCGCACGACGCCGAGCAGCGCGGCGTACGCGAAGGCGATTGGGTGCGCGTGCAGAGCCGCGCCGGCGAAACGACGCTGCATGCGAAAATCACCGGCCGGGTCGCGCCCGGCGTCGTCTACACGACCTTTCATCACCCGCTGTGTCAAACCAACGTCATCACCACGGACAATTCGGATTGGGCGACGAACTGCCCCGAATATAAGGTGACGGCCGTACAGGTCTCGCCGTCCAACGGCCCCACCGAGTGGCAGGAGCGCTATCGGATCATGGCGGAGAACAGCCGGCGCATCGAGGCGCCAAGCGAGGCGGGCTGAGGAGAAATTAAATCCCCGGTTTTGCCCCCTTCTGCGCTTCACCGCAGCCTACGGAAGAGAAGATGCGAAAGGCGTTGACGCTCAGCCACGTCGCCTTTGAAGATCTGGGCTCGCTCGAAGCGGAGCTGGAGCGAGCCGGCTTCGCGATCCAGGTCGAAGACGCCTGCACGGCGAATCTGCGGGCTATCGACTCCCTGGCTCCGGACCTGCTTGTCGTGCTCGGCGGCCCGATCGGCGTCAATGAGCGCGACGCTTATCCGTCCATGGACATCGAGATTGATTTGATACGCGCGCGGCTCGCGGCGAAGCGGCCGACGCTTGGCGTTTGCCTTGGCGCGCAGTTGATGGCGGCGGCCCTGGGCGCCCGTGTTTATCCCGGCGCTTCGGGCGCGGAGATCGGCTGGTCGCCGATGAGCGCGGGCAAGGACGCCGCGCTTTACCCCAGTTTCGCCGCTCTGCTCGCCCCGGGCCGATGTTTTCTTCATTGGCATGGCGACACCTTCGACCTGCCGCCTCAGGCGCGCCATCTCGCCGCGACGCCTCGTTACCCAAATCAGGCGTTCGCTGTCGAAAGCTACGCGCTCGGCTTGCAATTCCACGCGGAAGTCACCGCGCTAGGGCTGGAACGCTGGTATGTCGGGCACGCCTGCGAATTGGCGAAGGCGAAAATCGACGTAGACCAGCTGCGCGAGGACAGCCGGCGTTTCGCGCCGGAGCTTAAAGTCGCGGCGCGACGATTCTGGCGAGATTGGCTCAGCGAGACGTTTGATACGAACTCCCCCTGATCGCTTCACGGTGCGAGCCGAACAAGCGGCCGAGCGCAAAAACTGCGGATCACCTCCAGCCAAGACCCGCCGCCGCCGCGCAGAAAATCACCACCAGCCAGGGCGGCGCGCTCCAGAACACGAGCAGCAGAAATCCCGTCGCCGCCAGCGTGAAATCGCCGGCGGATAAAATGCCGTTGCTCCAGACCGGCTGGTAGAAGGCCGCCAGCAACAGGCCGACGACCGACGCGTTGACGCCAAGCGCGACGCTCTGAAAGGCCGGATGGCGACGCGCCTCCTCCCACAGCGGCAGCACGCCGAGCACCAGCAGAAAGCCCGGAAGGAATATGGCGACGAGCGCAATAAGCCCGCCAAGCCAGCCGTTCGGACTTTGCGACGACGCGGCGCCAAAATAGGCGGCGACCGTGAACAACGGCCCCGGCGCCGCCTGAGCGGCGCCATAGCCGGCGAGAAAGGCGTCGTTGGACAGCCACCCTCTGGGAACGAGCTGCGCCTGCAGCAAGGGCAGCACGACATGTCCGCCGCCAAACACCAGCGCCCCGGCGCGATAAAAGCTGTCGAACAACTGGACGACATAGAGACCGCTCGCCCGCGCGGCCAGCGGCGATAGCAACAGCAGCGCGAGATAGAGCGCCAGCGCGGCCATCCCGAAACGCTTCGTCAGTCTGACCGGCATTGGGCTATGCGGCAGGTCGCCAGACGGGGCGAACCAGCGGCGCCCGATCATCCCGCCCGCGACAATGACCGCTATTTGCGCCAGGGCGCCGGGAAACGCCGTGGCGGCGACCGCCGCGCCGACCGCCACGCTCGCCCGCGCGCGGTCGGGACAGAGCGAGCGGCCCATGCCCCACAGAGCCTGGGCGACGACGGCGACGGCCACGACCTTCAATCCATGCAGCGCATGGTTCGCGCCCGCGTCCAGGCCCTTCAGAGCCATGCCGAAGGCGAGCAGCGCCAGAGCCGATGGCAGCGCGAAGCCGAGCCAGGCCAGAAAGGCGCCCGGCAATCCGCCCTTCAGCAGGCCAAGCGCAATCGCCGCCTGGCTGCTGGCCGGTCCCGGCAGGAATTGGCACATGGCGACGAGATCGGCGAAGGCGCGCTCGTCCAGCCAGGCCCGACGCGTGACGAACTCGGCCCGAAAAAAGCCGAGATGGGCGATGGGCCCGCCAAAGCTCGTGGCGCCGAGCTTCAGAAATATCCGAAAGATCGCAAACGCATTCAAAAGCCGCCGCCATTCGCCTCGTGTTGAGCGTCAGCGATTATATGTCATGGCGAAGCTTCGTTTGGTATCCAGATATTGCGCGATCTCGAAGGCCAGTTCGGCCTTCAGCGGAACGCCATATGTTTCGGCCTGACGCAGCAGCTCTTCTCCCGAAAGCAATTGCAGCGACGCCGCCCCGGCGGTCGCCAGAGGTTTTACGCGCAGGCGCAACAGCCTGTCTTGTTGTTGATTAAGCCATCCGTCCCGAATGGCGCCGGGCGCATAAACGGCCTCGCTCGCCGCGGGCGCATAATCGGGGTCCAGGGTGCGGATGGCCATGGCCATGGCGATGTCGCCAAGCACCGCCTGGTAAATCTGCGTTTTGGTGATCTGCGGATTGGAGGCGCTCATTGTGGCTCTTTCCAGTTCGATTCAGGTCGCTATGGTTTCGCTGCAACACGGCTCCGCAAGAAGCGGGCTTCCGTTCTCGTCAAAGAAAACCGCTCCGCCTTCGTCGTCGTCATCCTGCGGCCGGATGCGCGCCGACTTCAGCAAGCCGCTCGCGTGATATTCATAGAAGTGAGACAATATGCGATCGCCATAGACCATCTTGTCGGCGCGCATGAGCCGTCCGGCCTCGTCGTAATAGGCGACGAAATAGGTATTCCTGTGTAGAATAGCCTCCGGCTCAAGCTCGGAAATCAAACGCAGCGGCAAGCCGACTCCCGCAAAGGACGCAAAGAATCGACGATTGTCGAAACACAGGCGTCCGTCCAGCAATAGACAGTTCATTCTGTTCATCGGCCTACCCGGTCTCAATTTACGCGATTGCGTTTGTTAATGAAAGCCTTTGTGATCGAGATTGTATTTGCTCAGGCGAAGTCCAAGAATCCGCCGCGTCAGCCCGAGCATTTTGGCCGCTTCGGTTGTATTGCCGCGATGAACTTTCAGGGCCTCGACAATCATTTCATATTCGACGGCGTTGAGCCGGGCTTCGAGATTGCCCTTGCATTCCACTTCCGCAAGAATTGGCATCTGCAGGGACGGCGGCAGATTGTAGCCGTGGATCACGCCGTCGTCCGACAGGATAATCGCCCGCTCGACGATGTTTTCGAGTTCGCGAACGTTGCCGGGCCAGTGATAGGACAGGAGCATATTGATCGCCGAGGTCGAGATCCGCTTCACCTCGACCCCGAGCTCATTCGAAAACTGCGCCGCGAAATAATCGGCAAGCGCGATGATGTCGTTGCCGCGATCGCGTAAAGGCGGAATCGTCACCGGAAAAACGTTGAGGCGATAGTAGAGATCCTCCCGGAAGGTTCCTTTTTCCACCATCGCGGTGAGATCGCGATTGGTGGCTGCGAGGATGCGCAGGTCCACCTTGATTTGCGCGTTGCCGCCGACGCGCTCGAAGGTCTTCTCTTGCAGAACGCGCAAAAGCTTGGCCTGCACGGCCAGCGACAATTCCCCCACTTCGTCGAGAAAGATCGTGCCGCCATGGGCCTCTTCGAAACGGCCCTTGCGCGCGCCGACGGCGCCCGTGAACGAGCCCTTCTCATGTCCAAACAGTTCGCTTTCGATCACGCTTTCCGGCAGGGCCGCGCAATTGAATTTGACGAAGGGACCCTTGGCTACATTGCTGTTGAAGTGAATGGCGCTCGCCACCAGCTCCTTGCCGACGCCGCTTTCGCCGAGAATGAGCACGGTCGTCTTGGTGCGCGTGACCTTTTCGATAAGCTTGTAGACATCCTGCATCGGCTTCGAATTGCCGATGATGTTGGAAGGCTTGAATCGCGATTTGAGCGCGCTGCGCAACCGGCGATTCTCGTTCTCCAGAGCGACTTTTTCGACATTTTCGACGAGATATAGTTCGACGGCCTGGGCGGTCATCGTCGCCAGAATCGACAGCACCTCGACGTCGAGTTTGAGCAATCGGGGATTGTCGTAAATCCGTTCGGCGCTGATCGTTCCCAGAACCTTCTTGCTCCGCATGATCGGGACGCACAGAAAGCTCAGGCGGCGGTCCGACGGCGAGCGGCTTTGCGTGCGATCCAGAAAAGCCGGCTCGTCGCCAATGCGGGGAACGACGATCGGCTCGCCGGTTTCGACGACCCGCCCGGTGATCCCCTCTCCGAGAAAATAGATGCCCTTGGCCTGTTCTTCCTCACTGAGGCCGAAGCTCTCGTGGATGAAGATATTTCCCGAACCCGGCTCAAACAGGCTGACCATGGCCCGAACGACATTCATATGTATTTTGAGCACGTCCAGCAAAACTCTCAGCGTTTCCGAAAGGTCCTCGGCGCCGTGAGCGATCCGGCTCATTTCATTCATAAAGGGGAGTACATTCGTACGGCATTCGCCCAAATCGCAGTCACAAATGTGGGGCTCGAACGACTTGCCGCCTGGCTCCGTCTTCAACATTCTCGGGCCGCTGTCGGTCTCGGCGCGCGCGTCATTCGTCAAAGTCCCAGTCATGGCGCCTCTCCTCTGTCTCAATCGACGGCGGGAACGACCCGCACCGGCGCGCCGAGAATCTTCATCAAATGGCGGCGTACGCCGCCCAGGGTTTGGCTTGCGAGAGAACAAGTCGTGCAGGCGCCCTTGAGCCGCACCCTGACCCGATCGCCGTCGACCGACACAAGCTCAAGGTCGCCCCCGTCAGCCTGAACGCCAGGGCGCAGCTCCTCGATCGCCGCCGCGATCAGCTCCATACGCGCGCTCTCCGCCATGGCTGGGCCGTGGCGTTCCATTTGATCGCTCATTTGCGGCGATTCCCTCATTTTGGTCCATTGGGGCGAGGCCGCGACCTCATTAGGTATTTCAGTTATATGACGCAAGCTTCATGCCATTTCTTGCCTTTTCGCAATTTGTCATGGCTCGCCGCGCACGATCCCCCGGAGCAGCGCCTGTTCGGCGCCCCGGCGAAGACTCCTTACATTTTGGAACAATCCGGTTAGCGGCTCGGCGCCGTGGAGCAGGATTTCCCGCAACCGCATCCCTGCGCCGAGGCCGAAGTCCCGACGCCCCCTTCGGGGCTCTCGAAGATGAAGCCGGAACCGTCGCCCCCCTGCGCGTAATCGACGGTGACCCCGACGAGCGCCTCCATGTTATCGGCGGCGACGAACAGCTTGACCTCGCGAATTTCGATGACCGTGTCGTCCGGACCGGGATCGGTTTCGATCGTCATCTCGTATTTTGGCCCGGAGCAGCCGCCCGTGACGGATATCCGCACGCCGCCGCCGGCTTTGCCCTCACGTCGCAAGGCGTCTTCAATCGCGCCGATCGCCGGGCGCGTCAGGATATTCATGAGTCGTTCCTTGGTTGGGTGAATTGCGACCGCGCCAGAACGCCGCCGCGGCGTTTCACGCCTTCACGCAGGTTCCCTCGACGGGGCAGACATCGACGCAGCGCGGCGTGTCCCCGTCGCACTCGGTGCATTTCCCCGCGTCGACGATGTAAGTGTCGCCTTTCATGCGAATCGCCGCATTCGGGCATTCGTATTCGCAGGCTCCACAAACCGAACATAACGATGCGATAATTTTGTAACTCATCTCTGCCTCCTGTTTGGGCGGGTTGGAATCAGGCGCAAGCGGCGGCGGGCTCGTGCGCGGACGCATAGAAATCGGCGATCGCCGTTTCGATGAATTCGAAAGCGTAGTCGTCGCTCGCCTTTATGCCGGCGGCGGTCAGCTCCGCGTTCGGGCAGCCGCCGATCTTCGCGCAAAGCACGGCGTTGACGCCTTCCAGCGTTGCGATCAGCGAGGACAGCGAGGCGTCCTCGCCCTGACAATAGGCGTCATCCAGCTTGCGATGACCGACGAAGCGCACGCCGGCGCGATCGACTTCGTAGATTTGAAATTCCGTCGCATGGCCGAAGTGCTGATTGATCCGTCCGCCGCCTTTTGTGGCGACGGCGACCAGCAGGCTCCGTTCTGTGGACGCATTCGCGAGCACGTCCGCGCTCTTGCTCTTGGCGGCGTGATGCTCGCCGCGTTGACGCTCGACCTGCTCGCGATAGGCGTCGCGCTCGGAGGAGTCGAAGTTGATTTCATCGGGCAGCGACGCGAGCTGGAACTCCTGCCCGCGATCTTCGCCGAGCAGTCCCACCGCGTCGGCGCGGCATTGCCGGCAATGTCGCATGAGCTTGGCGCCGCCTTCGCAGGCGTCCTGAACCGCCTTCAACTCTTGCGCTGTCGGGCTGCGCTGTCCGTTGAGGCCGAAATAGGTCCCGTGAGCCGGATCGGAAATGAGCGGCATGATGTTGTGAAGGAAAGCGCCGCGGGCTTTCACCGCGCGGTTGACCTCTGTGAGATGCGCGTCGTTGACGCCGGGGATCATCACCGAATTGACCTTCACGAGCACCTTGCGCGCGGTGAGCATTTCGAGTCCGAGCATCTGACGTTCATGCAGAATCTGCGCCGCCTCCAGGCCGGTGTAGCGCCGATGCTTGTAGAAAACCCACGGGTAGATTCTCGCGCCGATTTCCGGATCGACCATGTTGACGGTCAATGTGACATGATCGATGTTCATGCGGACGATTTCGTCGACATGATCCGACAGCGCGAGGCCGTTCGTCGAAAGACAGAGTTTGAGATCGGGGAGCATTTTTGCGACCGCATCGAAGGTCGCCTTCGTATGGCGCCAGTCGTAAAGAGCGTCCCCCGGTCCCGCTATGCCCAGCACGGAAAGCTGCGGAATCTTCTCGGCGACGGCGAGAACTTTTCGCGCGCCCTGCTCGGGCGTAAGCCGCTCGGAGACGACGCCGGGGCGGCTCTCGTTCGCGCAATCATATTTTCGGTTGCAGTAATTGCACTGGATATTGCACGCGGGCGCGACGGCCACATGCATCCGCGCAAAATGATGGTGGGCCTCTTCGGAATAACAGGGATGATCCTTAACCTTCTCCCAAACTTCCGGATCGAGTTCATCGGCGCCTTCAAAAGAGCCGCAACCCGACGACGCGCAACCCTTCGCTTCGACGTCATGCGCCGAGCGATGCGCTTTGGCCACCGGTTCATTCTTCGTCGTTGCGAATAGAGCTTCGAGAGGAATGAACGGCTGCGCCATTTCAGCAACTCCAGGATTGCGTTTCTGCGGCGTCACTGCAATGACGGCGCCAAAAAATTGGAAACGCCGACGCCAGCCTCCAGGGAACGGCGCCCTTGAAAGCCTGCGACATAGCGATATCCGAGAGCGTCCGAGCGCATAAGAGGATGCGGGGCGGCGGCGCGGCTATAAACAATCTCACGCGATTCCAAAGACGATCGAATGGGAAGAGCGTTCTTAAATGTCATTCGATCAATTCGCGCGTACAGCCTGGTACGCGGCGAGTCGCCGGGCTCATGCATCGATCGGCCGATATGCCGATCAAAGCGCTGATTTTCACCGGCAAGCCTCTCAATCGTTCGAGCTGATGCGCGATGGCACACGCGTTGCTCATTGCTTTGCGATCAGAGGACGACGCCATGAACGATACCGCAATTGGAGAGCCTGCATTTCGCGTCCTTCACACTATGTTGCGCGTCAGCGACATGGATCGATCTATCGATTTTTATACGCGCTTGCTGGGCATGCGCGTGCTTGAGCAGCGGCAACACAAGAAAAACCAGTTTACGCAGACCTACCTCGGCTATTGCGAAGCCGATTGCGGCGCGGTGCTCGAACTGGTTTTCAACTGGTCTTCGGACGAACGCATCGCTCACGGCGGCGGCTTCGGTCACATCGCGATCGGCGTTTACGGCATAACGGCGCTTTGCGAGCGGCTCGCGGCGGAAGGCGTGAAAATGCCGCGCCCGCCAAGCACGCAGCGCCATGGCGAAAACATCATCGCCTTCGTCGAAGACCCCGACGGCTATCGTATCGAACTCGTGGAGCAGAAACGCCCCGAGAGGATCGCGCCCCCGAGCGAAACGGAGATGGCGGACGCCTGACGCAACGGACCGCATCAAAGCAAAAGGTCGAGGAGGCGCATATGATACGGCTCGAAAACGTGACGGTCCGCCGCGGCGCCAGAGATGTTCTGCGCGACCTTTCTCTCCAGATTCCCGCCGGACAAGTCACAGTCGTGGTGGGGCGGTCCGGCGCCGGCAAGACGACCCTTATCCATTTGCTCAACGGTCTGATCGCGCCGCAACAAGGGCAAATTGTGCTTTCGGATTTCGGCGCGCTCGATACGCCCGCCGCCTTGAAGCGGCACCGAGGCCGCGCGGCGACCATTTTCCAGGACCACGCATTGATCGAGCGGTTGACGGCGATGGACAATGTCTTGCTTGGCATGGCGGACGTCCGCAATCCTCTTTCACTCTGGCCCTGGCCGATGGATGTTCGCCGGCAAGCCGCGGAGGCTCTGGAGGAGGTCGGGCTTCTGCACCGCGCCAATAGCCGCGTCATGCGGCTGAGCGGCGGCGAGCGGCAACGCGTCGGCATTGCGCGGGCCCTGGTGCGCAGACCAAATTTGTTGCTCGGCGACGAACCTTTCGCGTCCGTCGATCTGATGCTCGTGCGTCAGATGAGCGCGACGCTGCGACGGGCGGTGGCGCGCTCCGGCGCAACGATCGTCATCGTCCTGCATCAGCTGGAGACCGCGCTCGCACTGGCGGATTGGGTGGTGGGTCTCGCCGACGGGAAAGCCGCCTTTGTGGGGCCGGCGGCGGCGTTCGGCGCGGCCGCGCAAGCTCAGGTCTTTCGTCAGCAAAAGTCTGAAGCTGATCGACAAGCGGTGAATGAGGAGTTCAAGACATGTCTCACGCCTTACGCCGCCGAGCCTGCGCATTGCTAGCGGCGTTATTCCTATTTGGTTCTCCGCGAGCGCAAGCGCAGTCTCGTCCCGATCATCTGACGATCGGCCTGCTGCCGGGAGAATCGGCGCCAACCGTCATGCGCCTCAACGAGCCGCTGCGCGCCTATCTGGAAAAGCGGCTTAACGTGAAAGTGGAGCTTGTCGTCGGAGCCAATTATGCGGCGACAGGCGAAGCGCTGCGCTTTGGCAGACTCGATATCGCCTATCTTGGACCCGTCACCTATATTTTGCGAAGCCGCAACGCCAAACTGGAGCCATTCGCGCGGCCGACCCACGCCGGCGTGGGACCGACGTTCAAGGCGCTGATCATCGTCCCGGCGGACAGTCCGGCGAAATCGCTTGGCGATCTCAAGGGCCAGGAGATCGCTTTCGGCGATCCCGCCTCGACATCGGGAACCTGGGCTCCCCGCTATCAACTGCTCGATGCCGGTCTTGTTTCCGGGCGCGACTATGTGCTGCGCGTGCTCGGCGCCCATGACGCAGTCGCGTTGGCCGTCGCCAGCCACAGGGTTGGCGCGGGCGGGTTGAGCAAGCCCATCTTCGAGCGCCTTATCAAGGAAGGAAAGATCGCCGGCGGCAAGATCAGAATTCTCGCCGAGTCGCCCGACATTCCCGAATATATGTGGGCCTTCCGCGAGGGGATCGACTCCGCTTTCAAGGAAGAGATCCGCAAGGCCTTTCTCGATATGCGCGACGCCGAGGCGCTAAACGTTTTTCGCGTGGAAGCCTTCGTTCCGGCCGCCGACGCCGATGTCGATCCCGTGCGCAAATGGATTGACGCTATTCGCGCGGCGAACCCCGAATCCGTTCCAGCGCCATGACCCACATCAGGACGTCTCCGCCGCCGGCCGTCGCGCGTGTTTTGATAGAGAACGCGCGATCGGCCCTCGCGTCGTCAGCTCTAACCGTCGGCGTCATCATGGCCGCCGTCTATATTCTCAACTATTCGAGCGTCTTCGATCTTGCCCGCTACCGCGACGCCGGACCGACCATTACCAGACTGCTCCTGGATTCGGTCCCGCCTGATTTCAGCCGGTGGTGGAGCTGGCGCCAGCCGCTTGCCGACACTTTGGCGATGAGCGCGTCCGGAACCATTCTCGCCGCCCTTGTCGCTCTGATGGTTGCGCCGCTCTCGGCGAGAACCACCTCACCAGCCTGGCTTCGCGTCGTCGTGCGCGTGGGCTTGAACGCCTTGCGTTCGATACCCGCAGTGGTCTGGGGCGTCATCTTTGTCGCCGCGGTCGGATTTGGCCCACTTCCCGGCACGCTGGCTCTCGCCTGTCATTCGACGGGGATGCTCGGCAAGCTCTATTCCGAGACGCTGGAGCATGCCGATCCCGCGCCGGGAAACGCCCTCAAGAGTCAGGGCGTGTCGCCCTTGGGCGTGCTGCGTTTCAGCGTGCTGCCGCAAATCATGCCGCGTCTGATCGACGTGACGCTGTACCGCTTCGAGCACAATATTCACGCGGCGACGGTGATGGGCCTGGTCGGCGCCGGCGGTCTCGGTCTTGAAATCACGACGGCGTTCCACCTCTTCGAATATCGCGAAGCGCTCGCGCTCATTCTTACGACCCTCGTTCTAGTCTCCTTGACCAACGTGCTCGGGGCGGCGTTGCGCGCGCATCTACTCGGGCTCAACGACGATTGACGACGGGCTTTGGACCTCTCTTGACGCAAAGGAGAACGACGCATGTCAATGGAATCGGCGAAATCCTACATCGAGCGTATGCGCGCGGACGAAGCGTTCCGCCAAGCGGTCAATGCGCTCTCCGAAGACGAAGAGAAGAGCTGGGCTTTTGTGAAGGAGCAAGGCTACGACTTCACCATGGTCGAGTTTCGTCAGGCGCAGGAAAAGATCTACGAGGAATATGGCATAGAGCCGATGTGAAAGAGGCTGCTCAGAGCCCGCATGACTAGGGCCTGTTGAGGTTCATTTGGCGTTTGGGATTCCCACGGGTTCGCAAATCAGATTCAAGGTTTGAAACTGATTTGGGGGCAAGCCTTGACGCGCAGGATTCTGAGTGAGGCCCAGTGGGTGTT
>Ga0265328_10000162_pt1 | contig 30815 bp, 27 predicted proteins | sample 41624metaG_FD_202086 | JGI IMG/M metagenome (GOLD analysis project Ga0265328, IMG submission 202086) | Rhizosphere microbial communities from Carex aquatilis grown in University of Washington, Seatle, WA, United States - 4-16-24 metaG | ecosystem: Host-associated > Plants > Roots > Rhizosphere...
GCTACCGCGCGCTGCTGGGCTTGAAAGTGATCTGGTCCGCGGCGGCAATCTTCGCCCTGCTCGCCGGCATCGCCGAAGGGGCGCCACCCGCCGCCTGGGCCTTCCTGTCGATCTTCATCGCGTTCTCCGGCGTCTGGATGTCGTACGCCATTCGGCTGCGCCAGCTCGAGCGCTTCGGGCTGCTCGACGCCACCGCAGAGCCATTCGATATCGGCGCCCCGGAGAGCAACGAGAACGACGAAAACGCCGCTAGTTGATCTGCGTCGTCGGGCTGGCGATCCGGCTGGTCATCGCGACGACCTCACCCGACACGCGCTCGATCCGCTTCATCACGTCGCGCATCTCGAGCAACCGCTGGCGCAACCCCGGGTCGACCACCAGCGCCGCCGCGAGCACGTCGACCAGCTCCGACGGCGTCCCCTGCGAGAGCACGACCTGGCGCAAGAGCTCGCCGCCCTCCGGGATCGCGTCGGCCAGATGGCCCACCAGCGCGCGCAGCGATTGATCGGCGTCGAGCAGCTCGGCCGGATCCGCGGGCGGAAAATCGGGCAGTTCCGTCGCCGATACAATTCGGTACGGCCGATCGGAGTCGAGCTCGTCGTCGATGTGCACGCGGGCACGCCCGCGCACGACCAGGTTGAAACGCCCGTCGGGCAGCTCGTGCGCCATCACGACCTCGCCGACGCCGGCGATGCGCTGAACCGGCGCCCGGTCCTGACTGGCCGCCGAGGCGTCTTCCGCCGAGTCGAGGAGGGTGATCGCCAGGAAGTGGTGACCCGCCAGCACGTCGCGCGCCAGCGACTGATACCGATCCTCGAAGATGTGCAGCGGAAGCAGCGCGTGCGGGAACAGCACGACGTTGGGCAGCGGAAACATCGGCAGCCGGCGCAAGGCCTCGCGCAGGTTTCGATCGGACTCGGGCACGACCGTGTCGCTTGTATCAGCCAAAATGACCGAACCTCGCCGCAGCCGGCTCCGTCCGGAAACCGGGCTTGCCGCGGCGCATGCCGACTTCTAGCACGCCCGAGGCCGCCGCGCCGATCATCGCGTCCGCCCGCCGAGGTCGGCCGCCGCCAGGAGCCGTGCCTTGAGATCCGGCCGCTCGCGCATCTCCCCGACGAAAGCGCTGGTGACCACGCCGGACTGGTCGTGTTTCTCGCCGGGGAGCGCCAGGCACATGTGCTCGGCCTCGATCACGCAACCGGCGCCGCGCGCCGACAGGTGCTGGCACAGGCTCTCCGCGATCTGGTTGGTCGCCCGCTCCTGCAGCGTCAGCCGCTTGGTGAAGCAATCGACGAGCTCCGCGAGCCGGCCGAAGCCGACCAGCTTACCGTTCGGAATGTAGGCAACGTGGGCGACGCCGCGATAAGGGAGCAGGTGGTGGGGGCACATCGCGTGAAAGCGCAGGCCGCCGACGACCACCACGTCGGGGTCCGCTTCGCCCACGACCGGATCGGCGAGGATCGCCGCCGGACTCATGTCGTAGCCGGCCAGGAACTCCTCGTTCCAGACGCGCGCCACGCGCTCGGCGGTCTGGCGCAAGTCGGGCTCCTTCGCCGGATCCAGACCCGACGCGCGCAAGAGCGCGTCGACCGCGGCCTGCAACGCTGGTTCGCGCGACAAGGCCCGTTCAGTCCAGGCGCTGCGGCACGCGCGGGATCTGCTCGTCGATCGGCCGCCGCCCGGCGAACCCGGCGTCAACGGGGTGCCAGTAGCCAATGTGTTTCTCGCCGAGCTTCCAGCACAGCAGGATCTCTTCACTGCCGCGTTTGCCGGGGAAATCGACCAGGCCCGAATCGAGATCCTTGACCTCGCCGCCGAGCGAGCGGATGTTGTCGATCTCGTCGGACAGCGCCTCGTAAAACCCGCGGAACACGGCCTTGGCCTGACGCACCTCGAGCGTGCCGGCGTCGCTCTCCAGCAGATCCTCGCGGCTCATGCGGATGCCGGCGCGATCGAGCTTCTCCTCGACGCCGCGCAGGCCGGCGCGCAGCTGCAACACATCGGTGAAGATCTGCTCCAGTTGGGGGATGAGTTGCTCGACCTCGCCAACCGTGAAATGCGTTCGCGCCATGCCGACTACCTTACCTCATTCCGGGGCGTGACTGTCCGATGAAGCGCTCGCGGTGGTCGCCGGCCGCGGATAGAGCGGCGGCTTGCGATTCTTGCCGGTCACGCGCCGGATGTCGACGTCGGAGAACAGCAACGGCGGCGTGACGATCGAGGAAGGAATCCCGGTACCACCTCCACCCGAATCGATGAAGTTGTAAATCACGGGATCGCGGCCCACCGCGGTGATCTCCTTGAGCGATCGCGGAAGCAACCCCTCCAGCGTCAAACCGCGCACCAGTTGCTCCTGGCCTTTGTTGACCCGATAGACCACTAGGGGACGCACCGGTGGCGGCCCGCCGCGGCCACCAGCGAGACCGAAGCTGAAGATCGACATCATGTCGTCGGCGTCACCACCAGGCACGTTCGGATCGTCGAGCAGGCGCACGACGTAGGCCTCGAGCCCGCCCGTCTTCGCCGCCTTCTCCATGCGCGCGAGCAACGCCTTGCGCGCCAGACCCGGCGCGGTCGGCGTCACGATCAGGTTGCCGATGTGCACGTGCGGCGGCGCGAAGCGCGGCGCGCGTGCGTGCCCGTTCGAGTGCGCGATCTCCTGGCTCGGCGTGCGCGACATCAGCAGCGCTTTCAGGATGCCCTTCTCGACCACCGACACGCGCTTCGCCGGGATTCCCTCGTCGTCGGCGCGATAGGCGCCGATCAGCGGCGCGCGGCCCGGGCCGATCTCCTGCAGCGGATCGTCCGCGATCGACAGCAGCACCGACGCGACCTTGAGCCCCAGCTTGTTGGCGAGCTCGCTCGACTGCCCTTGCTCATCGCTGCCGGCCGACGCGGTCTTGGGCGGCGGCGTTCCGGTCAGCTGCTCGGCGAGCAGGTGCTTCACGATCTGCCCGGCCGCGACGCCGTCGAACAGCACGACCGCCGATCCGTTGTGCGCGACCGGCGCTGTGCGCATCGCGGCCAGCTCCGAGGCCATCGCGCGCACCGCCTTCTCCATGTCGGTGGCCGCGGGCAAGCCCGCGAGCGTGAGCGCGGTGAACGGCACGAAGCTGCGCAGCTTCATTCCGTCCTCGGCCTGCGTGTCGGCGGTGACGTCGATGCGCACCAGGCGGCGGTTGTCGTCGATCCAGGTGCCCTCGCTGCTGAGCATGCGGCGCCGGCCGACCGCGTAGGTGCCGTTCACGCGCGAGCCCTGGATCGCGGGGTAGTCGCGCAGGATCGCCGACAGCCGCACCACGCGCTCGCGCAGCGCCGCTGCCTGCTCGAGCACGTCGCTGCTCGCGCGAGGCAGCGTCACGTGCGCGGGCGGCTCCGACGAGAAATCGCCGACCTTGTCATCGGCGTCGTCCTTGGCCTGGCCCGACTCGGCGGAGCGCTTGCGCGCGAGGGTCTCGACGGCGCTCTTGTAGCCCTCGTCGGTGCGCAGCCACAGCTCGCGGCGCAGCGCCGCGTAGTCGTCATCGATCGGCAGCGATTCGATGTGGCCGCCGCTGCCTTCGAAGTTGCTGTTGTCGAAGCTCGGATCGCCGACGCGCACGTCGGTGCGCAGCACGCGCGCCTGAAAATCTGTGTCGGAGGCGACCGCGCCGAACGTCGCGCTCACCGTCGCCTGCTCGATGTCGGAGATCGTGTACGCGACGTAGTAAGGCTTGGGCTCGTCGCCGAGGTGCAGCTCCGACGTCGAGCGCCCGAGCTCGTCGCGCATCGCGCGCTCGACCGCGGCGTCGTCGACATGCACGCGCGCCGAGGCGATGGGCGCCGGCTGGCTGTCGGCGCGCGCGAACGATGCGAGCGAGACGCAGCACGCAACAACGGCGAGGCGGCGCAGGCGCGCGCTCCGCGCGGTCATCGGAGCTCCTGCGGCATGCGCGCGCTCAGCGACGGCGCGGGCAGCACCGGCGGCTTGTCGCTGCCCTTGTCGCGGCGCTCGATCTCGATCTGCTGCACCAGCAGGCTGGGGCTGGTCGCCGACACCGGGACGAAGCCCGACTCGGCGCCGCAGTAACCGTTGAAGGTCTGGTAGTCGTCGCCCGACGCCAGGATGCGCGACAGCGACGACAGCGGCGTGCCGACCAGATCGACACCGCGCACGAGCTCGTCGGGCCGCCCGTCGGCCCACACCCGGTAGACGAGAATCGGCAAGACCTTGAACGACTGCGGGCCGGTGCGCGTGGTGTTGGTGAAACCACCCGAGATGTCGCGGAAGAGCAGGCCGTACTGCTTGCCCTGCCGTTTGGCCTCCTCACGCAGGTGGCGGCGCAGCTCGTCGACGGGCACGGTCACCGACGTCTGCACCACCAGGTTGCCCTGGCGCGAAACCACGGGCCGCCCTTCTTGCCGGCGGCCGTGGCCGTTCGACTCGTGGAAGCCACGCGTCGGCGAGCGGCTGAGCAAGAACCCCGTGAGAACGCCTTTGTCGACCAGCGTCGCGCGCTGGGCGGTGACGGCCTCGTCGTCGTAGCGGTAAAAGCCGTTGAGATCGACGCCGCCGATGCGCGACAGCGTCGGGTCGTCGTAGACCGACACGAAGTCGGGCATCACCGGCTCGCCGATCTTCTTGGCGAAGGTCTGCCCTTCGTCCTCGTTCTTCTGGCGGTGCCCCTCGACGCGGTGGCCGAAGATCTCGTGGAAGAAGACGCCGGCGGCGCGCCCCTCGAGGATCGCGGGCCCGATGTAGGGGTCGGCGAGCGGCGCCTTTCGCAGCGCCTTCAGGTCGGCGATCATCGAGTCGGCGCCCTTCTCCATCTCGGCCATCCCCGCCAGCGACTCGAGCGTCGCGGCGTCGTAGCTCTCGAAGCGTTCGAGCTCCATGCCGTCGTCGGCGCGCGTCTCGGCCTGCAGGAAGACGCGCACGTAGTTGCGGCCGGTCTGGATCACCGAGCCCTCGCTGTTGAGCAGCCAGCGCGTGTGGCTGACCACCTGCAGCGTCACCTGCGAGTCGTAGACGTTGTCCTGGCTGCGAAAGCGCGCCGACAGCTCGCGGATCTTCTTCTCCCACGCCGGCCGATCGACCTCGATCGACGCCGCGGGGCCGATGTAGCTGACCGGCTTCTCGTGCGAGAAATCGTCGGAGGGGTCCTCGTCGGCGACCTTGAGCGTGCGCTGGGTCTTGACCTTGACCAGGCGCTCGGCCGCCTCTTTGTAGCGGCGGTCGGTCTCGAGCCAGGCCACCGAACGCAGCGCGCCCGGATCGTCGGACAGCGGCATCGTGACGGCGTGGCCGCTCAACACCGACGAGTAGTCGAAGTCGTCGGAGCGGATCGCGTGCGTCGAATCGAGCCGGTAGTCGCCGACGCGCACGTCGGTGTCCAGGATGCGCGCGCGCCGCGCCGACGACTGCACCAGCGCGCCGTAGCTCGCCGAGACGACGACCTCCTTGCGATCGTGAACCTCGTAGCCGATGTAGTACGGCGCGGGGTTGCCCTTCGCCTTGAGCTCGCTCATCCCGCGCTGAAGCTCGTCGCGCAGCACCGCCAGGCCGGGAGGCACGGGCACGTTGCCCTCCGTGCGCGGATCGATGCGCGTCACCGCCGGGCCGGTCGCGGCGACGCCGGGGACGTCGGGGACGCTCACCGAATGGCCGGTGCCGACCGCCGGAACGGTCACCGCCGTGACGCCGCCGGCGGCGCATCCGGGCACGAACAACCAAAGCAGCCACGCCGAGCGCGACGCGCCGCACTTCTGTTTCTGCACCGGCGGCGGCGCAATTCGACTCGGGGGTGTTCTTGTCATTTCGTGGGGTTAGCGGGAAAGGATCTCACGCCGGAGGTCGATGCGCCAGCCGCGCGGCCAGCTCGACCAGAGACGCCGCCTCTCACTTCCGGCGTGCGCTCGAGGTTGCGGTCACGCCGCTCGCAGCCGCTTCAGATCGACAACAGCGGCTGCCGCGGGTTTCATTCCGGAGATCGTCCGAATCAGCGCTTTCGTCCGAATCAGCGCTTTCGCCCGAATCAGCGCTTTCGCCCGAATCAGCGCTTTCGCCCGCCGCGCGCGGGGCGTTTCGGCTTTGGCCCCGACGTCGCGTTCGTGTCGAGCAGCTCCTCGGCCATCGCGCGCGCCACCTTGGCGGCCGCGGCGCCGCCGTCCATCGCGGCGCCGACCATCGCGCCGTCGTAGAGCAGCATCAGCCGCTCGCCGACCTCTTCGGGATCCGTGACGCCCGCCGCGCGCGCCAGGTCGGTGTAGAGCCCGCGCGTCCAGCCGCGCGTGTCGGTGCAGACCTGGGTCACCCTGGTCTCGCCGGCGGGGCCTTCGGAGCGCGCGCGCATGAACGCGCACCCGCGAAAGTTCGGCTCGGCCGCCAGCTCGGCGATGAGATCGAAGATCGCCAGGATCTTTTCGCGCGGATCTTCGTAGCGCGCGATGCGGGCATTGATGCGGGCTTGCCGTCGCTCGTGGCGCGCGAGCAGATAGGCGCGCACGAGCTCGTCCTTGCTGCCGAAGGTGCTGTAGAGCGACGCCTTGGCCACACCGGCGCGCTCGAGCACGCGCTCGATGCCAACCGTGTGAATTCCCTCTTGATAGAAGAGCTCGTTCGCGGCGGCCAGCAGCCGATCCCGGACCGAGCCTTCGAGATTCATGGTCGACATGGCTTGACTATACCGACCGGTCTGTTCATATTCAAGGCCACCAGACAGACAGAACGGTCTGTTCACCTCGACCGGGACGTCGCCGCTCTTCAAGAATCGAGGGTTCTCATGCGTCTCTCCAAAGGCACCGCGTTCCACCTGCAAGCGTCGATCATCCTGTTTTTCCTGGCCGGCTCGTGCGCGCCGTCGCCGCTCTATGCCGTGTACCAGGCGGCGTGGGGCTTTTCGCCGATCACCATCACCGTGGTGTTTGGCGTCTACGCCTTCGCGGTGCTGTCGGCGCTGCTGGTGTTCGGGTCGCTGTCCGACCACGTGGGCCGCCGGCCGGTGCTGATCGCGGCCACGCTCACGCAAGCGGTCGCGATGACGATCTTCGCAACCGCCCACGGCGTCGGCGCGCTGGTGGCCGCGCGCGTGGTGCAGGGCCTGTCGACGGGCGCCGCCGCCGGCGCGGTCGGCGCGGGCATGCTCGACATCGACCGCGCCAAGGGGACGGTCGCCAATGCGGTCGGTCCGATGCTGGGCACCGCCACGGGCGGCCTCCTGTCGGGGTTGCTGGTGCAGTACCTGCCAGCGCCGACCCAGCTGGTCTACCTGGTGCTGGGCGTGGTCTTCGTGGTGCAGGCCATCGGCGTCGCGCTGATGCCCGAATCGGTGACGCCGCGGCCGGGCGCGCTCGCGTCGCTGCGCCCACACTTCCGGGTGCCGGCGGCGGCGCGCGCCGCGGTGTTCGTCGCCGCGCCCGCGCTGATCGCGACCTGGTCGCTGGTCGGCTTCTACGGCGCGCTGGGGCCGACGCTGGTGCGCCGCATCTCGGGCTCGCCGTCGATCGCGCTCGGCGGCTTCTCGCTGTTCGTGTTCGCGGCCAGCGGCGCGCTGTCCGTGCTCCTCACCCGCCAGCGCACGCCGCGCGCGCTGATGCTGGGGGGAATGGCCGCGCTGTTCGGCGGCGTCGCGCTGACGCTGTTCGCAATCCGGCACGAATCGATCGCGTGGCTCTTCGCCGGCTTCGTCGTCGCCGGCACCGCCTTCGGCACCGGCTTTCAGGGCGCGATCCGCACGGTGGTTCCGCTGGCCGCCGCGCACGAACGCGCCGGAGTCCTCTCGATCCTCTACGTGATCGCCTATCTGGCGATGGGGTTGCCGGCGGTGCTGGGCGGCATCCGCGTCGTGCACGGCGGGGGTTTGCTCGGCACCGCGCGCGAGTTCGGCATCGCGGTCATGGGGCTGGCGGCGGTCGCGCTCGCCGGCACGCTGCTCCGCGGCGGAGTCGCGATCCGCCGGCGCTGGTCACGCCTGGCAATTTGGTGATATCACCCGACGGTCCTCCCACTGACAAGGAGACCGCTGCATGTTCAACGACCCCGACTCCCTCCTGAACGTGCTGTTTCGCTGGAGCCACATCCTGTTCGGCATCATCTGGCTCGGGCACCTCTACTTCTTCAACCTGGTCAACGTCCCGTTCCAGGGAGATCTGGAGAAAGATCTCAAACCCAAGGTCAACCCCAAGCTCTTGCTGCGCGCGTTCTACTGGTTTCGCTGGGGCGCCATGTACACGTTCGTGATCGGCATCCTGCTGTTCGGGTTCAAGTACTTCCACCAGGGGCTGTTCTTCGAGCAGGGCGGCGGCATCAGCAACCGCGCGCTGTGGATCCTGTTTGGCGCCGGGATCGGCACGATCATGTGGTTCAACGTCTGGTTCGTGATCTGGCCGCGCCAGAAGCTGATCCTCGGCGGGCTGGCGGCGGGCACGCCCCACCCCGACGCGGCCAAGCTGGCGGCGACGGCGGGCAAGGCGTCGCGCTTCAACACCTACGCCTCGGGCCCGATGCTGTTCGGCATGGTCGTCCCCAACAACTACGCGGGCTGGCCCGCGGTCGGCATGCTGCTCGCGCTGGTCCTGGGCATCGGGTTCTGGTTCGGGATGATCAAGCGATCGTTCAAGATCAAGACCACGGTCTAGCCGATCGCGTGAGCGTAGCGCGGCTTGCCGCGCGGAGCTCTTCGCGGGAGGTTTCGGAACCCTTTGAGGGTTCCGAGCTAGATGTTGACCGCGGCGCGCCGCGCGGCAGAATGCCCGGGATGCGCGCTCCCTCGGGCTGGTCTCTCCCCGCGACGACGGTCGTTCTCTTCACCGTGATCGCGACGGCGGCGGGCCCGGCACGCGCCGGCGACCGGCCGTCGATCGTCTACCCGATCTACGCGCAGATGCCGGACGCGCCCCAGAACGACGTCGCGCTGGCCGAGCTCACGCGCGCCGCCGCCCGCTACCACCTGCGCGGCATCGAGGTGGTCGACATCCCGGCGCCGCCGCAGCCGCAGACCGGCGCGGCCATCAAGACCGGCGTGGAGCTGGTGAAGAAGCTGTCGTTCGACGAGGCGCGCAAGCAGCTCGACGCCGCTGGCGAGAAGGTCGCGCAGACCGGCGGCGCCGGCCTGACCACCGACGAGATCGCCGAGCTCTACCTCGCACGCGCGATGGCCATCGCGCGCGCCGACTGGAAGCCCGAGCGCTCGGTCGACGAGGCGACGCGCGTGCGCGCCTACGAGGACTATGTGCGCGCGGCGACGCTGACGCCGGACCGGGTGCTGAACCCGCACGACTATCCGCCGCAGACGCTGGAGGACTGGGCCAAGGCAGTGGCCGAGATCAAGCAGCGCCCGCAAGGGACGATGACGGTGAGCGGATCGTCGATGGCGCTCGTGACGTTCGACGGGCAGCCACCGCTGTCAGCGCGCGGTGGCGTCACTTTCAAGGGCGCGTACGGCGAGCATCTGATCTCCGTCGAGGAGCCGGGGCGCGCGCCCTGGGGCTCGAGCGTGCTGGTCAACTCGCCGAGCTCGAACATCACGATTCCCGGGCGCGCGGCGCTGACGCTCGATGACGCGGTCGCGGCGGCGCACGCCAGGCGCATGGGCGCGAAGTTCGCGCTGGTCGCGGAGCTGCGCCTGGGTGAAGGGCCGGCCGAGCTGCAGCTGCGGCTGGTCGACATCACCGGTATCCGCCACGACGCGACCGTGGTGTCGCTGACCACGGAGCCCGGCGCGGTCGACGCGGCGGCGATGCGCCTCGACGAGGAGGCCCGGCGCATCGAGCAGCTCGGGCTGGCGCCGGGGAGCAACCTCGAGGCGCCGCCACCGCTGGAGCCGGGCGCGCCGCCGCCCATGTTGACGACGACGACGGCGACGACGACGGCGACGACGACGGCGGTGCCGCCCCCGGCGCACCCCACCCTGCGCGACAATCCGGGCGCCTGGGCGCGCGAGCACTGGCCGCTCGTGACCGCGGTCGGCGCGCTGGTCGGCGCATCGCTGGTCCTCGGGCTCACCGTCGGATTGGAATAGCGTGGTGGCGCGCGCGGCGGCGGCCCGGCTCGGGGGGTTCGGAACGTCGATCTTCACCGAGATCACCGCGCTGGCGGTGAAGCACGGTGCCGCGAACCTGGGGCAAGGGTTTCCCGACTTCCCGGCGCCGGCGTTCATCAAGGAGGCGGCCGCGCGCCACATCGACGAGGACCGCAACCAGTACGCGCCGAGCGCGGGCGTGCCGCGGCTGCGCGCGGCGCTGGCCGCCGGGTGGCAACGGCGCTACGGACAGGCGATCGATCCCGCGAGCGAGGTCACGGTCGCGTGCGGCGCCACCGAGCTGCTCCTCGACACCATGCTCGGCATCGTCGATCCCGGCGACGAGGTGGTCGTCTTCGAACCGACCTACGACGCCTACGTCCCCGACATCCAGATGGCGGGGGGCGTGGCGCGGCCGGTGGCCTTGCGCGCGCCGAAGTGGCGGTGGGATTCGGCGGAGCTGGCGGCGGCGTTCGGGCCGCGCACGCGCGCGGTGATCATCAATACGCCCCACAACCCGACCGGCAAGATCTTCTCGGCCGGCGAGCTCGAGGAGCTGGCGCGCCTGTGCATCGCGCACGACGTGGTCGTGATCAGCGACGAGGTCTATTCGGAGCTGACCTACGACGGCGCGCGCCACCTACCGATCGCGACGCTGCCGGGCATGCGCGAGCGAACGATCACCATCGACAGCATGGGCAAGACGTTCAGCGTGACCGGGTGGAAGGTCGGCTGGGCGATCGCGCCGCCGCCGCTGACCAGCGCGGTCCGAGCGACCCACCAGTTCGTGACGTTCACGAACTCGGCGCCGTTTCAGGAGGCGCTGGCCGATGCGCTGACCGCGCCCTTCACGCGCAGCGACGCCGACAACTACTACGACCAGCTTCGCGCCGCGTACGCCGCGCGGCGCGCGCAGCTGACGGCTATCCTGGATTCGATCGGGCTGCCGCCGCTGCCGATCGAGGGCGCGTACTTCTTGCTGTCGGACGTGAGCCGGCTCGGGTTCGCGAGCGACCTCGAGTTCTGCCGCTTCCTGTGCGCCGAGGTCGGTGTCGCGGCGATCCCGATCTCGCCGTTTTATTTACAGGCTGCGCGCGCGCCGATGCTGGCGCGGTTCTGTTTCGCCAAGCGCGCAGAGACGATAGAGCTCGCCAGCGAGCGCCTGCGCAAATGGCGCGCGCCGCGCTGATCACTCCTCCGCGCTCTCCTCGCCTTCGGGCGGGTCCTCGACCTGCACCTCGATCTTCCAGACGTCCGCGAGCCAGGACAGCAGCTCGGACTCGCCGCCCTCGATCGCGTCGGCGGCCGCGCCTTGCAACACGGTGCCGTAGATCAGCTCGCGTGCCTCCTGCCGGGTGATCGTGGCGAGAAAGCGCCGGAAGCTCTCCTCGTCTTTGAACCGCCCGTCGAACGAATCGACCGCCGCCTGGTAGCCGTCCTCGCCGAATGCATCGACGATCTCCGCGACCTCGTCGATCTCGTCTTCGCTGATCTGGTTGTCGGCCAGCACCACCTCGCGCACCAGGCCGACCAGCGCGATGCGCTCGTCGCCGTTCAAGTCTTGCAGCTCCATGCGCGACAGATTCGCCGCCGCCGGGGTCGGCGTCAAGCTGGCGCGCGACCCAGCTCGTGACGGCCTCGGGGGCGCGTGCCAAGCTCACCCCATGCCCGCCGCGCCGACCGGCACCGCCCTCCTTCCGCTTCACGGCGGGCGCGTGCCCGCCTGGCTGTCGGCGCGCATGGCGCGCCTCGGCCGCGTGATCGTGGAGGCGATCTCTCACGAATACGGCCGCACCGAGGTCCTGCGCCGGCTCTCGAGCCCGTTCTGGTTCCAGTGCTTCGGCGCGGTCATGGGGATGGACTGGCACTCGTCGGGGATCACCACCAGCGTCATCGGCGCGCTCAAACGGGGCCTGGCGCCCGTCGAGCACGAGCTCGGGCTTCATGTCTGCGGCGGCCGCGGGCGCCACTCACGCCGGACGCCCGACGAGCTGACCGCGCTCGGCGAGCGGCTGGGGCTGGACGCGCCCGCGCTGGTACGAGCGAGCCGCCTCGTCGCCAAGGTCGACAGCGCCGCCGTGCAGGACGGCTTCGAGCTGTACCTGCACGGCTTCATCGTCGCCGACGACGGCGCGTGGGTGGTCGTCCAGCAGGGCATGAACGGCGAGCGGCGCCAGGCGCGCCGGTACCACTGGATCTGGGATCGCGTGAGCGCGGCGGATCGAGCCGCCGGTGCGAGCGCCGCGTTCGTCGAGGAACCGCACGCCGCCATCGAGGGACGGCCGGGAGGCGAGATCCTGAACCTGGTCGATCGGCGATCGGCGGAGGCGCGCGGTCAGGTGGTGCAGCTTGCGGGACACGCGCCCGACGCGATCGTCGGCCCGCTCGCGCGGCTGAGAATGCCCGCGCACCACGACGTGCGCGCGGAGGACATCGATCTCGCGCGGCTCGGGCGCACGCTGGCAGCGGTCGCCGATCGAGGGCCCGAGGACTTCGCCGACTTGCTGCTCACGCCGGGTGTCGGTGCGCGCACGCTGTTTGCGCTGGCGCTGGTCGCGGAGGTCATCCACGGCGCGCCCAGCCGATTCGCCGACCCGGCGCGCTTCTCGCTGGCCCACGGCGGAAAGGACGGCCATCCGTTCCCGGTGCCGCTGCGGGTCTACGACGAGACCATCGCCGTGCTGAAGCGCGCGGTGGCGGCCGCCAAGCTCGGTGAAGGCGAGCGGCTCGCAGCGATCGCGCGCCTCGACCACCAGGCGCGCCGCATCGACGACGAAGCCGCCGCGCCGACGGTGCAGCCCGCCGATCTCGAGCGCTGGGTCGCCGCCGAGAAGGCCGCGAAGACCGCGCTCGGCGGCCGCACCGTCGCTGACGACGCACCCGCGCGGCGGAGACCGAGCGTGGGCCAGCTGTCGCTACGCTTCGGTAGCTGACCTGCGTCGTCTCGCTACGTCAGGATCTCGTTGATCGGCCCGGTGCAATACTGCGCGTCGCCGACGCACGTGGGGCTCTGGCCCATCACCTTGGCCAGCGTGAGCAGCAGGTCGTTGTGCGACCGATCCTTGGAGGCGCGCACGTTGGGGTCGCCGTCGGCCAGGTCGAGCGGGAACGTCACCATCTGGCCGGTCTTGAGCTGGCCGTTGGCGCCGCCGATCAGCACGAACGGCGTATCGTCGTGGTTGTGGGCCGCGCCCATGTCGAGCTCGTTGCCCCAGCAGATGACGCTTTGGTCGAGCAACGTGCCGCCACCCGCGCCGGAGAACATCGCCAGCTTCTTGGCCAGATAGGCCACCTGCTGCGCGTACCAGTTGTCGATGGCCTTCTGCTGGGTGATGTTCTGGTACTGGGTCTGGACGGTCGCGCTGTAAACGTTGGGCGTCGTCGCGCACAGGCCCATGTTGTTGTACATGGTGCAGGGCGCGATCTGGTAGAGCGACGCCGGCCCCATGTGCGAGTAGTTGTGGTGCGTGTCGGTCTGGCCGGTGAGCCAGCTGTGCGTCACCTGGCTGGTGGCCGTCGACAGTTGCAGGCTCGCCACGCGCGTGAGGTCGCAGGCCAGCGCGAGCGCGAGCAGGTCCATCTGCAGTTGCACGGTGGTCGGAAAATCCGCTGACGGTGACTGATAACCCGCGGGCACCGCCCCCGGGGGCATGCACGTCGCCGCCTTGGCGGCCGCGGCGGTGATCTGCTGGTCGAGATCGTTCCACCCTTGCTGCAACGCCTGCAGCTGCTGGCGGTCCGTCGTACACAGCCGCGGCTGCATCGCCGTGAGCTCGCTGTTGAGCACCGGAAAGAGCTTCTGGCGGATGAAGGTCTTCTTGTCGGGGCCGCTCATGCCCGACGTCGCCGCGGGCGGGAAAAACGTCATACGCGCTTCGGCGGGATCGTCGTGGGGATCCATGAACGCGCCGGCGGTGTTGTAGATCATCCGGGTCTTCACCTCGCGGTCGGTGAAGTCGGCGGAGCTGCGGGCCATGAGCTCGATCGACGGGAACGGCGTCCCGGCGTTGAGCTTGGACGCAATCACCTGGTCGACGCTGGGACCGGTGGACGCGGACCCCGTCGAGGTGATGCCGGTCCACAACGACGCCATGCCCGCCTCGTGCGAGCCCTGCGCTGCCTTGTTGTTGAGCCCGTCGAGGACGATGACGCTGTTTTGCACGGGCGCGAGCGGCGCCAGCGTGTCGCGAAACACGAAGTTGGTGGTGATCGTCGGCGCGCTGCCGGCAGCCGGGAAAAGCACATCCTGCTTGCTGGCGTCGGTCGCGCCCCAGAACGGGCGCACGCAACCGCACGGCGTGAACAGCAGCACCATGTAAGTCGGCGCGCCGCCAGCGGCCGCCGCGTAGCTGGGCAGCCCGCGCAGGAACGGATACGTGAGCGCGGTCGCCCCCGCGGCCTTGAGGAAACGCCGACGCTCGAGGTTCACTTTGCGGTTCATTGACATGCGGCCCCCGCGTTCACCGGCGAACGGTTCCGGAACGAGTCAGTGCGGACGATCGCCAGCAGCAGCTTCTGAACATTGAACCCGCCGGTCTGGAAGGCTTGATAGACCTGCTCCGCCGAGCATCCGTCGCCTGCCAGCTCCACGCGCTGGATGGCGTAGCGCAGCTCCTGCAGCGCGAAGCACTCGCGCGCCTGGTTGCTGGCCGCGATCTTCGTGATCATGTCGGTTCCGCTGGTATACGACCCGGTGAGCCCGCTCGGGTTCATGGCCACGAACATCCCGCTCGAGTCGACCGGCGTCCCGCCCTCCGCGGTGATGTACGCGCCGGTGGCGTCGTAGTTGTCGAAACCAAACCCCACGTAATCCATGTACTGATGGCAGCCGCTGCACAGCTGGTTGACGCCGAAGTGCTGCATGTACTGCTGGCGCGTCGTCTGTCCGGCCGGCAGCGAAGTCGGCGGCGGCGGGATCACCGTGCCGCCGACCTGAGAGGGCGGAGGGGCGATCTGGTCACACAGAATCTGCTGCCGCACCATGCGCCCGCGCAGCGTCGGCGACGGCAGCGACGTATGCCCGTGCATCGCCAGCACGCTGGCGTGCGTGAGCAGGCCCATGCGCGGCGCCGACGACGTGCCCACGGGCATCTTCGTGAACGAAGTCGAGTTTCCCGTGCCGGGGACGCCGGTGTTGTAGAACGCGGCCAGATCCGAGTTCACGTACGACGACGTCGACGTGAGGAGGGTCCCGTAGTCGGTGTTGTCCACCGCGACCGACGACGTGAAGGTGGTCAGCGTTTCGTTGTGCAGCTCCTGGGCGAGGACCGGCGTCCAGTTCTTGAACTGCGTGTCTTTGGTCACGGCGTCCATGTTCTCGATGTCGAGCCACTGGTTCGCGAAGTCGCGCAGCGCGTCCTGCGCCTTGGCGTCGGCGAGCATGCGCGTCGCCTGCGCCGCGACCTGGTCCGCCGTCCCCAGCTGGCCGGCGTTCGCGGCGCCGACGAGCATCTGGTCGGGCAGCGATCGCCAGAGGAACAGCGACAGCCGGGTGGCGATCTCCATCTGGCTGAGCGGGACGGCGGCCCCGGAGGCGCCGGGCTGGCCGAACTCCAGAACGAAGAGGAAGCGAGGCGAGGTCAGCACCCCGGTGATCACCGCCTGGATGCCGGTCGTGAAATCCCCGAACTGGGCGTTCACGTCGTTGAAGAGCTGCAGCAGCGCCGCCGACTCGGTGCTGTCGAGCTGGCCGCGGAAGGCCCGGTTCGCGAAGTCGGCGATGAACTGCTGCGCGCAGGCGGCGTTGGCCTGCGCGGCGCACGAAACCAGCTTGCCGATGTTGGCGGACGTCACGGCGTTCGTTGCCAGCGCCTCCGCCGCATCCAGGTACTGACGGTTCATGAGCGTGCCCGAGATGGCCGCGTAGGTGTTGGTGTTGAAATTCCCCGGGATCTTCTGCTCGGACACGAACTGGTTCGCGGGCTGCGAACCGGTCGGGTCGAGACCGAGGTCGCGCACCATGTTGTTGTACTCGATGCGCGACAAGCGCCGGATCGGCGTCGCGCCGACCGAGACCTGGCCTGCGTGGCACAGCGTCGTGTCCTCGATCGCCGGCAACCCGGCGGCGGGCGGCATCGTGATCGAGACGATGCTGCCCCCGGCGCCCGCGACGGTGGTGCCGCCACCGCCGCCGCTGCTACCGCTGATGGTGCCGCCGCCGTTCCCGCCGCTGCCGCTCGCATGGGACTGCCCTTTGACGCAAGCCCCCAGCAGAGCGCACATACCAATCGACGTGAAAACTAGGCTCTTGCTAAATTCTCGGTACATCCTCAAACACCTGACCGAGGTTGACTACCCAGCAACATTGCCTCCTCGGCGGCCGAAAAGCCAGCCCCTCTTCGCACCGGACGCCTCGCGGTAGCGTCGACGCCTGGGACTTTCCGAGCCTGGAAGGCCGGTCACATCATTGTTTGGCTCGAGCACTTCTGCTGGTAGGTCACGCACGAGGGCGGCTGCGGCGGAGCGGGGGAGCTGCTCGACTGACTCGACTGAATCGCCGCCGCGGTGATCGCCGAGCAGGGTGGGGTCGCTTTCAGCGCCGCCTGGTACGATTCAAAGCCGTCGTTCAAGCACGCCGAAAGCTCGGCGACCGTCGCGGTGCAGGTCGCGGCCCCTGCCACATTGCACGTGCCCGACGACTGCGTCGAGATGCACATGTCGTAGCCGGTCTGACACGCGGCGCGCACCTGAGCGTCGGTGGCGCCGTCGGGCGCGGTGAGAGCAGCGGCCAGGATTCCGCCGTAGCGGCAAAGCAACTCGGTCATGTCTTGCTCGAGCCCCGAGGTCTTCGAGAACGACGTGACTTCATCGCACAGCGTTTGTTGTTGCGCCGTCGTGAGCTTGTCGATCTCGGTCTTGCCGTCGATGGTCGACGAGAATCCGCCGAGATCGGCGTTGGAGCCGCAGCCGGCCAGCCACCAGATGCCCAGGATCGCTCCGCACGCTCGGGTCCGAATCATCTTCATCTCTTGCCTCCTGCCCTTCTCATTGGCCGGCAGCGCGCGCGCCGATCATTTTTTCTGCTGGACCAGCGCGCGCAGACGCGCGACGTACGGGCTGTCGGGGTGCTCCGTCGAGAATGCGCGCTCGACCGAGGCCGCGCCGGCGCGGTCACCGCGGGCGAGCAACGCCTGCACGCGCAACACGATCTCCTCGTCCGCGAGCTTTCCCTGGACGAAGCGGGCGCGGTACGCATCGAGAGCCCGCAGGGCCGCCGCCGTCTCGCCCGCCGCCAGGTCCGCGCGCGCGCGGTCGAGCGCCGCGACTTCCTCGGCGAGCGACGGCTCGAGCGCCGGTGGGCCCGCCCTCTCCTCGCGTGCCGCGCGCACGGTCCGTTGCACGCGCCGAGCCGGCCTGGGCCTCACGCTCGGCGCCGGCTCGAGCGCCGGCGCTTGGTTTGGCGCCGCGGCTGGCTCCGTCTCGCCCGCGGCCACCGGCGGCACCGCCGGCGCGGGGCCGGGCGACGCGCGCGCCGAGATCTTGGCGCTGGGTTGAACCATCGGCCGCACCGCGCGGCCGCGCGCCGTCGAGACCCCGAAGACGATCGCCGCGCCCAGCGCGAGCGCACTGGAGCCGAGCACGAGCAGCTGGATCAACGTGCCTTTCGTCGCGACGCCGGTCGCACCGCCTACGCCGGCCGCGCCAGGCCCCCCGGGCCCGGATGACGGGCCGCCACCCGGAGGCGCCCCGATGCCGAGCGCCAGCAACGTCCGGGCGCGCGCCGCCGGATCCGGGCGCTCGGCGCGCGACGCCTCCAGCAACTGGCGCTCCTCGGGAGTCGCGTCCTCCGCGGACCATCGACGAAGCTCGCTCATGGCAAACCTCCTCGGCGCGCCATGCGTTGACGGATGTATTCGCGGGCCCGCCGCACGCGCGAGGCGACGGTCCCGACCGGAACTCCCAGCGCTGCCGCGACATCGGGCGCGCTCATCTCCTCGAGCTCGAAGAGCACGAAGGCCTCGCGCATCTCGTCGGGCATCCCCGCGAGGAAGGTGCTGAGCACGCGCCGCGCACGTTGCTCGTCGAGCCGCTCCTCCGCGTCGGGTGCGCCGGGCGCCGGCAGCTCGCCCTCGTCGTTCATGGGCACCTCCCGGAGCCGGCGCAGGGCCCGCCGGGCATCGGAGGCGACTCGCAGCGCGACGCCCATCAAGTAGGCCCGCTCTCCGTCGGCGCGGATCTCGTCCAGGCGGCGAGAAGCCACCAGGAACACCTGCTGGGCCGCGTCGTCGACGCCCGCTTCGGGAACGCCGAGTCGCTTGAGCGCGCGCCAGACCGGATCGAAGTGCGCGCCGACCATCGCGCGCAACCGGACGTCGCGCGCCGCGGTCGGCGGCGGCGCGGGGCCTGGCGGCACAGGTAGCGTTGCGGCGGGCGAGCGAATGGTCGTGGCTCCTTCAAACAGGGGTATTGGCCGGCGCTCTCCCGAACGATCACTCATTTTTTGCTCGATGGCACCGGCCGTCAGAACCGGTACCCGACCGCGGCGGCGGCCCGCGGAGTGACCGCGGGCACGACATACAAGGGCTGATCCGGCTCGAAGGCGAATGTATAGGAGGCCCGGACCAGGGGAAAGATCGCGCCCCCCTCGATCTCGCCAAAGATCCGGCCGCTCGCGGGCCAGCGCAGGCTCACGGTCGCCTCGACCGAGGCCCAGGTCTGCCGCGCCGACGGCGCGTTGACGAGGGAGGTCGCGCGCGCCCACACCCAGCCCACCTCGCTCGCGGCGCACGGGCGCAGCTCGACATCGGCCCGGGAAATGCGCAGCGGGCAGAGCGACAGCCGCCCGCCGAGCAACAACAGCTCCGCGCTCCCGCGGGTGCCCGTCAAGGCGCCCCCGCCACCCAGGATGGCGATGCCAGCGGCCGGCGCGAACCGCCGCGACCGGTCCTCGACCACGAGCCCGATCAGCCCGACGGGGCGAGGTGTATCGGCGAGACCGCCGCGCAGCTCTGCCGCCACGCGCATCGCGGCTGCGAATCGACGCACGGCTGACAGCGGTGGTGACGGCGCCGGCGCGGTGGCCGTGACCGGAGCGGCGGGCGGCGCGACCGGCAGGGTGGACGGGGGCGGCACGGCGTCGTCGGGCGCGGCAAGGTCGATGGCCAGCCCGGCCAGGAAGGCGAGGGCGTGCGCCACATCGCCGCAGTCGCGCCCGCGCAGCGACCGGCGGTGGCGATTTCCCGAGCGGTCGTCGAGGGTCATCTCGCCCGTCGTGTCGCGGCCCCGGCGCTGGAGAATGATCTCGACGCGCGCCCCGCGCGCCCGCGCGCGATCGTGGATGTGCGCGTCGAGATCAGCGCGCAGGTCGGTTTCGCCGGGACACCCGAGGGCGGCTTCGTAAGTCATGGCGTAGCTCGCCGGGCCGCCAGCGTCGTCGGGAGCACCGGCGGTCAAGCTCACGAGCAACCATAACGCGGCCGCGGCCATCTCCGATCGGGAGCCTACACCGACCCGGGGCATCGCGGCGCGCGCCGCTCAGGGGAACTGGCCGGCGGCGGCGAGCAGATCCAGGCGCACCTGGCGCTCGTTGTCCTCGGCGGCGGCGGCGGCGAGATCGGTGTCGCGCGACTGGCGTTCGGCGTCGACGACGTCGATGTTGGTGGTCGCTCCCTCGTGATAGCGCAGGTTCGCGATCTGCAGCGCCTCGCGGGCGAGCTTCGCGGCCAGCTCGCTCTCGCGCACGCGATCGCGCGCGCGCCAGGCAGCCACGACGCCACGGCGCAGATCGGCGCGGGTCTGGCGGATCAACGCATCGAAGTCCGTTGCCGCCTCGTCGAGGAGCGCGCGCCGCTCGTGCAACTGCCCATAGCGAAGGCCGCCCTCGAACAGCGGCAAGACCAGGCGCAACTGCGCCTGCCAGGCAAAGCGGGGTTGAAAGATCGTCGCCGGATCGTTGAATTGCGGATCGAACGTGCCGATCAAATAGGGCATGTAGTCGGCCCAGCTGTCACGGACCTGGTGGCGAGCGGCTTCGCGGCGCATCACTTGCACGAGGATGTCCGCGCGGAGCTGCTCGGGGTGCTCGCCCGCCCTCGGGAACGGAAAGGTCGGCGTCTCCTCGGCGTCGATCGGGCGATCGCCGGCGACGAGCACGCCGAGCGCCTCCTGAGCGGTCATGAGGCCCACCAGCGCATCGCTCACCTGGGCCTCGGCGGTGTGCCACTGCTGGCCGGCGCGCGCGGCGTCGAGCCGACTCACGGCGCCACCGGCGTATTGCTGGTCGGCGTAGGCGGCGTGCGCGCGCGCGGTGTCCCGTGCATTGACGTCGACGTCGATCACCCGGCGCTGGACGATCACGGTCAAATAAGCGTGCGCGACGGCGATCGCGACCCGGCGGTCGACCTCGTCGCGGCTCAGCGTCGCGACCTTGCGGTTGTCGATGGAGTGCGCCCAGTCCGCCCAGCGCTCCGGAGCGATCAGTGGCACCGATAGGCCGCCGGCCGCGAAGGTCTGATTCGCGCTCTGTATGTTCAGGCCCATGAAGTTCCGGGCGCCGTCGATCCGCGTGTACGTCAGGTTGGGCGCGAGGGTGGGCATCGCGGCGGCGCGCACTTCGGCAACCAGCGCCGCCGCGCGCCGCACCTCGGCGGCGGCCACCAATGCGTCGGGGTTGCGCGCCCGCGCGCGCGCGAGCGCCTCGGCCAGCGTGACCCGCTCGACCTCGACGCCGGTGGGGTTCGCGGCCAAAGCATCCGACTGCGCGCGCGTGGCGCCGGCGAGCAGCGTCGCCGCCGCCACGGCCGCCGCGACAGCACCGACCCGGAGAGCGCGCGCCTCACGCACGGGCGGTGCCTTCGGTGGTTTGGGCGGCGGGTGCGGGCCGCCGGCGCACGCGTTCGCGAACGCGCTGCATGATGAGATACAGCCCCGGCGTGAAGAACAGGTTCAGCACCGTCGACAGCAGCAGCCCCCCGAACAGAGCGGTGCCCATCGAATGCCGTCCGTTGGCCCCGGCGCCGCTGGCGAAGACCAGCGGCAAGATACCGAGCAAGAACGCGAACGACGTCATCAGGATCGGGCGCAGGCGCAGCTGCGCGGCCTCGGTGATGGCCTGGACGGGGCTGGACCCGCGCGCGCGCAACTGCTCGGCGAACTCGACGATCAGGATCGCGTTCTTGCTGGCGAGGCCGATCAGCATGAGCAACCCGATCTGGCAAAAGACGTCGTTGCTCAGCCCGCGCAACCGCTGGGCCGCAAGCGCGCCCAACAATGCCAGCGGCACCGCGAGAATGATGATGAAGGGCAGCGAGAAGCTCTCGTATTGCGCCGAAAGCACCAGAAACACGAACGTGAGCCCGAGGATGAAGATGATCAGCGTCTGGCTGCCAGCGCGCACCTCTTCCCAGGACAGCCCCGACCACTCGTAACCCATGCCGGGCGGCAGCGCGGTGGCCGCCGCGGTCTCCATCGCGCGAATCGCGTCGCCGCTGGAGACGCCGGGCGCGCCGGCGCCGAGCAGCTCCACCGAACGCTGGAGGTTGTAGTGGCTGATGACGGGCGGCGCGGTGGTCGGCGTGACCGTCACGAAGTTGTCGAGCGCGGCGAGGCCGCCCGCCGCCACCGAGGCGACCGGGATCGCGATCGCGCCGGTCGAGCTGGCGAGGGCTTGCTGAGAACGGACGTAAAACTGGCCGATGTCGCGCGGCTGCCCGCGAAACGGCGCCGCGGCCTGAACGTAGACCCGATACGAGCGATTGTTGAAATCGAAGTCGTTCACGTACTGCGATCCGAGATAGACGCCGAGCGCGTCGTTGATCTGGCTGATGGAGATCGCGGAGCTCTTCGCCTTTTCGCGATCGATCGTCAGCGAGAACTGCGGATCGTCGACGCTGAAGGTCGAGAACAGCCCGCGAATGTGGCCGCCGCGCATGGCTTCGCCTTGCAGCTGCGCGGCCGCGCGCGCCAGCGCCGCGAACTCCGCGCTGCCCGCCTGATCGATGAGCTCGAACGTGAACCCGCCCGTCGAGCCCTGCCCCTGGATCGGCGGCGGCAGAAAAGGAATCGCAAGCGCGCCCGGGATGCTCGCGAGGCGGCCCCGCATATCGGCAACCAGCGCCGTCGCGGAATGCTCGTCCCCCTCGCGCCCGGTGATGGGCGTCAACGTCACGAAGATCACCGCCCGGTTGGCGCCGTTGCCCGAGAAATTGTAGCCAATGACCGAAAACGTGTCCTGCACTTCGGGGCGCGCGCGCAGCTTGGTCTCGATCTGCTTGCCGATCCCGGTCATATAGTCGATCGACGCCCCCTGCGGGCCCAGCAGCTGAACGATGAAGTAGTTCTGGTCCTCGTCGGGGACGAAGCCGCCCGGAACGGTGCGAAACACCAGGAAGGTCAACACGAGACCGGCCAGGAAGGCGCAACCCGTCAAGACGAGATGCCCGAGCAGCCAGCACACCGCGCGTCTATAGTGGGTGCGCATCCCCGCGATGCCGCGGTTGAACCAGCGGAAGAGAAAGAACCGCGACTCGCCTTCGCGGCGGACGCGCATCAGCAACGCCGCCAACGCCGGCGACAGCGTCAGCGCGTTGAAGGCCGAGATCGCGACCGAGAACGCGATCGTCAGCGAAAACTGACGGTACAGACGCCCGGTCGTCCCGGAGATGAACGCCACCGGAACGAAGACCGCGATCAGCACCAGCGAGGTGGCGACGACGGCGCCCGCGACCTCGCCCATGGCGCTCTCGGCCGCGGTGAGCGCGTCGACGCGCCGTTCGACCAGGTTGCGCTCGATGTTCTCGACGACGACGATGGCATCGTCGACCACCAGCCCGGTGGCCAGGACAATCCCGAACAGCGTCAGCGTGTTGATCGAGAAACCGAACGCCTTGATGAACGCGAACGTCCCCAGCAGCGAGACCGGGATGGTGACCGCCGGGATGACCGTGACCCGCCAATCCTGGAGAAAAAGAAAGATCACCAGGATGACGAGGCCGATCGCCTCGAGCAGTGTCTTCATGACCTCGCCGATCGAGGCGCGGACGGCGTCGGTGGGATTGAACGCGATCTTGTACTTCATCGACGGCGGGAACGCGGCCGACAGCTTCTTCAGCTGCGCGCGCACCTGCGCCTCCAGCTCCAGCGTATTGGCGTCGGACAGTTGAAAGATCCCGATGCCGACGGCGTCGCGGCCGTCGAAGCGCAGGTTCACCGAATAGTCCTCGGCGCCGAGCTCGGCGCGGCCGACGTCGCCCAGGAGCACCAGCCCGTTCGACTGGCCAGAGCCGCCGCGCTTGATCACTAACCGTTCGAACTGCTTCGGGTCATTGAGGCGCCCGGCGGCATTGACGCTGATCTGAAACGTTTGGCCGGGTTGCGCGGGTGGCTGCCCTATCTGACCGGCGGCGATGTTCGCGTTCTGCTCGCGCAACGCCGACACGACCTCGGACGCCGTGAGGCCGCGCGCGGCGAGTCGCACCGGGTCCAGCCACAGCCGCATGGCGTAGCGGCGCTCTCCGAAGATTTGCACGTCGGCGACGCCCCTCAGGCGCCGGAGGGGATCGCGCACGTAGAGATCGAGATAGTTGCTGATGAACGTGTTGCTGAGTGAGCCGTCCTCCGAGTAGAAGCCGACGCCCATGATGATCGCCGCCGTGGTCTTGGTGATGGTGACCCCGGTGTTCTTCACTTCGGTGGGCAGGCGCGGCAGCGCGGTGTTGACGCGGTTCTGCACGTCGACCGCCGCCAGATCCTTGTCGCGGTCGACGTCGAACGTGACCGTGATGATGCTGGTGCCGTCATTGCCGCTGGTCGAGCTCAGGTAGCGCATGCCCTCCGCGCCGTTGACCTGCTGCTCGATCGGCGTCGTGACCGCGGACTCGACGATGCGCGCGCTGGCGCCGACGTAGTTGCTCTGCACGGTGACTTGAGGCGGCGCCAGCTCCGGGTACTGCGCGATGGGCAGCGTGGCGACGCTGACCGCGCCCAGCAGCACGATCAGGATCGCGCACACCGAGGCAAACACCGGCCGCCGGATGAAGAAGTTGACGAACACGGTGACTACTTCGTGGGTGGGCCCGCGTCGCTGGTCTCGGTGACCCGCGCCCCGGGACTGAGTTTTTGCACGCCGGAGGAGATGACCATCTCACCGACGGCGAGCCCTCGCAGCACCGGGAAGGACTGGCCCTGGATCGGCCCGACCTGCACGACCCGTTGCTCGACCGTCAGGTTGCCGTCGTTCCCGCGCTTGGCCACCCAGGCGAACGACTGACCGTTGCGGCTCTGCACCGCCAGCACCGGAACGACCGGCCCGTCGTGCTCGGCCCAGATCACGCGGGCGCGCGTGAATTGCTCGGAGCGGAGACGCCCCGACGAGTTGTGAACGCGCGTCTTGATGAGAACCGTCTGGGTATCGGAGTCGGTGCGCGGCGAGATGAAGCTCACCTCGCTGGGCGCGAGCACCTGTCCGCTGGCGTCGATCATCTCGACTGGCATGCCCACCTTCAGCGACGCCGCCCGTTCGATCGGGATATCGACGTAGGCTTCGAGCGCCTGGTTGTCGTCGAGCGTGGTGAGCAGCGTCTGGGGCGCCACGTAATCACCGACGCGAACCGGGATGTCCCCAACGGTGCCGGCGACGGGCGCGTTGACTTCGTAGTAGCGCAGCTCGACCGCCTGGGCGCGCACCTGTGCCTCTGACGAGCTGGTGTTGGCCTCCGCCTGCTGCAGCGAGCTGCGCGCCTGATCCAGCTCCTGGCGACTGGCGCCACCGCCCGCATACAGTCGTTCGACGCGACGGTACTGATCGCGCCAGTACGCGAGCGTCGCGTTCGACGCCTCGGTGATCGCCTGCTGGCTGTGAACCGCTGCTTGCTGCCGTCGCGGATCGATCAGCATCAAGGGAGCGCCCGACCGAACCCGGTCACCGGACGCGACGTCGATGCGGGTCACGTGCCCGTCGACCTGCGGCTGCACGCGCACCGAATGTCGCGAGATCAGATTCGCTACGTACTCGCTGGTATCGCGTTGCAAGGCCGATCGGACCGTCTCGATCTCGACGGGGACAGCCGGCGGGCCGCCCGCGCCCATCGGGGCCGCGTGACTTCGTTCGCAGGATGCGATCCCAGCGGCGATCGATGCGATTGCGGCCAGGTACAGTCCGCGTGACGAGAAGGATGGGCCAGTCGCACTCATGGCTGCCAACGTCGAAGCAACGTGCGTCGCACATCGCCGTCGACAAGGCAGGACCGGACCGGATCGGACCGTGGTCCTCGGCCCCCAGGACCAAACGAGCGCAAACTAGCGCGCGGCCGCGCCGTTCACGCTCGCTCGCGCCGGCGCCGACCGCAGAGTCCCGCGAGAGCGGCCAGCGCCGCGAAAGCGAAGCCGAGCTCGCCACCTGGCGAGGCGCCCTCGATCGCGCACGCACAGCCGCCCGACGCACCTCCCGGCCCCTCGCCCGCGCCGGAACCGCCCACAGCGCTCGCGCCACCGGTGCCCGCCAGAGCGCCGCCAGCGCCACTCGTTGTCCCGGTGCTCCCGCCGCTGCCGGGCGGCGCGCCCGCACCGCCCACTCCAAGCGCACCGCCCGCGCCGGTCATACCGCCCGTTCCGCTGCTGCCACCGGCGCCAGGGCCGCCGCCGCCGCCGCTCGCCCCGCCCGCCGCGGTGCTCGTGCTCGCGCCGAACTCGTACGCGCCGAGATCGGGAGCCGCACCCACGAACGGCAGACCGACGTCGGTGCCCTTGTCGATCATCCGGCTGCCAGCGGCGAGCTTGAGAAAGTCGACGTTCGGCAAGCTGCCGTCGGACGCCCGCGGCCCGAGCGCCCCGGAGGACTCGATGGCCACGCCGGTGCCCGAGACGCTCGGGTCGGCGATGCTCAGGAAATCGGCCGCCGCCGGCGTGATGTTCAGGTCCCAGGTATTGAACATGGTGTCCACGCCGGTCATGTTGCTGTTCCGGTTGGGATAGCCAATGTTGTTGCGCATGATGTGCGCCATCGCGCCCGACAGCGTGATCGTCGTGTCGGGAGTGTTGGGCGGGCTGGCCAGCATGTTGTACTGGGTCGCGTTCATGAAGGACGTGTTGTTGTACCAGGTGTTCCCGCCCGACGAGTGATTGGCGTAAAAGCCATTGGCCTTGTTCTTCCAGGCGACATTGTTCTGGACCAGGTGGCGCACGCCCGTGGCGCTGCTGCCCATCTTGAATCCGTTGCCGTTCCCGTCGGCGGGATTGAGCGTGCCGTAGTTCGCGAAGCCGTTGCCAAAGGCCCAGGAGTTCTCGACGGTGACGGGGACTTCCTGGTTGATCAGATCGTAGCCGTCGTCGGAGTTCCACCATGAACGGCAGCCCCGGACGATCGTGGTCGCGCCCGACGTTTGATAGTGCACGCCGAATCCATCGGCGTTCTGGCCCTGGCCTTGCGATGACGTGGCGTCGTAGTTGTCGTGCGCGTCGCAATTGAGCACCAGGTGGCCGCCGGTCCCTTTGCCGATGAAGATTCCGTTGCCGCTGTTGTGGTGCATGTTGAGGAGCTCGAAGATGCAATTGCCGCCGGTCACGACATCGACCCCGTTGTTGGAGAAGGTGTTCATCGGCACGTGGGCAATCTCGAGCCCCTTGAAGTGCAGCCAGCTGCCCGTGACCACGAAGCCGTGGGTGTAGCCGGTCGTCGAGATCACCATGTTCGTGAAGTCAAAGACCGGCACCTCGCCGGGGTAGGCCCAGTACCGGATCCGGTTCGTGTCCGACGTGCCGCTCTTGGTGAACTGGATGCCGGCGCCGGCGCTGGCAGGCGTGGTGATCGGGTAGGTCCCGGCGCGGATGTAGACCGTGTCCCCCGCCACGGCCACGTTCGCCCCCTTCTGGAGCGTCGCGAAGGGCGAAGCCATCGTGCCGGGGTTCGAATCGCTGCCGGTCGTGGCGACATAGTAGTCGGTGGCCCAGGCGCTCCGCCCGGCGGCGACTGTCGCCAGCATGACCAGCGACATCGAGAGATTCTTCCAGCCCAGGCGTGCGAAAGACGGCAGCATGCGACACCCTCCGTCGTGTAAAGGGTGAACGGCGCCGAAGTTGGTGCGAAGTCGGTGCAAAGAGGCGCGAAAATCGCAGAATGCGGCGCGCCATCGCAGCCCGCCGGCATGGTACAAAGGGGGCGATGCGAGCTCTCGCCACGCCGGCCGGCGACGTCGTGCTCCAGCGACTGGCCCAGGCCCACGAACGGCAGCGGTTGATCGCGGTGCGCGAATCGCTGGCGGATCTGCTGAGTGCCTTTCATTGGTGCTCGGCGCCGTACACCGAAGGCGACAACCGAGACTACGTAGCCAGTTGCCGGAAGAGCTGGGACCTGATGCATGAGTTCGTATTTGGGGTCTTCGATCGAACCGGACGTTTCGTTGGAGAGGCGGCCATCGACGACCTCGACCTCGCCGCTGGCTCCGCAAACCTCTCGTATTGGATCGCGCCCAGTGCGCGCAGGCGGGGTCACGGAGCGAAGGCAGCGGCCGTGGCTGCGCGCTTTGCCTTCCGAGACCTCGGCCTGCGGGAGCTCCGTCTCTTGGTGGCGCCCGGCAACGTCGCGAGCAAACGGATCGCCAGCAAGCTGTCCGGGACGCCGGCGCCAGCGACGTCGATCGCGGCGCCGGAGACCGCGCCGTCGCGCGAGGACTTGCGGTTCGTGCTCGACGCGAGCCACGACACCGAGGTGCTGCGCCGCGACCCGGCCAGCTTTCCGTACCAGGGCATCTCACAGGGAGGATGACGATCATGAAGAGGACCAACAGCGCGGCAGCACTCACGACGCCGGGAGGCGCCCGCACCGTCTGTTTCGGCGTGTCGCAGGGCTACTACGCCGTCAGAACCGGAATCATGATCGGGACCTCGAGCCTCGGCCCCTGCTTCGCGCTCATCGCCTGGGACAAAGATCAGAACGTCTTCCTGGCCCACGTGCAGGCAGACACGACCACGGATTCCCTGACCACCGCGATCGACCGCGCGATCGCGGAGCCCATCGGCGTGCGCGTGGTTCGTGGCAAGAACACGTCGACGCCGACGCAGACGATCATCGATGGCGTCAAGAGCCACTACCTTTCGAAGAAGGTGGTCGTCACCGAGCACCTGAGCGACACCGCCGCGGCCGTCTCGAGCCCGCAAGGCGTTCTGTCGACGCCCTCGGACATCACGGCCACCAACGATCGAGACTACAAGACGAAGAGCCTGATCGGTTCCATGATCAAGGGCAAAGCCGACATCAGGAACATGGACGCCTAGCGCTTGGCCCGAGCGATGCCTGGGACGATGATCATCACCGGCGCGGGGCGCGGCATCGGAGCGGCCACCGCGCGGCTGGCCGCGACGCGCGGCTACTCGGTCGCGGTGAATTACGTGAAGGACGACCGCGCCGCGAACGCCGTCGTCTCCGACATCCGCGCGTCGGGCGGCGCCGCGATCGCGATCCGCGCCGACGTGAGCCGGGAGGCCGAGGTCGAGCGGCTGTTTCGCGAGGCGGTTCGCGAGCTGGGCCCGCTGACCGTGCTGGTGAACAACGCCGGGATCGTCGACCACACGGCGCGCGTCGACGAGATGCGTGAAGCACGCCTGCAGCGGATGATGGCGGTCAACGTCGTCGGCAGCTTCCTGTGCGCCGCCGAGGCCGTCCGCCGCATGTCGACGCTGCACGGCGGCCACGGGGGCAACATCGTCAACCTCTCGTCGGCGGCCGCCAAGTACGGCTCGCCGCGCGAGTACGTGGACTACGCCGCGTCGAAGGCCGCCGTCGACGTCTTCACGATCGGCCTGGCGCGCGAGGTCGCGGCCGAGGCGATCCGTGTGAACGCCGTGCGACCCGGCATCATCGATACGGAGATCCACGCGAGCAGCGGTGATCCGGCGCGCGCGCAGCGCCTGGCACCGCAGCTTCCGCTGCACCGGCCGGGCACGGCGCGAGAGGTGGCGAACGCAATCCTCTGGCTCGTCTCCGACGAGGCCTCGTATTGCACGGGCAGCATCCTTGACGTCGCCGGTGGACGCTGAACCAGACCACTATCAACCGTCGGGTGTCAGATCTTGCACAGCCGACGTGCGGAATCAAACGGCGCGCCCCCACGGGCCTCAGTGCTCGCCGTCAGCCTCCTCCATCTTTCTGACGACCATCGCGATCGTGGGCGCATCGACGCGGGCCGCCTTCATGAGGGAGGTGGCCCGTTCGACGTCATCCGAGTCGATGGCGTCGAAGAAGTCCTCGACCCGCCCGACCGCCGCCAGTTGCTCCAGCACCAGGGTTCCTTCGAAGTCGCTTTCGTCCATGACGGCGTCACTTCGTCGCGACGATATCCTCATCGACGATCGCTTGTCCCATCGGGCCCATGTTCATCGTGCGGTCCACGGTCAAGAGGTGCAGCTCGTTCCCTTGCGCGCAATAGTCCCCACCGGTGGAGCCACCGCCGCTGACGCTGGCGAGGGTCGCAACCGTTCCCGAGGTACTGTATGTCCCGCTGTCAGTCATGCTCTGCGGGGCCGTGACCAGCGTGCACACGCAAACGCTCGTGCCCTGGCAGGAGACCGACTGGATCGATGGGTCGCCCTGGGCCTCGATCGCGGCTGCATAGGCCGAGCACGACGCGCCGGCGATGCAGGACGCGGGAACGTCGATTGTGAGGGACGCGGACTGGGTGATGTCCACCGCGTAGCTCGCGTCCGCGTTGAACGCGATCATGCCCGATGCTGTCTCGGCCGCCGCACCGACGGTGGCCGTCGGGCAGAACGACGCGAAATCGCCCGCCAGATCGGTCATGACCCCCGCCCGGGTCACGCACGCCCCGGTGAAGGTCCAACTTCCCACCAAGTTGCCCCCGCAGGGCGCGACCTTTCCACAAGACCCGCCCCCATCGCCGCCGCAGCTCGCCTCGAATAACGCCAGCGCGGCGATCAGGACCGCCAGCGATCGCCCCAGGACTCTCGGTCTCCACGATGCCCCCGGCGACTCGTGCCATACCTCACCCAACGACGAACCTGCGATCGGAATGTCCTGCTGTCGATCGGTCATATCGCGTCCCCCATGTTGTTAGCGGCCGGCTGGGGTCAAGGCAAGATCTGGGCCCAACCGGCCGGGCGCGAGGCTGACAGGTGAATCGCCTCAGAGAGGCGGGGTCACACGCAACGACGCATCCGGCTTGGGAGGCTGGTTGCTGAAGAACTTGCCCTGCCATGCCCGTTCGAGCTCGACGAACGCCTCGATCTGGGCCAGGGCCTTCCGGCACCACGTGGCATCCTGAGGCTTGTACCAACGTGCCCCATTGCCGTTCGCGCCCGCCGACAGCTGGTCATTGAACAGACCCTCGTAACCCTCGAGGTCCGGAAAGGTCGCACGCACGTGTTGAAGGTTCTTCTCGAGGTTGGACATGAGGACGCGGAATCGGACCCATTGATGCTGCCGGAAATCCATCGCGGACAAGAGCCCGCCCGCCCGCCGGCCCTTGTCGCCGATCCGTTGAATCGTCTTCGCGTCCATCGCCAGGTTGAGCCCGCCCTCGTTCGACGTGAGCCGCACCTGGACGACACGCTCGCGGTAGCTGGGAAGCATGGCTTGCATGGTGTCGCGGTAGTTCCTCGCGGTGTCGAACATCGACATCAGGAAGCCGGACAACCCCTCGAGCCGCCCCCACTGCGGGACGCCGCGGGCACCGTCGCGCGGTTGGGGGAGGTAAACGTCGTCGATCGCGGCCACGGCATCATCCGGGCGGACCGCGCCCGCGTCCTCGGCAGAGGCGGCGTCGCCGCGGACCACGCTGAACTGATCCTGCGCGATCTCGCCGCCGGTCTTGGCGTCGTCGGGGACGTCGACCAGGTTGATGCCGAACGTCGGGCGCGCCGGAAGCC